>ERZ1292633.3815-Hain-H41-02um-R1-3815-length-14353-cov-7_pt1 | contig 14353 bp, 26 predicted proteins | sample MGYA00564406_ERZ1292633 | MGnify/ENA primary metagenome ERZ1292633 (study PRJEB36523, sample SAMEA6512639) | groundwater metagenome | collected 2019-01-08 | study: AquaDiva: Metagenomics assemblies of 32 groundwater samples
AGGAAGTTCCTCGTAACGTCGCTGAGCAGATCATGAAGGATCGTAACGGAACAAAGTAAATGTATAAACAAAAACTCGGCTTTACTGCCGGGTTTTTGTATTGTATCGTTGATACATATGGTTAGTCTTCCACTCAAAATCGGCCGAGGTCGACGGGCGCAGACCGTGACCGTTCAGGTTGATGCCTCCAGATTTGAACGTCTGGCGGCGGTGTTTGGATTTTTTAATCCAGGCTTTTTGTCTAGCGTTGATCGCGCCGAGAAAGATTATAAGGCCGGTCGAGTACGAAAGATTACTTCGTTTAGTCAGCTCGACGACTAAACAAGGTTATGCACAAGCTCATTGCGACAGCTGAATTTACGTCTCGTTATCGCGAGCTTCCAACGGCGATTAAAAACAAACTCAAGAAGCAAGAACGGCTATTTATTACTAATCCATTTTATCCGTCGCTGCATACCGAAAAGCTTCAGCCCAAGGAGAGGGAATATTGGAGTTTTCGCGTTGATAGATCATATCGAGTACTTTTACGATTTTCTGAGAGTAACGAAGTGATTTTGATTACCGTTGGGACGCACGATTGGATTTACCGTTTGTTGCGGTAATCGAGCTATGGAAATCGAAGAAGACATCGCTTACGACGGAAAGAATTATCACATCGTCTACAGCGATGCGGATAGTTTTTACGATCTTCCCAAGGAGCTCGTCCGACAACATTACGGCGTGTGTTTTTATAAAGGAAAGATTGTTGTTGGCTGGCATGAGCAGAAAAAAGTTTGGGGTTTGCTCGGAGGTAAAATTGAATCAGGAGAAAGTTTCGATGAGGCCTTGGTGCGAGAGGTTCAGGAAGAATCGAATATGCGCATTTTGGAGCATCGACCTATCGGTTATCAGAAAAGTATACAAGCTGATGGCGGAGTTATGTATCAACTCCGTTCACTGTGTCTTGTTGAACCGATTGGAGATTTTGTAAGCGATCCAAGTGGAAGTGTCACCAAGATTAAGCTCATCAATGTATCCGAATGGGACGAGCACATAGATTGGGGCGAGGTTGGACGAAGGATTTTAGAACGGTCTCTAGAGCTTAAAAGTCGTGTTGACTCCCCAGGGGAGGGGATTTAAGATGCTTGCGTATGAAGACTTCCCAACTCGATAGGTTGTTACGGTTCGCGCAGCGGACGGGGGATCGTTTGATTATTACCGATGCTGAGGGTAAGCAACCGGTTGTAATCTTGTCGCTTGATGAGTACGAGGCCTTGTTGGATGGCCGAGCCAAGGGCGGCAGGGACGGGTCGGCGACCCGTCCGTACGCGGAAAGCGAGGAGTCGGTCGATTTGGCCGAGATCGAGGCAGCCGTTGAAGCCACGAATCGGGAGGCTGTTGAAGAGCCGACTGTGACCCCAATTACTCGAAAAGCTCAGCAGAATGAGCCTGGGGAGGAGCAGTTTTACATGGAGCCAGTGTAACGGGTCCTCCCCCTATCCCCCTCCCTCGTCGGGAGGGGGAGCGCAGAAAGGGCAGGAAACGAGCCGAATCGGCTCGTTTTTTTATTCAGGGGTAGGGACTTGCATGATTCTCAAGGTTTTGCTACACTCTTGCCACCTTTAGGAAACTAAAAGTCATTAACTGCGGACAGTTCCTTGGTTTTAAGGAACGCGCGACTAATCACTAGTATGGCAGAGCAATTTAATCGTGAGAAAACCCACGTTAACGTTGGTACAATTGGCCACGTTGACCACGGTAAGACAACTCTCACGGCCGCTCTTACCGCTGTTTCTGCTGCGCGCGGAATGGGTAAGGCTAAGGCTTACGCTGATATCGCCAAGGGCGGTACGGTTCGTGATGCGACCAAGATCGTTACGATCTCTACGTCTCACGTCGAGTACTCATCCGACAAGCGCCACTACGCACACGTCGACTGTCCTGGACACGCCGACTACGTTAAGAACATGATCACCGGTGCTGCCCAGATGGACGGCGCAATTTTGGTGGTGTCTGCTGCTGACGGTCCAATGCCTCAGACCCGCGAGCACATTTTGCTTGCTCGTCAGGTTGGTGTGCCTTATATCGTTGTCTTCTTGAACAAGGTCGACCTCGTTGATGACCCAGAACTTCTCGATCTCGTTGAGCAGGAAGTCCGCGACCTTTTGAACAAGTACCAGTACCCAGGTGACACCACTCCAATTATCCGTGGTTCCGCTTCGGCTGCTTTGGCTAACCCAGGGGACGACGCCGCTGCCAAGCCAATCATCGACCTCATGAAGACCTTGGACGAATTCATTCCTGATCCAGTTCGTGACATCGAAAAGCCTTTCTTGATGCCTGTTGAAGATGTCTTCTCGATTGAGGGTCGTGGCACGGTAGTTACCGGCCGTATCGAGCGCGGTATGGTAAAGATCAACGACGAAGTTGAAATCGTTGGTTTGAAGGACACCGTCAAGACGGTTATCACTGGTATTGAAATGTTCAACAAGTCTCTTGACTCCGGCATGGCCGGTGACAACGCTGGTCTTTTGATCCGCGGTATCAAGAAGGAAGATGTTGAGCGCGGTCAGGTTTTGGCCAAGCCAGGTTCGGTTACCCCTCACATCAAGTTCGAGGCTGAAATGTACGCCTTGACTAAGGAAGAGGGCGGTCGCCACAAGCCATTCTTCAAGGGCTACAAGCCACAGTTCTACATCCGTACGACTGATGTTACGGGTGAAATCGAATTGCCGGCTGGTACCGAGATGGTTATGCCTGGTGACACCGTAAACTGCATCGTTACCCTGATGAGCCCAGTGGCTCTTGAGGATAAGACCCGCTTCGCTCTCCGCGAAGGTGGTCGCACCGTTGGTGCCGGCGTGGTCGTAAAAATTCTTGAGTAATGCCGAAGACGGGGAAGAGTTAAAACTCTTCCCCTTCCTGTTGCAAAAATTGTACCTTGGTTATGAGTGACGCAAAAACAAAAACAGATGACAGCAAGCAGCGCATCCGGATTAAGATTCGCGCCTATGATCACAAGATCATTGACGCTGCAACCGTAACCATCATCAAAACTACGGAACGCAGTGGCGCAGAAGTTCTTGGTCCGATTCCGTTGCCGACCGAAATTCGCCGTTACACGGTGAACCGTTCAACCTTCATCGACAAGACTTCTCGTGATCAATACGAAATGCGTATTCACAAGCGCCTGATCGATATCTTGAACCCAACCGAGCGCACAATTGATGCTCTGATGAGCCTCAACCTGCCCGCCGGTGTCGACATCGAAATCAAAATGTAAATGTAACCGCAGCGGATCCCCGCACCTTTCCCTTACCTTGGTTGGGAAAAGGTGCGGGGTTCCGACTGCACCTAACCTCTTCAGCGAACCAGAAAGAAAGATCCTATTTAGGAAAACCTTCCTGCCGCTTTGCTACGGAGTGCCTTAAGGAGACCGCTTTAACAAAACAACCACAACCTGAGCATCTCCGACGTCCCTAACGGGAGTCGGAGCCCCGACAGACTGAAAGGATCGTCGGGGAACTTATTTAAGTTCTAGCTTCAGGCTGGAAGTTGCTGAGCACGTGCTCATGGGCAACTTCTGGTTTTTTCGTTAAAAGGGCTAACTAAGCTCTCGAAGAGACAAGCGAATCGCAAGATGCTTATCGTTCCACTGTGCCTTAAGCACATGAACACATGTTTATGAAATATCTTCTCGGCAAGAAAATTGAAATGACCCAGGTCTTCCGCGAGGACGGCAGCGTGGTTCCGGCAACTTTAGTGGCTGTGGAGCCTAACGTGATCGCCGCTTTGCGTGAGGATCAGCAAGGTCACAAGGTTGCGATGATTGGTACTGATGCCTCCGAGCATCTTGCCAAGCCACAGCTGACCCAGTTCGGCGACAAGGGTTCGTTCAAGCGTGTGGCACAAGTGCGCCTCCGCGGAGACGAGGCTCTCGAAGTTGGACAGGTTCTCACGGTAGCTACCTTCGCCCTTGGCGATAAGGTAGATGCCATCGGTACCAGCAAGGGTCGTGGTTTCCAGGGTGTTGTAAAGCGCCATGGCTTCCGCGGTCACCCCACCACGCACGGTCACAAAGACCAGGTACGTAAGTCCGGCTCCATTGGTGCCGGTGGTATCCAGCGCGTGTTCAAGGGTATGCGCATGGCCGGTCGGATGGGAACTGATCGCGTGACGGTGAAGAACCTTGAGGTTGTCGCCATCGACGCAGAGAAGAACATCATTGGCATCAAGGGTGCGATTCCAGGTGCACGAGGCAGCGAAGTTACACTCATCGCAACTAACGGCAATGTATGGCAGAACTAAAGCTTTACTCCTTAGAGGGCAAAGAGATCGGCATCTTACCGGTGACCGACAGCTTGTTTGCTGTTGAGCCAAAGGAGTCCGTCATCCATCAGGCTATTCTCGCTCAAGAGGCTAATAGTCGCGTCGCCATTGCTCATACCAAAGACCGCAGCGAAGTCAGCGGTGGCGGTAAGAAGCCATGGAAACAGAAGGGTACTGGTCGTGCTCGTCATGGTTCTACTCGTTCACCGATTTGGATTGGTGGTGGAGTAGCCCACGGTCCACGCAACGATCGCAATTTCACTATCAAGATCAACAAGAAAGCGAAGCGCACGGCACTGGCCATGGCTATCACCGATAAGGTGAAAGATGGAGCTTTCATCGCTGTCGAGAATTTCGACATTTCAGAAGCCAAGACTAAGTTCGCAGCCAAGATGCGTAAGGCTTTGCCAGGTGCAGATAAGAGCACGCTCGTGATCTTGACCACCGGTGACGCCGTTATGCGCCGCGCCTTGAAGAACATCCCGAAGACTCAGTCCATCTACGCTCACAGCTTGAACGTGCGTGACGTTGCCAAGTATCGCAATGTCATCGCTTCTCAGGCTGCGATCCAAGTGATGGCCGAAACCTTCTCCGCCTAACCCCCTGGTATGAGTATTATCAAACGCATTACCAAGAAAAAGACCGACGCTCCTGAAAAGGAGGCTGAAGTTAAGGCTAAGCAGCCAGCTGCAAAAAAGACGACCAAGAAGGCTGCCGAGCCTAAGGCCGCTCCAAGCAAGATGGTCTCTGCCTTTACGGCCCGTACCCTGTTGGCTCCACTTGTCACCGAAAAAGCTGCTCACTTGGCTGACGCCGGTGTTTACGCTTTCTTGGTACCGGTGACCGCTAACCGCGTAGCCGTTAATCAGGCTTTCCGTGAGCTCTACAAAGTAACTCCAGTTAAAGTCAATATCATTCGTGTGCATGGTAAGGAACACCGCTTCGGTGGTGTTATGAGCCGTCAGTCGGATTGGAAGAAGGCTCTCGTCTCGGTTCCAAAGGGCACGCGTATCGACATTTTTGAGAAGATCTAACGTATGCCGATTAAGCAATATCAACCAACGACCGCCGGTCGTCGCAAGTCGAGCGTTCAGTCCTTTGCGGACGTGACCGCTAAGAGCCCTCAAAAGTCGCTCTTGGTTAAGCGTAAGCAACAGGCCGGCCGTGGAGCTGGCGGCAAGATCACCGTTCGTCATCGTGGCGGTGGTGCTAAACGCCATGTTCGCACTATTGATTGGACCCGTGAGAAGTACGATATTCCAGCGAAGATCATGAGCATCGAGTACGATCCAAACCGTGGCGCCCGTTTGGCCCTATTGGCCTACAAGGATGGCGAGAAACGCTACATCTTGGCTCCAGCTGGTCTGACCGTAGGTGACATGGTTGTGTCCTCAAAAGAAAAAGGTGAGCCAACTGTTGGTAACCGTTTCCCGCTTGAGAAGATCCCGGTTGGTATGCAGGTGCATAACATCGAGATTCAGGTGGGTAAGGGAGGCCAGATGGCACGTGGTGCTGGCACAGCGGCCGAGCTTCTCGCCATTGAAGGTGAGTACGCTACCCTCCGCCTGCCATCAGGAGAAATGCGCCGCGTGAACCGCGTTTGCATGGCCACGATCGGGATTGTGTCGAACCCAGACTGGCATCTTGTCCGTTGGGGTAAGGCTGGTCGCACACGTCACCGCGGCTTCCGTCCGACAGTTCGTGGTAAGGCCATGAACCCGGTCGATCACCCGCACGGAGGTGGTGAGGGTCGTAACTCGATCGGTCTCAAGTACGCCAAGACACCTACTGGTAAGCATGCTCATGGTGTCCCTACTCGTCGCAATACTCGTTCAGACAAGTTCATCATCCACCGTCGCAAGAACAAGACGGCCAGCCTCTAACGCTTCATAACTGTATGACACGAAGTCTCAAAAAGGGCCCGTTCGTCGCCGATCACCTTCTGAAGAAGGTGAGTAAGCTTCGTCCTGGCGACAAAACTGTTGTGAAGACGTGGTCGCGTGCTTCTCAAATTACTCCGGCCATGGTTGGTTTCACTTTCGCCGTGCATAACGGTAAGGATTTCATCCAGGTACGCGTCGTTGAGAACATGGTTGGTCACCGTCTTGGGGAGTTTTCGCCAACGCGCAAGTTCGTTCGTCACGCTGGTAAGGCCGCTCTCGCAGCTGCCGCCCCCCCGACGTCCGTCGGGGCACCTGCTGCCGGTGATGCTAAGAAACTCAGCCGCTAAGCTGCCTGCATATGGAAGTAATGTGTAAAGCAAAATTCATTCGTGTCGCTCCGCGCAAGACTCGCCTGTTGGCAGGTTTGGTGCGTGGCCTTACGATTGAAGAGGCACGCAAGCAGCTGATGTTCTCCCAGAAAGAGGCCGCCGAGCCGATGCTGAAGGCGATTAACTCTGCGGTTGCGAACGCTGTTCATAACCACAAGATGTCAGGTGAAGGTTTGGTTGTATCTCGCGTCATTGTTGACGAGGGCCCTAAGATCAAGCGCGTCACTCCTCGTGCCCAGGGCCGAGCGACACCCATCCGTTTGCGCATGTCACACATCACCGTCTGGGTTAGTCCAGCGGGTGAGGTCCAGACACGCCACACCGGTCAAAAGCCATTCGAAACGGGTAAGCCTAAAGTCAAAGCTGCTCGTAAGACTGCCAAGACCACCAAGACGTCCAGCGCCGAATCCACCACGAAGTAAATCCTATGGGTCATAAAGTCCATCCAAAAGTTTTCCGCCTCGCTACTATCTACACTTGGGATTCCAAGTGGTTTGCCCGTGGCAAGAATTACGTTTCCTCGTTGCAGGAAGACGTGGAGATTCGTGAGTTCATGCGTAAAGCTTTGAAAGAAGCCGGCTTGAACAACGTCGACATCGAACGTACGCCAAAGCAGCTCACGATTACCGTTCACGTGGCTAAGCCAGGTGTGGTGATCGGTCGCGCTGGTGCAGGTATCGAAGAGCTGAAGAAGAAGGTTTTGAAGACTTTCTACCGAGGTCGTCGCGTTACCTTGAACATCAACGTCCAGGAAATTTCTCGCCCAACTTTGTACGGAGAGATCGTCGGTCAGCAAATCGCCCAAGATATTGAAAAGCGTTTGCCTTTCCGTCGCTCCATGAAGATGGCGATTGAACGCGTCATGAAGGCCGGTGCGAAGGGAGTTAAGCTCACTTTGTCTGGTCGTTTGAACGGAGCCGAAATTGCTCGTACTGAAACCATCTCGAATGGCAGCATCCCACTCCATAACTTGCGCGCCGATATCGATTTTGCTCGCGTACGTGCTAACACGGTTTACGGTGTTATCGGTATCAAGGTTTGGATCTACCGCGGCGATGTCTTCGGTGGGGAAGTTCAAAAAGAGACTTCAGCTGAAGGCGAACGACCACGCGCTCCACGTCGAGCCGTTCCAGCTAAGCGCTAACGGCTAAAAGCTAATTGCTTTCTTATGTTGCTCCCCAAGAAAATGAAGTATCGCAAGTGGCACAAGCGCCACACTCAAGGCGATCGCGTCGCTACCCAAAAAATCGACGTAGCCTTTGGAACCTATGGTCTCAAAGCTACGACCGAAGCCTGGGTAACCGCCCGTCAGATTGAGGCTGCGCGTCGTGCCATGACCCGTGCTATCAAGCGCGGCGGCAAGATCTGGATCCGTATTTTCCCTGACCACCCTGTTACTAATCACGGTGCTGAAGCTCCGATGGGTAAAGGTAAAGGTGGCGTGGACTACTACATGACGCCAGTTCGTGCCGGTACCATCCTCTTTGAAATGGACGGTGTTACGGATGATGTAGCCCGCGAAGCTTTCCGCTTGGCAGCCTACAAGCTGCCAGTCAAGACGAAGATCATTGTTCGCGCCTAACCTATGAACTTCAAGGAACTTGATGGGAAGAGCGAGAAAGAACTCTCTGGACTCTTGGCTGAAGACCGAGCTCGTCTGCACGCTTTAAACATGAAGCGTTCAGTCAACCAGGTGAAAGACGTGCGTGAAATCCGTGAAATCCGCCAGCACATTGCTCGCGTGATGACCAAGCTTACCAGCCTCAAGGCTAAATAATATGGAAACTGCTAACAAACAACTTGCAAAGCGCCGACGCCTCTCTGGGGTGGTGGTTTCGGACAAGATGGAAAAGACGGTCTCCGTCTCCATTGTTCGGACTATCGTCCACCCAAAGTACGGCAAGCGCTATATCAAGGGCACCAAGTACCTCGCGCATAACGAGGGTAATGAGGCCAAGACAGGTGATGAAGTCACGATCGAGGAAACTCGTCCGTTGTCATCCCGCAAGCGTTGGCGCGTGGTCTCCATCAATAAGAAGGCTTTAGTCTAACCGTATGTTGCAACATCGAGCCATGATTGCCGTTGCTGACAACACCGGCGCTAAAAAACTCCAGGTCATCCGTGTTCACGGTGGCTACAAGAAGCGCTACGCTCGCCTTGGCGACGTGGTGACTGCTGTAGTTAAGGAAGCTACACCACATAACGCTGTAAAGAAGAGCGATGTGGTGCATGCGGTGATTGTGCGTACCCGTAAAGAGACGCGTCGCCCTGACGGCTCTTACATCCGTTTTGATGAGAACGCCGCCGTACTTATTAACCGTGCCACCAAGGATCCACGCGGTACGCGTATCTTCGGACCAGTTGCTCGCGAATTGCGCAACGAAGGTTTCATGAAGATCGTGTCGCTGGCTCCGGAGGTACTCTAACCCTATCTTATGCAGATCAAGACTGGCGACAAAGTTCGCGTCCTGAGCGGACAAGACAAGGGTAAGGAGGGCAAGGTTACCCAAGTTTTACCTAAGCACGGCATGGTGGTAGTCGAGGGTGTGAATAACACCGTCCGCCACATGAAAGCCCGTGGCAAGCAAGCTGGACAGCGTGTCAATTACAACGGACCGATCCGTATGGAGAAGGTGTCCGTGATCAGCGAAAAGTAGTATGCAAAATACCAAAGAAAAAATGAAGACGGTGGTAGCGCCGGCCCTGAAGGCACAGTTCGGTCTTTCGAACGTCCATCAGATCCCGCGTATCCTTAAGGTCACCGTCAATTCCGGTCTGGGCAAAGGACGCGATCCCAAGTTCGTCGACACCATCGTCGAGACCTTGCGCAAGATCACGGGCCAGCAGCCTATGAAGACCAAGGCCCGCAAGTCTATTGCTGGTTTCAAGGTACGTGAAGGTATGGTGGTCGGGGCCGCGGTTACCCTGCGAGGGGAGCGCATGTGGCACTTTGTCGATCGCTTGGCCAACATCGCCTTTGCTCGTATCCGCGACTTTCGCGGTATCCCCGAGGCTTCGGTGGACAAGGACGGTAACTTCAACTACGGCTTCACTGAGCATACGGCTTTCCCAGAGATCCCACCGGACGAAGTTGAATCACTCCACGGTCTCCAAGTAACCATCACGACCACAGCTAAGAATCATGAAGAAGGACTCGCTTTATTTAAAGGTCTCGGGTTCCCCTTCGTCCCCAAGGTTCAGAAATAAGCTATGGCAACATCAAACCAAATCGCCAAGTCAAAGAAAACACCCAAGTTCATGACCCGTCGCGTAAATCGCTGCTGGCGCTGTGGACGTAAACGTTTCTTTATGCGCGCGTTCGGCCTGTGCCGTATCTGTTTCCGCGAGCTCGCCAACGTAGGTGAGTTGCCGGGTATCCGAAAAGCAAGCTGGTAATCCTATGATGACAGATCCAATTTCCGACATGCTCACTCGTCTGCGTAACGGTGCTACCGTGCACGCCAAGATGGTTACCATGCCGATGTCAAAAATGAAGTTTGCCATCGCCAAGCTTTTGCAAGGCGAGGGTTACTTGACCAAGGTTGAGACCTTCAGCGAAGGTGCTCATCCTATGCTGCGCGTTGAGCTTGCTTATGATGAGCACGGCCCACGTATTTCAGCAGTCAAGCGTGTCAGCAAGCCAGGTCTTCGCGTGTACGTGAAGGCTGAAGAGCTTAAAGCTGTTCGTTCAGGCTTTGGTCTGGCGATTCTCTCCACTCCAAATGGTCTTATGACCAGTCAGGAGGCCCGCAAGCGCCGCTTGGGTGGTGAGCTTATTTGCGAAGTCTACTAACGCATATGTCTCGCATTGGTAAAAAACCCGTTTTCCTTCCAGCTGGCGTCACCGCCACTGTTGGCAATGGCAGTGTGCTGATTAAGGGCCCCAAGGGGGAGCTCTCATTGAAGCTGCATCCAAATGCCCAGGTTGCTGTAACTGAAGACGAAGGTAAGACCCGCGTTGACGTGACGGTAGAGGACCCAGCCTCTGAGGACCGCGCCATTTGGGGCACGATGCGCGCCTTGATCGCGCAAAAGGTTAAGGGTGTTACCGAAGGCTACTCCAAGACACTCGAACTGAACGGCGTTGGTTTCCGCATGAACATTCAGGGCAAAGTCTTGACTTGTTCACTCGGTTTCTCACACGAAGTTCGCTACGATTTGCCGGAGAACTTGGAAGCCAAGGTTGATAATAATGTCTTGACTCTCACCTCTACCGACGCCGAATTAGTCGGCCGCGTAGCCTCTGAGATCCGCTCGCTTAAGAAGCCAGAGCCTTACAAGGGCAAGGGCTTCAAGTACGTGGGTGAAGTCATCCGCCGCAAGGCAGGTAAGGCCGCCAAGAGCGAATAATCTCTTATATGAATCGTAAAGAAATTCTCGCCAAACGTGCCCGTGCAGCTCGTCGCGCCACGCGCGTTCGCGCTCGCATCGTGGGTACCAAAGAGCGCCCTCGCTTGTCGGTTTTCCGCTCACACCGCCACATTTCAGCGCAGCTGATTGATGACACTACCGGTCGCACCATGGCAGCCGCGAGTGACATGAAGGCTAAGACTGAGGCCAAGCCGCTTGAACGTGCTGCCGCAGTCGGTGCTGAACTGGCTGGTGCAGCCAAGAAAGCCGGCGTGACTACGGTGATCTTTGACCGCGGATCCTACCTCTACCACGGTCGCGTGAAGGCGCTGGCTGAAGCCGCCCGTGAAGCTGGACTTGTTTTCTAAGCCTATGAACGAAGTAACAAAACAAAAGGAAACCCCCGTAACTACCGCCTCAAAAGTGGGGGTCGCAGGGGGAGCGGGCGCAGCAACTGCTCGCCCTGCTGGTGGCCGTGGTCGTGGACCAGGAGGCTCTGGTGGCCGTGGCGGTAGCCCCGACGGACGTCGGGGTGGCGGTGATCGTCGCGGTGGTCGCGGTGGGGCTCCTCGTGAGGCCCGCGAGTTCGAGCAAAAGATTCTCGAATTGGCTCGCGTTACCCGTGTGACGAAAGGTGGTAAGCGTATGCGCTTCCGCGCCAGTCTTGTTATTGGCGATCGCCGTGGCCGCGTTGGTTTTGGTGTAGCTAAGGGCGGTGACGTTTCCATGGCTATTGAAAAGGCCTTCCGCCAAGCCAAGAAGAACATGGTCAAAGTTCCTCTGATTGAGGAAACCATCCCACACGAGGTCTTCCGTAAGTTCGCTGCAGCCTCTGTACTTTTGAAACCAGCTCCAAAAGGTACTGGATTGAAGAGTGGTGGCCCAACTCGTGTTGTCCTTGAATTGGCCGGTGTTCCAAACGCTGTGTCCAAGATCATGGGTTCCAAGAATAAAATCAACAACGCTAAGGCAACATTCCTGGCACTTCGCGCTTTGCGCATGCCAACTGAAGCCATGGTTGCAGCTAAGACTGCCAAGGAAGCCAAGAAGGCAGCCGTCTAACCTCTTTATATGGCGATTACATTACATTCAATGCGTCCTGCTAAGGGTGCAACCAAAGACAAGAAGCGCGTTGGTCGCGGTCTTGGATCCAAGGGTACAACCGCTGGTCGTGGTCAGAAGGGTCAAAGCTCACGTTCCGGTGTGGGTGGTTTGAAGCGTTTGGGTATGCGCGCTACACTTTTGGCGACCCCAAAGGTTCGTGGTTTCAAGTCGCTGGAAGGCAAGATGCAGATTGTGAACGTTGGTGACTTCAGTAAGCGTTTTATCGCTGGTGAAGTTGTTACGCCTCGTACCCTGGCCAAGAAGGGCATGGTTAAGGATGGCGGTGCCAAGGTTAAGGTTTTGAGCGAAGGCGATTTGACTGTAGCTGTTACGGTCAAGAACTGTCAGGTCTCCGCAGGCGCTTCCGATAAAATCGTGAAGGCTGGCGGCAAGGTTGAAGCCTAAAACTTGCGCGTTCTATGAATTACCTCCTGCGTATTTTCCGAGTCCCTGAGATTCGGAACGGACTCTTGTTTATCCTTATGGTGCTGACCATCTTCCGGTTAGCAGCCCATATTCCGGTGCCAGGTATTGATGCCTCTAGCTTGTCGTCGCTGCTCTCGGGTAACCAGTTCTTGGGACTTCTGAACGTGTTCTCAGGTGGTACGCTTGAAAACTTTTCAATCGTAGCTCTTGGTGTTGCTCCCTACATTACGGCTTCGATTATCTTTCAGCTCCTCGGCATGATCTTCCCGTCGGTGGAGGAGATGCAGAAGGAAGAACAGGGTCGTCAAAAGCTCAACCGTTGGACTCGTTTTGCCACGGTGCCATTGTCTATTTTGCAGGGTTACGCTTTGGTGACGCTGATCAACCAGTCAACCGGGCTTTCGATTGGCGGCTTTGATTTAGCTATCGCCCTTGTGTGTATGACGGCGGGCACCATCTTCTTGATGTGGTTGGCCGAACTTATTTCGGAACGAAAGATGGGTAACGGCATGAGTATCATGATTTTTGCCGGTATCATTGCTGCTTTCCCTGGTTTCCTAGCTCAAACTTTAGCCACCTACACCCGCGCCGACCTCATGGACATGGTGATCTTCGCGATGCTTACCTTGGTAACCATCGTCGGAGTCGTCTTCGTTAGTGAAGGTCAGCGTAACTTGCCGGTGCAGTATGCCCGCGGTGGAGGTACGAACGGTGGTACGAAGGTTATCTCGAGTTTGCCACTCCGCGTGAACATGGGCGGCATGATCCCGATCTTGTTTGCATTGTCATTGATCACGCTACCTCCACTCGTCGGTCAGTTTTTCGTTGACGCTCGCACGCAGATCGTTCGCGATATTGCTGGCTGGGTAGTCTCGGCTTTCTCTACCGGTTGGGTATACGCTCTGGCGTATTTCGGCCTGGTAGTTATGTTCACTTTCTTCTATGCGGGCATTGTGTTCCGTCCAGAACAGGTGGCTGAAAATCTCCAGAAGCAAGGCGGCTTTATCCCGGGTGTGCGGCCAGGAGTTCCGACGGCCAATTACCTCCAGTGGGTAGTGAACCGGATTCTCTTGGCGGGTGCAGTCTTTCTTGCTACCATTGCCGTGCTGCCTGTGATTATGCAGGAGGTGACGGGCAATCCGAACCTGCTCGTGGGCGGTTCATCGGTCATCATCATCGTGTCGGTTATTATCGACATCGTGAAGCAGACCGAAGCTCAGCTGAGTATGCGGTCATATGATCTCTAGGGCGATCTCTAAGGCTGTGAATGTAAATATCAACAATTTCAAGATGAGCTTAACCTCTGGTTAAGCTCATCTTCGTTTTATGCATAAGATTTTGATACTTGGTCCTCAAGGTTGCGGAAAAGGCACGCAGGCCGCTTTGCTTTCGAAGAAGCTAAGCGTCCCGCAATTGTCGATGGGGCAGCTGTTGCGAGAAACTGCCAAGGGTACCGGGCCGCTGGCCGACCAGATTCGTGGCCTCCAAACGGCTGGAAGCCTGGTATCGGACAATATCGCTATTCAGGTCTTGGACGCCCGTTTAAAACTTCCGGACACGAATCGAGGTTATATCCTGGACGGTTTCCCAAGAAACGAAGAACAATTCCGGGCTTTTGAGAAATACGCTACCCCAACCATGGTGCTTGTCATCGATGTGCCACCTGAAGTATCTTTACCCAGACTCACCAAGCGAGCCGAGCTTGAGCACCGCGTGGACGACACCCCGGAAGTGATCCAGAAGCGTCTTAAGATTTACGAGCTCGATACGCGCCCTATGATTCGTCACTACGAAGATCAGGGGCTGGTGCGTTTTGTCGATGGGGTGGGGACGGTCGAAGAAGTCGCCGAGAGAGTTAATAACGTTTTCGGTATCCAAAATGTCTAAGTATG
>ERZ1292633.3817-Hain-H41-02um-R1-3817-length-14345-cov-6_pt1 | contig 14345 bp, 11 predicted proteins | sample MGYA00564406_ERZ1292633 | MGnify/ENA primary metagenome ERZ1292633 (study PRJEB36523, sample SAMEA6512639) | groundwater metagenome | collected 2019-01-08 | study: AquaDiva: Metagenomics assemblies of 32 groundwater samples
GCTTGAACGTGAATCAGGCTCTCAACTACAGCTGGACCTTGATTCACGTTTCAGGCCTTATCAACCTGAAACGATCAAGGTCTGGCCATTTTACTGCCTCAGCCGTGCGATTACTGGGTTCTGGCCCTAGCCGCAGCAATGCGACACGACAAAGCAGTTGCAACCATAGGGCAAACCGTCACATTGGGGGGATGTTGAGGCAATACCAGTTGGTTGAGAAGGTGCGGGAATATGACCCGCACGCAGATGAAGACGCGCTCAATCGCGCCTATGTGTTCACCGTGCAAAAACATGGCAGTCAAACGCGTGCCAGCGGCGACCCATATTTTAGCCACCCGATCGAAGTCGCGGGGATATTGACCGACCTCAAACTTGATCAGCAAACGATCATCACCGCGATGCTGCACGACACGCTTGAGGATACTTTAGCCACGCACGAAGAGATTGAGCGGCTCTTTGGCGCTGAAGTCGCGCGGCTGGTCGACGGCGTCACCAAATTATCGCAAATCGAGCAAAAAGAGATTTCTGCTGAAACCGAGCATGAAAAGGCGGCGGAAAATCTGCGCAAATTCTTGCTTGCTATGTCCGATGACATTCGTGTTCTGTTGGTCAAATTGGCCGACCGACTGCACAATATGCGGACCCTGCATTTCATCCAGAACCCGGAAAAGCGCCGCCGTATCGCACGTGAGACGATGGATATTTTTGCGCCCCTCGCCGAGCGAGTCGGCATGTATGAGTTTATGCACGAGATGCAGTTGCTGGCGTTCGCCGAGCTAGAGCCTGATGCCTATGCGTCCATAACGGGGCAGCTCGATAAATTGACCAAGGGCGGGATCGATCGTGTCGGCATTATTACTGCCGAAATACGTGAATTACTCACCGTCAACGGCATAGCCGCCGAGGTTATCGGTCGCGCCAAACACCCTTATTCGGTGTGGCGCAAGATGCACGAACGCCATGTCAGTTTCGACCAAGTGACCGATATCATGGCTTTCAGGGTCGTAACAGATAATGCCGATGATTGTTATCGGGCGCTTGGGCTCATTCACCGAAAATGGAAACTGGTGCCCGGCAAGTTCAAAGATTTCATCTCGACCCCCAAACGCAATGGTTACCAATCGCTCCACACAACGGTGATGCGCGGCGAAAATATGCGCGTCGAAATACAATTGCGCAGCCGTGATATGCACCGTCAGGGGGAGTTTGGACTGGCGGCGCACTGGGCCTATAAGCAAGGAACATTGCCAGACGGGCAGGCAGGCTGGATACGCGATCTGGTCGAAATACTCGACCAAGCACATGATGCCGAAGAACTGCTCGAACATACGCGAATGGCGATGTATCAGGATCGCATCTTTGCGTTCACGCCCAAGGGCGCTTTGCATCAGTTGCCCAAGGGCGCGACTCCCGTTGATTTTGCCTATGCCGTCCACACCGTGCTGGGCGACCGCACCGTTGGGGCAAAGGTGAATGGGCGTTTGGTTCCGTTGCGCACCCAACTCGTCAATGGCGACACGGTCGAGATATTGACGTCGGACAAGCAATTGCCTGAACCCGCGTGGATGGGATTTGTGACAACCGGAAAAGCGCGGTCGGCCATTCGCCGTCACGTCCGCCACAAGGAACGCGAAGAAACCGTATTGCTGGGGCAAAAGCTGTTCGACGACATCATCCGCCGCTTGCCCGTCAAAATTGGCGACAAGGCCGTCAAACAAGCCGTAGGGCGACTGAAACTCGAATCCGCCGCCGACTTGCATTTTGCGATTGGAAGGCAAAGGCTGCGCGACAGCGAAGTGATGGAGGCGCTGGTTCCCGGTGTCGTCGCCGACATGAAACGCAGCGGTGTGCGCATCGACACCGCCCGGCCGATCACTATCGAAGGATTAACCCCCGGCGTCGCCTATACGCTAGCCGAATGTTGCCACCCGGTACCGGGCGACCGCATAGTCGGGTTATCCCGCCCCGATGAAGGGATCGAAATCCATGCCATTGATTGCGATGCACTGGCCAATGGCGAAGATGCCGACTGGATCGACGTGCGTTGGCAAAATGATAGCGAAGGCGGCACCGCGCGATTGATAGCCGTTATCCGCAACGAAACGGGGGCTTTGGCCGAACTGGCTGGAATCATCGCACGACAACGCGCCAACATCGTCAACCTCAAACTGGCGTCACGCGAGGGTGGCTTTCATGCCTTTCACCTCGATCTGGAGGTCACGGACGTCCATCATTTAATGAGTTTACTGTCGGCGCTGCGGGCGTCCGAAGCCGTCGTCAGCGCTGACCGTGCATAAAGGTCAGGGTCAGGACCCTAGGGTCAGGACCCATTAATTGCACGGCTGAGGCAGCAAAATGGCAAACATATCGGGCCGAAATGCATGCAGGAGATAGCGGGACTATCTTCAAAGGCATTTGGGCATGAGATGGAAGCCATTTTGCTGTCCTTTAGGATTTGACCGATTTCGTCCATTGCTGTGTCAGAAAGCCTAGAAATATCGACATATTCGCTTCGCCTTTCCTCCTTGCACTGAACGCAATCGCTTCAAACCTCAGTTCGCGCTATTAATGAGTCCTGACCCTAGTTGGCGGTGGTGGGTAATGGCGCACGGGACGCCGCCCCACAGGCCACTGTGCCTGCCCCTGTGTTGCGCACCTCACATCGCGCGCGCCCCGTTATTTCAACATTAGCAGAGCCACCTGCAACGACTGTGGCGGTATTGCTGGCTGCAAACAGGCTGGATCCTGTGCCGAACGAGCGCACATTCAAATCGCGGGCGATAAGCGCCGCCGCATTTATGCCGCCCGCGCCATTGGTGATGGCGGTCACGTCTCTCGCTTGACCGCTTATTGTAATCTGTCCGGTGCCGACAACCCGCAATTGAACGCTTTCGCCGCGCAGCGCGCGTGCGCTAACGCTACCCGGGCCATCGACATCAACGCTGATGGCGTGGCCGCGCAACTGGCCCGCGCTAACCTGCCCTGACCCACGCAGCATCACCCGTTGCAGCGCCGGGACACGCAGTCTGATGCGTATTGGCCCATCGCTGGCGCGGCGCGGGCCAAAGGCACCCTCGGCCACCTGCCGCACCACCAATGTCCGGTCATTAACCTCTAGGCTCAATGTTTCCAGCGCAGCGCGCGACGCATCCGCCACCGCGCTGATGCGGTAATCGGGGACAATTTCAACAATCATGTCGCCGAGCACCTGAATACTGTCAAAGCTTGTCAAACCATAGCGGCGCGTATCCGCAGCCGCCGGCGTTGCTGCCACCACCAACAAAGCGGCAATGACCGCAGCACGGGATATGGGGCGAAACAGAGTCATGCCGCTATAGTGCCCTGCCCACCACATAGGCGCAAGCGATCTGTTTCCGGACCCTAACCGCCCACTGCTGGATGATATTGCGGCGCGTATTTGTTGAGGATTTCGAGGATTTTAGCCTGTGCCGCTTTCTCGTCAATATCCTCCATCGCCGCGATTTCGCGGGCAAGGCGACTGGACGCCGCTTCGAAAATCTGCCGCTCGGAATAGCTTTGCTCGGGCTGATCATCGGGGCGGAACAAGTCGCGCGTTACCTCGGCAATCGACACCAGATCGCCCGAATTGATCTTCGCTTCATATTCTTGCGCGCGGCGCGACCACATGGTGCGCTTGACCCGTGGTTTGAGCTTGAGCGTATCGAGCGCATCTTTGAGTGTTTTGTCAGACGACAATTTGCGCATGCCGACGCTCTCGATCTTGTTCACAGGGACGCGCAGCGTCATGCGTTCTTTTTCAAAACGCAGCACATAGAGTTCGAGCGTCATGCCCGCAATTTCCTGATGGAGAAGCTCCATGACGCGGCCGACGCCGTGCTTCGGGTAAACCACATAATCGCCGACATCAAAGGCTTGCGCATTGGCAGTCATCAAAAATCCTTTCCGCCCTGCAACCGAGCAGGGGATGGCGAGTGGGGCAGCAGAATGAGAGAGTTTGGCGGCAACAGAGACAGTGCGCCGCCACGCAGATGCATAGCTGCAAGAAAGTCATGTCCGTTGCGCTTATCGACCCAGTGCGGGCCACTCCTCATCGACTATCCTGCATTCGCATTGCACCGAACAGCGTCTCAGACACCACAATATGCGGGCCGTAAGTGCGCCTATTGGAGGATAGTAGCAGATTCGTAACAAAATTACTAGTGGAACGAATTGAACATTTGAGTCCCACAGGCGGCGTGGTCATGTTTCAAATGTTCAATTCAAAAGTTCCACTGGAAACACCATATTGCTAGTGGTTCTTATGATTCTGGCATTTGCTCCTGTGTGTTTGCCGCAAGGGCGATGCAAATGTCAGAATCGAACCACTAGGCGGCGGGAAATGCGCTAAAAACGGAGGATTTACGCAGCTTTCAGTCACCCTCGCCCGGCTCGGCGGAGAAATGCGCCTCAAACTTACCCGCCATGCCCTTAAACTCGTCGGCGTCGTCGGGGCTGTCCTTTTTGACCGTTATATTGGGCCATTGCGCAGAGTAGGTGTTGTTGAGCTCCAGCCACTTTTCAAGCCCGCTTTCGGTGTCGGGCAGGATAGCTTCGGCGGGGCATTCGGGCTCGCACACCCCGCAATCAATACATTCGCTGGGGTTGATGACCAGCATATTTTCGCCCTCGTAAAAGCAATCGACAGGGCACACCTCGACGCAATCCATATATTTGCACTTGATACAGGCGTCGGTGACAACATAGGTCATGGGACAGGTGGCTCCTTAGGTGACAGCGCGTTGGCTATCCGATGCTAGACGATTGCCCTGCTAAGCGCAGCGCGCCTTGCTCGTCAATCCTGTTCGCTATCTTTGGCCGTAAACATATCCGCCAATGCGCCAAAGGGGTTATTGATGACGGGCTGATCCGATAGTTGCGGCATCGCCGGGCGTTCGCCCTTAGGCTGGCCATCTGCGCCCCCCGCAATAGCATTTACTCGCTGCCCACGCCCACGCTTGCGGTATTTGCGCACCTTCTTATCGCGATCAGGCGGCCCACCCGATGCCCGCCCCGCATCCCAAATCCACCACAAATCCCGCTCTACCGCGACCGTCATTTCGCCTGGCATGTCGATGATGTGAAAACCCAGCGCGCCGAGCAAGGACAGCCGCCGTTCCAGGCTTAACCCCATCGAAATGCCCAGTTCGGGGTCAATATGAAATGCGCCCTGCCGTGGCGGGTCAGCAGAGAGAGGGGCAGAGATTTCCGCCCCATCGGCTGCGGCAGCAGCAGCGCCTGCATCGGCATCAGCGCCTGAACCGGCACTGGCATCACCAAAATCCGGAGCAAGGGTTTCGGATTTATGCCTTTTCTTTAGGATGGTTGGGGAACCCGTGCGCGCGGCGTGCGCGTGCAGGGCCATTTTTTCAACTGCCTCGACGCGCAGTTGCATGTCGCCGACGATCCGATAACCCAATATTGCGGCATCCGGCGCACTAGTATGCGGTATCAGAACCATGCTCGATTGCCCCTGGCCGAACGGGCCATCCCCGCTCCACGCCGCCGAAAGCCCCGTCAGCCAGTTGAGCGGCATCGGTTTCATCAACACCGGAACAAACAGGTCTAGAAAACCGAACCGCACACCCAATGACCGTAGCGAATTGCGGATGCCAATATCCAGTTGCTTCATAGTGTTTTTGAGTTCCTGGCGCTCAACAATCCCGCAACCATCGACCAGCGCCGCTAGAATTGCCCGTTCATCGGGCGGTGTGGTGCCCAGTTGTGCACGCGCAGCCATGGCGACAAGCGGGCGCAAATATCGGCCGATGCACCCGTCAACGACCGCGTCCAGCCGCGATTGAACAGCCGCAACCACATTGGCATCCAGCACCGACAAAGATGGGTCGAGAATGACACGCGGCGACAAAAGATGTTTTCCGCGCGCCAAAGTCGCCACCACATGGTCGCGCCAGATTATGATTGGTGCCTTACCGGGTAGCGCGCTTAGCGTGAAATTACCCTCGTGCGACGCAGCCAGCACGCTAGCGCGTTTGGCAAGCTCGACACACAAATATTTTTCTGCGGTCGCCAACAGCATCTTGTGATCGGATGCACTTGCACTCGGATCGACGCGAAAGCTGAAACCATCAAGCGCACCAATCACCTGCCCATCGGCGCTCACCACGCCCGCCTCATCAACCTCAATGGCCAATGGTGGCGCACCCTGGCCCAGCGCACGCATCAAAACTCCTGTTCGCCGATCGACAAAGCGGGCGGTCAAGGCTTCGTGCATGGCGTCGGACAAGCGCGCTTCAACATCGCGTGCCCTTTCGCCCATTGCGTGGGGGTCGGCGAGCCAATCGGAACGCTGGGCAATGTAACAATAGCTACGCACAGCTCCGATACGGTCGCCCAAAACTTCTATCGGGCCGTCCATAGTGTCGAGCGCATCAAGCTGTCCGAGGAACCAGTCAGCGTCGATATGGCCATCGCCGCCCGACAGGCTGGTCCATATATGGCCGACCATCCGCTGATGCGCCTCAATGCCGCATTTGCGAAAATCGGGTAGTGAACACGCATCCCACAAACGGCGGACCATCGCTGGGTTATCGGCGGCGGCATGGCATTGGCCCTCGTCATACATATGGCGCAATACGGATAGATCGCTGGCATCAGGCGCGCTGCGCAGCATCGGCTGTGTTGGCGCTTTTTCCAGATCGGCGATCAGGGCATTGATGCTATTCATTGCTGGATTGGGTTCGCGCCAATAGACAAAGGGCAACGGGTCAAAGCGATGATCCTCAACCGCTTCGACCTCGTCGGGAGAGAAGACACCATGGCCGCTGAGCGACCCAAAGCTGCCGTCGCGCTGATGGCGTCCCGCACGGCCCGCGATTTGAGCCATTTCCGGTGGGGTCAATCGCCGGGATTCAATCCCGTCAAACTTGTGCAATCCGGCAAAAACGACATGGTCGATGTCAAGGTTGAGGCCCATGCCAATCGCGTCGGTTGCAACAAGATAGTCCACCTCGCCCGATTGGAACATCGCCACTTGGGCGTTGCGGGTGCGCGGACTGAGCGCCCCCATGACGACAGCGGCACCGCCCGATATACGGCGTAACCCCTCGGCAATCGAATAGACTTCATCCGCCGAAAATGCGACTATTACCGTTCTGGGCGGCAGGTTGGCCAATTTTTCTGGCCCCGAATAGCGCAGCGTGGAAAAACGCGGCCGTGACGTGATATGCGCATCGGGTAAAAGCTGCCCAAGCACCGGCGTGATGGTGGCCGACCCCAGCAACATGGTTTCATCGCGCCCGCGCGCGTGCAAAATCCGCGATGTGAAAACATGACCGCGCGCAGGATCCTGCGCCAGCTGCACTTCATCAACTGCAACAAAGGCGACCGGCCCTAGCTCTTCGCCAGCGCGAATGCCCGGCATTATCGCGTCCAGCGGCATCGCTTCGGTTGTGGACAGGATATAGCGCGCGGTGGCTGGCCATATCCGTTCTTCACCCGTGACCAGAGCAACCTGGTCTGCCCCCTTCATGCGCACGACACGGTCATACACCTCGCGCGCCAACAGGCGTAGCGGCAGGCCGATCATTCCGCTGCTATGTGCCAGCATCCGTTCAATAGCCAGATGCGTTTTGCCAGTGTTGGTCGGGCCCAGAACGGCGGTCAGCGGAGTGTAGTGATACAGTGCCATGCCGCATAACTCGCTTTTTGACCAACTCAGGGCAAGTTAAAATTTTCGTCCCGATTTGGGACATAAAACGGCTATCACTGTCCGCTATTCCATCCATCGCACAAAATGATGCGCTCGCCGCATTCTGGGCACCAGCGCGTGCGGCCTTAAATTGACATTAACCATAGTGGGTCTAGGGAAATGACGCAAATGGCGCATATTCATTTTGCGCGCCTCGGTCGCAATTGGGGTTGATAACAACGGTGTTTCGCATAATCATTCACGAAACGCATCGTGACGATGCTGCGCGGGGCACCGCTGCTTTGTCGATGGCACATAGCGTTCAAAACCCCATATCTCTGCCAAATTGGCGCGAACGCTTATCCGAAATCGACTGGGCACCAGATCTTGGGCGCGATATCGGGACACGCGATTGGTGGCGCGGCATGACCACGCTGGTCGCCTTAAGTGCGATGACCTTGGCATTATGGACAGGCATCGGCCCAGTTCAGGCCCATGAAGCCCCGCTGGGCACGCGCGACTGGGAAATGGCGCGTTCGCAAACCATCGCGCCATTAGCTTGGGGTGCGGATACGGGCCGCCGCATGGCTGCCAATGACGCCGTGCAACCCCTTGCCGTTGCGCCCGAACGTCCGCGCATAGAACTGACCGCCACTTTGGGCCAAGGTGACGGTTTTATGCGTATTTTGGAGCGAACAGGTGTCGGCGCAATAGAGGCCGAGCGCATTGCCGCCATGGTCAGCAACGCTGTGCCCCTCGACCGGATTGAGGCTGGAACAAGGCTGAACATCGTGCTTGGCCGCCGCGCCGTCCGTACCGATGCTCGCCCGCTTGAATCGCTGACATTCCGTGCCGCACTTGACCTGCGGCTGGAACTGGCGCGCGAAAATGGCGCACTGAAGATGGAACGTATCGCCATTGCCGTGGACGACACGCCTTTGCGGATACGCGGAAGGGTCGGTGAAAGCCTGTATCGCTCTGCACGTGCCGCAGGCGCACCGCCCAGCGCGGTGCAGGCCTATCTGCGCGTCATCGGGGGGCAATTGTCGGTCAGCCGCGACATTCGTGCCGACGATCAATATGACATCATCGTTGCGCATCGCCGCGCCGAAACCGGTGAAACCGAGGTCGGTGCGCTGCTCTATGCTGGTCTCGTGCGCGGCGATCGTCCGCGACTGCGTATGTTGCCATGGAAAGTGGATGGCAGCGAACAATGGTTCGAAGCTTCGGGCGTCGGGCAGCAACGCACCGGTATGTCACAACCTGTTCAGGGGCGCATCACATCGGGATTTGGCGCACGGCGACACCCGATATTGGGCTATGTGCGGCGACATAATGGCATGGACTTTGGTGCCCCGCATGGCGCCCCCATTTATGCGGTCAGCGACGGCACCATCGCAGTTGCAGGCTATTCTGGCGGATATGGGCGCTTTGTCCGCATCAACCATGGCGGCAATTTGGGGACGGGTTATGGCCATATGAGCCGCATCGCGGTCAGCGCCGGTCAACATGTGCGACGCGGTCAAATTATTGGTTATGTTGGCTCATCAGGATTATCGACCGGTCCGCATTTGCACTATGAACTGTATCGCGGCGGGGTGCCTGTCAACCCGGCATCGGTGCGCTTTGCGACCCGTGCGGCGCTGTCGGGCGCGCAACTGGCTGCGTTCCGTGCGCGTTTGAATGAACTGAGCAGCGTTACGCCGGGGGCCGCGCTCGCCCCCGTCCGGCGCACCGCAGCGGCCCAGCCCGTCGTTCGACCCGGCACGCCAACAGCGCCCGTGCGCGCCGCGCGATAAATCGCAAAATCCTTTACCTGTGTCCGCAGGTCAGCAATAGAGTCCCTATGAGCCATTTTCCCAGCCTTCGCCTGCGTCGCACCCGCTCTAGCGCCTGGAGCCGCGAGTTGCACCGCGAACACCGCCTTGGCACCTCCGATCTCATCTGGCCTTTGTTCGTTACCAGCGGGACGGACGAGGAACCCATCGCATCCTTGCCCGGCGTATCGCGCTGGGGCGTGAACGGCATCGTCGAACGCGCACGCGAAGCGGTGAGCCTAGGCATCCCCGCCATCGCCATTTTCCCCAATACCCCAGCGGGCCTGCGCAGCGCGGGCGGCGAAGAGGCGCTGAACCCCGGCAACCTTGCGTGCACCGCGATTAGCGCCGTCAAAGATGCGCTGGGCGATGCCATCGGCGTCATCGCCGATGTGGCATTGGACCCCTACACCAGCCATGGACAGGACGGGTTGGTCGACGATGCGGGCTATGTCGTCAACGATGCAACGGTCGAACGGCTCGCCGAACAAGCGGTCGTGCTGGCGCGCAGCGGTGCAGACATTGTGGCCCCGTCGGACATGATGGACGGGCGCATCGGCGCTATCCGCAGCGCGCTGGAGATGGACGGGCACATCAACGTCCAGATCATGAGCTATGCCGCCAAATATGCCTCTGCATTCTATGGCCCGTTCCGCGATGCGGTTGGCTCACGCGGGCTGCTGAAAGGCGACAAACGCTCCTACCAAATGGACCCCGGCAATAGCGAAGAAGCGCTGCGCGAAGTGGCAATGGACGTGGCCGAGGGTGCCGACAGTGTTATGGTCAAACCCGGCCTGCCCTATCTCGACATCGTCGCAGCGGTCCGCGCCAATTTTGGCGTTCCTGTCTTTGCCTATCAGGTGTCGGGCGAATATGCGATGATCGAGGCTGCCGTGGCGGCGGGCGCGGGGGAGCGCGATGCGCTGGTCCTGGAGACGCTGATGGCGTTCAAACGTGCGGGCTGTTCGGGGGTGCTGACCTATCACGCCGCGCATGCCGCGCGCTTGATCAATGGCTGAAACGATAGTTGAAACCGCGCGGCTGCGGCTTCGCACATGGGACGCGTGCGACATTGCACCCTTCATGACGCACCTCAACACACCCGCCGTCACCCGCTGGCTGGGCGGGGTGCAAGACGAAGCATCGTTCCATGCGGTGTATGAACGCCTGTCCGCCAGCCAAAATGTGGACGGGTTTAGTTTCTGGATTATCGAACGCTTGGCCGACCAAGAGTTGCTCGGCTTTTGCGGGCTGAAACGCGTTGACGCCGAGGATGCACCGATGATCGGTGATGTCGAAATTGGCTGGCGGTTGCGCGAAGACGCGTGGGGTATGGGCTATGCCCGTGAAGCCGCAGAGGCGACGCTGGGCCTCGCATTCAATCATTTTGACTTGGGCCATGTCGTCGCTATGACCGTGCCACAAAATGCGGCGTCATGGGGGTTAATGCAGCGCATCGGCATGGTGCGCGCCCGCAATCTTGATTTTACGTTCAAACGACTGGACCCAGAGATCCAGCGCCACATAGTTTACCGCATCACCAGGGGGGATTGGACACAGTGACCGAAATGACCAGCGCCACAGCCGCGCACAGTGACGGTGGCGGCAATCAGAACAGCTCAGCGCGCTGGCTGTTCACGGCGACCATCCTTGTCGGATCATTCCTGTTATTTCTGGTCCAACCAATGGTCGCGCGAATGGCGCTGCCCCGGCTTGGCGGCGCGCCGGCGGTGTGGAACAGCGCGATGCTGGTCTATCAGGCGCTGCTGCTCGGTGGCTATGCTTGGGCGCATTGGCTTGGGCGTTTTGCGGTGCGGCAACAATTGATGTTGCACGGCGGACTATTGCTCATTGCCATGCTGTTCCTGCCAGTCGGTCTAGCGAGCATGGCGACGCCATCGGATGGCGACATCTTCTTTTTTGTGCCCCTGTTGCTGCTCGCGTCTGTCGGGCCATTGCTGTTTGCGGTTTCGGCACAGGCACCATTGATGCAACGCTGGTTCGCGATGAGCGCTCCGGGGGTTAATCCTTATGCGCTCTATGCCGCGTCCAATTTGGGCAGCTTTGGCGGGCTGATCGCCTATCCGTTGCTGGTCGAACCCAATATGTCGGTATCCCTGCAAAGCTGGGGCTGGACCGCGCTTTATGCCTTGCTTGCCGCATTGGTGCTGGCTTGCGGACTGGCGGCAATAAAGGCAGCGGCGGGTGCCAATGCGGCGGCTACGCCCGTTGTCTCGCCCACTTCGCCGGCGCCAAGCTGGAAACGTATCGCACTGTGGACCGCTTTGTCGGCGGTGCCATCGGGGCTGATGCTGTCAACCACCACCCACCTGACCACCGATATGGTAGCGATGCCGCTGATGTGGGCGATCCCGCTCGGCCTTTATTTGCTCAGCTTCTCTATCGCCTTTGCAGCGCGGCGCTGGCTCGCTGATTTCTTTACGCTGCTGGCCCCTGCGATGCTTCTCCTCGCGGGCGGACTTGCCCTGCTGTCGGGGGGCAGCGGCATGGTGATGAGCGCCGCAACCAGCCTCATCATGTTATTCTGCGTCGCGGTATCGCTCCATGCGCGGCTGTATAGTCTGCGTCCCGAAAATGACCGCCTGACCCTATTCTATCTGGTGATGGCGGTTGGCGGGGTTATGGGCGGGCTGTTCTGCGCTCTGTTCGCGCCGATGGCATTCGATTGGGTCTATGAACACCCCATATTGGTCGTCGCCGCGGCGATATTATTGCCGCTGCCACCGCTCATTCCGTGGGCGGACTATCTTCACTTGCCGCATCAATGGCACCGCATCATCTCGCTCGTGCTGGCGGTTATTGCCGCATCCACCGGCTATTGGCTGGGCTTGGCTTGGACCGGGCAATTCACACAACCCGAAGTGATCGGCATCATGGTCATAGTCCTTTGCGGCTTGGCAGCGATTGGCTGGCGATTGGCCTTTGTTACTTCTCTATGTGCCTTGCTGTTCGGCTTTGGCGGGCTTGATACATTCGACATTTCGTTCAAGGGCGACCGCACGCGCAGCTATTTCGGGGTCTATACTATCCGCGAACATGATGGGCAGCGGACTTTGTCGCACGGCACGACGCTCCACGGCACCCAATTGCTTGGGCAGGGTTTAAACCGCACGCGCACCAGCTATTACGGCCCCTATTCGGGCGTTGGCTTGGCGTTTGAACGTGCGAACCGCCTCTATGGAAATGCCGCGCGGATCGGCGTTGTCGGCCTCGGCACGGGCACGCTCAGTTGCTATCGACAGCCAGGGCAGGACTGGACAATCTATGAAATCGACCCGGCGATGGCGCATCTGGCCCGCGAGTCTGGCCGTTTCACTTATTTGTCGCAATGTGCGCCCGATGTGCCGATCATCATCGGCGATGCGCGGTTGAAATTACAGGAGCGCGCGCCCGCGTCGCTCGACCTGCTGGCGGTCGACGCCTTCTCGTCCGATGCCATCCCGCTGCATCTGCTGACCACCGAGGCGTTCGATGTTTATGGCCGCGCGGTGCAAGGCGAGGGCGTGGTTCTGGTTCACATCTCCAACCGTTTCGTCAATCTGGAACCGGTGCTAAAGGCGCTGGTCAGCGAAGGCGGCTGGCACGCGATGCTGCGCTATGACATGCCCGATGCCAGCGACTATACACTGGCGCGGACGGGGTCGATCTGGGTCGCTATGTCGCGCAGCCAAGGCGCGATCGACCGCTTGGTCGCGGCCACGGCCGATGCACCAAATGGACGCGGAACGTGGCGAGTGCTCGACCCCAATCAACCGGGGAGGTTGTGGACCGACGATTATGCGTCGGTCATGCCATTGCTGATGGAGCCTGATTTCGTAAAATGGATCAGGCATCGGTTAGCGCAGTGACACGCCCAGGCGTCACCATCATCGCCATTGACGGCAAAGTGCCGCGCATCGCGGACAGCGCATTTATCGCGCCGGGCTGTGTCCTTATCGGCGATGTGATGATCGGCGAAGAAGCCAGCATCTGGTATAATTGTGTGGTGCGCGCCGACGTTGACCGCATCAGCATAGGTGCGCGCAGCAACATTCAGGACGGCAGTGTCCTTCATTGCGATGCGGGCTTCCCGCTGCTGATCGGCGACGATGTGCTGGTCGGGCATATGGTGATGCTGCACGGATGCACATTGCTTGACCGGGCGTTCGTGGGCCTCTCCAGCATCGTCATGAATGGTTGCGTGATCGAAGGCGACGCGATGCTCGCGGCGGGCGCGATGCTGACGCAGGGCAAGCGCGTGGCCAGCGGCGAACTATGGGGCGGTCGCCCCGCCACCAAGATGCGTGATCTGAATGAACGCGCGATTGCGGAGATGCGGATGGGCACCGCGCATTATGTCCATAATGGGAAACGGCATAGCGAAGCGGTTGCCGCGATGGAGGGCGAGGCATGAAGGCAGTGATTTGGCATAACCCCGATTGCGGCACGTCACGCAAGACTCTGGCGATATTGGAGGAAGCGGCTGGAATCGACCTCATGGTCATCCGCTATCTCGACCATCCCTATTCGCGCTCGGAAATTGCAGATCTTATCACGACCGCTGGCCTGACCCCGCGCGAAGCCTTGCGTTTGCGCGGCACCGATGCCGAAGAGCGCGGGCTGGACAAAGCGTCGGAGAGCGCAATTCTCGATGCGATGGCCGCCAACCCCGCTTATGTTAACCGCCCGTTCGTGCGGACCGACAAAGGCGCACGCCTGTGCCGCCCGCAGGAGCTGGTCTACGGACTGCTATAATAAAGTCTTTCCTACAGGGTTTTTGCCATGGTAAAGTGTGGACTGTTTCACGAATCCGGCTCTTTTGACATTGTTGATCACCCACCCCCACTTGTGCTCCTGCG
>ERZ1292633.3820-Hain-H41-02um-R1-3820-length-14339-cov-6_pt1 | contig 14339 bp, 9 predicted proteins | sample MGYA00564406_ERZ1292633 | MGnify/ENA primary metagenome ERZ1292633 (study PRJEB36523, sample SAMEA6512639) | groundwater metagenome | collected 2019-01-08 | study: AquaDiva: Metagenomics assemblies of 32 groundwater samples
CCCCCCCCCCCCCACTTTTGAGACGAACGAGGCGGGAAAACGCGCGGAGCCGAGCGCCATGTCACAGTCCGTAGCGGGGGGCGTTGTTCGCCTAGTCCAATGGGGGGGATCGTTGGTTGCTTTGGAAGGCTGTTGGGGGTGGGTCACCGAGCACCTCACCTAAGGAATCCCCGCTCTGTTGACGACATGAGCGCGGCGCCGTCGGACGTGGGTAGCAGTGCCGGAGGGAACAGCGCCCTTGTCCTGGCCCAGCGCTTTCTCACCCTGTCGCAGGAATACAACAACCGCCCGGTGGTCGTCCGCCGAGGGACGTTGCCGTCCCTCATGAAGCTGCTCGCGAACCGGAGCTGGGAAGTTCGTCACACCGCAGCCAAAACGCTTGAGCTGCTGGCGGAGCATCCCCAAAACCCTGAGTTCATGTGCCGCGAGAAGGGTCTCGTGCAAAGCCTCTACGATGCGTTTCAAGAAAGCGACATTTCGGATCCCGAATTGCACGCGACCCTCGCGAGGGTCTTCGACCACCTGAAGCAGGCGCTCGGGGGCGATGCCGCGGGAAGTCAAGACGACGAACGGATGGATGACGGGGGGCTCGCCACAGGCGAGTCGATCCGAACGGTGAAGAATCGCCCCACGCGAGTGAAGCAGGGAGCGACGACGTCTCGCCGCGTTGTGCTGAGCGTCGCGGGGTTGTCGCAGCCCGAGGTGGCGAGTGGCATCGAGGACCTGCTGCAGACCACGCGAGGGATTGTGTCCTACACCGTCGATCCGGGGTCCGCGTTGGTCTCGCTGTTCACGTCCCTATCGACCGACACGATCCTCACGGTGCTGAACGGCCACACCACCGTGGATTGTCGCGTGGTGTCAGAGGAGGAGTTCGCTGCCGTGGCGCCCCCTCCCAGCAGTAGTCGCGGAGGAGTCGCGATGCCGAGCTATGGCGGTCAATACCGACGGGGCGGCGGCGGCATTCTAGGCGCGGCGACGTCTTCGTCGGCCAGGCATGGCGATCCCATGGCCGCGTTTCGGCATTCATTGGTGATTCACGGTGCGGACTCCAACTCGCTGGCGTCGAGAATAGCGCGTGAAAAGGAGGACGAGAAGCGCCGCCAGATGGAGTCACAGCGCACCTCCGTGTCTTCCTTTCTCTCAAAACTCGCCAAGAGTTGGTGGTGAATATTATTTGGCGTGGCAGGAAGGCGGGGACCCGCTCATTCAAATCGCATTAGAGAGAGTCGAAAGGGCACATACTACGCACAAAAACAGGACCCTTTTTTTTGCCCGATCCGGCACGTCGTCCTTAACGCACACTTCGTTGCGTCCCGCCACCGAGCGGCATCCAGGTCGAGCTATTTTGGTTCTCGACCTTCCCCCCGTAACGACTCTTTTTTTTTGGTTAGTCGACCTTGACATGTTGTTGCTCTCGCCACATTGTGCCATGCACTGATCTCGTCGCAGCCGATGTCGTTTCAATGCCGCGTCGTCACCATCGTCGTGGCACGTCGCCTCCTCTTCCTCTTGCTGCTCGTCGTCACCGCGGATGTTCGATCGTTCGGCGCGGAGGCAACGCTGGCGCTCCTGCGTCTGCGACCGGTGGATGGTCTGGACTCGGTGTGCTTGGCGGCGCCGGATCGCCTCCCGTCACTACGGCCGCGGCGAAGTGATGACCCTTCATCGACGGGGACGATGCCGCCTGCCACGGACGATCTTTTTATGACCATCTCGTTCGCAAACGGTAAAGTGGCCCCGGGCGTGAAGGTAAAATGGTGGGCGTCGTTGCGTCCAGGAGGCCGTGTGGTAGACGCTGGCGATGTGCAACTTCTCGATGCTGAGCGAGGCGTCTCCAAAATCAAGGCAACGACGCTCGATGCCGCCACTCAGGTGGCCGGCCACGTTCCTCGTTGGGTTCTCGTCTGCGTCAAAGTCGAAGCGGCCGCCCTGGGTCACTTGGACCTGGATGTCGATCTCGAATGGGCAGACGACGGTGATGGGATAGAGGGCCCTTGGATCGTGCGGGAAGGCATTGAGTCTTGGGAGGGACACCAGCGCCTCTCGAGATTGAAACAGATATTTTCTCTTCTGGACGCGGACGCCGCCGTCGCCTCGCAAGCCTTCGATGTCTTTGGCCGTCTGGTACTCAGCTGCTACTCGCGTGTCGTCGTCGTGGTCGTTTCGAGCCTGGTGACGGCGGTGGGCGTCGGCATCCTGCAGCTGCGAGCGACTCGCCGACTCTTCTTGGGGAAGAAATTGGTGTGACTGGGGCAATGGGTCAGTGGCAGACCCAGAAAAAATGTAGTTCGCGGCATTTGGAGAGACAATTTGGCCTTCCTGGTACCTATCGAAGGACGTGCGCATTCTGATGAGAAGACTTTGTCTGTCACCCATCAGCCCTCACTTTTTCATCCAACGGTGCGCGATATGGCACCTCATCGCTGGAGAGCCGTCGGGAGCTGCTTGCTACCCATCGTCGTGCTTGCGCTATGCTGTGCCGTTCCCGTCCGTGCATTTTACTTCTACGTGGCGCCCACCGGCACACCCGTCTGCTTCGCGCACGACGCCACGCCCGATGCTAGCACCATCACGATTCACTATAGCACCGGTGCCAAAAACATGCCCCTACAAGTGGAGGTGCGTGACTCCAAGAAGACGAAAGTGCTGCAGCACAAAGATGCGATGCTGGGCTCAGGCGACGACACCTTGCAGGTGAGCTCCGCTGAGGGCGGCAAGTACGACATCTGCTTCACCATTGCGCCGTCTAGCCAGCCGCAAGCTGATCGTCCGGTGCAAATGTCCCTCGATGTCTCCGAGGCATTAGACAAGGACTACCGGGACCCAGCAATCGTTTTGTCAGACTACCACGTGGTGAGCGAGCGGATGCGTGGTATGTTCATGCAGCTCGAAGATGAATCGCAGTACCTCGCGACCCGCCAAGAGCGGTTCGAGGCGACCGTTCACTCCACCCACGCGCGTGTCACATGGTTCACCATCATCGAGGTCGTGGTCGTCGTTTGCGTCGTAGGCTGGCAGATTCTTTACCTGCGCAATCTGTTCAAGGCAAAGAAGCTTGTGTGAAGCAAGAGGCACTCAACACAAACGCACCGACGCATCCGTGATGGCCATACGGTAACGAATAGAAGCGGGCGAGACACGGGGAGAGAGAGCGAGAAATCACCGCCGTTGCCGCGGCGCGTTCGGTTGAAAAGTCGCGTGGTGTGATAGGATTGTGTCGTGTGCGTAAACCCCCTCCCCGGTCGCTCGAGGTGCAAGCGCATGGATGCCAATGACGTCTATGTCTCGGGTGTGTCGCCTTAGAGTGTTTCGCGACGATGGTTCGCTGGGGCGCTCTGTTGCGGCGCGCAACCTCCACCGCCCGCTTCATGCTTCCGTATGACGCCGCGACCACCTACATCGCCATGACGATCCGAGTCGCGAGGGTTGCGGGAGCCGGCCCAGCTGCGGGAAGCGGGGTTGCCGTCCCTCTTGGCGACTTCACTGGGCGTCGCGGCACGGAGGCATGCAGGAAAGCGCTCCTCGGGCGCGCGGCGGTATACTCGCGCACGCAGCGGGGGCAAGCAACGGCCGATGACCCTGATGCCCACGACGACACCTTTCTTGGGGCCATGCACGCGTGCCGCCTCGTGTGCGCGTGGCTCGGCGCCGGTTGGCAGGCAGACAGTACCGGTGCACTGGCTTCCGCATCACCGAAATCACCACCGCTTCTATTCCCTGAAATTGATTTTTCGTACATTTGCAACATGCTGGAGCGCACCGTCCGGACCGAGTGCGAGGAGCAGGACGCGCCGGGAGAGGAGGACATTGTGACCCTGCTGGGTGTCGCGGCGACGCAACGGCTCGCCGTGGCCGCGCGCACCGACAATCGGCGAGCCATCGGTCATGAATCGGATGAGGAGGCCGCCGTAAGGGTGATCCGGCTGATGCCGCGCGTGTTCGAATGGCTTCAACACCATCGCTCACCGCTGACCGCGCCTGTGGTCCACGCCGTCGTGTGGCCGGGCGTGATGCGCGCCTTGCGTCGCGCGAGAGTCACGGGTGCCCGAGACACGGAATGGGCGGGGCTCCTGCAGAACCTGGATGCGGCAGCACAGTGGTGGCAGTCCACGGAAGGAGGTTCCGCTTGCGACGGAGAGAACTCGGTGGCCGCGTTCCTCAAAGAGGCGTGCGATACCCTCGAGCTCGAACAACCTCGAGGAGTGCCGTCGACGACCGCCTCGCGACTGGACGCCGCGAAACGCAAGTGGCAAACCATGTGCCGCTGCCTTCTCTTGTGCGATCGCGCGGAGGCAGCCGCGATGCGGTCCCGCCTGACGGCGCTTGTTGCCAGGGACGTGCAAGCCATCGCAGACGACCCCTTGATCGTCACCGGATTTGTTGCTGCCTTGGTGGATTCTGGGGCACTCACGAGCCTGGCTCCGGTCTCGCTCGCGGAAGTCCTCCGCTGCCTGCTGCCAGCGCTCACGCTGTATACGACGGCCGTTGACACCAAGTCCCTCGAGAGAGGGCTGCTTCGACCGAGCGTGCTCCGAAGGGTGGTGCATTCGATCGATGTCTTGATCGAGGGGGCCACGGGAGCGGAGGGTGGCACGGAGACCGCTGCGGCGACGACGAGCCAGCGAATGGAGTCCGCGGGGGCTTGCCGGATCCACGCGGCGCGGTGGCTTTGCGCCGTCGCTTCCCGCGACGTCTTGTCCTCCGGTCCCCCTCGCGTTCTCGCGGAGCAGGCACGGGCGCTGTGTCACGCGTGTCTGTTGCTCGACCCGGACGTGGAGCACGTCGGTGTGGCGGCCGTCGAGCACTGGATCCTGCTGCAAGTAGCGTCCTGGGGGCATCAGTCGTCAACGCACGGACCGGCCACGGATGAGCTGCAACGGTCTGCCGGGTGGGTGGGAAATCCGATGCTGGGTGTGGCGCACGATGTGAGGGCTGTCGCCGTGTGCTTAAGATTGATGCGAACGACGGCGATGGGGCGCTGCAGCCAAGCGTGGCTGCCCCGCTTCTTGGAGGCGGTCGGCCGGATCACGGCAGCGCACGACCAGTGGCTTCGCGTCGAAGCCAACGCCCATCGCGGCGAGGGCAACGCGGAGATGAACCACAGCATGCGATCGTTGCGCCGTGCGTTGCTAAGCTCGATCCATGCTATCCGCTCCTTCTTAACAGCATCTGAGGACACCGCTGTGGGGGCGGGAACGGAAGAACACGGCCGCCGTGGTACCGCCGTGGAGGCGAATGCCGAGCCGTTCATCGCGAGCCTGCTGTCGATGCAGCGCTCGCTTGCCGCCATGCATCCGAGCCTGCTCGCGGACCAGCTGAATGCGCTCAACGGTCTTGTGCAGTGGCGGCCCGACCTCTACTCCAAGCTGTCGCAGTTGGCATTTAAAAAAGGTCTTCGCGAAGGCCTTCTCGACACGACGAAGTGGCTGAAGGTCCAAGGCACGCGACAGGATGGATCGGGGCACGATGACGGAGCCCTGCAGCGCATCCGGGGGCAGCTGAACTGCATTATGCAGGCCATGGAGGGGCAGCGGGTCATCCACCATATGACCGTGTTTCGGCCGACGCTGGCATTCATGCAGGAGGCGACCGCCGCCCTGCGGCGCACGGCGTGCATCGAGCCACATGCGGTGTTGTCGCCATCCACCCCCAGCTCTGATGTGGCATTCACACGAAGAGGAGGACGAGGCGGAGGCGATCCACCGCTACCTGGGTCAGTCGCGACGCTCCACTACGCACAGCAGGCCACCGCCATCTGCCGCGTCACCGTGGAAATGCTCGCGCAGCGACAGGCGCTGCCGCCCTCAGAGGCCAGTCGCATGCTGGCGGACCAAGTCGCCGCGGTTTCAGTCGACGACCGCCGAACGCTCATTCGAATTTCTGGCGGACGCCGGGTGGCCCTGACCGCGGGCTTGAGTGCCGTGTTTGCGGCAAGTGCGAAGCTGTCGCTGACCATGTTGCAGTCGACCTGCCGGCAGCCAGTAGGTGAAGGGAGCGCCGCGGCCGCACGCCGCACGTGCCGCGACTTTGCCGCTGTTCTTGCACTTGCGCTGCATGTCGCCACCACGTCTCTGTCTCCCGGCAGCTTCGCGAGTATGCAATTGCAGCGTATCATCGTTTCGACGCTACTTGGCCTAGGAAGCGTGCGGGGAGCAGGCAGCGGCAGCGGAGAGCACCTGTTCGTTCACGATGCCGTGCGAGTGATCGCCGACGCACTGTCATCCTTGGTTCAGCGAGCGCTGGATGGCAGTGGCAGTGGCAGCCGCAACCGGTTCGACCGCGTGGGCAATTCGCACAGTAAGCCATTGTCGCGACTCTGCGATTGGCTCGCATTTGCGCTGCTGCAACTCCGACGCCTCACCGCAGGCGAACCTGAGGGTCCGATGGCAGGGCCGCTTGACGAAGCGACCGGTGCGGTCGCGCAGCTCGCGACAATGGGCGGTGCCGGTGGAGGGGCCACCCCGTCCACGATTCTCCAGGCCGCGAGGCTCGCGCGACTCAGCTCGTGGATGGCGGAGCTGCTAGCGGAACGCCTCAGGTCTGGCGGTCCTGTGGCGTTCCAGCAGTCAGCTTTATGCCACTTGCTTGACGCCGTCGCGCGACTGAACGCCGCGTCAACTCTGACCAGCATCGCGGCTCCGTCGGATCTGGCTGCCGTGTGCACGGCATTTTCCGAGGCACTGGCGGGCGGCCAGGTCACGATCCTTGACGAGCGGGCTGCCGGTGAGCGCTTGCGCGTGGGGCTGCTGTTGACTGGACTGTATCGACCCAGATGCGCCGTCAGTGCACCCCTGCTCGCTTCCGCAGACTCCCGGAATGCCCTTCGACGCCGGCGGCGAGGCTGATTGCAGTGTGTTGGCTGGGGTTCATGCGGCGATGGGATTGCGCGTGCGAGTTACGGGTAGGGTTCCAATTGAGTTCGTCGGCGGCCGGACCACCGTGGTGGTGTGGTGGGGCAGGTCGAGTTGTTGGCTACTTTGGTAATGCGACCGAGCGAACAGCAGATGCGAAAGATCCTGGGTTTCTGGGGGGAAGGGTGTCAATGTTGACCAACGCTCGTTCGGCATGACCCAGCGATTGATGATCTGCATCGGCGGGGCCCCTGGCGTCGGCAAGAGCACGTTTGCGCGCACCCTTCTACGCGACAGCACTACTGGGCCATCTTGCTCTGTGCCGGCGCTGCACCGCTCGCCGCGAGAACCACCTCATCCCGACGACGGACGGTTGCCACGTCCGCTGCGCTGCGGCGGCGTGCCTGGTGGTGGCGGTGGTGACAGCGCCCTTGCCACCGAATCGACGGTGATTGTGGAATTCGACGATGTCTACGATAGAACGGTGGCGGCAACAGCGGTGGACTCGTCGGCAACGCCTCTGTGTGACACCGATGTCGGCCCGAAGTCGGGGACGTTTGATCCGATGGCTTGGCGCCGAAGTCACGAGTTGTTCGTCGCCGAGGTGCGTGTGGCGCTTCACGCCCCTCTGCCGGCGCGCTGCAGCGACGAAAACGTTGCCCAACTGGTCCTTGTCGTGGACACCCTCCACTACCGCAGCATGCGACACGACTTCCTCACCGAGGTGCGCAAATGCAACGCGGCGGCGGTGGCAGGGGTGCCATCAGGTGGCTCGGGTGCCGCCGCGTCTTGCGGATTCGCCTCGATTGTGTTGCATGCGGACGTGAACTTCTGTCTCGAAAACAACGAGCGAGGCCGGCTGGGCACGCACCGCTATGTGATCCCAGACGTGCTGAGACGCATTCATGGCGGGGTCGAGCCCGGGCCATGTCGAGGTCAGCCGGCGGCGCAGCATGTGGACTTGGTGGTGTCCGGTGATCTAAACGTGGACGTCTCAATGTTTCAAGCAGTCGTCGCCTCGTTTCGCTCGGCTCGGTACGAGGGAACATGGCTCCTGCCCACGGTGTCGGCGGCTGCCGCCCCGAGCAGCCGCAGCGAAGGCGCAACGAGCGTCATGCAGGCGGTCGATATTGCACTTCGCGCCGCCGTCAAGGCGTTGTTGACGTCCGCGGGCAAACAGCCGGTTTTCGGCGATGCGCTGGCCAGGCTGAAAAAAGACGTTCTTCAACGTGCGCGCCACCACTGGGCAACGGGCGACCTGACGGGACCCGAGGCGCTGGTGCATTGGGCCCTTGGTGAGTTGGAGGGCTCCGCGAGGCGCTTCGTGTGTTAGTCCAACCTTGGCACGAACTGGGGACTCCTCTCGATGACCCTCCGCGGCTGCTGCGATGCTGCAATGAGATGTTGTTATCTCCTTGAAGGGGTTCGAAGGGGGGCTCCTGGCGAGAGAGAGAGAGAAAGAGGCAGCACAGATCACGAATGCCGGAGGTCCCATCCACGAAACGCCGGGCCTCGTGGGTTGCGAGAGCGGCGGTCTTGCTTCCCATCGTGCTGACCGCTGCTCTGTGGCTGAGCCCCCCGCTATCCCATCCCATGCCACCGGGTGAGTCAACGACCGTCCCGCTCCCGTCGCGGGTGGCCGACTTTTCATCACCCGGGAGTGAACAGGCGATGCCCGAGGACGGCGGTGAGGGGGCATCGAGCTCGGATGACGATCCCGCGGGCTGCCACGCCGCGCGGGACTGTGTCGAGTGCCTCACTGGGGGCAGGGCAGGAAGCTACGGATCCTGCTGGTGGTGCAGCTCAATCGCTAAGTGCCACGCGACCGTTGCGACACGCGCGAAGCCTGCTGCGTGCGTGGATGACGAACGGGTGGCGTGCCCCGCCTCGCTGCACTACGGAATCGCCGTTCCTTCGGTCGCGGCCGGACCCGGAATTCGCCGCGGCGCGTCGCTGCCCGGCCGCCTGCGGGTGTTGCACGTGGCCATACGTAAGGGGGGTCCCGAGGCGCTGATCCAGTTGCACCTTGCGCTGAGTGAGGAAGGCTTCAACACGTCGCTTGACACGCGGCACAGCAAAAAGGAGAAGGGCGGCGACGTCATGCCCTTCTTCAAGGACGCGTACAAGGAGCCGTTCTCCCGAGCGCCCCCGCTCCGCTGGTACAAAGACTACGCGGCCTGGATGGACTCCGTCGCCGAGGGCGATGTCATGATCGCCACGGAGACCTGGAGCTGCCGAAACGACCACAGTTACTTCCGCAGCCGTCGCGGGCGGCAAATGCAATGGCACTTGACCGTGTGGCCAAAGCGGCCGCGCACCAGTTGCACCATCGCGAGCCACACGCACTTTATCGCGACAGGATACATGGCCCACTCGGAGCATTCGGTGTTGTTTCCGTACATCTCGCCCCACATTGTCGCGCATGCGAAGAGGCGGTGGGGCGCGTGGCGCGACGCGAAGTCGACCCTCGTCATGTACGACGGCGACACGCTGCTCTCCGACAAGGACCTCAAGCCTCTTCAGGGATCCGGGCTGGCGGACGTGAACGGGGCGTTGACGGTCCGCAAGGCCACGGGCATGCTACCCTCCGAATTGTACTCGATGTACGAACGGATGAAAGTGGCCGTGGATCTCAAGCTTCCCGGCGCCGAGCGTTTCGTCTACGAGGGGGCGTTGTTCGATGCGTGCGTCATCGTGGACCGCGTCGACAACGGCGCCGATCCGTTTGATCTGCCCATTCCAGACCGCTTCCGGGTGCCTCCCAACAATTTGCCCGCTTTGCACGCGCGCATCGCTGAGTGCCTGCTGAACTACAGCGCGGTGGTCCACGAGTTCGCACCGCTGCGACAGCAGGTGTTGAATCAGCACGTCACCTTCCGCCGGCACGTCCGGCGATACTTCTCAAATTCGGTGCACATCGTCACGCGGGTGGTGTCCGAAGCCGACTGGGCGGCCGTGCCGATTTGGATCGCGACGACGCTGCTGCAAGTCCCATTCGCGACCCTGGAAGTGACGGTGTCGAACGCGCTGGCGGCAGCGAAGGGGATGTCGTCGACGTCGCTGGCGACGTTTCCGTTCGCAGGGTTGCTCGGGAAGGACGCTTCTGCGGTGTTGGCGGACAACAGCTACCTCGCCGCCGTCGTCGTCACCACCTTTGAGGATCCAGCCGTCGCAAGCGCAAGCGGGTGGTGGGCGCTGCTGCCCGCGCCAGCGACCTCGGTCAGCCGCGTTGCCTTCGTGGCGTGGATGAACGCAACGGACGTGGTGGCGTCCGCCGACATCGTGCATCTGTTCGCGACCGCGGCCACCACGGTGTCGAGGCGGCACACGCATAATGAAGGCGCCGCGAGCTCGGTGACGGCCGAGCCCGGGTGCGACGTGTTGACTCACAGCGGCATCGTCTTCGTAGAAACGCGCTGGTATTACTCCTCCAGCGCGGCCATGCTACAGTCGGCGTGTCGTCGTCGTCATACCGCCCGCCGCGTCGCCGACGTGTTCCATCCGACACATGGGCTGCAACCGGGCGGCGGCGGTGGGGGCGCTGCGATTAATGGGCCACCGCCGGTGGCCGTCGCCGCGGCGTCGATGCCGCTGGCCTTGAAGAGCTACCTCTGTTCCCACCGGATTGTATCCGGCGAGCACTATCTGCATGCATCCTTCTGCTCCGCGGCCTGATCATTGCCTGGTACCTTACTTTCACTCTCTGCGAGAGGTTTCACATTGTCAACTGGAGGGAAAAAAACACGTTTTGTTTTGTTTTGGCATCCACTGCGAAGCACCCAACCCGACATTCCTCTTCTTGACTTCACCGCTTTGCGCCGGCGATTCGATAACTTCGTTCTCCGCGTTATATGGGAAACGCGAAAAGCGCAACCGCAGCCACCCCTGCCGCCGTGGAAAGTCCCGCGCAGCCTGCGCCGTCATCCGGCGCCCTTCCGAACCTGCGGCGCGTCGAGCTCCCCGACGAATTGCAGCCGACGGCTGCCGTTGTCGGTGCGGGCCTCAGCGGCCTCCATGCCGCCAAGGAGCTTGCCAGCATCGGGTTCAAAGTGACGGTCATCGAGCAACAGCCCCGCTGTGGGATGGGTGCCGCGAAGTGGTCATCCGGTCTGGTGTCCCCGCTCGAGTTTCGGCCGTCCGTTTGGCGGCTACGGTTTCTGTCCGACTTCGTGCTGGGATCGATGCCGCTCAGCGGCCGCTCTCTGCTGGCACCGGAAAGTCCGATCACTGTGATCTTTGGGATGCCCTTCTACCGCTGGATGAGCGCGCGGTGGGCCATGCGGAGCGCGAGCGGGTCGGATCTTCAAGTCGCGGGTGAGGCGCTCGCCAACGGCAGTCTCGATGTGTACCGCGAGTGCCTCGCGCAGGACAAACGCTTCCAGGCGGCCGTGCTGTCGGAGTCGCCCTTGGTAGTCGACGTCCCTTCCTGGACCGCAACCCTCGCGAAAGTGTGCGAGGAGCGACTCAACGTGCGGTTTCTTTACAACTTCAAGGTGCTTCGAATCAAGACGCAGATGAGCAACGGTGTGGAGTGGGCCCCGTTTCTCGTCGCGAGAGACGTCTCAGGGCCGCCGACGGAACAGGCAGATGCCCTCCCGTTCGACCTGATCGTCATTTGTGCCGGCGTGAAGTCGCGTGACCTGACGTGGTTCACGTATCCAGCGCCGTTGCTGTCGTTTGGTGGCTACGCGCTCGACATCCCCGCCAGCCACAGCGTCGTGGCACGTCTAAGGGAAAAAATACCGTCGCTGGTGGGGAACGCCTCGCCGGATGGCTGGCTGCAAGTATGTCGAGCGACTCGACCTCGCGCTGCTGGAGACGTCGCATCCGGCGCGACGCCGCCGGGCGACGATGTCGTGCGCGTTGCCGGCCTCGCCTCGTTAGATGAATCTCCCCTCGAGCCATTTAGCGTGGAATCGGCGGCACGCATTATCGGTAGGCGCCTTCGCCTGCATCACGGCATTGACCGCTTCGCCGAAGAGTGCCTCGCAACAAGTGCCCATTTGGAACAACGAGACGCCAGCAGCAGCGTCGTGACCGCCAGTCGCTACAGCCGCGCCGTGACCCCGGACGGATTGCCCATCGTTTCGCGTTTGGGCATGATGAAGAACGTCTTCATGTGCACTGGATTTGGTGATCGCTCGGCGATGTTGGCACCGGGGGCAGCTAGGTTGGTGTCTCACCTGGTCGTGGCGCGCTCCGCGGAGGATGAGCTCACGCCCTACACCCTCGGGCGGTTCAAGGGCTGGCACTACATGCACCCGACCGCGTTCATGGCCGGGTGGTCCATCACGGGAACCCTCATTAAAGGGGAGCACTTTTTGTGCAATTTAGGGCAGCGCTGCAGCGACGAGTTCCAGGAGCACGTCATGAACACCAACGTGATGCGTTGGCTGACGATCAAAGCGGATGAGCGCGAGTAACAACGGGGAGGACTTGGAGGGGGGAACGGCTCCCTCTCCCAAACTGAGGGCGCGCATTCTTGATGGAGAATCGTAATAGCGTCGCTTCCATGCAGGGTGAGCGGCTTGTCGGGTTGTTGTGGGCATCTCATCTCCCCCACCCGTTGATCTATACAGGAGGTCCTGGTGTGATCCCTATTCGGCACTGGCAACATGGCACGAGCCGCCGCGCGCCAGGTCAGGTGGTCGGTCGTGGTCACGACGCTCCTCGTCGCTCTGTCGCTGTCGCTGGCAGTGGTGCGAGCCAAGAAGCAGGCAACTTCCCACCCCGTCATTAAGGCGCTCTCGCTTGCCATTGGATGTCCTGTCTGCTCGCAGCTCGTGGTCGAGGCCTACGACCTCGCGCTCGCCGCCCGGCGAAACGCCACCGACAGCGGCAAAAAGTGGACGGAAGAAGCGCTGTTGGAGGAACTCGAGACGGTGTGCTTCCCGACGACGCCGAACGGTGCCTGGCTGCGGCGGGTCACCATGGAACGGAGCGGCGACTCGGACATCGTCGTGGCGCTTAGTCCGCGTCATGGGAGATGCCTCTCGAAATGTTGGACCGCTGCCGATGCGTGCAGTCGGCTGTTGGACCAGGACGAGTTGGCCGAGCGGTTGTCGAGTAAGCTTTACAAGTTGAAGGGGAGCAGCGCGACGCGTTTTGATGTGGCAACCTTTCAGTCGCTTGCCGAGACGGCGTGCGGCCGTCGGTGCGGCCAGCATCCCTCCCGCGCGCTCGAGCTGCCCATTGCGGCTCCTTCGGCCGACAAGCAGCTGCCACGGCAGGAGCTATCGATGCAATCCTTGAGCGCCTCCGCTCGATCACAGGTCATGCAAGCCGTGGGGTCGGAGGCCTTTGCGCCCATTGAGGAGCGCGAGATGGAGGTTGAAGAGATGATGGAACGCATGGCGCGGACGAGCCACGCCCCCGGCGGCGGCGTCGACGTGTTTTCTCGAGACGAGATGATGGACCTGAAGGACGCAATGCGGCGCGGCGACTTGGCCCGGGTCGCGGAAATCGACCCGAGTTTAGGCGCCGTGTCCGACGACGAATTCCAAATGATGCGCGCCATGCAGCAAGAGGAAGATGCATCGGGGGGCGACAACGCCGCGGTGTCGCCGGATCACCACAGTAGCGGTGAGGAGGATCCCGATGCCGCAGCCACAGCGGATTCCGCTCCTCCTCTTCCTTCTGATTCCAGGTCACCACGTGACGCCGCCCGCGATGGGGGCGCGCAGGCCTCCCCGAGAGCCGGACCTGAGGACGGGGGCGGGTTGTGGCAGTCGGTTTGGACAGCCTTGGCCGCTCCTTTCGCGGGTTAGTCACACGGAATGATGTCCGGCATCAGCCCATTAATGTGCGTACCTTCCCCCTCTTCACACTGTGGTTATGCGAACGGAGGTTGTGGGAGGTTAACTGAGTGCTGACCGTTGTTCGTTCGCCCCCTTGCGCTCGGTAGGCATCTCTAGTCCGCTCTCACCACAGACATTATTCCCCCCGCATTCGAAACGAGACGCGGTGCCGTGCTGAGCATCTTTTTTCCATCATGGCTACCTTCACCGACGCGCAACGCTGCTACGCCGCCTACGCCGTGGACCTGATGCGGACCATGAGCTGCCTGCTGGAGCTCCCGACACCCGTCACCTACTTCCGCGCGGCGTGTCTCGTCCATCAGTTTGTCGCTGTCAACGGGAAGGGCATCGGCCCCCAGGATTACCAGCTCGATGGCGTGCTCTACGTGGCGGCGGCGGCCTTGTACGCCGTGAGCAAGGCGGACTGTACTCGGCTGTTCCTTCGCCACATCGTTGCCGTCGTGGAGCGAATGCGGCGCAAGCGGCTCCTGCCGCGCGGTTTTCAGTCCCTGGTGGCCGGGGCCGCCGCATCGGGCGTCTCCATGCAGCCCCCGGCCCCTAGCCTTCCCAGCGTGCAGGTGCACGTTGCCGTGCCGCCGCCACTGTCGCTTGGGGGGGGTACCCACCCGCCGTCCGAGCAAGTAAAGAACAACATTCTCTTGTGTGAATGGGGGCTGCTGGAGGCAGC
>ERZ1292633.1742-Hain-H41-02um-R1-1742-length-23100-cov-10_pt1 | contig 14333 bp, 12 predicted proteins | sample MGYA00564406_ERZ1292633 | MGnify/ENA primary metagenome ERZ1292633 (study PRJEB36523, sample SAMEA6512639) | groundwater metagenome | collected 2019-01-08 | study: AquaDiva: Metagenomics assemblies of 32 groundwater samples
TTTTTGAGCAGATAGACGCAGAAATCCCCAGTTTGAGTAAGTGAAATATCTGCTACTTCTTCAACGATAAAATCTTCGGGTTTGACCTTTACTTTTATCACAAAACCCCCGGTTTTTCTCTTTATTAGGTAGATGCGATGAATTTTTAAAAAATCGATAAAATAAGTTTAATAATAACAGTAAGTTATGACAACTATATTTTTAAAAACTCTGGCTAATAGTGAGAAGATATTACATGAAATTGAAATATACGTGTCTTAAGGCAGATTAAATGATCTCTAAGTAATTGGAGCATGATATGTTATGCACATAGTATTAATTATTGTTACGATATAGTGTATATAAACTATTTATTAATAATGAATTTGTTTTAAAATTGAGATGTTAATTTGGTCTGGTTTTTTGAAAGGAGGGCGATGAATTATGCAGTGAATATGTTTTATATTAAGGAGGGATAGCCTTTAAGAAAGGAGATTAAAGTATGTACAAAAAACAATTATTTATGATGGTTATAATAGGAAGCTGTCTGCTAATAGGCACTATGAAAAGTGGAAGGGCAGCCAATGTTGAAGAATTGGAACAAAGGTTGGATAGCTTAGAAACAAGGATTACTGAGGTAAGTACAACTACAGATGATTTGAGAGGCGAGGTCGGGAAATATAAGCCATATATACAACAGCGAGTTGATGAAGTTTGTAAAACTGCAGAAAACGTAAAGGTCGCTTTGGAGAAATACAGGCCTGCATATGTAACTGATGTTTGTGAAGGCAGGATTAAATTTGGTGGACGTGTGGATGGAATGGTTCAGTATCTCACAGGGACAAATCGTGATCAATTAGGGGCTGTAGGTCGTCTGTGGTTTGATGCGCGTGCGAAGGTTGTCCCTAATCAACTCGATTTTATCGCAGAATTAAACGCTGCCGGTGGGAATAACATTGGCGCAGGGCTGCCGTCAAACGAAATTACAATCGACCGTAGTGCTTTTAACGATCTCGGCAGAGGCAATGTAAATCTTTATAAGGCTCATACTATTTGGAAACCCGTTAAAGGTCTGCAGATTGCAACAGGGATTATGGACTGGCTTAATCACGAAGATCCTACCGGCACATCGGGGGATGTTGGTTTTGATAACAGCGATGTGACAATCTGCGAAGGTTGGTCTTTCCCGAGTTTAAGTGTCGGTGCCTGGTTGGGGTTAGTATCTGAATTAAAAGCCGATGCCCCAAGCGTACCGGCTTTAACAATTAGGTATGATCCGGCTGATTTATGGACACTTCGCACAAGCATCCAGACAACACAAACCTCGTCCATGTTTACCACAAGAAATGCTGTCAGAGGTTCTCCTGCCAATGTTGCTGGCTTTAATGCTGCCCAGGATTTAACCTCATGGACATCTGAAATTGCCTTTAGACCAAAAATATTCGGTCTGCAAGGCGCATATAAAATTTTCTATGGTTTAACCAAGAGCGGGGATTCGAGCCCTGCGGATACTGCAACAGGAGCGACACTGGACACATCCGGAATTAACAGTGGCGTAGGTTTCCTTTTTGACCAATGGTTAAGCAGCCATTTTATTATCAATGCCAGGTACAGTGTTTCGGAAGACAACGATATATTTAAATCCAGTATGAATGGAGTGAGATCTCACTGGAACGCTACGATTGGCTGGATTTCAGATGGCGATACCTATTCTGCAAAGGAGTTTATCGGTGTTGGTTATGGGTCTGCAAGGTGGGGGCAGTCGTATGAGAAAGCATTTGGTACTGACGATAGAGAGAATACGGTGGATATCTTCTGGAGACACAAGCTTACCAATAATGTGTGGTTAGCACCTAATCTCCAGGTGGTAGATAGTCCTTTAACAGACCATACAGAGACAGAAATTATTCCAGGACTCCAGATGTGGATGACATTTTAGAAAATACAAGACAGTTCTCTATAACTAAGGCAATCCAAAGGTCTTTTGTAATGAGGAGGAGGAATAAGATGTTTAGCAAAACAAAAAGTAGAAAGATACCATCTTTGGGATGGTTAAATTTTTTACGAAGTACCCAAAGAATGGCTCTTACTGTCGCGGTTATTCTTGGTATGGGAATGTTTATTGGGTCTCAAGTACTCAATGCAGAAGAAAAAGAACCTATCAAGGTTGGGGTATTACATTCTTTGAGCGGCACTATGGCAATAAGTGAAGTTTCGCTTCATGACGTTGTTTTAATGGCCATTGATGAGATTAATGCCGAGGGTGGTCTTTTAGGCGGAAGGAAGGTTGTTCCCGTTGTAGAGGATCCTGCTTCAGATTGGCCTACGTTCGCCGAAAAAGCTAAAAAACTTATCCTGCAAGATAAGGTATGTTCTGTTTTCGGCTGCTGGACTTCTGCTAGCCGGAAAGCGGTTCTTCCCGTATTCGAAAAGTACAACCACCTCCTGTGGTATCCTGTCCAATATGAAGGGAATGAATGTTCCAAAAATGTAATTTATTCAGGGGCCACACCAAACCAGCAGACATGCCCAGCCGTGTCATGGCTTTTAAAACAGGGTAAAAAAAGATTTTATCTGTTGGGTTCTGATTATGTATTTCCAAGAACAACAAACATGATTATCAAAGCGCAACTGAAGGCGGAAGGTGGCGTGCTCGTTGGAGAGGAGTATACCCCTCTTGGTCATATGGAATATTCTACCGTAGTAAATAAGATAAAAGCGGCAAAGCCTGATGTGATATTCAATACCGTTAATGGCGACAGCAACGTAGCTTTTTTTAAACAACTAAGAGATGCAGGAATTACGGCAAAGGACATTCCTGTAATGTCCGTGAGCATTGCCGAAGACGAACTTCGCGGTATTGGCGGTGAATTGACAGAAGGCCATTACGCTGTATGGAATTATTTCCAGAGTATGAGTACACCAGAAAATACGGTATTTGTAGAGAATTTCAAGGCTCGTTTTGGGAAAGACCGTGTTACCGATGATCCTATCGAAGCACAGTATATCAATGTAAAAATATGGGCAATGGCAGTAGAAGCAGCGCAATCAACCGATGTGGATGCCATTCGTGAAGCTGCGAGAGGCCTTGAAATGCAAGCGCCTGAGGGTTTGGTCAGACTCGACCCGGAGAATCAGCATTATTGGAAAATTGTGCAGATTGGCCAAATTTTGAAAAACGGGCAGTTCAAGATTGTGTGGAAGACGCCAGGACCTGTGAGACCTATGCCTTGGAGTCGATTCACGAATCCAGACAAAGATTGTGCTCAATCCCAGGGTGGAACAATTACTATCGATGCAAAGACGAGAGGCAGCGATTATGAAATATTAAAGGTTGCAAGCGCTGTGAGGCACGAGAGTGCAAAAGAGGCTGATGAACCAAAATCCACGTCAGGTGGAGAAGACGCTGTTAACAAAAGGTTAGATTCTATAGAGGAGAAATTGCAAGCTTTAGAAAATAAATTGGATAGTTTTTTGGAAAATATGAAAAAACTCTTTTCTACAGGTAGTATCTAGGAGGCAATCTTTAAAAGACGGCGTGTTGCAGGGACAATGTTTTACCATGTGGATGTGCTACGCACTTTCGAAAGTGCGTAGCACAAAAGGTGGCTTACATGAAAAGAAAAAGCCATGGATAAACTGAAGTATGAAAATAGTTGTTTCCAAATATGAAGCCTACTTCGAATGGGTAGTTGAAGTAAAGTATTATCAAATCAGGGGGACACTTTTAATACCTCTAAGGTTTTGCGTATTTTTCCATAAGCTTACTCCCATTCCTTTTGGTGAAATCGCAGACCTTGGGTGTTCCCCCTAATACGAAAACTTGTAATAAAGTTCTTTATATTGTAGCTATTCGTCACATCTAAAATCTACGGTTACTTGTTATTCCTTATCAGATACAGGTGGATAGTACGTATTTAAATATTTAGGAAGTAATCCAAGCGACATATAATTAACGACATATTTATTCTGTGAATATAAAATTCGGTTTATTAACTCAAATGATGGGAGTTTTCTCAGTATGAAAATAGTAATTCTATTGTGCCTCATGTTAGCAGTGGGATTTGGTAATGTCGCTTATTCAGAAGTGCCATCTAAAGAAGTAGACAGGTTAATCTCGATGCTATCAGATCAGGACAAAGAGGTTAAGAAAAATGCAGTCAGGGAACTTGGGAACCTCGAAGACCAAAAGGCCTTGGAGGCATTGAACAATTTGTGGAGTACGGAATCGGATGAAGAGGTAAATTATTTGATAGAAATTGCCTTAAATAGAATCAAATTATTGGATAGCAATCCAGCAGTTAGAAAATTGGCTGCAGAGGTGTTGGGTAATAAAGGAGAGGTAAATTTTGCTTTGGATACTTTTGATGTAGAGGGATCTTCCTTGTTTGGACGAATTATGTTAGGAGAACAGGATAGTGCGGATATCCTTTCCTCTCTGAGCAAAGCCTTAGCCATGGAAAAGGATGAGAAAGTAAAGGTCTTAATTGTAGAGGCAATACAAAAAATTAAACTGTTAGACAAAGATCAAATTGTACGGAAAGAAGCGGCTGAATTTCTCGGTGAATTGTGTAATCCGGATGCTATTATGTACTTGGGAAGGGCGCAAGAAAAAGAAAAGGACGAAGAGGTAAAAAATGCGTTGAAAAAAACAATCAGTAAAATAGAAAAGAAACAACAAACTGCCACCGTAATTCAGCAACTCTTTAACGGTGTAAGTGTCAGTTCCATATACCTCCTTATTGCTATCGGTCTGGCAATTACCTTCGGAGTCATGGGGGTCATTAACATGGCTCACGGTGAGTTTATGATGCTGGGATGTTATGTTTCTTATGTGATACAGTTGTGTTTTAAAAATTACTTTGGCGAAGGTTTTTTTGGACTCTATTTTTTGGTGGCATTGCCGGTATCATTTATCGTTACAGCGCTTTTTGGGTTATTATTGGAAGGGACGGTTATTCGTTTATTGTATGGCCGGGCACTCGATACCTTGTTGGCGACGTGGGGTGTTAGCTTAATTCTGCAGCAACTCGTGAGACAGATATTCGGCGCTAATAACGTTGACGTTGCGAGTCCCGTATGGCTTACGGGAGGAATTCCTGTGATGGCGGGACTTCAATTGCCCTATAAGCGGGTATTTATTATTGGTTTTACAGCATTAATTGTCGCGGGGATATACTTTTTACTTTTGCGCACGCGCCTGGGGTTAAAGATCAGGGCGGTGATGCAGAACCGTACCATGAGCGATTGCTTGGGGATTCCCGTTCGTAAAATAGATGCCTTTACCTTTGCACTTGGGTCGGGATTGGCTGGAATTGCCGGTTGTAATATAAGCTTGCTAGGTTCGGTGGGCCCATCGACTGGCCAGAATTACATCGTTGATTGTTTCATGGTGGTTGTTCTTGGTGGAGTTGGCAAGATTGTGGGTTCTATTGCAGGCGCCTTTGGAATGGGTGAAACGAATTCTATTTTTGAATTCTTTACAACAGCAAGTATGGGTAAAGTTCTTGTATTTCTTTTAGTTATTATATTTTTACGGTTTAAGCCAACAGGCTTTTCCGCAACAAGAGGGCGTAATTAAGGATATTAAATTTGATTAAAAAAGATTATCTGGAGGCACACATGGGTAGGGATATGAGCATTGACTATAAAAAGGCTGTCTGGAGGAACGAATGGTTTATTATGGGAGTAGTTGTTTCTGTATTCCTGATATTACTTCCCTTACTTAATGTATTACCTGGCGAAAATTCATGGTTTTGGGTATCCAATTTTCGTCTGAACTTGCTTGGAAAATTTATGGCACTGGCTATCTTAGCATTGGGAATAGACTTGATTTGGGGTTATACGGGTATTTTGAGCCTGGGTCACGGAGTGTTTTTTGGACTCGGAGGATATTGTATGGCCATGTACCTTTTGCTCAAGGTAGGTACCGCAGGGCACTATGAAAGTAATTTGCCTGATTTCATGGTCTGGAATGGACTCACAGAGCTCCCCTGGTTCTGGAAACCCATGAATCATGCGTGGGTAGTTATACCATGTATTTTCATCGTTCCTATGGTGTGCGCGTTAGCGCTCGGTTATATGACATTCAAAAGTCGTGTAGGCGGTGTATATTTTTCCATAGTAACACAGGCGCTTGCCCTGGTGTTTTCCATTACCCTCATTGGCCAGCAACCATTTACCGGCGGAACAAACGGGTTAAATGATTTCAGGAGTATTTTTGGATTTCCACTCCGGGGACCTGATTTACCAAAAACCCAATTAGGCCTTTACGTGGCAACAGTAATTATCCTTATAGGGGTTTATATGCTGTGCCGTTGGATAACACGTTCTAAATTAGGCAGGGTACTAACGGCCATCAGAGACGACGAAAAACGGGTCCGGTTTTCCGGTTATGACACGGCAAATTTCAGGATATTTGTGTTTTGTCTCTCTGCCGCTTTAGCAGGTATTGCCGGGGCTCTTTTTGTACCACAAGCAGAAATTATATCTCCGTCTAACGTAGGGATTGTGCCTTCAATTGAGATGGTGCTGTGGGTTGCTGTTGGCGGAAGAGGGACACTTGTTGGCGCTGTATTGGGAGCGATTCTCGTGAATTCTGCAAAAAGTGGTTTGAGCGAATCTTTCCCCGGTGTATGGCTATACTTTTTAGGGGCGTTATTTGTCGGTGTCGTTGTTTTCTTCCCCAAGGGATGTATAGGATTGTTAAAACAACTCCAATTTAGAAGCAGGAAGTGATAGTATGATTATGCATGAAAAAACGATTTTATATGTAGAGAATGTAACGGTTAGCTTCGATGGTTTTATTGCCTTGCGGGATTTGAATTTCTACATGAACTATGGTGAACTTCGTGTTGTTATTGGCCCCAATGGGGCAGGAAAAACAACATTATTAGATGTGATTTGCGGTAAGGTAAAACCCATGAAAGGACGAGTGATTTTTGGAGAGAACGACGTAAACATTACAGGGATGAGCGACCACGAAATTGTAAAAATGAGAATTGGCAGAAAATTTCAGGCCCCCTCTGTATTTACTAATCTTACCTTGTTTGAAAATTTTGAGCTGTCTTTACGAAAAAACAAGGGTGTGTTTTCTACCTTATTTATGTCAAAGACAGATAAAGATTATGAGAAAATATTTTCAATTTTGGAAACCATTGGATTAGCCGGGAAAGCCCATGAAAAGGCTGGTTCTCTTTCCCATGGTGAAAAGCAATGGGTTGAGATTGGAATGGTCATAGCTCAGGACCCGGAGTTGCTCTTGATTGATGAACCTGTTGCAGGCCTGTCTAATAAAGAAACTGAAAAAACCGCAGAACTTCTTCAAACGATTGCCAAAAGTCACTCAATTCTTGTGATTGAGCATGATATGGAGTTTGTGAGACAAATAGCGCATACCGTAACCGTGTTGCATGAAGGTATGGTCTTATGCGAAGGGTCAATGGATGAGGTTCAAAATGACACGCGGGTCATAGAAAAATACTTAGGGAGGGGAAAATAGCGTATGTTAAAGGTTGACCATCTGAATGTTTACTACGGAGAGAGTCATATACTCCACGACGTCGATTTGGAAGTTGCTCCAGGTCAGATTGTTTGCCTGCTGGGACGGAATGGGGTTGGAAAGACCACACTGCTGAAAGGAGTTGTGGGGATACTTCCCGCCCGCAGGGGAAAGATTTATTTTGATAATCAGGAGGTTACTGCGCTGCCACCGTATCAAAGGGCTAAGTTAGGCATTGGTATTGTTCCGCAAGGGCGGGAAATATTTCCTTTTCTTACGGTGCATGAAAATCTTTTAGTGGGACTGGAAGCGAGAAAAGATAATCTTCTTAGCGTACCAGAGGATATTTATGAATTATTTCCCGTGTTGAAAAGCATGCTGGGCAGAAAGGGAGGCGATCTCAGCGGTGGACAGCAACAGCAATTGGCGATTGGACGTGCGTTAGCCATGAATCCAAAACTTTTAGTCCTCGATGAACCCACAGAAGGAATACAGCCTTCGATTATTTTAGAGATTGAAAATGTGATTCAGCGTATCAAAGAAAGAGGCACGATTGCTATTTTAATGGTAGAGCAGTATCTGGAATTTGCATGGCGTGTTGCCGATTACTACTATATTATGGCTAAAGGTTCGGTTGTAGCAAAAGGGCCGACCCAGGGGACAAGTATAGACTCTGTTAAAGAGCATTTGACCGTTTAGTCAACGTGGACAGCAAGCATACCCTTTTCCGTGGAAATACAATATTATTTTTCGTCATAAAATTTATTAAGGAGCTTATATTATGGATCCGCAAGTTGTTATGGATACCTTATGGACGGTTATTGCGGCCATACTTATTTTCTTTATGGGACTGGGTTTTGCCTGCCTGGAAAGTGGTTTTACCCGCGCCAAGAATTGTGTAAATATTCTTTCTAAAAACTTTATCGTTGTTGCCATAGCAACGATTTCATTTTGGGTATTTGGTTTTGGACTCATGTTTGGCGATGGCAATCCAATATTTGGATTAAAAGGCATTATGTTTATGAGTGGATTGGACAATAGTCCGGCATCGGGAAACAATTATAATGGAGTATATTCTGCGCTAAGCTGGATTAGTATTCCTCTGGCTGGAAAGTTTTTCTTTCAAATGAAATTTGCAATGGTTGCCGCCACTATTGTGTCCGGTGTCGTTGCGGAGCGTATGAAATACAGCGCATTTATAATTTTTTCATTTCTCATGGTTGCCTTCGTATATCCAATTACGGGTCATTGGGTTTGGGGTAATGGATGGTTGGCGGAGAAAGGGATGTTCGATTTTGCCGGTTCAACGGTCGTTCATTCGGTTGGTGGATGGGCTGCACTATCAGGTGTTTTGCTTTTAGGCCCTCGGTTTGGGAAATATAATATAAATCGCTCTGTTACCATAATTCCCGGACACAACATGCCTTTAGCCTTGATTGGTGTGTTTGCGTTATGGATTGGCTGGTTCGGTTTTAATGTGGGGAGTACCATGTCCGCTAATCCGGGATTAATTACTCATGTAGCGCTTACAACAAATATGGCTGCATGTACGGCTATTTTGGGATCCACGTTTGCTTCCTGGATTATTTTGAAAAAACCTGATCTGGGGATGACAATTAACGGATGTCTAGGCGGACTCGTTGCCATAACCGCACCATGCGCTGTTGTGAATGTTCCCAGTGCTGCTATTATAGGGTTTGCTGCAGGATGGTTAGTTGTTTTATCTGTCATGTTCTTTGATCGTGTGAGGATCGATGACCCTGTTGGTTCTTTATCAGTGCATCTGGTTAATGGTATCTTTGGTACCTTATGTGTGGGACTCTTTGCGCAGGAGCAGTATTTGCCCGGACGTGTTGGAAATGGATTGTTTTTTGGAGGAGGCGGGTCTCTGTTAGGCATACAATTTCTGGGTGTATGGTCTGTTGCTGTGTGCACTTTTCTATTATCCGGTATTTTCTGGCTCATGTTGAAATATGCGATAGGAATACGGGTAGACATAAATGAAGAATTAGAAGGTCTTGATATGGGAGAACATGGTAATGTTGCATATCCTGACTTTGTTATGAAACGGACGGGTGATACATTTTATTCGACAGTATCAGCGAAAATGGTCGACATCTCAGAAGAAGAATTGCAACGCCCTGCCAAAGATTTTCCAAAGGGAGATACTGCAGTTCAAAAGATAGAAGCTGTTATTCGGCCGGAAAGACTTCCATTTGTAAGAGATGCCCTTGAAAAGGTAGGGTATCCCGGCATTATGGTGTCACAGATAGATGGTCATGGCATACAAAAAGGTGTTACACAACAATGGCGTGGAGAAAAGTATAAACTAGACCTCCTTCCAAAGACAAAGATCGAAATTATTGCGGAAAAAGCAGACATTAATAAAATTGTACATGCTATTATTCAATCAGCGAAGACGGGTTCTTTTGGCGACGGGAAAATATTCATCTATGATGCGAAGGCTATTATCCGCATTAGAACCGGTGAAGAAGGATCAGTCGCAATTAGTTAAAAGGAATAGTATTTCACCCAACCAACAATGAAGATGTCTCTTATTTTGCAAGTGGCGATAGGTATTACGTTTTTCCCTCCATGGACAATGTATGATAATTTAAAGCCTTACTATCCATCAATACAAGAATTCTCGAATGTCTGCAGTGCTGATGATAAATACAATGATTCGTCTGTAACTAAAGGGAAGCCTGCGAAATCGCTGGTGGAGGGACAACCTGACATCTTTTGTGAAGAACCAGTTTATAATTTTGGGAAACGGTACAAATATGAAAATATAAAACATGTTTTTGTGTTTCAAAATCGTGGAACAAAAGAACTAAAAATCGGGAAGATAGAGAGTTCGTGCGGTTGTATTATAGGAGAAACAACGGTTACGAATGTAGATCCAGGTATGTCTGGAACTATCGTTGTCAACTATAGAACCGGTCCAGATACCGGCACCATGACAAAAAGTATCAGGGTGTATTCAAATGATCCCGATGCTCCCGTTTATACACTTCAGCTATCAGGCGAGATAATAGAAGATATTACCATACATCCACGCCAGATAAAATTTGGATATGTTTCTTTGGGTGAAAAAGCACATGCTGAACTAGATGTCCAACCACGCCCAGGGTTTAATTTAGAAGTAAAAGAGGTACTATCGTCGAATCAAATCGTTAGTGCTAAACTCAAGAAAGATAAACAAACGAATAAATATGTTGTTGAAGCTACATTAAAAGATAATACAATGGTCGGTGTGTGGACAGGTAATCTCTATATACACACGAACAGTGAGAGACAAAGACAAGTGATAGTTCCTTTTACCGGAGAGGTACTTGGAGACCTCCAGGTATACCCGCACCGTTTATATTTCGGCAGTATCAATAGAACTAGCGAATGCGGGAAATCTGTATTTATTACCTTATTAAAGAAGAATATCCGGATTAATAAAATTGAAGTTCAACCTGGTTTTTTAGTTTCAGAACTTTTGGCAGAACCTCACCATGATGATGGAAAGAAAAACGTAACCCTTAGAGTGTTTATTAAAATAAAAAAAAATGCACCTGCCGGGAAAATAAATGGTATATTAAAAATATATACCAATAGTGAAATACAACCGGTTATAGAGGTTCCTGTATCTGGCGAAATAATCGAAGGATAATTATTTTAGCTCATCATAGAGGGCTGAATGTTTCAAAGGAATGATTCAATGGGAAAATTAAGAATGGAGGTCATTTTATCATGATGTTATCGCCACGGGAGATCGATAAAATGCTTATTTATTCTGTTTCCGATTTGGCCAGGAAGCGGATGTCACGTGGACTGAAGCTAAACTATTCTGAGGCAGTGGCAGTAATCACAGAGGCTATTCTTGAGGGGGCACGGGATGGTAAAAGTGTTGCCGATTTAATGCAAAGCGGGAAGAAGGTATTAAAGAGAGAAGATGTCATGACGCATGTACCAGAGATGATTCATTTGGTACAAGTAGAATGTACTTTTCCTGATGGCACAAAGTTAGTTTCATGTCACGATCCAATTACCTAATAAAGCACGTTGCATTTATTTCACCTTTGTAAATGTATCAGTATCAATTTTTTACGATAGTGGAGGAAAAATGAGTGGAACTTTTGAATATATCCTTAAAAATAATCCAATTGAAATTAATGCGGGACGGGCTACGGTCAAAATTTCTGTAAAAAATACAGGAGATCGTCCGATTCAAGTAGGCTCTCACTTTCATTTTTTTGAGACGAACAAGGCATTAGATTTTGACAGAAAAAAGGCGTTTGGAATGAGATTGAACATACCGTCAGGAACCTCAGTTCGCTTTGAACCAGGCGATGAGAAAGAAGTCGAATTGGTTCAATTGGGCGGCAAAAAGGTAGTCATGGGATTAAACGGATTAGTGAATGGGAGTACTTCAGTAAAAGGTGCGATGGAAGTTCCATTGAAAAGAGCAAAAGAATTGGGTTTCAAGGGTGCTTGATTCCAGTTTCACTAAAATAAAATTTATGGTATAAACGAAAAGGGTTTTTCCTTATGACAAGTATATCAAGAAAACAATATACAGATTTATATGGGCCAACGGTAGGCGATAAATTTAAGCTAGCGGATACTGAATTGGTGTGTGAAATTGAAAAAGATTATCGTGTGCCAGGTGATGAAGTTGTCTTTGGCGGGGGAAAGACAATCCGGGAGGGAATGGGACAGAGTACTCAAACGAATAAAAATGGGGCTTTAGACCTGGTTATTACGAATGCAATTATTATTGATCCCATCCAGGGAGTTGTCGTAGGTGATATTGGAATAAAGGATGGAAAGATTTCAGGGATAGGGAAGGCTGGTAACCCCGATATTATGGATGGTGTTCATCCAAATTTGATTATAGGTCCTGGAACAGAAGTAATCGCAGGCGAGCATCTCATCGCTACTGCAGGAGGAATAGATGGACATGTTCATATGATATGCCCACAACAGGTATACGATGGTTTGTCGAACGGTATAACGACTTTTGTCGGTGGTGGAACTGGACCCGCTGATGGAACAAAAGCCACTACATGTACTCCTGGTCCGTGGAATATCCAAAAAATGATTCTGGCATGTGAGGGACTCCCCATCAACTGGGGATTTAAAGGGAAAGGAAACTGTGCGCTGCCAGAACCGTTAATAGAACAACTGGAGGCAGGCGCTTGCGGACTAAAAGACCACGAAGACTGGGGCACAACTCCTGCGGTGTTAGATCAGAGTTTAACAGTCGCTGATAAATATGATATTCAGGTGTCAATTCATACAGATACCTTGAATGAGGCAGGTTTTTTGGAGGATACTATTAAAGCAATTGATGGACGTACTGTTCACACGTATCATACTGAGGGGGCGGGTGGTGGTCACGCCCCGGATATCATGCGGATTGCTGGTGAAAAAAATGTATTACCATCATCAACAAATCCTACAAGACCTTATACAATAAACACACTGGATGAACATCTCGATATGTTAATGGTCTGTCATCATCTTAACCCTTCAATTCCTGAGGATGTGGCTTTTGCAGAAAGTCGTATTCGTGCTGAGACAATCGCTGCCGAGGACGTGCTCCATGATCTTGGAATATTAAGCATGTATAGTTCGGATTCTCAGGCAATGGGGAGGGTGGGTGAAAATTTTATCAAGGCTATTCAAACTGCTGATAAGATGAAGAAACAGCGGGGGAAACTAAAAGAGGATGCACCAGGAAATGACAACTTCAGAGTGCTTCGTTATATTGCCAAATGCACCCTGAACTATGCCATTTCTGATGGTTTTGCCCATGTGTTAGGTTCGATAGAAGCAGGAAAGATTGCAGATATTGTGCTCTGGCCTATTGCATTTTTTGGTGCAAAGCCTAAGATGGTAATTAAGGGCGGTTTTGTAAACTGGGCATTAATGGGGGATCCCAACGCTTCTATCCCGACACCGGAACCTGTCATTTACCGTCCTATGTTTGGTTCGTTCGGTGGAGCGATGCCAAAAACAAAAGTGACGTTACTATCAAAGGTAGCCGTTGAATTGGGCATTCCTGAAAAAATTGGCATGCAAGGCGGATATGTTGCAGTTGGGAATTGTAGGGGATTGACAAAATCTCATATGGTTAGGAATGATGCAACGCCTAAAATCGAGATTGACCCTGAAACCTATCAGGTAACGGTTGACGGAAAGATCGCTACCTGCGAGCCAGCAAAGGAATTGGCACTGACACAGCTTTTTTTCATGGTGTAGAGGAGACAGCTTTTATGATTGTCAGACATGTGGTAGAGGCGTCAAATGTAGATAATGAGGGTTACGTTATAGATGCTTCCAAAATTAAGCACGGCGTTGTCAGAGCTGGCAAAATATGGGATTTGGCAGGTTTTATCGATTTCAGAACACATCTTAACCTCGATTTTGTGGATCATCGGGTAACCGGATGTATTATTGCAAGCCGGTTTTGCAAATATGCTTTGGTAAATGTAAAACGGGATGGTTTTGTTTTTGCCCGAGTGAAAAATGAAAGTTATAAACATTATGGATTCGTAGATATTGATGCACGAAGAATCGAATGGATGAACAAGTGTCATCTCAAATAAGATACTACGAAATTAATAATAGTTTGCCCTGAATAGTTTAAAATCACCAAACCCAACTAGCAACACACTTTTTTATTATCTATTTTCAAAAGAACTTTGATTTCAACATTTCTTTAGTATATTGCCTTTGATTCTCTAGAGTTAATCTAACTAAAGATTTTGTGATTGGTAAAAAATAACCATGTTGATTGTTAACGAAATATTAGGAAATGTTATTGCCGACGAGCAATGGAAAAAAATTTATAATCAGA
>ERZ1292633.3823-Hain-H41-02um-R1-3823-length-14333-cov-14_pt1 | contig 14333 bp, 10 predicted proteins | sample MGYA00564406_ERZ1292633 | MGnify/ENA primary metagenome ERZ1292633 (study PRJEB36523, sample SAMEA6512639) | groundwater metagenome | collected 2019-01-08 | study: AquaDiva: Metagenomics assemblies of 32 groundwater samples
GAAAAATCGGATTCGAGGTCAGAGAGAGCAGGGCGAGATATGGGACATCCGGGCGTAAGAGCCCTCGTTAGGGTTTATGCCTTGTGGTTAAAGCTTGCACCTTCCTGCTTCTCGTAGCACAGCGAAGAGTCGCCTCCGCACCCAGGCGGGTTCGCCGAGGAGAAGAGGCGACCGCTCTTCTGCGCTTTGACCTTCCATTTCAAACTGCCATAATGCTGGCAGGGAATTACTGTCTCTAACTATTTTTACTAATTCCTGAAATAAGCCCCTTTGCAGCGGATAAGAATATGGCCTGTTTCTTCTTGCCAAGAGTTTTCAGTTGACTATTGCCCTAATAATTTTTGAAATAAGCTTGACTCTTTCCTCGTCAGCATCTTTAAGCATTTTGACCGCATTATTAATCAATTCCTTTTGACCGCTAAGATGTTCAAACTCAAAGAACTCTTTTATTTCTACATTTAAAGCTATAGCAATTTTCTCCAGGGTACTGAGAGAAGGATAGCTGCTGCCCACTTCTATACGGCTCAGATGTTTTGGGTCAATACCAACTTGTTCAGAGAGCTTGTCCTGAGACAGCTTTCTTGATTTCCTTATTTCCTTAATCCTTTCGCCGAGCAATTTCTTTGTAGTTCTCATAAATCCTCCAGAGCAGTTAATAATCGCTTGCCGGAAGGTTTTATTAAAACCACATTAAATGAGGATATTAATTGACAAAAACTATGTTAAATGTAGATAATTCAACATAAAATGTTGATATGGGACAGTCTTTCTACTCCACAAATAGATAATCAACTGAGGACGCTGTCAGTTTAATGGAATAACATGGCACGTAAAAAGAAAGAAATAACCAACAAACAAAAGCCTATTGAGCAATACGAACATAAGGGGAAAGAGAGACTTAATAATCCTCCTGTTGGTCTTGTCACCCCTGAGACTGATAAAGAAACTGGAAAGAAGACATATGCCTATGATCCTCATTTAGACCCGTCGTTACAGTGGGCTGGCAAAGCTGAACATACTGCTTTTGAAGTCCCAACGGTTTCTCTTCATGTGCATGAAAGGATTGACCCTCGAACAATTATTCAGGCTGTAAGAAAAAAGAATGGCAATGGTTTTGTGCAGGGTTCTCTTTTTCAATCTCCTGAAGAAAATCCGCCACTTAGGGATGCGATAGAATTTTACAAACACAAACATAACTGGTCTAACCGTCTGCTTGCAGGTGATTCCTTGCTTGTGATGAATTCACTCATCGAGAAAGAAGGGCTTGCAGGACAGGTGCAGATGATTTACTTTGACCCGCCTTACGGCATCAAGTATGGAAGTAACTTCCAGCCGTTTGTAAATAAGCGCGATGTTAAAGACGGCAAAGACGAGGACTTGACTCAAGAGCCGGAAATGATAAAGGCATTCCGCGATACATGGGAACTGGGGATACATTCTTACCTGACATACCTGAGAGATAGACTCCTCCTCGCAAGAGAACTACTTCACGAAAGCGGAAGTATCTTTGTTCAGATTTCGGATGAGAATGTGCATCTGGTGAGGAATTTGATGGATGAGATTTTTGGGGTTGAGAATTTTGTAAGTTTGATTAGTTTTAAGACAACCAATAGTGTCAAGAAAACTTTGAATCGAACTGGTGATTATTTACTTTGGTATTCAAAATCAGTAGAACAAATTAAATATAGACAACTTTATCTGATCAAAGATTTAACTGATATATCATCATATGATCAAGTAGAACTACCATCTGGTCAAAGAAGGGGCCTTTCAATTGATGAAAAGAGGGATTTGAATTCTCTAGCACAAGGTAGTAAAATTTACGCTTTAGCTGATTTATCGAGCAAAGGAGCATCTCAAGAGCAACAACCATTTAAGATTGGTGACACAACTTTTTATCCACCATTGGGGAAACATTGGGCCCCAAGTTATCCAGATGGAATGAAGAGTTTACTTAAGGAAAAAAGAATTCAAATAACTGGCAAAACACCCAGATATGTCAGATATTTTGATGATTTTCCTGCGATAGAATTAGACAATAATTGGACAGAACAACTTTCTGAACAAAATAAAGATTATGTAGTTCAAACCTCAAACAAAGTAATTCAACGCTGCCTGCTCATGACCACTGACCCCGGAGAGCTTGTTCTGGATATCACCTGCGGCAGTGGCACTACGGCATTTGTGGCCGAGAACTGGGGCAGGCGCTGGATTACTTGCGACACATCAAGGATAGCTATCACGCTTGCCAAGCAGCGATTAATGACCGCAGTTTTCGATTATTATGAGCTTGCTTATCCAGACGAAGGCGTGGGAAGCGGTTTTAAATACAAGACCGTTCCTCATATAACTTTAAAATCAATAGCCAATAATGAGCCTCCTGCACAGGAAACACTTTATGACCAGCCTTTTGTGGATAATTCAAGGGCAAGGGTGACAGGGCCTTTTACTGTGGAGGCTGTGCCTGCGCCGATGGTAAAGCCATTAGATGTCATTGCGAGGAGCGAAAGCGACGTGGCAATCTCAAAAGACGAGATTGCTTCGCCTTTGGCTCGCAATGACATAGCAAGAAGCGGTGAAACCTTGCGACAGAATGAATGGAGAGACGAATTATTAAAGTGCGGAATACGAGGAAAGAATAATCAGTATATTACTTTTTCACGTGTTGAACCTTTGCCCGGCACTCGCTGGCTTCATGCGGATGCAGAGACAAAACCGAATGATCTCGGCGCTGATAGGATAAGCGAAAAGGAGGCTTCATACGGACAACCAGAGCGAGTTGTAATTTCCTTTGGCCCTGAACATGCGCCGTTAGAGCAGAGGCAGGTTGCATTGGCGATTGAAGAAGCACAGAAACTTGTGCCAAAACCTAAAATCATTGTCTTTGCATCTTTTCAGTTTGACCCTGAGGCTGCAAAAGACATTGACGAGACAAACTGGCCTGGTGTAACTTTGCTTAAAGTCCAGATGAACACAGACTTGCTTACTGATGACCTCAAAAAGAAACGTGCAAGCAATGAAAGCTTCTGGCTCATGGGACAGCCAGAAGTGAGACTGAGCAAAGTTGCCTCTGAAAAGGGAAGCAAGGCAAAGAAAGCCAGTGATAAGACTATGCAATATCAGGTCGAAGTTCTCGGTTTTGATTACTACAACACAAAGACAGGCAATATCGAATCAGGCGGCACTGACAAGATCGCTATATGGATGCTCGATACAGATTATGATGGAAGAAGTCTTTTCCCGAAACAGGTCTTTTTCCCGATGGCAGGAGAGAAGGACGGCTGGGCGAGGCTTGCAAAGAATCTCAAAGCAGAGATTGACGAGGAATTAATAGAAGCATATCGCGGAAATGTTTCGCTTCCCTTTGAACCCGGTGAGAATAAACGCATTGCTGTAAAGATTGTGGATGATAGAGGAATTGAGAGTTTAAAGATTATTGAAATCGATAAATGAAGACCACAATTGATCAGCTTATTATCAACTCGCCTTATGAAGAACCAAACCACTATTGGAGTTATGACAGAGAGTCCCGTACATTCTCTCTAAAAGATGGACGGCGTCCTGCCGGTTATGTTATCGCATCTGAAAGCTCTAAGGCATTTGATGACCCCGGCATATTTATAGAAATTCCCACTGTAAATAAAATCCGTCCACGCGTAAAAGCATGGCGTGAAGCAGGATATGCAGGAGTTACCGGAATAACAAAGCGATTGCTTGAACATTGGAATAATTCTGAAGAAAGAGAATTTCGGCGCTTCTTCTTCTGCCAGATGGAGGCAATCGAAACGCTTATATGGCTTAACGAAGCTCCTGATTCAGAGAAAGTGGGCATAGAGATTCCTTCAGACGGAGGAGAATTCAGAAGACTTTGTTCAAAGATGGCCACTGGTTCCGGCAAAACCATTGTTATGGCAATGCTGATAGCATGGCAGGTAATAAATAAAATAACTTATCCGCAGGATACAAGATTTTCAAAGAATATCTTTGTTGTAGCTCCCGGATTAACGGTTAAGAGTCGTCTTCAGGTTTTAGAGCCTTCAGGCAAAAACAATTATTATGAGGAATTCAATGTTGTTCCCGTGGCGTTGCTGGATAAACTCCGTCAGGGGAAAATGCGTATCAGAAACTGGCATAAGCTAAATTGGGAAACAGAAGAAAAACTTGCCAAGAAAAAAAGCGTTGATAAAAGAGGCTCAAAAAGTGATGAGGCATATGTCCGTGAAGTTTTGGGAGAGATGGCAAGCGTTCAAAATATTGTTGTCATCAATGACGAAGCTCATCACGCATGGCGCATACCTGCTGAATCAAAGATAAAAGGAGTAAGCAAAGAAGACATTGAAGATGCAACAAAGTGGATTGGCGGGCTGGATAGAATTCATAAAACAAGAGGAGTATTAAGCTGTTATGATTTTTCAGCAACACCATTTGCACCTTCAGGGAAAAAGAGCTCGGAAGAAGCTTTATTTGATTGGATAATAAGCGACTTTGGGCTCAATGATGCCATAGAATCAGGTCTGGTAAAGACGCCGCGCGTTGTTGTCAGGGATGATGGGAAGTTAACAAAGGACTATAAATCACGCCTTTATCATATATACAATGACCCAGATGTAAGAGACGATTTAAGCAGAAAAGCAGAGGAACATGAAACACTGCCAGACCTTGTAATAAACGGATATTATCTGCTCGGCAAGGATTGGCTTGAAACTGCAAAAAAATGGGAGAATTCTAAATTTCCGACACCACCCGTAATGATAACTGTTGCTAACAGGACAGAGACTGCTGCTAGGGTGCATTATGCATTTGAGCACAAAAAGATTCGCATTGATGAACTGTGCATTCCTGAACAGATACTTCACATAGATTCAAAAGTCCTTGAAATAGCTGAATCACAAGAGGAAGTTAGTCCTATTGAAGAAAATGCAGGTGAAGAAGAACAGAATGATGAACCTGTAAAAAGGCTTTCCAAAAAAGAACAGGCAGAGTTTTTAAGAAGAACCGTTGACACTGTTGGGCAGGTTGGAAAAGAAGGAGAATATATTCAGAAAGTTATATCTGTCGGAATGCTTTCTGAGGGATGGGATGCCAAGACGGTAACGCATATTATGGGCCTTCGTGCATTTTCGAGCCAATTGCTTTGTGAACAGGTTGTCGGCAGGGGATTGAGAAGAACTTCATATGAGGTTAATCCAAAGACAGGATTGTTCGATGCGGAATATGTAAACATATTCGGAGTGCCATTCACGTTTCTGCCGCACGAATCAACAGATGGTCCGCCTCCTCCACCTCCCCCGCCAAAAACAAAGGTAGAGCCTATCAAAGAAAAAATGCAATTTGAAATCAAATGGCCTAATATCATCCGCATTAATCATTCATATAAACCTACGCTTATGCTGAACATGGAAAAGGTAAAGCTGATTGAGTTGAATGCATATGATACTGCAAAGCTGGTTGAGATGGCTCCTATTATTGAGGGAAAACCGGATATCACAAAAATATCTGAAATAGACCTTGAGGACTTAGGCAAGAAGTTCAGGTTACAAAAAATAATCTTTGAGACCGCGCGGGATATATATGATCAGATGAAGCCGACATGGAAAGGGAATAAAGAATTCCTCCTTGCACAGCTCATCAGGATAGTAGAAAGATTTATTGCATCTGACAAAATCCAGATTAATCCACCACTTTTTTATCAAGATGATATTAAACGCAGAATTTTGATCCTCTTGAATATGTCTAAAATAGTTCAACATATCTGGGAAGAAATTAGATGTGAAAATACAGAATCGCTTGAACCGATTTTTGATAACGATAATCCAATCCGCTCTACGGGTGACATGCGTACATGGTATACAGGGAAACCCTGTGCACATACCAAAAAATCTCACATCAATTTCTGCGTTTTTGACAGTACATGGGAAGCGAGTGAATCATTTGAACTTGACCGCAATCCAAATGTCTCAGCATGGGTAAAAAACGCTCATCTCGGCTTTGAGATTCTTTATATCTTTGAAGGCATAGTTCATAAATACCGCCCTGATTTTATAATCCAACTTAAAACAGGTGATTATCTTGTTCTTGAAATAAAAGGTCAGGATACGCCAAAAGATAAAACAAAGCGCAATTTTCTCGATGAATGGGTAAAGGCTGTTAATGAGCAGGGTGGTTTTGGAAATTGGCAGTGGGCGGTATCGAAAGCACCTGCTGATGTTGCAAATATCATTGAAAAGGCAGCGTCTTAGAAGAAAGCAGAATACAATAAAAAAATATCTACACAAACCTCTTAATCTTATAAAGTTTAGTAGAACCCGTAAAATAAATGGACTGCGTTTCTATCCTTCATTTCGTTAAAGAAGTTCACGGTTGCCCTAAAAAACTACTGAAGCACGAAGGGTATTTAATATCTGAGTTATTGCAGACTGAGACGAGAGCTACTTCACCTTATCAATAAACGCCTTAGCAGCCTTGAGGATGCTTTTTACGGCATCAACGTGATGCAAGTTTCCTCTGTAATATCCTGCAATGTGCAGTTCATCATAAAGCGTGCTGAATTCTTTTGTTAATTTGCCATTATGTATTGACAAATATTTCTGCAACGCTTTTTCGTACTCCTCAATTTTTTTAGGCAGTTCTTTTTTGGAAAGCCCTCTTTTCAACAGGTATTCGTCAATGGCCTTTAATACTCCAAGATAGGCAACACCGCAGGCAGACTTTACATATTTGACATCAGTATATCTGTTGTCTTCGATGGGAGACTTCCCTGAAATCTCTTTTGCATTTTCAAGATATCTTATAGCTTCTTTTTTCTGCATACTGCCTCCATGTTGTTTTTATAATATCACAGAAAATTAAGAAGAGACAATCTACATCCTCTCAGGCGCGCTCAGTCCCAATATCTCAAACCCATCTTTCAGGACAATCCTTATGGCCTCGCATAGTGCAAGCCTTGCCAGAGTAAGATTCATGTCAGTCGTTACCACTTTGTATTTGTGATAGTAAGGATGAAATATACCTGCAAGCTCCTGAAGATAAAATGTAATTCTGTGCGGCTCATGTGCAATGACAGCGCCCTCAAATACCATTGGATAGGTAAGAAGTTTTTTTATTATCCTTAGCTCCTCATGGGTATTTAATAAACTCAAATCCGCGTTTTTAAGTTTATCGATATCAATCCCCTGCTCTTTAGCATGAGCAAATATGCTGTTTATGCGGGCATTTGCATACTGTACATAAAAAACCGGGTTTTCTGCAGACTGAGCCTTTGCAACCTCAAGGTCAAATTCAAGATGGCTGTCAGGGCGCCTCGTGAGGAATATGAATTTTGTTGTATCTGCGCCAACCTCTTCGACCACTTCTTTCAGAGTTACAAACTCTCCTGCCCTTTTTGACATCTGGACAGGCTTGCCGCCCCTGAGAAGCGATACCATCTGAACAAGCAAAACCCTGAGGCTTTCCTTTGGATAACCCAGTGCCTGGATAACTGCCTGAATTCTCGGAATATATCCATGATGGTCAGCTCCCCATATATCTATGAGCTCATCAAATTTTTTCTCAATTTTTTTTCTGTGGTATGCGATGTCAGGAGCAAAATATGTATATTCACCATCTTTTTTGATTATGACCCTATCCTTGTCATCGCCAAAACTTGTTGATGTAAACCACGTGGCGCCTTCTTTTTCATAGATATATCCGCGCTCCTTCAGATCCTTTATTGCTTGTTGCACTTCATCTTTTTCATAGAGTTCACGTTCACTCTGCCACGAGTCGAAGTAAACCCCAAAATCCTCAAGGTCTTTTTTAATAAGGGCAAGCATTTTTTTGTATGAACTATCTATGAATTTTTCTGCAACCTCATCGAATTCCATTTTCAGAAATTGTTCTTCATAGGCAATTTTAAGCTCTTTTGCCAGTTCTTCTACGTAGTCACCTCTATAGCCATCCTCAGGGAAAGGATAATCCATTCCTGACAACTGCTTGTATTTTGCGAATACAGACATGCCCAGCAGCCTCACCTGCCTGCCTGCATCATTTACATAAAATTCCTTTTCCACTTTATATCCGCCTGCCTTCAGGAGATTGGATAATGCATTCCCAACAGCAGCGCCTCTGCCATGCCCAAGATGTAACGGGCCTGTTGGATTGGCACTTACAAATTCAACTTGAACTCTCCTGCCCTTCCCTATATCAGACCTCAAAAATACTAAACCATCTCTCATGAGAGCGTTCATCTCTGAATATAAATATGCTTTTGAAAACGTGAAATTGATAAAACCAGGCCCTGCAATTTCTATTTTCTCAAAGGTATCCTTTTCTGAGATGGAATGTATAATTTCCTCTGCAATCTTTCTTGGCGGTTTCTTAAGAGTTTTTGATAAGGACATCGCAACAGGCGTTGCAAGGTCTCCATGAGATTCTTCTTTTGGTAGTTCTATATCTACCCCGGAAAAAGAAATCCCAAGACTTTTGAATGTCTCCTGTAAGATGTCCTGCAGTCTTTTTTTCATGAAGATTAAGTTTACCCAGTTGTTAAAAAAACATCAATGCCCAGGTCTAAACTTGGCGCTTGTTAAAGTCAGCTGCGTGGGGAAAAGTTTTCTTAAACTTGACAGGGGTTGGTAATTTAAGTTATTTTATTTTTCCAAAGCTTATTTGTTTAAAACAGCGCTTGAGATGCCTTATTACACCAGGCCTGTGCTAAAGTATCAAGTTTGGAAATATCAATGGCCGGGGTGGGTAGTATTTATGGGCCTATAGCTCAGATGGTTAGAGCGCGCGCCTGATAAGCGCGAGGTCGTTGGTTCGATTCCACCTAGGCCCACCATAGGGGGTGTAGCTCAGCTGGGAGAGCGCCTGGTTTGCAACCAGGAGGTCATCGGTTCGATCCCGTTCACCTCCACTTGATTTTTTAATTTGTTTAGTGTTAGTGTAATAACACTTTCCAGAAATAGAGTTTCTGGTAGCGTTGCCGGAGGGGCAACACCCGTTCCCATCCCGAACACGGAAGTTAAGCCCTCCAGGGCCGATGATACTTGGACCGCGAGGTCCTGGGAAAGTAGGTCGCTGCCAGATTAAGATTTAAAAAGCCCAACAGAGATGTTGGGCTTTTTACTTTTTGTGTGGTTATCGGGATAGCGGTTATTTAAGTTTAGCATTGCATTTCGAGCAATATCCTCTTATTTCAAGAGTATGCGAAATGCTTCTGAAGGTTTCTTTTTTACAGAGTTTTTCCTGCAACCTCTCAAGTTTTTCAGAAAAAAGCGATATTATTCTGCCACACTTTATGCATATTAGATGATCATGATGCCCATGGCCAAAGGTATGTTCATAGTGTGCATGCTTATCCATTTTTTCAACCTGTTCAACAAGACCGCATTCAAGAAGCAGCGGAAGCGTCCTGTAAATAGAAGCCTTTGATACCCTTATTCCCTTTTTCCTCATCTTTATTAAAAGTTCATCAGGGTCAAAGTGATTGTGGGTAGAGAATACATCTTTAAGAACAGCTGCTCGTTCCTTTGTAAACTTAAGCCCCTTTTTCTCAAGGAATTCTTTGAAAATTTTATCTTCCATCTGTTTCATCTTTTAGAACGTTACATTAAATGTCCTTAGAATCCAGTTCAGTATCCCCCCGCCCAAAAAAGCTGCCGGAAAAACTATTGCTATAATACTTAATGCTGTTTTAATCCCTCTTTCTTTTATTATCATAAAAAAGTTTGCAAGACAAGGAATAAAAAGCGTTATTGTCACAAGACTTACAACAGACTGAACCGGGGTAAGCATTCCTTTTTCTGCCATTGCAAAAAGGCCTGCTGCGCCGTAATCCCTTCTTAAAAATCCGAGAATAAAAGACTCTGTTGTTTTTTCAGGTAATCCCAGAAGACTTACTACCACAGGAGAGGCTATGGCCTCAAGAGTATTAAGAAAATTAAATTTATGCAATGCAAAGAGTATAAATGTCCCGAGAATGAACAGAGGGACAGCCTCTTTAAGGTACCACTCAATCCGTCCTAATGTCTTTACAAGAATATTCATTAGGTTCGGTTTTCTTATCGGAGGAATTTCGAGAAAGAATTCTGTTTTCTCGCCTCTTATAACTTTTGATGCGAGATATCCGGAAAATAGAAGCGTTCCCATGACGGTTCCTGACCATACAAGGGTTGCCTTAAAGGATAACGCCCCGAGCATCCCAAGTATTACACCGAGCTGTGCAGAGCAAGGCACAGCAAGGGCAAGCAAAAATGTTATTATCAGCCGTTCTCTTTTTGTTTCAAGTATCCTTGACGTCATAACCGCCATGGTTCCGCATCCAAGACCCAGGACCATCGGCAGTACAGCCTTGCCATTAAGCCCCATGATGTTAAATACTCTATTGCTCATTATCGCAAGGCGCGGTAAATAACCGCTGTCTTCGAGAATGGCAAATGCAATAAAGAAAGTGGCAGTAATAGGCAGTATTATGGCTATAGCATAAGTGAGGGCAACAGTAAAAAGACCATATTCGCCAATAAGCATTTGCTGAATAAGACCAACAGGTATTATTAATTGAACTACTTTTGTAATCATCGGGTTTACGTATCTTCCAAAAATTATTTTTTCAAAAAAATTAACAAGGGTTCCTGCGCCAAATATGCCTACAAAAGCATAAAGTCCATAAAGCACCAATAGTAACAATGGTATGCCCCACAATGGGTGCATGCTTATCCTTCCAATAAAAGACAATAACTTCCCACCTTCTGCAGGAATTTTCTTAAAGACTTTAGCAGTTATTTCATCTGCAATATCAAGACGCCGCTGGTTGATTAAGAGGCTTATTGGTTCTTTCACCTTTGACTGACAGTCGTCTCTCAGGATTTCAATCTCTTTTATGGCCTTTGGATTAAGATTAGTAATTAACCATTCTTTCAGGCTTTCATCGTCCGAAAGAATCATGACGGACAGCGCCCTTCTTGACACGCTAAACTGCGGCAAAAGGGCTGTTATCTTCCCGATATATTCCTCTATGATGGGGAGATATTTAATTTTAATGGTTGGGATAGCCGGAGTCGGGATAGCAGCTTTAATATCTTTTAAACCTTTTCTTTGAGGGGCTATGGTGCTTACCGCCTCGACGCCCATAAGAGTTTTAAGCTGGTTGATATCTATGATAATTCCCCTGTCCCTTGCCTCATCCTCCATATTTAGAACGAGTATTAAAGGCAACCCCATCTCTGCTATCTGCAGCGTTATAAGGAGAGATCTCCTTATATTTTTTGTATCAGCAACTTGTACCACAGTAAAGGGCCGCTCCTTCAAGAAAATGTCTCTTGTAACCTTTTCATCTTCACTCATGGGCACAAGGCTGTTAACGCCCGGCGTATCAACAATAAGATATTTTTTACCTTCAAGCAGCATATCCCCATAAGAAATCTCAACGGTTGTGCCTGGATAATTTGATACAGTTACATATTTGTTTGTAAGCAGCCCGAATATTACGCTCTTGCCGACATTGGGATTGCCGACAAGAATAATTTTATTGGATATGCCCATGCTTTCTTAGTTTAATCCTTTGCTTTGAATATTTTTTGTATTGCAACTGATTCTCAATTACAATTATACATGAAGCAGCATAGATTTGTCAAAAAAAGAGTTTCTCGTATTGCCGGCACATATTTATAGTATAATAATAACTGCCCGTTGAATAACTCAGTGGACTATTTATCTAAAGGAGCTACGCTTGAGAAAGATACTTATTGTTGATGACCTAAAACCTTTTATAGAGGAGGAAAAAAATATTTTAAGCAGATCAGATGTTCATATATTTACAGCAACATCCGGATCGGAGGCCCTCTCTATTCATAAGAATGTTAAAGTAGACTTAATGGTAGTTGACCTTGATATGCCGTCCATGACCGGAGATGAGCTCTGCTCCATAGTCCGTAAAGACCCTGACTTGAAGTTTGTTTCAATTCTCATGGTAACAAGGCCGAGAGAAACTGACATTGCAAGATGTAAAAAATGCGGCTCGAATGATTATATTACAAAACCCATTAAACCAAAGATTCTTCTTGAGAAGGCAACCGCCCTACTCGGGGTTGCAATCCGAAAGGCTTACAGGGTGTTTGTAAATTTAAGCGTTAACGGGGAAAAAGAACACGCAAAGTTTTCTGCTACCTCGATAAATATAAGCACAGCAGGTCTTCTAATAGAGACCCCCAAGGTGCTCAATATAGAAGATATTGTTAACTGCTCTTTCTTCCTGCCGGGAGCTTCTGCTATTTCCGTTACGGGTGAGATTGTCAGGACGATTAAAAAGCCAACAGAAGATGCCTGCCAGTACGGAATAAAATTCACAACTATTAGCGATGTTTCAATTCAGTTAATCGAAGATTTTGTAAAAAGCCATTCTTCTTTGGGGCAGTGAACTGCAAATTGTTCCACGTGGAACAATTTTTATCATTTGTTCGCTCTGCAGTTCGGGTGTAAAATGGCTGGCAGCAATCTTTGTATTTATGGCATAGCGGCCTAAGACGCGATATAATTAATGCTGTGAAAGCAGAATGGGAATAGCAGGGGCAGATGATTAACAGGCGCGAGTTTATGATAGGGGCCACGGGCAGTATGCTATCTGCCCTGTCAAAGCGAGGTGGAAACATTTCAGGAAATGTAACAATGAAACGAGTCCCTGGAAATAATAAATCAAAGATTTCTTTGATAAAAACATCCGAGAGGGCGTCAGGCATTCAAAGAGCGCTAACTCTCCTGGAAATAAACCCTGTTAATGGACAAGACGTACTTCTTAAGCCTAACTTCAATACAGCAGACCCGTTCCCCGGCTCTACACATAATGATACGCTTAGCAATTTAATTTTATGTCTCAAAAAAATGGGCGCCAAAAGCATTACTATCGGCGAAAGAAGCGGTCCCCCGGAGACAAACAGTGTTATAAAAGAAAAAAGTATAGATGAAATCTGTAAAGAGTATGATGTTGGGCTCATTAATTTTGAAGAACTTTCTTCAGATGGCTGGATAAAGATAAAACCTGAAAAAAGCCACTGGAGGAACGGTTTTTATGTAGCCAAACCAATCCTTGACTCAAAGTGCACAGTTGCAACATGCTGCCTTAAGACTCATGGCTTTGGAGGAGTGTTTACAATGTCTCTAAAGTTGTCTGTCGGCATAACCCATAAGAAGAATATGACAGAATTGCATACATCACCTTTAAGCATGAGGAAAATGATCGCAGAGATAAATCAGGCTTATAATCCGTCTCTAATACTTCTTGACGGCATTGAGGCATTTGTTGACGGAGGCCCGATGCATGGAACCAAGAAAAAGGCTGATGTAATACTTGCCGGAACTGACAGGGTTGCGATAGATGCAGTTGGACTGGCTGTATTGAAAGAGCTCGGAAGCAATCGCGCAATCATGTCTAAAAAGATATTTGAGCAGGAGCAGATTGCAAGGGCAGTTGAACTTGGCCTTGGCGTAACAGGACCGTCAGATATAGAAATATTAACAGACGATTCAGAAAGCCAAAGGTATTCAAAGAAACTGACAGAGATTCTTCTTAAAGGATAATCTGCATAAGGCATAGGCGGTTTATCGCTATCATTAAATCCAATGAAACACGGTATAATACTGCATGGGGAAAATAATTTTGATAGTTGTTATCATGGCACTTCTTTCCGGTTGCGGTCATGTAGTTTCTAAGGAATTAATAGAAATCGTGGACAAAGACCTCACAACCGCTGCTCTATTCAAAGACCCTGATGTGCACAAGGGAAAGATTGTTATGCTCGGAGGGGTAATTGCCAGCTCAAAAAATACTGACGAAGACACTTATCTTGAAGTGGTAGAGAAGGAATTAGATTACAGAGGAGAACCAAAGGATACAGACATATCGCATGGAAGATTTCTTATTCTTTATGACGGCTACCTTGACACGGTTATATATGCCAGGGGCAGAGAGGTTGTGGTTGTCGGTGAGATTCTCGGCAAAAAAATCCGCCAGCTCGGAGAGACACAATATCCATATCCTTTAATATAGCGGGAACTCCCCGCCTGTAAAGGCGGGGATGAGAGCAGATTCCCATCGGGACAAACGAAGTTTGTTCCAACAAGCACCACGCCTGTAAAGGCGTGGGTATCTATTAAAAAGCAAAAAGCTTTATTTGTTCGAAAAACAGCGCAAGCAGCACAATATACCTGTGAGGTTCGGGATAGGGATATTGCATACCTTTTGATCTTCAAATTGTTCCACGTGGAACAAACAGCCAGCTTGTCAAATCTTTAAGCTGGTACACGAGACCCCGGTCAGTTGATTTTATTTAGCTTCCTGTGTTATAAATATTGACTCCTTG
>ERZ1292633.3828-Hain-H41-02um-R1-3828-length-14322-cov-6_pt1 | contig 14322 bp, 6 predicted proteins | sample MGYA00564406_ERZ1292633 | MGnify/ENA primary metagenome ERZ1292633 (study PRJEB36523, sample SAMEA6512639) | groundwater metagenome | collected 2019-01-08 | study: AquaDiva: Metagenomics assemblies of 32 groundwater samples
CCGGCGATGGCGGCGTCGTTGGCGGCCTGCGCACGGGCTAGATCGGCGGTGAGTGCGCCAGCCGTACTGGCGGCGGCGTTGACCGCTGCGGAGGCCGACGTCGCGGCGCTTGTTTGGGAGCCGGTAGCCGCATCGGACGACGCGACGGTGGCGCTTTGGCTCGCCACGCTCGCCGCAAGAGCCGCGGCCGCCTCGTTCGAGTGAGTGACGGTGGCGTTGTAGGCGGCCGTGATGATGCCCATCCTGGTCCGGGAAACATCGCGGTTGCTGATCACTTGAATCACGTCGAAGATCTCGGCCATCGTCGCGTGTGTGTGGCTTGGGGAGTGGAAAGAAAAAGGCCAAAAAAAAAAGGAGTGTCCAAAAGAGAGAGAAGAGATCAAGGAGAAATGAGACTTAGGTGGTGGGGGAGTAAGGAAGGAAGGCACATTGGACCGTCTGTCGAATCGGATATGCCACGAGCGTCTCTTCTGAGATGGGATGGGCCATACATCAAAGCTCCGCTCGGGACACCCCTTGGAAAAAAAAAGCCGGTTTCACAACAGAACCAGTTCGCGGACGGAAGCGGGGCGCGCGCTTCGATCTACGACGCGCGCGATGCCTCCAAGCGCCGGAGCTCTCCGGTAAACTCGTTGCACAGGCGGTCCAAAAGCAACCCATCGTTCGCAACGCAAGGCGCAACTTTCGCACGAAGGTATTCGAGCCGGCCGCCGGCCGCTGGGGTCACAGGTGTGGGGGTCACACCCGAGGAGGCGAGATCGCCACCAGCCGCGGCGGCAACCCTCGGTTCGACGGCCTCTAACGTGTCGACGGCGAGCCTCGTCACTTCGGCGTACTTTTCCTCGTCGAGAGCATGTTGGCGATGACGACGTCGCAGGGCTTCGCCCGCATCCGCCAGACCTTTGCGAAGGTCGGTGCTGAGTGCGTCAATGTGTTCAAGCTTGCGTCGCAGCGTTCCGACCATGTCTCGGCGGCCGACGAGGTCAACGTGGTGCCGGGCCGACCACGTGGTGTCGCTGACGGCCTTCGTCACTCGTTCCAGTTCGTCGCGATTGACCCCACTGTAACCGGGCCCCAATTCAAACACGCGCATCTCGTTGTCGGCCAATCTTGCCCGTACCTCGAGCACTCGCAAAGCATCCACGTGCTGGCGTCGACGACTGTCCGTGAGATACTCGAGTTTGGCGATCGCACGCTTCCCCTCGATTTCTGTCGCCGCGACAGCCGCCTCTGCTTGCGATAGTTTGGCGACCAGCAGGTCGCGTTGATACCGGAGGCGCTGCACGTCGTCGGCGACGCCCGCGAGGAGGTTCGAGGGCTCCGCAGCTCCCTTTGAAGGCCGTCCCTTCAATAACCTGTGGTTGGAGTCGTCACCGTCTACGCGGTGGCTGGCGGTAGCAGCAGGTGAGGCCGCGGCGATGCGGCTGTCAATTTCTGCGATGGCTCTGAGTAGTCGTCGAGGGTCGGTGACCGTCCCTGTGCGTTCTGCCCCTAGCGAGGTGGTGTTGTTGGCTCGGCGGAGGTCCTCCTCATCAGCGACAACACCTCCGTCAGTCAACGACCTCAGTTGCGTGGCGAGGGTTTGGCAGTCCGACTCCAACCGCTGCGCCGACTGCCGAAGGATCGCCACCTGTTTGTGCTGTTCCGCAAGATCGTGCCGCAAGGTGCTCTGGTTGAGTTGGGACTGATTGTGTTGGCGCGCGGCGGCCTCCGCCTGACGGGTCACCAGTGACCATTGCGCTTGCGTCGCGGCGCCATCCCGTTGCGCTTGAAGCTGCTCGTTAACTGCCTCCTTGATTCTGGATGCGAGACTACGGTTTTTCATGAGCAGTTCCGCGGTGTGGACGTCGTAGTCTTTTTCGTTCCGCATCACGGTCAAGGCTTCGAGCTCGAAGGCACGGCCCCTCGCGGTCAGCAGCTCTTGCTCGAGGACCGCGTCTCGATCGGACGCCGATCTCACGAAATCCCCTTCGCCGGACATCATTTCTTCCCGCTGACGTTCCAACTGCTGCCTGAGTACCACATTGCGCTGCATTTGAGCCCGTAGTCCTTCCAGCTGAGCTTGCAGCATGGCCACGGCCGTGACGAGCGCGTCCGACTGACGTTCCATGTCGCGCATCCGGTTGTCATGCTCTTCGGCCTCACGGAGCAATTGAGATGAGAATTGCTTTTCGCGCTCTTCCCTCCGGGTCACTTCTTCGGCCTGAATCCGGGCCGCCTCTTGCATCTTTCGCTCGTCCTCCGTCAGTTCAGGCTCTTGTCCATCGAAATCGGCCGGCCGCGTCCACTGCGCCGCGCGCGTCCGACGGTTGACGTAGAACAGCCGACCGCTCTTCTTGTCCCTGCGGGCCGTCCACGTCGTTTGTTGCGACGAGGCCGCCATCGTGATCACCGCGGTTCGCATCTCGCTGATCACTTCTGGCGTTGCGCGCCGATTTGCCTCACCCACGGCGGCTTTGCCCAGTGCCTCTTCGAGCGTGATCATGTTTCCGTAGAAGGCTGTGCTGATTTCGACGTAGGACACCGCACGCAAGCGCATTGCGAGTTCAGATGCTTCCTCGGGCTGGACCGCGACGATCCCCGCCGCCTGCATTTTGTCAAGCACCTTTCGACTGGCAAGCTGCTCAACGCGGGTCGCGACCAGCACCACGTGCGGCCGGGGAAAGCAGCGGTCGAGTTCTTGCGATAGTATGGTGAGCGCGTCGGCCGTGCGTGGCACCACGGGAGAGTACGCCAAGAGCGCGAGCTTCGCGTTGAGAGGGATCGGTCGGTCCTCGGACACAATGACCATTTCCAACCCCACGTGCGCGCCGCTGCCAAGGACAACCGAAAAACGAGGATTCGTCCCCTTCGTCGACATCGCCGCGGCGACCTGGGCGTCAGGTGTCGTCACGGGTTTCCTGCTCACCAAGGACTGAACGAGCGCGTGGATGTCGCTGCCCTCCTCCCCGAGAACCGCGCACTTGATGTAATCCACAGAAGACGCCGCGGTGCCGCCAGTGGCAGTGGATATCGTCGTCCCCTCGGCGGCCATCGGTTCAGTCATTGCTGGATGAAGGCGTCGAAAGTGGGAGCGGGCGTGGGGAGCGGGCTTCAGTGGAAAGTAGAGGGAAGGAAGGAAAGAGCGCCCTCGTCGGCACTGAGACCACTTAAATCAGAAGACTTCGCGGTTCGCGGACAGGACGAGTCTGTGACTGTGGCTACCATCCGGATGTCCTGACGGTGAAGGGAGGAAGGAAAAGTGGTCTCTCGGTTCATCTTCGCCTTCTTCGCTTCGGGAAAAAAAAGATCAAACGAGCAGCAAAAGGGCTAGACCGCTTCGGTGGCGCTTGCCGGGATGTATGGGGATGCCATCCCTTGGGCGATCAGTCCACTCAGAAAGGCGATGAGAATCCACCCCACGGCAAACGCCAGCGACACGCCGCCGTTCGACGGGGCCGACGCTGATGTCGTCCCAAGCGGAGCGTAACCGCCGCGCGAAGAAGCACGCAGCGAGTCATTTATTTCGGCCGCGCGGAGTTGGAGCTGCTCGACGTCGGCCACAAGGCGCGCGGCGTCCACCTTACTCGCACTGGCAAGCCGGCGGAGGTCGTCGATGGCGCGGCCGGCGTCGGTTTCATGTCGGATCGCTCCTTCCACCATTTCCCGTGTGGCGGGATGGGTGTCCGCAGGGGTTGCCGCCAATGGCCCCCCAGCAGCTGCTGCTAGGGCGTCGTCGTCTCCCTCGCGACGAGCGGTGACGTTGCCACCACGTGGGCCGAGTAGACGTGGGGCGGCTCCTGTGGGGTGTCGCTGTGTCGCTACCGCTGAGCCGGTGGGGACGAGAACGCCTCCGGTCGCGGATGGAAGGTGGGTAGCGTGAGCTCCGAAAACGAGCGTCACCGAGGAGGGCACCCTGGCGTCAAAGTGACATGGAAGCTTGAACACGCGGCGACTGAGACCCCCATTCGCCGACGACGTCGCCGCCCACATCTCACCGACGTCTCCGACTTTTCCAGGGGGCAGTCCACGGCATTCGAGGAAAAACAGCTCGTTCGTGGGAGGCCGAGCCGTGTACTCCTCGCCCAGGTGCTCGAACTCGACGGTCGGGTTCCATGATATAAGCAGCCGCATTTTCGCTTTCGGATTGATAACGCCGGTGTGCGGTCGCGCCGTGTAGCATTCAGGCCGCGACGCCTTCAACTTGAACATGAACGCCTCTGAGCATTGATTCGACACGGTCACGACGTTGGTGATGTCGCGGTTAAGCGGCGGAGGAAAGTAAAGACCTTCCACGTCGACTTCGATGTTCCCCTCGCTCTGCGACGGTGGCGACCGTTGCCGGGTGGGCCGTTGGGCTGAGTCCGAATGGTGGGACGCTGCCAAATCGGCCATTTACTTTTCGCCGATGGAAAAAAAGAAGTAGGGGACGAGGGGAAGGGAAGGAATGAGAGTGAATCGACCACAAAAAGTGTATTATCGTTCACGTCGCTTGGAGAAGTGGGAAACGTTGAGTGCAGAAAAAGTCGAAGCGGTTTGACATCGTGTGATACCCCCCGCGGCGGGGGAGGTGGCACGTCGGCCGCGGCAATTTTTTTTAAGGGGGAGAATCTTGGGCCCGTTTACGACACCACCATAAACATGACCTACAGCCTGTATGCAGGGGGTCGGGGTTGTCTAAGGTGGCCGTGGGGAAAGGAAGAGGGCGTACAAACAGCACCGGCAAGCAGCCGGGATAGGATAGAACGAAAGGAGCGGGGGCGGCGATTGTAGATGCTTTACACCGACACCACCGATCCTATTGACCTGATCGACGTCAGTATTGGTCGAGCAGAGGCAACGTTTGGTGGCGCATCTCTCTTCGCGACTTCCTCCGGATTCTCCCAGGGATGGTGCCGAATGAGGCGGACCGGGTAGTAGTTGGTCTCGCGTCCGCTGGAGCTCGAGCGGTACGGCACGGTGGAGGGCACCTCCGACAGCACCATCGGACGCTGTGTGATGACGGCGACCGGTGGAGGGGCCGATGAGGGCGATGAAGTCGCGGCCCCGCGAGGTGTCATGGAGGCAGGCGCGAAAATGTACGACCCCACGGCAGCTTGCGTTCGCTGAAGCGTGGCGAACGTTGGGGCAAGAATGGTCGAACGCGCGGAGAGGGCGAGTCTCGCTTGCCGCGGGCTCTCCGCCCGCCGGGTGGTCGCACCCACGAGCAGGGAACCATTCACACTGCGTGGGGTGATGGCGGCTGCGGACGAAGCGGTCGCTGTCGACGCTAAGCGCTCGAAGGGGCTTTGAGCACGGCGCGATGGGGTCGATCCGGATGACGTCACCACAATGGGGCGTCCAGCGGCCGGCGAAGAGCGCCCCACGGAGGTTCTGTCCGGCGGCGGTGCCCCTCCTGTAAGGGTAGCCACCTTTTTCGGTGACGGCAGTCTTTGCCCCCCCGGCCGCGTGTCCGCTCCATAAGGCGTCCTCGTGGCCACGGGAGCAATCGAGCGCGATTCCGCTTCTGTGGTCTTCTTCGTCGTGGTGTTCGGGGAAGCCGCGCGAGTGTGAGCAATGGCCTGGGGCCTTCGTTCTGGCGTGGAGCGGCGCCATCCCGTGGTTGCCGGGCTGGAGTGCGTTGGTTGCGATGTGGTCGCATCATGGCTTGTTGTCGCCGCGTCTTGTTTGACAGCCTTGATAGGAGGAGCTGGCCCGAGTTCGGCCGGCGGAGTCGCGACGGATGGGGAGCGTCGACTGAGCGATTCCGAGGCAGGCGCAGGGTGATCACGAGCAGGGACGTCGTTGGAGGAGGGAGGTGACCGACGTGTCGCGGATTGCTGCCGCGCAGCATCGTCGGCGTCGTGCGGCTGCATTAATACCTTCGCCGAGAGCAGCAGGCATCGGTCGGTGGACGCGTGTAAGTCCGCGAGCAACTTCCGATTCTCGTCTCGCAACACCGCGACATCGTCGTAGGACTTGGCCAACTTCGCGGCGTCCACCGTCTGGCGCTGTTGCAACTCGTGACGATGGCGAGCCAAAGATTGGAGCTGGTCCTCCAGTCTGCGGTTTGTTTCTTCCAGTTGCCGAATTCGTTTCTCGCCACTAGCGGCGGCGTCGCCGTGCGGTGGCGACTGGGCGGAGTGGGGAACGGCAGCGCGGTGATGAGGGCCAAATCCGCTTTCGCAGGTCGAATTAACTGCGCTCTGCGCCGGGTGGGAAGGCGGTGGTGGCATCGATGAAGGCGCCGCAGCAGGAGACTTGTGCGACGGCGGCGTCGTTGCGGTCGCAGCCGCTACCTGTGGAGGTGCGGAGGGCTCGTCGTGCCGCGTCGGCGGGGACTTGTCGTCGTCGCCGTCTAAGCGATCGGCCGCGGATCGTCGCAAGGAGAGCTGGCTCTGACGCCGCGTCGACGTTCGCTGAGTCGTGGCGCTGGTGACGGTGCTGGTGGACGGCGACGCCGAGGAGGGCGAGGGACCATCGTGGGTAGCGGTGGCGGTGGTGGGCGCATCTAACATGGCCACCGTCTGAAGGTGCCTCGGGGCGGCACGCATCTCTCCTGCGGCGGCGTGCAATCGGGCGCCCAGGGCGCGCACGGCCATCCCGCATCGCGTCGTCACGTCGTCAGGACGGTCCACCAGGGTTCCCTCCGATGGCGGCGGCGGTGGTGACCCGACATTCGAAGACGGGGTGGCCATAGCCGTTGTGGGCACGATGATCAACGACGCTCGTTCCTCGTAGCCGCGCGCAAGGTCATCGGGCCGAAGCGACGAGGACGAGGAGGAGGGCGTATCTGTCTCTCCTCGAGCGCCGCTGCCGCGATACAGTGACAAGGGGCGCAGCACGTTGATGAACGACTTTGCCCCGTTCAGGAGCTGGCGCAGCCGCCGTGCCTCGCCGACGACGCGGTTCCCACTGGGCGATTCGCCGAGCGGCGGACGGCGGTACATGACGACCAGCGACGATGCGGCGTGCGTGCCGACCAAGCTGCCGAGCAACGCCTGTGCCACCGGCTCAAGCCCAGGGGTGCCATCGAAGCACTTCTCCATCCAGGCGATCGATCCCACTTGGGCCACGACGATGCGGCGCAAGGACGACGACGAAGCAGCGGCGTGGTGGGTCGGTGACACCCCCTCCCCGGCGGCCTTGGCGTTGGCGAGGAGGGGGCGTGGCGAGGAGGAGATGACGAAGTCCGTGACGACCATGGCTATCGCCGAGGGTGGCACCGACGCAGGCGCGGCCAGCACGCTGGCGCCGGGCAGTGTCATGCCTGGGCGGGCGCCGATGTTCCGTTGGTACACGGCCTCTGGACAATAGTATCCCAGCGGGCCAGCCACGACGCATGCGAGCGGCTCACTGGAGGGCGTCGACGCCGACACGATTCGCCATCCCGCGGAGGCGTCGTTACTCTTTTTTATCACGGGGTCGTCGCTGTCTTCTTGGTGGTCGGGAGTCGAGGTTGTCACAAACACCGTGGAGCACTCCACCGTAAACTGTCCGGTGGTGTCGTTCGGCGTCACGTGGAGGGCTTCCGCCTCCCGCGCGGCCCGGCCCTCCGCCTCCGATGGAGCGTGCACGGCGGCGGCGGTGGGGGGAGGAGGAGGGGCACTCCGGAGGCCGCCGCGGGGCGGGACCGTCAACGCGACGGCGATTTGATTGGCAATGGGCGCCATCATGGCCCAGCGAGGTAAACTCCCTTTTGGGGTATCCGCCTTCTCCACGACACCGGGAGCACGACGGACATGACTGCTCAGGGTGGGATCCACGATCACGATGGTCGCCAAGCAGGTCTGGCCGCGCTGCACGAGGTCGAGCATGGGCGCGATGGCCGCGTCATAGACCTGTCCCAAGGCCTCGTCTTCCGTCGCGAGCGCAGTTGCCAACAAACCGATCGCAGTCACTGTTGGTGAGGTCCCTACAGCCACAGAATTGCCGGTGGGCGGCGTTGACCATAAAGCGGAGCTCAATGTCGACATGGGTCCTGATCGGTCATCTCCCGTCGGGGCTGACACGGCCACGTCGACCCCAACGATGACGCCGTCGGCTGCCGTCGCGATGGCCGAAGGGCCCCGCTTCGTCGCTCCCGAACCATCCTGGACAATCGCCACGGTGCGAATCGTTTGCGACAGCATTCACCCTGTGGCTCTGGCGCGTTGCTGCTTTTTGTTTCAGTTGTGGTTATCCAACACACACCGCCAACCACACTCGACGCTTGGTGATTAATTTTTGAAAAAAAAAATATACTACTAGACGTTAGTATTCGTGTGAAATCCCGTCGACTTGAAGCGACTAAGTATGACTCGAACAACGCAATCGCGCCAAGATGACAACATACCCCCCGTTCATTTTAAGAGAGACGACGACCCAACGCAATCGAATCAATGCGGAAAGGAAAAAGCAAAAAAAAAAGTGGTGCGTTTCCTATTGTCGTCGCAAAAAAAAAGGAGGGGGGGACTGAAATAATAAGAAGGCAGCCCATCGCGGCTTCGGTTTGCACAAAGGGGAAGAGGGGAAGGGGGGACTGGATGGGTGCAAATATGATTCCCACCACTTTTGTTGCACAAAATTTGGGTTTGCTATGGAAACCCCGCCGCCATGTTGACTGACACCCAGGTAGCAAAAACGCCCATCTCTCCTTTTCTACGCGACGATGAGGCTCACGCTGGTTCGATCACCGTGGACCGAGCAGCGCCTGACCCGTCGCGGTCATCGTCATCGTCGGCCCCAAGTAGTGCCCCCCCAATTGGCACGGTGGCGCATCCCAAGCCGCGAAACGCCAAGGCGCCTCGGATGATCCCTCGCCGTTGGTCCGTGATTCCGTCGGCCTCTGAGGTGAGTGGCCCAACCCCCCTGCCGCCGTCTTCCATGCGGTACCTCATCGCCTCGGATTCCTCGTCGCTGCGCGTACTTCCCAGGACATCGTCGTCGTCGTCATGCAGGTGGTCCACTGGACTATCTTCGACGCCCCCCGCCACGCTGTGGCCGCTCATCGCGTGAGCCACCGCGTCGTGGACCTTGTCCATGATGAAGTTGAGGCCTTTTACGATCGGGGCCGTAACGGGCTGCCAAGGGCCGCCGCCCATGCCGGCCAGGAATAGGAGGTGCTGGTCCAGCGGCCTGGGTTGCCGATGGGAATCCTGACGTGGGGGAGTGATCACGTAGCTTGGCAAGGCGGGGGGCGGTCGGTGGCCGCTGCGACGGCGTGGCAACTTCACGCAGCATCGACTCGGAAATTCGTCGTCGTCGTCGTCGTGATTCGGTTGACACGTGGCAGGCGGCGGCGGCCCCCCATTTTTCTTCCTTGTGAGTTCCTCGTGCCTGACGTGCGCGTCGGAAATGGACAGCTCATCGTAAAATCCAGAAGGTCCGATCACTGGTGTCGCGTGAGCCTGCAACACACGCAAACCCCACGAGGCTCGCGACGGGTCCGAGGAGGACGGCGCAGGGCGAGTGGCGGCGACTGCCCCCGCCGCTTCATCGCCCCGACCGCATCCGCCAGCTCCCATGGTCGTCGACCGCGGCGGCACCGTGAACACGCCGTCCTTCGTTCGTGAGCGGTGGATCGCCTCTTCCTCATACGGCATGGAGGCAGCCGCGGCAACAACGGCAGAGGCCGTCCCCCTCACGCCGCGAACGACCGTTCTCGCAGAGGTCGCGGCGGGTCGCGCGGGGGCTCTTTTGGGGGTCGACGACATCGACGCCATGGACCAGCCACCTACAGACCCGGATGCCACGGACGCGGTGTCCCGCGAGTCGTCCACGCCCCGGCGATACCCTTCGTCGCCCCCTCCAGCGCATCCATCGTCGCCACTTTTCGCGACGGACGAGACGGCCACGGACGAGGTGTCGTGGGTGCTGCCGTTGCTGTTGCGGCTCCCACCCACTCCACTCCCCTGCCACGATGGTCGCTGCGCGTTGGGTGGTGGCCGGTGAACGGAGGCGGGGGGGGGCTTTCGTGCCGGACAGCTGCCCAATGTGTCATAGCTGTCCACCGAAAGTAGGCTCCCAGCGTCCAAACCAACCGATACATGCCGCATGGTTCCTGCGCGGCATGTATCGCCGTCATTGTCGTCGGCCTCTTGGCCGCCACCGCCGCGCTCAGCGCCCCGGTCCCTTCCACTCACCGGTGTCACGTCCACCCCTGTCGTCGTCGTCGTGCCCGCACTGCTACACCCAAAGGAGCGAGCAGCGGCCACTGGGCTCTGTTGCGATCGGGGCTGGCCAGCCGGGGATAATGCCGCGCTCGACCCGATGATGGACCAATCGTCGGCGCCCCCCGCTGTCGCACCGCCGTCAAGTGAATGAGTCGAAACCGAACCGCGCAGCGACGACGTCGTGCGTCCGCTTGCGGCTGCCGCCGCCACCGCAGCCGCCGAGCGCTGCTGCGTGACCTCGTCGGCCACGTCGTCCCGTGCAATACCGGCCGATCGAGGCGTCCGCCAAGGCGGCGTGACGCAGGTGGAAGCGTCTATCGGCGCCGTTGACGCGGCTTGGAGCTCGTCGACGACCTCCCCGTTGCGCGTGACGTCGACGAAGCAGCAGCAATCCCTGGCGTCCATGTCACACCCTTCCGCCGTGTGAAACGAGCTGCACGATGGAGGGGCGGCGCCGCAGGACGACGCGAACGACAGGTTGGAAGCCGTCGTGCAGCCGCCCGATGCGCAGTGGGGGGCCATCACGAGGCCTACGGCAGCCCTGCCCCACGGCAGTACCGCGGCGGCGTTCGTGGTCGTTGCCGTCAGCCTGCTGCTTCCGTAGGCCTCGGCCATGACTCCCCTACTGTCCCAGTTGTGGCGGTTGTCGTGAGGTCGTGAGGTCACGGCGCCGTCTGCCACCACCGTGGACGCAACGGGCGGCACCGATGATGGGTACCAGCCCCCCGCTTGAGACGCCACGACGACGCTGGGGAACGCCGCGGGGTAGACCGAGGCGACGCCAAATGGGAGCAGTGCAAGGGACGGACCGACGACGTGGTGTCCTCCCCCTCCTGGGGTCGTGGACGGCACCGCTGCCGAGGCAATGAGGCGCTGGTCACGACCGCCGGTGGCGGTGGTCGCCGCGGACGGCGTGGAGGTCGGAGAGCCACATAGCGCCGCGGATGGTGCGGCGGCGGTGGACAGTGGTGGTGCGACGAGGGAGTGACGATGCGCGGTCGCCGCCGGGAGCAAAAAACGAATCCGGCGGCGCGGCGGAGGGGGGACGACTGCCCCGACGGATGGCGGTGGGGCACTGCGTTTGCTACCAAGATGGATGGCACCCGTGGAAGGTACCATCTGCGCGCACCCTCCGTTCGGCGCCGGATCCGGACCTGGAGTAATCGCAGCAGCGGGGCGTGGGCGTTCCATACTCTGCGTGGGGGTGTGCTTTTCGAAAGGAACCGAAAAAATGGTTTCTTGGAGAAGAATAGACTCGGACACTAACTGTCGGAAAGGGTAGGAATGAAACAGTGTCTGACCGACTATTCCGCGATTGGGGCCTAGCGCCGGGAATCCAAAAAAAATGATAAAAATCGTGTGAAGAGAGGGTTCACAAGTCGTACAACAAGTGCTGGGGCCGAGTGACGGAGAGAATCGATCGGGCGCGGGGGCACGATGGGCTGCACCATGCCTCCCTCGCCTTGTCAAAGCCACGGCGCGGGAATAAACGTCTGCTGCGCGTGCCGTTCCGCGCGTTGACGCAGCTCCAGGATCTCCCGGAGTAGCTCCTGGCGGCGCGGCTCACCGTTCCGGACGTTCCCGGACGCATCCTGGGGAACGACGCTGCCTTCCGTCGCACATGAACGGGCCGCCGCAGCCTCTTCCCGAGATGCAACAGCCGGGCCGTCCGAGTTTTGAAAATAATCGCAAAGCTCCGCCGTGAGTCGTCGAAAATTTGCGGACAGTGCTAACCTCTCATCCTCCACCACGCGCGATCCATCGCCTTCTTGTCTTGACGGTCGGGCAGCGCCGCCCCCTTCTGCTCCTTCATCGATCATCACCCGGGGTGTGTCTCTGCGCTCTGCCGCTTCCACTCGGCCGCCTCGTCGTCGTTCGTCTCCGCGACGCTCTTCGTTTTTGGAAATCGTCCCCCATGGTTGCGATCCGTCGGAAGCTGCTGCGGGACCTCCAACTTGCTGACCGTCAACGTGGCCCCCTTCATTCCCTTGTCGCGAGGGTGGTGCCGCGGCAACTGCCGACCTCGAGGACGGTGAGGATGCCGCGGGTCGCGACGATGACGGCAGCAAGAGGCGGCTCACCTCCTGGCTGAGTGACGGCGGTAAGAACTGGGCAAAGGCGGGAAGCTCGTGCGGGACCCCAGCGGCACCGGACGCGTCGCCGGACGTGAGGGGACCCCGACGTGACGTGTCACCGGAAGACCCCGTCATGGCGGCCGCCACGCACGCCGGCCCCTTCTCGTCGTTGTCGTCCGCTGCGACGCTACTATCGTTCCAGTGCCGCAGCGCCCCTCGCAATTGTCGTTGCACATAACTGTCTACGTCGAGCGGGCCGTTGAAGTAGACATGTTGGCTCGGCAGGGCGGTGGCGCGCGGATGAGGGCGTTCCGATGGACCGTAGTCGTCGTCATCATCCACGGGGTGGGTCTGGTCGACCGTTGTGACCGGCAACGCGGTTGGGGGCGCCGTTGAAACGGTCGCCAACACGGTCGGGGGGGACTGACGTGTCTCAACTCGGTACTCCATCTGTGTTGTATCACGGGAGAACGACGGCGATCCGCGCGGCGTGGATCCCGGCGGCATCGCAGAGGTCAACGACCGGGACCTACGACCCGTGGCGGCAATGGATGGGAGCGATGGGTGGGGCGGTTGGCCTCCCCCACCACGGGTCGCGGAGAGCTCCCCGAGACGGCCGAGGAGCACCCTCTCCGTCTCGGTTTGCATGGACAACTCATCTCGGAGGGAATGCAATTGGCAAGCGAGAACGTCCCGTTCCGCCTTGAGCGCGGCAAGCGGCAGTTCCGGAACGGCGCTAGAAGGCGGTGCCAAGGTGGCCTCATCTCGGTCGCCGCGGCCCGCAGAAGCGAGGATGACCGTCGCCGCCTCGCGCATCGACGTCGTTTTGGCGCGAAGGTCGTCAAAGTCGGAACGAAGGCGCTGCAGTTCGCCGTCGGCGGTCGCGACTTGCATCCGGGACGCTGTGGCGTGCACCGCCGCTGACTTGGCCGCGACGCGGATCAGCGCCAGCTCCTCCAGGAGGAGGTCCACGAGCTGCTCTTGAGATGGAATCGCAGGCACAACAACCGACGCTGCTCGGTTCCCCTCTGAGAGAGACGAAGACGTCGCCGGGAGGCGGAACGAAATGGGCGCGGCAGACCAGTGGTGCAACACGCGGGCCGACGGCGGCGAAGACCCTTGTGGTGGCTCCGTGGTGACGATGACTTTAATGGCGTAATTCGCCTGCCTCAAGCGCTTAAGCTGTTCCGCGGCGAGCGCGGCCACGACCGTCTCCGGCGGGACCGTACCTACCGGTGCGGACAGTCGCGACCCATGCGACCCAAGCGCGGGCAAAGGCGGAGCGGTGTTGGTCGTTCGGTCCGCCCTGGATGGCACCGCACCCGTGGCCGAAGGCGGCGGTGGAGTGAGATCCGTCGGTGGACCGTTGGCCGCCGCCGCCACTGCCGCCGTGGTCTTCTTGGACCCTCCCGAATTACCTCGCGGTCGGGGGCGCTCACCCCCACCGGCGGCAGCGATGCCGGCCTCGTCCGCGGCCGTGCTGCCGGAGTGCTGGCGGCGGTGGCGGCTGCCGCCTCCGAGTAGGGCCTTGCTAACCAGGTTCTGCCCGGGCGCTTCGCCACGAGGAACGAGAGCGATGTGAACCAACCCAAACTGTTCGAGCTCCCTGCGCACAGTTGGATTGGCCACAAGCACCGAACCGCGCAACAGGGGCTCGAAGGTGCGAGATTCGGTTGAGAAAACGTAAACGTCTAGCATCGCGGCCGGAGCCAGCAGTTGCATTTTCCCTGTGTCCGCGGAGGCTGCGAACGCCTCGACAACCACCTCGGGGATTTCGTCCGCCGGTGTCGACTCGCTAAACTGCAGAGCGACGGCGCGTCGGCGAGGAAGGGGCGGAGGCACCGCCGGCCCCCCGTCGGCCCCCATCGACGTGCCATTTCTTTCTGCTGCGCTGACCGACGCATCCGTGGCGAGGAAGAACACTTTCGCGTTCATTAAAATAGAAGAAAGCGTTGGATCGTTTGGTGTGGTAGTGGGTGAACAAAAAAAATAAATTCATTTGGTTTTGGGGTTGGGTTTTGTTTTCCCACCCTCAGGCTGATTCGACGCTGTCGGAATTGGGGGGGTACAACCGGGCGTGCAAATGAGACAAAAGACGGGACGGCGGCGGAGCGGAAAGGAGGAGGTGGAGAGGG
>ERZ1292633.3829-Hain-H41-02um-R1-3829-length-14322-cov-4_pt1 | contig 14322 bp, 14 predicted proteins | sample MGYA00564406_ERZ1292633 | MGnify/ENA primary metagenome ERZ1292633 (study PRJEB36523, sample SAMEA6512639) | groundwater metagenome | collected 2019-01-08 | study: AquaDiva: Metagenomics assemblies of 32 groundwater samples
TGTCGCCGAATCTGAGTGCAGTCCAGGCGTGAAAAAACTCATGAACGGTTAACGCGAAAAAGATCGCCGGAGCCGCTAAAAGCGCCCTACCTATAAAATCTTCACTAAACACAGTAATTCCTCATACTCAATTATACACGTAACTGACACGCCGCCAACAAAAAACGGCACCCGATGGCGAGCGCCGTTCGCTGATTCTCACTGAATACAAGTCATCCGTAGATGCCGCGAAGGTGGACTACGTCGACGACCCTGCCGATAGCGAGCATGAATGCCGCCACTCGGAGCGAAACTTTGTTCGCCTTGGCGACTCCCAGGACGTCATCAAAAGAGGCAACCATTTTCTCTTCGAGTCGTTGATTGACCTCGGCCTCCGACCAATAGTATCCCATGCGGTTCTGCACCCACTCGAAATAGGAGACAGTCACACCACCGGCATTGCAGAGAATATCAGGGATAACGACGATCCCTTTCTTTTCGAGAATGGCGTCGGCTTCTGGCGTCGTCGGGCCATTGGCTCCTTCGGCGACAAGTTTGCATCTCAGCTTGCCGGCATTCTCAGCCGTAATCTGATTTTCAAGTGCCGCCGGCACAAGAATATCGACCTGGGCGGTTAGAACATCAGCGGGATTGATCTTCGATGAACCGGGAAATCCAGTTACTCCTTTGTGCTTCTCCACCCATTTTATCAGCTCGGCAGGATTGAATCCCTTGGGGTTGTGAATGGCGCCGCTGGCGTCGGATACATAGAGAATTTTTACTCCAAGATCGAACAGAAGCTTGGCGGAGATTGAGCCGACATTGCCAAAGCCTTGTACTGAGGCCGTTGCCCCATTCAACTTCATTCCTATCCACTTGGCCGCTTCGCGGGTGGTTATCATGACTCCTCGACCAGTCGCCTCGTTTCGTCCGAGTGAACCGCCGAGTTGAATCGGTTTGCCTGTGACAACATCGGGCATATTGTGTCCGTAGCGCATGGAATAAGTATCCATGAACCAGGCCATCACTTGCGGACCGGTGCCAACATCAGGAGCGGGGACATCAAGCTCAGGGCCAAACATATCCATCATATCTGCGACATAGCGGCGGGTAAGACGCTCCAGCTCGGATTTTGACATCTTGAATGGATCGCAGATGACCCCTCCTTTGCCGCCTCCGAAAGGAATATTGACGACCGCGCATTTCCAAGTCATCCATGAAGCAAGCGCCTGCACCTCGTCGAGGGTGACGCCGGGGTGATAACGAATTCCACCTTTTGCCGGACCGCGCGCGATTGAGTGTTGCACACGGTAGCCGGTGAAGATGCGGAATGAACCGTCATCCATCTGCACCGGAAGTTTCACTATCACCGATTTGCGCGGTACTTTAATGAATTCAAGAATGGTGGGATCAAGCTTCATCTTTGAAGCCGCCATGTCAAATTGTTTCATCACATTTTCAAAGACGGAGATGGGTAGGGTTTGATCTACCCGCTGGGCGACGCTTCCATTGTGATTCCGCGTCTCCCCCGCCTTTGGTGTCTTTGCGACTTTTGCCATTAGTTATTACCTCTATGAACGTCTGGATTTCAGTGGTTGGGATAGAAATTGGGACTGCGCATCACATATTCGCCACAAATGTCCTTTGCCGGAAGAAATGCCGATGCGCGGCGTTTTGACGATGGTAGTTTCTGCTCCACGGTCTTGAAGATACAAGTGGCCATTTGTCAAATCAAGACTATTGTGAGTAAGATTGATTTGAAAGACACGGCAGAATTTTCCAGGGCCGCTCAGCATTTTCTTGTCTGAACCTTGACAGAAATCGAACCCCTCAATGGGTTCTGCTGATCGCAGAAGTATCGCCGCAGGGAATCCTTTCGATTCGGTGACAAAGTTGAGGCAGTGGTACATGCCGTAAATGAGATAGACATAGGCAAATCCCCCACGCCCAAACATGATGGCGTTCCGTTTCGTCATCCCTCGCGCGGCATGGCAGGCGGGGTCGTCCTGGCCGATATAGGCCTCGACTTCGGTAATTTTTGCGGATTTGCGGTGACCGTTCTTGTCGAAGACGATGTACTTGCCGATGATTTCTTCGGCGACTTCAAGGGTGGGGCGTTCGTAAAACGAGCGCGTCAGGCGCTTGCCGCGGATGGTGTGCGTTGAATTCATGATGATAAGGCGTTGATCAACAAATCGGCAGACGAGGGCGTCTGCCGTCCACGACTCACGGGAAGGAGCATTAAACGTAGTACTCGTTCCATCATCATTCTCTTCTACGCGAAATTGCCGCCGCTGAGAAACGGATTGTTGACTCGCTCGGCTCCGACAGTTGTCTGAGGACCATGGCCGGGGTAGCAGATGATGCCATCGGGAAGAGTCAGAATCTTTGATTCGATGGAATGAATGAGAAGATCGTGGGATGAACCGGGGAAATCAGAACGACCAATCGAGCCGTAGAACAGTACATCCCCGCAGAACAGTTTCCCTTCCCGCTCGTCGAGAAAACATATCTCCGCCGGACTATGGCCGGGCGTGAAAAGGACACGCAGAGAGCAACAGGAAAAGACAACAAGTTCTTCGTCGTCGAGAAGGCGATCAGCGGGAGGTGCAGTCACGGGATCCCCAATCGCCGATGAAAGATTCAAGTCGGCGCTGGTGAGCATTTGCTCCTCTCCCCTGCCTATCAGAATGGGAATGTCAAATGTTGCTTTGACTTCGCTCACCGCGGCGATATGGTCACAATGGCCGTGAGTGATAAGAATCGCTTCGGGTTGAAATGCGGCGCGTTCGATGGCCCGCAGAATTCGTGGGGCGTCATCTCCCGGATCAATGACAACTCCCCGTGATGTTTGTTCGTTCCAATAGAGATAGCAGTTCGACTCGAACGGCCCGACGGTTAGTGCTTGTACTTTCATGGCCATGGAAAATTGTGAGTGTGCTGACTAAAGTCAACCTCCGCCCCATTTAACGTGCCGATACTCGCAGTAACCGAGGTGAATATCATATTGTGAGGGGCAGACGTCCCGTCTGCCCCTCACAACGCGCAAGAATGATTTTCAAGAACGGGCAGACGAGACGTCTGCCGCGCACCTTGGCAATAGGTATGTAAAATGGCTGTTCCCTTTATGATTGACCCTGCCCTGCCCCTGCCATATATTTCCCTGATGATTGGAGAATTGAAAGGGCTACTGCCCGAACTGAAAGAAAAGCTCGATAAACTTGCGAGGTATCTTTGACCTCGACAGCAAGAAAGCCCGTGCTTCCGAATTAGAAGACGCGTCGGCCAAACCTGAATTCTGGAACAATACCCAAACCGCCCAAGCGACGCTGAAAGAGCTGTCCGCTCTCAAGAAGTGGACCGACAGTTATGATCGTCTCGCGCGGGAGCTTGAAGATTCCGAGACATTGCTTGAACTGACCAATCCTGTCGAGGGATCATCCGACGCCGGTGAGCTTGAAAAATCGGTTGCCGAACTTGGGACGGCCATCGACAAGTTTGAATTTGACGCCATCCTCTCCGGCCCCGACGATTTCCGCGATGCGATTTTGACCATCCATCCCGGAGCCGGCGGTACTGAGTCGCAAGACTGGGCAGAGATGCTTTTCCGCATGTACAACCGCTGGGCGGAACGAAAAGGCTTTTCGGTCGAATTGCTCGACTACCAGCCCGGCGAAGAAGCAGGATTAAAATCGGCGACGCTTGAGATCAAAGGGGAATACGCCTACGGTTATATCAAGGCCGAATCGGGGGTGCACCGATTGGTGCGCATCTCGCCCTTTGATTCCAACGCCCGTCGGCATACCTCGTTTGTCTCGGTACACACCTATCCGGTGGTTGAGGATGCGGTCGATATAGAAATAAAAGACGAGGATATTCGCATCGACACCTATCGCGCTTCGGGAGCCGGTGGTCAGCATGTCAATCGCACCGAGTCGGCGATTCGAATCACGCACATGCCTTCCGGAATCGTCGTCACCTGTCAGACTGAGCGTAGCCAGCACAAGAACAAGGACACGGCCTTTCTCGTGCTCAAATCTCGTCTTTATCAACGGAGAAAAGACGAAGAGGCGGCCAAGAGGGCAACCGTTGACAAGACAAAAAAGAAAATAGAATGGGGTTCGCAGATACGGTCATACGTTTTTCACCCATACAACATGGTGAAAGACCACCGCACGGATGTGGAGACCGGGAATGTGCAGGCAGTCATGGATGGCGAAATCGATCAGTTCATTCAGGCTTTTCTGCAGGACCCCGATTTGAACGATGTCCGAACGTAGGCCACGCCAGAGGCGTGGCCAGGAGGTCTTAGATGAGTGTCTTATCACAGATTCGAGATAGAGCACGTTCACAGAAACGGCGGGTGGTCCTTCCCGAAGGGACCGAACCGCGAGTGCTTCAGGCGGCGAGGAAACTGAGCCTCGACGGCATTGCCGCCGTGACTCTCTTGGGGGATGAAAAAGAAATCGAGCGGCTGGCCAAAGAGAGCGGATTCAATCTCGGAAAAGTCGAAATTATCAATCCCGAGCACTCCCCCGATTTCAACAGCTATGTGAATGAGTTCATGTCGATACGCAAGGCCAAAGGGATCACCGAAGCCGACGCCAAAAAAGCGATGGCGAACCCGCTTTATTTCGGCGCGATGCTGGTTCGTCACGACAAGGCCCACGCCTGTGTGGCCGGTTCAATAAACACCACCGGTGATGTTCTGCGCGCGGCAATTCAGGTCCTTGGACTCAAAGAAGGGATAAACACCGTCTCGAGTTGCTTCCTGATGACTCTCCCGAAGTTTCGCGACACGATTAACAAAACATTTTTCTTCGCCGACTGTGCCGTTGTCCCTAACCCGAATGCCGAACAACTGGCGAGTATCGCTTCGGCGACAGCCGATACCGCGAAGAGCCTCCTTGGTGTTGAGCCGAAAATCGCAATGCTGTCATTTTCTACAAAAGGCTCGGCGTCCCATCCCGACGTCGACAAAGTGGTGAACGCGACTGCGATTTTGCGCAAACTTCGTCCTGATCTGAAAGTGGACGGCGAGTTCCAGCTCGACACCGCGATCATCCCGGAAATAGGCAAACGGAAAGCCCCGGATTCAGATATCGCAGGGGATGCTTGTATTCTGATTTTCCCCGACCTCGATGCCGGCAATATCGGCTACAAACTTACCGAACGCCTTGCCGGAGCCACGGCGACCGGCCCGATTATACAGGGGTTGGCAAAACCGATGAACGACCTGTCGCGAGGCTGTAGCGCCGATGATATCGTCGACGTTTCGGCTATTGCAACGCTCCTGCGCGGATAGTAATGTTGTCGACACGGCAGAGAAATGGCGGGTTCGAAGACGGACCCGCCCTACAAGTCAAAGAGTCTTCTCTGCATGTAGGGCGGGTTTGTCCCCAGACCCGCCACCCCGAATGTCGGGTTTCTCCCCCGCCTTTGGCACGGTCGGAACACCGACCTACGAAGAGCGTTGTGGTGAACAGAATTGGCTTGAAAGGGTCTTTGCGATGAACCTCTCCTCAACGATGAGCAAGATACAAGAGTCGAGCACGCTCAAGTTTGCAGGGCGCGCCAAAGAGATGCAGGCGAAGGGAATCGATGTCATCGCCCTCTCGGCCGGAGAACTCGACTGCGCCTCCCCCGTTGCCGCGAAGAAGGCTGGAAATGCCGCGATAGATTCAGATTTCACGCGCTATACGATCAATTGCGGGCTGATGGAATTGCGCCAGCTCATCGCGCAAAAACTCAAAGAAGAAAACAACCTCGACTACGCACCCGATCAGATTCTGGTTTCTCACGGCGCCAAGCAGTCGATGTTCAATGTTCTGTATTCACTCTGTTCGCCGGGAGACGAAGTCATCATCTTTTCTCCCTATTGGACGACCTATCCCCAACAGGTCAAGATGTGCGGCGCGTCGCCGGTGATTGTGCCGACCTATCCCGACAACGATTATCAAATCGACGAGAGCGCACTGCGCTCCTGCATGACAAGCCGAACCCGTGTCATGATAGTCAACAGCCCCAATAATCCGACCGGCGCAGTCTATTCGGCCGAGAGTCTCGCAACTATCGCAAAGCTCGCCATCGAATACGATTGCTGGATGCTGAGTGATGAGATTTACGAAAAGATTGTCTTCAACCCGACTACCCACCTCTCCCCTCTCAATATCGAACCGCGATTGAAAGAGCGGGCGGTGGTAGTGAATGGCTTTTCGAAAAGCTATGCCATGACCGGTTGGCGCATCGGATACTCGGCCGGGCCGAAAGCGGTCATCGAGGCGGCGGGAGTGGTGCAGGGGCATACGACCTCGAACGCCTGCTCAATTTCACAGAAGGCGGCGATTGCCTGTTTGAAAGATGACCGAGACTTCGCAAGAGGGGTAATGCCGCATCTTGAGAGCAATCGCGACATAGCGATGGAGATACTTGGCTCAATTGATGGCCTCTCCTGCTCAGCTCCGCGAGGCGCATTCTATGTTTTCCCGTGGATTGAGAAATTCGTGGGACGCAAGTTCGGCTCGACGGTGTTGAAATCAGCCGAAGAGATTGTCTACTACCTGCTGAACGAAAAGCATGTGGCCGTTGTTCCGGGGGAAGGATTCGGCGTGGAGGGAGCATTCCGGGTATCATTCGCTGGAAGTGAATCCGAACTCCGCGAAGGATGCATGCGGATTAAGAAGGGGCTGGAAGGGCTGGGGTGAAGGGGTAGACCAAGGCTTCAAGCTAAAAGCATACTCGATTCGACAAACATTTGTAATTAGAATTACTTTTGAAATATGGTAACCTGAATACGGCGAGACTAATTGTGGACATGTCGAAACTAAAGTATTTCTGCGAGATCTTCTCGCTAAAAATAGTATTTCACATGACTCATATCAACAATATTTTTAGCATTGCGGCCGCAGGATTACACTGTTTTAATTCTGTCTGCAAGAATGAAATCGCATACAAAAATGTTGCTGATATGGGGATTCAAAACAGGAGACAAAAATCAATTCGAACGGTAGATGGGGCGCCGCAATCCATTGATTTGCATGATTATGTTCCTCTCTTTATCGCCAGGCACACGACAATGCAATATGTAATTACAAAACCTGCACCGACAAAGAACCGTAGCGCTCGTGTTACGAATAGAGAACTTGCATTTATTCTCTTCGACCCCATGATTGTAATGAATTCGCCAGGATCTTTAATTGCTGATGGGAATGCCGCTTCCATCCATTCCCAATTTTATCGCGATCCCGAGGGACTCTCTAATATCAATTGGGAAGTGGTTCGCAGTCCCAATGAATACCCACAGTGCTACGACAGGGATTGGCAACGTCAAAAGTCTGCAGAAATATTGATACTAGATTGTATACTTCCATCGAAAATTCTTGGAATTATTGTTTTTTCGCAAGACGAGATAAATAACCTGCAACGTAGCCCCAATATCCGCAATTCTTCAATTGCGATTTGGGTTGATGAATCGTATTACATGTAAGAAGACGGAAGGTCATCGAAATGGTCGTGTACGACGATAGCAACGATTTATTCAGTAGTAAAGCTGACGCACTTGTAAACCCGGTAAATTGCGTCGGGTTCATGGGTAGAGGTCTTGCAAAGGAATTCAAGAAGAGGTTCCCTGAGTGTTTTGAACCCTATGTGAGGGCTTGTAAAGAGAGAAAATTGATTCCTGGGCGATTGATGTTTATACGCTTGCAAATTGAACCTGATCTATTCAAACCGAGCAGGCCGGCGGTGATACTCTTTCCCACGAAAGACCATTGGAGAGGCAAGTCGCACATCGATTGGATCAAACAAGGACTCACATTTTTGAGAAGCCGATACGCTGAATGGGAACTTTCAAGTGTTGCCATGCCTAGAATTGGATGTGGCTTAGGGGGGTTGGATTGGGAATCGGTAAGGCCACTAATTCACGATGCATTTGATACTGAGAAATTGGAAGTAATTGTGTATATGAATTCATCAAAGACGGAACTGCTTGAAAAGCATTCCGGTCACAAGAGCGGCGGAGCGAGTCAGGCGTTCGGCGCCTCTGATTCCAAATGATTCATGAGACGTCAAAACCGAAGAGGTTTTGACCTACTCAAACAAGAGAAGATGGGTTCCGGCTCTCGCAAAAGCTCGGCCGGAATGACAGACAAGAGTCTACATGAAACCCTCAAGGCGTGGCGCGTCCCGCCCATGACGGGAGACACATTTTCCTGACAATTTTTTGAAAAAATGGTGGAGCCAAGGGGGATCGAACCCCTGACCTCTTGAATGCCATTCAAGCGCTCTCCCAGCTGAGCTATGGCCCCACGCCATAGAATTGAATAATACCCTTTTCGGCACCAGAGGTCAACGGGTTAATTTTCCCGGCAGACGAGTCGTCTGCCGCGCGCATTCATTTGGCGGATGGCGATTGGCAATCTTCGCCTTGGTGGCCCAGGCAATGCCTGGGTATTCGTATTGGGATGGACAGTCAAAGACCCCGCCCAGTGGGCGGGCCACAGGGGCAAAACATTACATTCCTGCCGGGACATCGACATGATGCGCACGGTTGGCGCGGGTGAAACAAAAGGGAAGTCCCAACAGCGCTATCGCAAATGAGACTAGCGCGACGATGTGGTAGCCGTTCATAAAGGCCTCTTTAGCGCCTCCGCCACCGACATATCTGGCTTCAAAAATCGTGAATAACGAAGTAGCCAAGGCTATCCCCACCGACATGCCGATATTGCGGGTGGCTGATAATATCCCCGATGTGATGGCCCGTTGCCCCTCTTTCACCGAACCCATGAATGCGGAACTATTTGGAGAGCCGAATATCCCCTGCCCCAACCCCATCAGACCAAGGCTTACGATTAATACCGTGGGAGTACTATCAACAGTTAGCCACGACAACATGAAAATGCCGAAGGCATAGACCGTAATTCCAAAACTCGTGAGGAATCGAAAACCGATTTTGTCGGACAATCTTCCCGAAACTGGCGCGATCATAAACATCAGAACAGGCAGAATTACGAGGTACATCCCGACCGATTTTGGCTCCAACCCTTTGATTCGCTCGAGATAAAATGGCACTAGGATTATCGCTCCAGCCAGTGAAATGAAGACCGCCAGCATCGCCGCCACGGATGATGAGAATTGGCGATTGCGGAAAATTTCGATGCCGATCAGTGCCGTTTTGGGTTGTGATTCATACCGTGTAAAAATGACTGCAGAGATAAGAGATATCAGCCAGAGCCCCAGCACGCGCCAGTCGGTAATCGAGTAGTCGTTCATAATGGAAAGACCGAGCATGAAACAGAAAAGCCCCAGAGAAAGGGTGATAGCCCCAACCAGACGGGTTTCACGGCCATGCCCCCGCGGTGGGAGGGCCGAGAAGTAGCGGTTGGCCATATAAAGACCGACCAATCCAAGAGGGATATTTATCAAAAAGAGCCATTGCCAGCTGAAATATGAGAGCATGAAACCGCCGATGGGGGGACCGAACATTAGCCCGGCCGAAACCATCATGACCATCATCCCGATTCCTTTCCCCCGCTCTTTTCTGGGGAAAACGTCGGAAACCATTCCTGCTCCTACCGCCTGGAACATGGCGGCTCCAACGGCCTGCACAACGCGTCCAGCAATCAGAGAGTAAATACCTGTAGAGAGGGCGCAAAGGATTGACCCGCCAATGAAAAAGAGGTAGGCGAATTTGTAGGCAAAGCCGTATCCCTTATTTTCTGTCCACGCCCCAAATACAAGGAGTAAAGATACCGTAGTAAGAGCATATGCGAGAGCGACCCAAGCAACGAGATCTATACCTGCCCCAAACTTGTCGGATAGCGTGGGAAGGGCAACATTCATGATAGAGCCATCAAGGGTTCCCATAAAGGTCCCGATTGCTCCAACGGCGAAGAGCTTGTAGCGGTTTGGTATGTGCGTTTCGGTTGACATGACTTTAGTGTGTCGGCGTAAGGTATTGGGTAAAAAAGACTTTGACAAGCAGAGCTTTGATTCGTAGGTTGGAAATGCTCTTTCGAGCCACCCTTTTATATTGTTAAACATGAGATTACACGAATTCGTCTGTACCTTAGGAAGGCAGTTCGGGTGACGGAACGAACAGTACCCGAACTGGTAGAGGCATTTGCTTCCGGTGATAACCGGGCCTTTACCGAGCTTGTTGGCCGCTATCAGAAGAAGGTCTATTCGGTAGCGTTTCAGGTGGTTGGAAACCATCTTGATGCCGATGAGGTAGTCCAGGAAACCTTCGTGCGGATTTACAATCGAAGGGAAGAACTACGGGCCGTCCAGTATTTTACGTCGTTTGTGATGCGTGTTGCGACGAATTACGCCATTGACCTCCTGCGGAAACGTAAAGGTCAGGATTCGTTGACAACCTCGACCGATGACCTGCCTGAGAGAGTCCAGCTTGATCTGGCAAGTCGCGTATCGACTCCCGAGCGAGATTATAGGTCGCAAAAGATAATGGCAGAGATCATGCAGGCTCTTGATCGGCTCCCACCCCGTCAGAAGCTGACCGCGATCCTGCACGATGTCGAAGGGTATACAAAGAGCGAGATTGCAGAGATGATGAAATGTCCGGAGGCCACCGTCCGGTCGAATCTCCACATCGCGCGCACAAAATTGAAGAAGATTTTAGAGCATCGTCTCGTGACGAAGGAGTAAAAATGCTTAGCCGCCAACTCACACTCCTTATCGAGGCCTATGTCGATGGTGACCTCACTCCCGATAAGCGCGCCGAGGCCGAAAAGGTTTTGGCCGAATCCGAAGAATGTCGCCAGTACCACCGTCAAATGGTCGTACTGCGAAATCTGCTGAAATCGTCCACCCCAAAAGACCCCGGGGAGGATTATTGGCAGGAATCGGCAGATCTCATTTTTGCCAAGACAAGCAATCGCGAACCAGTCTACGTCCCCGGCAAAGAGACACCTCAGCCCGTATCAACCGGATTTCGCCGGGCAGTCTATTCGGCCGTGGTCTCTCTCTCTGTCCTCATCACAGCCCTTTCTCTCGGTTCTAAACAACCGGTGAATTATGCCGTCGTTCGGATGGACAACAGTGAATATCTGGCGGCAACCGATGTGCGGGAAAAGCTCTCGATTACCGATGAGATGAATGCACAGGTCGAAACGGCCAGGCTGGCTGGTAGTTCAATACTTATTGGCTCTCCCGGCTCAGTCGGACGTGCCGCCCAACCGCCGATGCTGACCCTGGCATATTAGAAGATGACCTGCGACGGCTTCCGAAAGGTGTTGAAATCGTGAAGAAACTTCTGACATATTCCCTGCTGATATCGGCAGTCGCTACTATGTTATTTCTCGCATGTTCAGGAGGCGACAGCTTTGTTCTCAGATACTCCATGCCAACCGGCACGACACTCAGCTATCATCAAACAATGGATCGTTCGATAAAGGTCACCCAGAATGACTCCGTGACGGTAGATAAGAAAGAGCACCTTCGTACTGAGTTTACACAGCTCTGCGTTTTTGAACCAAAAGATTCTGTCTACCAAATATCGCAAAAAGAATGGTGGTATTGTCCGAAGGAGGATTCGACACAGGGCGACACGTTGCTATGGGAGCAAACGATGCTCTTGACGGTTAAGCCAAACGGTAAACTCGTTCGGCTGACGCCTTCGACCGAAGAAGAAAAAACCGCCGCGACTTACACAAAGAATATGCTTGAGCAGGGAACGCCGGTATTTCCGTCGGAGCGTCTTTCTGTTGGCTCCAAGTGGACACAATCGACTCGGGTGGAGTTTCCCGGCGATACCCTTGAGGCCTCCACTACCTTTCGCGTCGTGAGAATCGATTTGGAAGGCAAGTTTCGCTGTGCAGTGATTGAATATAACGGCAACCTGATTCTTCCATTGGAGGAGAACCTGATGGATTCGCTTAAGCGATCAGGGGTCGACTATGTCACGAGCAAAGGGGAATCTTGGTATGCCATCGACGGCGGCTACCCTGTGAAAACCATAGAGAAGTGGATTATCAAGGGAGACAGAAAGAAAGTTATCAAAGGGGAAGTCGTCCCGTACACGATCGCTGTCGAGTCTGATCTCAAAATGATCCTCAAAGACGTTTCCTCCCCGGCGATGGCTCGCAGATAATTGCTATTAGCGCCACCTCTGTTCTGATTTTTCAATTCTGTACTTTTCGCATTCCCCAATCTACATTTCCCTCATGCCGATCAACCGTGTGATTATTGTGGTCATTGATGCCTGTGGTGTCGGCGAATTGCCCGATGCCCACCTGTATGGAGACAGCGGGGCGTCGACGATTCCCCACGTTGCCGAGGCAGTCGGTGGTCTTCGAATGCCCAATGCTGAGAGATTGGGACTCGGAAACGTAGTTCCAATTAGTGGAGTCAAGGCGAATCCCAACGCTCTCGGGTGCTGGGGACGAATGGCGGAAACATCGCCCGGAAAAGATTCCACCACCGGACACTGGGAGATCGCTGGAGTCATCCTTGACAAACCCTTCCCACTCTTTCCCAACGGCTTTCCGGTATCTCTTGTGAAGGAGTTCGAAAGGCGGGCAAAGATAGCGATAATTGGCAATGTCGCCGCAAGCGGAACCGAAATTATCGAGCGATTTGGCAAAGAGCAGATGGAAACCGGAAAAGTGATTTTATATACATCGGCCGACTCGGTTTTTCAGCTTGCGGCGCATGAAGAAATTATCCCCATCAAAAGGCAATACGAGATTTGCGCCATCGCGCGGGAACTATGCGCAGTAGAGTTTGGAGTGGGGAGAGTAATTGCAAGACCGTTTGTGGGATCGCCGGGCAACTTTGTGCGTACGTCGGGGCGAAAAGACTTTTCTCTTGAACCACCCAAGGAAACGATTCTGGATGTCATGGTTAAGAATGGACTGCCCACCCTCGCAATCGGAAAAATTTGGGACCTCTTCGCGGAACGAGGTATGACTGAACATATAAAAACAACGGACAACACCGAAGGAATTGCCACCACCCTCAACGCTATAAAGAGCGATACAACCAGTCGGCTAATCTTCACCAATCTGGTCGATTTTGACCAGCTCTGGGGGCATCGCAATGACGAAAAGAGTTTTGCGACCGCTCTTGAAGCATTCGACATCGGACTTGGGCAGATGATGGACTCCCTTCGGGAGAATGATACATTGATCATCACAGCTGATCATGGATGTGACCCAACCCAGAAACATTCGACTGATCACACGCGCGAATATGTCCCTCTGCTCGTGTATTGCAAAGGGATGTCAGGTGGATGCGATCTCGGAATCCGTGAAACTTTCGCTGATATCGCCGCGACTGTCGGCGACCTCTTCGACCTCCAACATTCATTTCCGGGCAAGAGTTTCGCCCGGGACATACTTCCTACATCATGACACAATTTACCGCAACGCACATCGCCGCCTGCATTGAACACACTTTGCTGAAACCAAATGTGTCCGAGACAGAGATTGTTCGATTGTGCGATGAGGCGCAAATGAACGGTTTTCTTGCCGTTTGTGTCAATCCTTACTGGGTAACGACAGCCGTCGCTCATTTGAAGGGTTCACCGGTAAAGGTTGTGACAGTGGCAGGATTTCCATTAGGCGCAAATGAACCTGAGATAAAGATTCGCGAATCATTATTCGCCGCCGAGCGGGGGGCGACAGAAATCGATGTGGTTGCAAATATCGGCCTTCTTGTTTCCGGACATTTGGCGCAAGCGGAAGAGGAGCTGGAGGAATTGCGTCGCCAGTTACCTGCATCGGTAGGGCTGAAAGTGATAATTGAATCCTCGCTACTTACAACCGAACTGCAGATGGATGCGGTGCGGATGGCAATAAACAGCGGCGCCCAGTTCGTGAAATCCGGAACAGGTTTTCAGGGACCTGTCACGGTAGAGCAGATTCAGGTGATGACTATGGCCGCTCACGGCGAGATATTGATTAAAGCATCGGGCGGGATTCGTACCGCACATCAGTGTCAGCAACTCATTGGAGCTGGAGCCTCCCGAATCGGGACTTCATCAGGGGTGGAAATCATGCGGGATTTGGGGAATTTCAGTCACAAAGAGTGACTTTTTGCCTATAACAACCAAATGTCTCTTGAGCGGAACGGGTTGCTTTTGATTATATTTGGAATCAGATGAAAGAGACATCGGAGATCAAGGGCCGTCCCTATCTTGGTATCCACTTCGAATGTTGCGGAGTGTATGCCCGTATCTATTTGAACAAAAAAGGCTCGGCGTATGTCGGCTGGTGTCCGAAATGCACCAAGAAATTGGAAATCAAGGTGGGGTCGGAAGGGACCTCCAGTCGGTTTTTCCGCGCCCGCTAATTACATCGCTTAAATACTATGACACTTCTGAAGTCA
>ERZ1292633.3833-Hain-H41-02um-R1-3833-length-14310-cov-5_pt1 | contig 14310 bp, 16 predicted proteins | sample MGYA00564406_ERZ1292633 | MGnify/ENA primary metagenome ERZ1292633 (study PRJEB36523, sample SAMEA6512639) | groundwater metagenome | collected 2019-01-08 | study: AquaDiva: Metagenomics assemblies of 32 groundwater samples
TCAAAGATTTGATAAATTATCCGAACGGGAAAAAATCAAAACATTAATTCATGAACTTATGCATATTCCAAAAACATTCTCAGGAGCTCTCCTCTCTCATCGAGGACCTCATCATGAAATCAACGATCGAGAGGTAGAAAGAATCCTTCAAAGTTTAAAATAAATTAATATGAAAAAAACATTAATCATTATCGTCGCCATTTTTTTAGCATTCGGCTCATTTTATTTTTTGAAAAATTTTAATCTTAATAAAAAGAGTATCTTGCCTATCATAAAACCAAAACCAGAAAAAACTACTTATAATTTTCTTCTTCTTGGGTTTGGTGGCGGAGTCCATGAAGGAACTTATCTGACAGATACGGTAATGGTAGCCAATATTGATACAAAAATAAAAAAGGCAATTCTTTTTTCGATCCCTCGTGATCTTTGGATAAAATTACCAACTAAGTCAGGTGAGGACTTTCATACAAAGATAAACGCTCTTTATCAACTCGAGCTTTTTCCAAAAGATTACCCTGACCTAAAACCAGTTGTAACAAAAACGACTATTTCTAAAATCACCGGTCTTCCGATTGACGGCTATGTCAGTGTTAATTTTGAAGGTTTCACCAAAGCGATTGATATTTTAGGAGGAATTGACGTTGAAGTCAAAAAATCATTCACCGATTCAGAATACCCAATTGAGGGCAAGGAAAAAGAACTTTGTGATAAAGACGTGGAAGAATTATTTAAAAAGGCTGAACCTTTTATTACACCCGGGTTTAACCCCGATGAAAGAAATCAACAATTTAAAGATAATCCCAAGCTCGAAGAATTTATTAAAAATGCTACCGATTCGCCCGAATTGGCCTTTCCCTGCCGCTACGAAAAGTTGGAATTTACAAAAGGTTTGAGTCATATGGATGGAGACACCAGTCTAAAATTTGCCCGATCACGTCACTCACCTGATGATGGCGGTGACTTTAATCGGGCTCTCCGGCAACAACTTGTTATTGAAAGTGTCAAAGATAAAGTCATTAGTCTTGGTTTTATTCCAAAAATAATCCCGTTGATGAATGAATTTAAGAAAGATGTCAAAACTGATATTAATTCAGATATTATTAAAAAATTAATTGGTCAAGCGGATAAAATCAAAGAATACAAAGTGACGACATTTGTTTTGACCGACCAAAATGTTCTGGAAAATGCAGTCTCAGATGATAAACAATACATACTTATTCCCCGTGAAGGAATGGATAATTGGAATGAGATACAAAAAATAATAAGCTCCTCCTCCGCGATTTTGAAATAAGCCACCAATGTTTTACAGACTTTGAGGTTAGAACAAGATTGGCGGACTTTAAAAATTACGCTCGTCCTAATTTTTGATTAGCCAAAACAATACAAAGAATACCGATATTCCAAACTTGCCGCTCTAATCCTCTAATATGTTTTAATAAAAAAACGTCCATCTCTGAAAAAGGACCATACTTAAAATGTTGAACTCTATAATGACCTCCACTTATTTCAATAGAGTCTTTTTTAAAGACTTGATATGCTTTATCACCATCTACCTGAACCACCCACTCTCCTTTTTTAGCTTTTTGTGATGCTAAATTTTGATAAATTCGTTGACAATTATCACAGTTTAATGCCATATTTATTTATTTTTCCTACGTCGATAAAGATGTGGGTTTGGTGATCCTTCATTTGTAAATTCAGCAAATCTATCAGCAATCGATCTATGTAATCTTTCATCTGCCACATTATTTTTCTTATCTGTAATTCTAAACTGACGAAACATTTCTAGAATTCCAATCGCCGTTGGCCCCAACATTGTTACTAGGGGGGGAATTATTCCTAGTTCAGGATGGGTTAAATTTTGTACAACGGCTCCTCCTAATCCAATCATCATCGGAATAATTACGGCCATTCCCGATCGAATAACATTTCCTACCCCGCTTTCTGACTGTCCATTTAAAATGATATCTAAACTTTTCATATTTCGTAATTTTATATCGATTATTTTTAATATGCTTGACGGCGTATCTGACGAAATCTTGTCATTTTGACAAAAGTTTGATATACTATGGGGCTATGGGAAAATCTATATCCCCAATTTCCGAAAAGACTTTCTCACACTTTAGTGGTTTTATTGATGATGTTATAAAAAGAAATGAAAACGGCAGTGTTTTAGGATTAAATCGAAGAGAGCAAAGTTATCGAATTAATCAACTCACAAAAAATAAGTCTTTAGAAATTATTGATCTAAAAAATTATTTTCTTGATGACCCAGAAGATCTAAAATTATTTAAAGCAGGAAATAAAGATAAAACTGCTTATCTAATTACTAACGCTGATAGCTTGTTTGAAGAAAAACAGTCTTTCTTGGCTTTTTTTAATAACTTAGTCAAAAAAAATAGTAAGTTTTCGTTGATATTTTTTTTTCAACATAATATTACCTATCCTTGGAATATGAAAGCATTGTCCTCTTATCAATATTTATTTCAAAATATCTATTTCTACCCAAAATATGAAAAGGATGACTTAAAACAGTTCCTTATTTATTTGGGAAATAAATTCAAAAATAAAATTCCAACTAACACTAAAAATCTAATTCTTAGTCATTGTGGAGGAAACCTTTGGCTTATTAAAGAAGCTGTACGATATTACATAAAAACAAAAGAGATTAAACATATTTTTGACCATCAGGAAATGATTTTTCGTCTTAAAGTTATTTATGATGAGCTAGATGAAAAAGAAAAACAGGTTCTAAAAAAAATCGCTAGAGAAGAAACAAATTTTACTAACGAAGAAAAATTCGTCATAGATTATTTAAATAAAACCAATAACATTTCTCCTCTTTTAAAAAAATTTGTCAGCCAAAAATTAGCATATGAGAATTTTTTATCTTTAAACCAAAATAATATTATTCTCAATTCAATTCCTATCGACTATTTTTTCAGTCGGTCAGAAAGGAAAGGATTAAGGTATTTATTATCTTTTTCAAATAAATTAATCACGCGAAATGAACTGGCCAAAACTTTATGGAGCGGAAATGACGATTATACAGACTGGGCTTTAGACCAATTTATAAAACGATTAAGAAACAAACTAATTAAATTAGGGTTGGATCGCCAACTTATCAAGACTAAAAAAAATCAAGGGTTTGTACTAATCAATAGTTTCATAAATTTATGACTGAACATAAACAACATACAATTGAAAAATCAACGTCACCTGAGAAACTTAAAACTATCGGGTTAAAGCGCTTTATTGAAGGTCTTTATCCTACTTGCAAAGGTAATCACGTTGCTGATTTTGTTGTTAATATTGCCTCTGAGCTAGAGAATGTTGTTGGAAAAAACCCTTTACATTCAAAGTCTCCAAGACTTCAGGAAAGTTTTCTTGGTTTGCGGGGAAGCAGTATCAAAAGAGCTAATCTCGGTACTCCACCAGGCTATTGGAGTATCCCAAGATTTTTTCAATCCGAAATAAAATCTAATTTGGATCCGTTAACACAAGAAATTGTTCAACAACTACGTGGCGGCCCAGATTTAGATATTATTTTTGAACCCAAACAAAATCTTTCCGCCAGAAATGTTTTTGCAACAGTTGTTGCTTCTCTAGAAACACAGGGATTTTATATTCAAACAAGCACAGACCCAAACGTCGGAGTAATTTTAGAAAGAACAGGCCATAAAACCAGGCAACCTTATGATGATTATATCGTCACTGTTGACTATAAGGAAATTGGTAATCAAAATTCTAATCCCGTCAGGGCAGTTGTTGTTGATTTTAACTACTTTGGAAAGCCTATTTTGAAAGTTGATTTTGTTCAAGCGCCAAAAGATGAAGAATATGCCACTAACTTTCGACTTTCAGGAGCAGCGCCTACTTTTGATATAGTCTCCTTTGGTCATATTCACAAAACTAGTGATAAAAAAATGCTAGCAACGTATGATACTGCCCAATCTAGTCTTTTAGAATCAAATCAATTATTTAAATCTTTTTATGAAAATAGTCCAAATTTATATTTAAATACTTATAACGCCCGTATACGAACTGCATATCAAAGAACTATGTGGTTTAATAATTTTATTGATAAATCTCAAGCATTTTATGGTAACTATTCTTTACCAGAGATTCTAAAACAAATTAACTTAGCATGGGCTAATCAACATGCGGTTACAGAAGAAGGATGGTTAAAATCATTAAAAGACGGTAATCAATTACAAACTAGGTTATCTGGTATTATTTCTGGTTTTTTAGTCGGACTTACATACGATCCATTCCTATTTCTTAAACTTGCATTTGAAACAAAATTACTTACTTTTCTTCCAATTGGTCAAGTTATGAAAAAGCCTTCTGATTTATTAAAAATTACCAGCTTAATGGCAAAAGAATATGGTTCAATGCGTTTGAACGAATATAATCATATCCCCTACGAAGAACTTTATAATCAGGATCCAACTAATACGCTTCCTTTGCTTTCTGCCGCTTATCAAACACATGTTTTACAGGATAATAATAGGCAAATCAAATATACAGGTTCTTTTATCTTCCTGCGAGCATTAAATATTTTTCTGCAAGAACAAGGGTTATCAACAGTTGAAGAGTCGTTATCAGGTGTTATCAGCCTTTTTAATCCCATGATTTTTTACCAACAACGAATATCGGAATCTGAAATACCTACTGCCCTATCAGTCGTTCCAGTGCAAATATAATTATTTTTCTCGTGTTTAAATTTCTGTAGTTGCATGGAATCAACAATCTGAAAGTGGAGAAAATAGTTAAGAAATTTCTTTAATTTTTCTAATTACTTGATCAATACTTCCATAAATAGTTGCCCCGGCAGCATTCTTGTGACCGCCGCCCCCGAGTTTTTTGGCAATAACTGACACGTCCGTGTTTTTCTTTGATCGAAAACTCATAGCAAATTTATCTTTTTCATACTCAACTAATATGATCCCAAAATCAAATCCTTTGACACTTCGGGCAAATAAATTTGCCACTATTTCTCTGGCACCTTTCTGCTCTCCGTACTTCACAAATGTCTTATTATCAACAATTGAATAAATATATTTGCCTGCCAGCGAATTTCCTTTCTCCATTTTCCTCAAACACTCCCCCATCATCTTAACCAAATTAAAATCAAGATTATCAAAAACCTGAGCCACCAATTTATCATTTTCCGCTCCTAATTCAAGCAGTTCTGAGGCAATCTTAAAGGTTGACTTAGAATTTGTACTATATTTGAAAAATACTGTATCACTAGCGATTCCGGAAAATAAAGAAGTAGCAATATCTGAGTCAATTTCTATTCCCCAGTCCAAAAACATCTGATAGATAATTTCACAGGTGGCCGAAGATTGAGGATCTAATAATCTTATTAAATATCCCTCCCAGTTGTTAGTCCGATGATGATCAATAATAATTTTTTTTATATCAGGTAGTTTGATTTCTTTACTGCCTGTGACAATGTCATAAGAACCGGAATCCAGGATTAGAAACAGGTCGTAGGGGCTGGGTTTCCCAGCCCATTCTTTGAAATCAATCGTTTGAATTTCTTTGGCGCCTTTTAAAAATTTAAAATCTTCAGGAATTTCATGGGGGCAGATTAAGGTTACTTTCTTTCCCATTTTAGTAAAAACTTGATACATCGCCGTTGCCGAGCCAACCGAATCCAGATCGGGATTTCTGTGAATATTTATTAAAATATTGTTGGAGTTTTTTATTATTTCAAGAATTTTTGAAGATTGTTGATAGAACATAGTTATTTGATATTCTGTTTTTTTGTTATCCCAGAAGTTTCCTTAACAAAAAAATCAATTCCGTCACTTTCTAGAATAACATAAGCAAGATTATCGATACATCCTTCCGATAAATTTTCATATGTTCCCCAACCTAGATGAATTAAAAGCGTTTTTATTGGTCCTCCATGAGTAACGATTAGAACAGTCTTACCTTGATAAGCAACTGAAATTTCTCTTAAAAATGTGAATAGCCTGCCGATGATGGCTTCGTCACTTTCGATTTCATTTCTAACGGATTGAGGTATAGATTTTAATTTATTGATCAAATTTAAAATATTTTTATTTTTTTCTCCGCCAAATGATTGTCCTTGATATTTGCCAAAATATCTTTCCCTCAAAGCCTTGGTCATTTGAACCGCTAATTTTTTTTCAAGGATAATTATTTCTGCCGTCCTTTTGGCTCTGATTAAATCAGAAGAAAAAACCGCATCAAATTTTATATTTTTTAATTTTCCACCTAGTAATCTTGCCTGCTCCTCTCCTTTTTTATTAAGAGGAATATCCTTAATCCCTTGAATTATTTTCTTCACGTTCCACTCCGTCTCTCCATGGCGAGTGAGGTAAATGGTGCAGGAATTTTTCTTCATAACTTAATATTATACATCTGCCAGTGATATAATTTGTTACTAGCCGGAGTGTTGGAATGGCAGACAAGCACGCTTCAGAAGCGTGTGCTCGCAAGGGCGTGGGAGTTCAACTCTCCCCTCTGGCACCAAATGTTGTAAAATTCACTAAAGGAAAGGTGGCTGAGTGGTCCAAAGCGAGGGGTTGCTAACCCCTTGAGCAGCAATGCTCGCGCGGGTTCAAATCCCGCCCTTTCCGCAGGATTTATTGGAGAGGTCGCATAGTGGCCTAGTGCAACAGTTTACTAAACTGTCGTCCCTTTACGGGGACCGCGGGTTCAAATCCCGCCCTTTCCGCCTTCGTCTCGACGTAGCTTTAGCGAAGTTGGGAATTCGCCTTTAATAAGCCAAGTTTCCAGCTGCGATTGTGGGTAAAATTGGCTCAAAAAATTCGGAAGTTGTATTTCGAATAAAATTATCGTTTGAATAATTACTAACTGCTACTAAACCCGTTCCAACATTTATAGCCAAATAACGTCGAGAAACTTTACCCGTGCCGACGTTTACCGAATCATAAAATCCTCTACCGTGTTCATGAATATCTGGATATGATTGTTTAAAACGTCGTAAGTTTCTGCAAACTTTATCGGGAGAAATTTGAGTTACTAATAAAGAAGCGTATGGACTTATAACGTTTGATTCAATATGGGCCGAATTAGCCGCTAGCTCCGGAATTCCAGCCACAACATATTCATAGTCTCCTATTCCAGGATTATCCGCCGGCATATGGCCCCATAAACCATTAGAATACCTCTTGGCATATTCTCTTTCAGCACGAATCATTTCAATATGTTGGAGTCTCCAATCAGAAGAAATTAATTCTTCAGAAAAAAATAATGTTGGCATTGCATCTTCAAATAAATTTCCTCCATTAGTTTGATATGGCGGTTTATGTTTAAGCATGCGAACTTCACGATGGTCCAAATCTTTATCTGTATATTCTGAAGGAATATCTCGTATAACCGATTATAATAATTATAATCACCTGTTTGAACCATATATGCATAAGCTGCCAATCTTGTTTCCGAAGCTAGTGCACCATCATGATAATCATGAAAATTTATTTGTGTTTAAGTCAAACACTCCATGCAATAAACCTTTGGTTTCGTCGAGAAAGAAAGAAAAGTTCATATTACTATTTATTTTTTCTGTCTCTTCACGTAATTCTGGCAGTATTTTACCAGTGGCAATAGTAGCTAAAAATAAATGAACGTTATCTACGGCAACAATCTTTAAATCGTCTTTGATCGGTTCTGCTGTATCAGTTTCACAGGCAGTTGGAAAAAATCCAGAATAATTAACATTATTCAAATTTTCTAATGAAGAGAGAGTAAGAGCCAACCGACTAGTCGTATCCTCTCTGGTTCTTTTGCCAGTTTTAAATCCTATTAACTCTCCTAACATGCCATAGGCGGTATCTGGAATTAGCGAATAACCACTATTATTACCATCGGAGTCTTGCCAATTGTGATATAGGCCACTTATAGGTGATCTGAGAGAGTCCATCTGACCTATCATTTCACTTTGAAGAAAAGAAAATTCTCGTCTTAATTGTAATTCTTTTAGCGATTTGTTAATCATGCCTGGCGGACTTAGTTGTCTACTACGTCTTTCCATTCCATTCATTCTGTGATGATAGTAGTAATTTCTAAAATAAGCAATGAAAGAAAAATATAATTCTATTCCTCTATAATATCCTCTGTATGAAATCCCCTATTGACCTACAGTTGGAAAAAGTTCTTCACCACCTCTATATCAATCCATTGGAAAAATGCAATATCAAGTGCAAAATATGTTATACAAGGAAAACCGATCCAATCCTTTCTGAGGAGGCGATTTTGGAATTCATTGATAGATATCAAAAAGCCTACGAACTCCAGACCGTTACATTCTGCGGAGGCGAAGTCTTTGCTCTAAAATATTTTCCCCATCTTGTCAATATTCTGATCCAAAGAGGTATTTTTGTACAAACAATTACTAATGGCACGATTGACCGCTTGACTGAAATAGAAAACCCAAACTTAAACAAAATGATCGTCTCAATTGATGGCCTTGAAAAATATCATGACGAAAATCGAGGACTAGGAAATTTTAAAAAAAGTATGGATTTTTTGAAAAAAGCCCAAAAAAAGGGTTTTCATACCGAAATTTTTAGCATTATTACTCATCAAAATTATCCGCTCATCGATCAGTTTGAAAAATATATGAATCAGCATCTTGATCAAATTGAAGTCACCTATCACCCACGCAAACCCCCGGAATATTTATTACACCACCCCATTTCCAATATTAAAGGAACTGTGGAAGGTTTTGATTTTTTAAGCGAAGAGGAATTAATTGAAATAACAAGAACAAGAAGAGTGTTTCCTCCGAAAGAACTTGGTTGTTATCAAGTTGCTTTGGCTTCAACTGGTAAGATATATGGATGTTGTGAAGGTTTTCGCCCAATTGGAATGATTGATGATAAAATTGAAAATATCTTTGAAGCGCTAAAAAAACGGATTGGAGGACCTTGTTTGGGTTGTAGCCAAACGGAGTTTATGTGCGGAATAAAAAAATTATATGAAAAACATCCAGCCATACTTAATTAAAGAAGAAATAATAAAAGCTATCAGGTCATTTTTTTATGAGCAGGATTTCCATGAAGTGATTCCTGACATGTTGAATGAAGCTTTACCACTTGAGCCAAACCTCTCTCCTTTTTCAACGACGTGGAAGACATCCACTGGCGAAAAAACTTTTTATTTACCCATGTCTCCAGAACGAGGCATCAAAAAGATGCTGGCCCAAGGCATTGGCAATTGTTTCTCCATCTCAAAATCGTTTCGCAACCTTGAGAGATTAGGCAGTCTACACAACCCGGAATTTCTCATGCTCGAGTGGTATCGAGAAGATGCTGTTTACACGGATATCATGGCCGATGTAGAAAAATTTTTTGCTTATTTAAAACCTAATGTCTTTAATAAAAAATGGTCTGTGTTTTCTCTCAAAGAATTATTTAAAAAATATTTAAATATAAACTTGGAAAAAGCCATTAGTGATCCAACCTGGGCACAAAATTATGATCAATTATTTGTCAATGAGATTGAATCAAAACTACCAGAAGAGCCTCTATTTCTCATCGATTTTCCGGCACGTTTATCACCCCTCTGTAAGCCGCAGAAAAATAACCCTATTTTTGCCGAGCGTTTTGAGTGTTATATCAAAGGAATCGAGATCGGAAACGGTAATACGGAAAATACAGACGTTAAATCTTTACGTAAAGTATTCGAGAATCAGCAAGCTTTGAAAAAACTACCAATAGATGAAGAGTTTTTAACCTCTCTAAAAATTATGGGCAAAAAATCATATGCCGGAGTCGGGATTGGGATCGACCGCCTGGCTATGGTTTTTAACAATGAAACTTCTATTTAAAATGTTATAATATAAAAATTATGGACGAGTCAGTAAAAGTAATTTTGAAAAAATTGGACGAGATTGATAGTCGATTAAAGTCGATCGAGGGAGTGGGTCAGGTATCTGACGCGAGTGTTGCAAAGACAGAGCGCGATCCCCTATTTAGCAAAGCCTTGGAAATGATGGATAAGTTTGACGAAATGTCCTCAAAACAACTAGTGGAAGAGCTTAAGATTGATCAAAAAAGAGCTGAAGCTATCTTAGATCAACTTGAATCTGCTGGACTTGGAACCTGCTACATGAAGGAGGTTTAAAATTTCATCTTCTTTTCAAAATCATCAGGGTGGAACCAGAGCTGGGAGGACGTAATAATTTCGGTAGTACGATGACGGTTAATTGATGTAAGTTGAAATTTTTTGAAGAATGATTCGACTTTGTTGAAAATAATCATAAATAAGGTAATTTTAGTCTGGATTCCCGCCTTCGCGGGAATGACAGCAACGATAGCATTTGGAAATAATTTATAAACCCATAGATTTACTCCCAAAAATCTATTATAGATATCATCTTTCACCACCAGGGGTTTCATCTGCAGGACCTCATGCCCAACGAACTCAGTCTGTTTAAATTTTGGCACTTTTAAGTTACTTTCGTCGAAAAAAAGATTAAGGCAGACTTTATTTGCATAGTGAGTAGTTGGTAGTGGGTAGTTGGTAGTTTTTTTTGAATCCCTGTTTCTGCGAAGTCCCAATATTTGTGCTAAAACTAAAGCTATTAATCTTCCCGTGAATAATCTATTTTTCGCCGTAATAATAAACAGATCTATATCGTCGTCCTCTTTTGCATTCATCATCGATATTGATCCAGACAGTCCAATGAGCTTGATTTGGGGAAATATTGAAACAAGCTTTATATATGCTCTAAATCGCCAATTCTGAAGTTTCCTCTTTGATATTTTGCTTCTAATACTATACTGGGGTGGAGTATATTTTAGCTTCTGCTTATTAATCTTGACCCGTAGAAACATGTGAATTTCATCCAAGGTAGGGTGATAAGCAAAAAATGAGAAGTATTTGATGACTTTAGCTATTTCCTTTTCCATTTTTCTTGAAGAACTAATCTTATAAATTTAAAAAGCCGTAACTGACGTCTCCATCTCCAAGGCTGAGTGATTAAACGAAACAGCCACTCTAGGCCAAGCTTTTGAATAAAAATTGGGGAACGATTAATATTACCGGAAAGATAGTCAAATGCTCCACCAACTCCCATGACTACACAATTAGCAAGCTGCTTTTTATGACGCTCTATCCACAACTCCTGCATAGGCGAACCAAAAGCTACAAAAACTAAATGGGGCTTATAAGCGGTCACTATCGTAAATATCTTATCTTCTTCGTCTACTTCAGGTTTTTTAACATCCTCTATACCTTGGATACCTTTGAACATCGCCTCGGGAAATCGATCAGAATAGCACTGAGCTAGTCGAAGTGCTAAATTATCTTTTCCACCAATCATCAGCACTCTTAAGCGTCTATCTGACGCCATCTTTAGTAGGTCTTCCATCAATCCTACTCCGGTCACCCTCTCCCCTGCCTCGATACCCAACCATCGGCTTGCCAGGACAATCCCCGCCCCATCAACTATCTTAATTTGGGCCGTTCCAATAACCCTTTTAAATGAATCGTTTTCGGTAGTAACTACTAAGTTCTCGGAGTTAAGGGAGACAATATGGAAAAAACCGGTTGGTTTGCTTATGTATAATAAAATTTTCTCTAGGATATCTTGTTTAGACTGTGGGGTAATCATTATTCCTAACATTTTATTTTTCTTCATATTTTGTTATTTACTATAAGTAATTTTCAATTTTCAATTTTCAATTTTCAAACCTGTTTTTGTTCAAATTATTTTATATCAATTTTCATTATTCTATCAAATCAAACTTATGTTTACTAGCAAAAACACAAATTTAATAATAAATATTACTATAAACCTATTTAAAAATTAAGATTTAAAAATTGATTAAAAATTTTAAATTTTAAATTAAAAATTGCCTTATACTATCGGATAGCTTCCTTAAAACTGTCCAAATTCTCTATAGCCATTCCAACTCCGCGAATGACACAAAATAAAGGTTCATCAACTACAAATGAAGATACGCCGGTGTAATAAGTGATGTAGCGGTCAATATTAGTAAGTAGCGCGGTTCCACCAGATAAAACGATTCCTTTATCGACGATGTCCGCCGCTAGCTCCGGTGGGGTTTGTGATAATACTTCTTTAATCCCATCAAGAATTGCCTTTAAAGGTTTGGTCAAAGCTAAGTTAACATCTTTTTCCCCAATTTCGTATATTTTTGGTAATCCACTTTGAAAATCACGCCCTTTTACCTCCATCCTTCGCTCCTCAGTCACCTTTTCATCAATGAAGGCACTTCCAACTTTAATTTTAATATCTTCAGCCGTTCTCTCTCCTATAATCATATTGTGTTTTTTTCGGAGTTCTGTCATTATTGCCTCATCCAATTTTGTTCCAGCGACTCGAACTGTTTTATAAACCACTAGTTGACCCAAAGAAATTACAGCAATCTCAGTTGTTCCACCACCAATATTGACGATCATCTGTCCGGAAGCCTGGGAAATAGGCAATTTCGCTCCAATTGCGGCTGCTAACGGCTCCTCGATTAGGTACACATCGGAAGCCCCCGCCTGTTTACAAGCGGCAACCACGGCTCGCTTTTCGACCTGCGAAGAACCACCAGGAATTGAAATCATCACTTCCGGCCAAAAAACAGCCGACCTTAACCCTTTCTTTAAAAAATAAGTGATCATTGCCGAAGTGGTCGTGTAGTCGGCAATCACCCCTTCTTTCATGGGACGAGATGCTACGATTGATCCGGGAGTTCGTCCAATCATTTCTCTTGCATCTTCACCAACCGCCAAAATTTTTTTATCTTCCAAAGAATATGCGACGACCGTTGGTTCATTTAAAACAATTCCTTCGCCGGCTACATAGACTAAGGTATTTGCGGTTCCCAGATCGATTCCAATCTTTTTACGAAAGAACATATATAAATATTGTATAATATCTAATGATGAAAATCTTTTTGAAATTGATATTCTTTGTTATATTTATTACTGTTTTGGCTATAGTTATTATCTACGCCCGAGGATATCGTTTTGACATAGAAAAGAAATCTCTAAAATCAACAGGGATAATTTCTGCGACTTCAAATCCTAAAGCCGCTAAGATCTATGTTAACGGCGAATTAAAAGGCGTCACCGATACTAATCTTACTCTCCCTCCTGACAACTACTGGGTAGAGATAAAGAAAGAAGGTTATACTAGCTGGAGCAAAAATATCAACCTCAAAGGAGAGTTGGTAATTAATATCGACCCTGTTCTTTTTCCCATCAACCCATCTCTTTCTCCCCTAACTAATTTAGGTATTATTAAAGCCGTACCAACCGAAGACGGGGATAAAATTGTTCTCTTTGCCAGCGGATCAGCCTATCTTTTTGATGCCGGTAAAAAAACTCTCCCCTTTTTTCCACCTTTGAATAAGATTGTTGACCTGTCTTTACTTCCCAATATTATTGATGATATTAAAAATATTCAAGTAGCCTTCTCTCCAGATCAAAAACAGGCAATTTTCTCTCCATCTGACGACTCAAGTTTGGAGCGATCTTATTTTCTAACTCTTGATGAAAATAATTTAAACCCATTGGATGTCACGCTTTCTAAAGAAGCGTTAATCGAAGCTTGGCAGAACGAAAAAAATAAAAATAACATTAAAATTTTAGAAACCTTTCCAAAGGACTTTGATAAGATTGCTTCAAGTTCCTTTGAAATTATCTCCTTCTCTCCTAATGAAACTAAGCTTCTTTACAAAGCAAAAAGTAGTGTTGAGTTACCCTTAATGATTAATCCTCCGCTTATTTCTACCAATCAAACTCCAGAAGAGAGATCAATAATAAAAAATAGAATATATGTTTATGATCGAAAAGAAGATAAGAATTTTCTAATTATCAATGATCAATTATCAGCGATAAATAATCAAATTAAGTGGTATTCTGATTCCCGCCATTTTGTCGTTGAAGAGGAAAAAAAGATTTCGATTATTGATTATGATGGAGCAAATAAACAAACAATTTATTCTGGACCTTTTGAAAGCTCTTTCTTTAATCCGACTGATGATGGAAAGATTGTTGTCCTGATCAACCTCAACTCACAAGTAAATGAATTACCAGATCTTTATCTTGTGGGAATTAGATAATTTATTCTGCTACACGAACGGCAAATATCAATAGACGCTTCAAGGTCGTTCCTGGAGGCCAACAAGTTTGTAAAGTCAAGAACTCCCTATTCGTTTTTCTTGTCAAATATTGAACCTGACTTGGATCGACAATTTCTTGCCCAATCACGCGGTAGACATAACGTTGACCTTGATAAAAAATATTGACCTCATCATTTTTTTCTAATTTATATAAAAGATAAAA
>ERZ1292633.3834-Hain-H41-02um-R1-3834-length-14308-cov-7_pt1 | contig 14308 bp, 12 predicted proteins | sample MGYA00564406_ERZ1292633 | MGnify/ENA primary metagenome ERZ1292633 (study PRJEB36523, sample SAMEA6512639) | groundwater metagenome | collected 2019-01-08 | study: AquaDiva: Metagenomics assemblies of 32 groundwater samples
AAAGAGCGCCCCGGCCAGTTGCTGCCCATCATGGAAGACGAGCACGGCACTTACATCATGAATTCCAAAGACCTGCGGGCGGTGGAGCACGTCGAGCGGCTGGTCAGAATCGGCGTGGATTCGCTGAAAATCGAAGGTCGTACCAAGTCGGTGTACTACGTTGCCCGCACCGCGCAGGTTTACCGCAAGGCAATAGATGATGCGGTGGCAGGAAATCCTTTGGATCCTTCCCTGCTGGGTGAACTGGAGGGGCTGGCTAATCGCGGCTATACCGACGGCTTCTACCAGCGGCATCACGCCAGCGACACGCAAAACTACCTGCGCGGCCACTCGGAATCAAATCGCAGCCAGTATGTGGGCGACATCACCGGTTTCGATGTAGCCAACGGTATGGCCGAAGTGCTGGTAAAAAACCGCTTTCAGGTTGGTGACCGGCTGGAAATCATCCATCCTTCCGGCAACAGGGTGATCGAACTTGCGCGCATGCAGAATCTTGATGGCGAAACTGTCGAAGTTGCGCCAGGCAGCGGCTACCGGGTCAAGATTCCCTTAACGGGCAACATCGAGAAAGCTTTCGTGGCAAGGCTGCTGTAATTTCTGACTATGGACGTGGTCCATATTTGGAAAGAATGTTGTCGAAACCCGGTGTTTCAGCCGACCTGATTCCGGAAGAAGCTGATTATTCTTTCCGGTAGCCACGTCAGCCTGCCGGGGAACGGCGAATTCAGAAATCCGGCGTGTCCTCCCTGTTCAGGGAATTCCAGCGTAACTGCAGATGAAACGTCAGCGTATGCAGGCAGCACGGAGGCGGGCATGAAGGGATCGTTGCGGGCATTGATGACCAGCGTGGGTACCTGGACATGCCTGAGCCATGGCTTGCTGCTGGATTGGCTCCAGTATTCGTCGGTATTGCGAAAACCGTGCAGCGGCGCGGTCACAATGTTGTCGAATTGATATATCGAGGTACATGCGGCTAATGCGGTGGCGTCAAACAAGCCGGGGAAACGAACAATTTTTTCCAGTGCCTTGAGTTTCAGAGTATCAAGAAAGTGGCGGGTGTAGAGCCGGTTGAAGCCAGCATCCAGTGCTTGCCCGGCAGCTGCCAGGTCCAGGGGAACGGAAACTGCCACCGCGCCGGCGAGTATCCGGCAAGCTTGATCGCCTTGCTCACCAAGCCATTTCAGCAAAGCATTGCCACCCAGCGATACGCCGACTACGTAGAGCGGAACGGAGGAGCTATCTTTCCCGTTTTGGTCGCTAATCCGGCGTAATATCCAGTCGATTTCTGCCGAATCTCCGGCATGATAAGCCCGCGGCAATCGATTGGGCGATCCGGAGCAGCCGCGAAAATGCACGACCGCGCCACGCCAGCCACGATCCCGCAGCGCCCCCATGATGCTCAGGACATAATGACTGCACGAGCTGCCTTCAAGTCCATGAAACAACACGACCAGTGGTGTATCAGCAGTGCCGTCCAGCCAGTCGATATCAATGAAATCCCCGTCATCCAGTTCCCAGCGTTCGCGCCGGTAAGCAACCGGAGGCACGGGCAGCAGATAGGGGTAGATGGTTTGCGCATTGCCCCCCGGCAGCCAAGTTGGAGCAACGTAAGGCAACGGGGGTGGCAAACTTTTCAAGTTCGGGTATGTGAGAAGCGACTAAGGCCCGGGTAATTTACCGGACCCTGACATGTTTGGTAGGCCGTGCGAGATTTGAACTCGCGACCAACGGATTAAAAGGCGCAAATAGTTTTTATAATGTATTTTAAATCAATACCCTGCGACGCGCGTTGATTTGAAACGAAGTGCCACAAAGCAATAAAACAATAGCACATTATAGTCACGTAGCTACGATTAGGCTACGTTGCAAAAGATTCATGGAAAATATTTTGATTAACTTAATGTCCGGTACGTGCCAATTCTGTTGAAAAACTCTAATTTTTAGAAACGCTGAAATTTTGCCAAAAGGCATTGCTTCGAAAAAGATAATTGATTTCCTTTTTATAGGTGAAATAGCCGCCCTACAACGAATGATCAGGGAATATGTGATTCCCCACATATCCCTCGAAGGAAACTTCGCCTAAACGCTTTAAATTTTTTCAAGCACCCAGAAAAAAGAGTTTTTCAACAGAATTTGCCAGAAAGAGACAGTCTAGATGGATACCGTAAATGTCCGTTCCTCGGCCTTGGGCGGACTGTGGCGACTCCTCGAGGAATGTCATTTTTGAACGTCCACTCATTTGATTTCAAAAACGCCACATTTAGACTCTAATTTTTTTCTTCATTCGATGCACACCAGTCTTGGGGCACCAAACCGATATTGGACATTGATCGCACCTGGGATCTGTCGGAGTGCAAATCTCGCGCCCAAGAGAAATCATGTTTACGTGTAACGAATAACGAAGCTCAGGTGGAATTTTGGATTGCAGACGATCCATATCTCGCGGCGCGCAGTGTTTGTCTTTTTGTGTCGACCTGACCCAGCCGAGACGCCTGGCGATTCGCCAGCAATGCGTATCCACGGGGAAAACCTGCCTGCCCAACGAATACATCAAGACGCAACGCGCAACTTTCTTCCCAACTCCAGGCAGCGACAACAAAAAAGCTTCGGCACCCTCATCGTTCATTTTACGCAATGGTTTCAGAGTCGGCTCGCCGAACTTTTTCACGATCACATCGAGAAGCTTGCGGATCAGCTTGGCTTTCAGGTTCGACAGGCCACCGCTGATGATAGGCCGCGCTATATATTCGGCGGGAGCTTCGGCGATGTGCAGGTGGGTGGGGAAGGTTTCTTTCAGCGAGCGGAAGGTGCTGCGGTAGCTCGCTTCGCCAGTTTTGGTGCTGCAAATGATGAACAGCAATTCGTCCAGCGGGTCTTTGAGGTTGTAGTGGTTGAAGTCGCGGTAGCGTTTTTTCAGCGCTGTGGCAACTTTCCAAACAGACAACGGATATTTTGGTGAAATCATACTCCCGTTAACGTTCTATCTATTTTTGTGGTGTGAAATTGTTGATTGCTTCGAAAACACCCCCATAGTTTATCTACCTTGGTGTGCTCTTCGAGGTAGTCACCATAATACTGTTGCGCATTCGTTAGCAGTTCATCATAAAAGACGAGATGCGCATCGACGGCCTTGAGGCTTTCTATGATGCCTTTGCGGCCAGTGGAAAAAATGTTTTTATTGTGGTGAAGCTGGCGCTGGCCAAGTTTCGCGACCTACATCTTGCGGCTGTCATGCTGCGATATTTGCCACCTGAAAGCCACAAGCTGAGGAAGGCCATTAAGCAGCAATTCCCTCATGAGTTTCTGATAGGAACTAACGTCTCAAGATACGTCTTGTTTACTGCCCTCATTTTTTTCATGTACCCGAGAGCATCACAAACAGCCTCAATTTTCTGGCAGAAAACATCTGCATTCAGCGGGATCATCCAAATATCACCTGTGGTTGGCTCCTCCCTATTGGTGCTTTGCCACTGTATCTCATCATTCAGGGGATGTTCCGGCCTGAAAGGATGAATATTGAAAATTTTATGATCAACTTGAGTAATCCATGATGCTCCCACTTCCGTGATAGCACCCCATGAGGCTTTTGTATTTTCACTTGTCACAAAAAGAACAAATATTTTTTGAGTCGAGTAGCTTTCTACAAAAAACTCTCTCAGATAATCGTAAAGACGTCTTCCCTCAGGAACCCGGCAGATCTCGTCATCACAATTGGTATATAAAATGTCCTCGGCTGGAACATTATTATGCAGAAGCATCTGATAGATGATGTCGGAAAATGGCTTGTCTAAAATTGTCTGGCTGATGAGTATCTTCTTTTTCTGAGAATCGATGACTGACTTAAGCCCCATGTCTGGGCTGTTGTCGTTTATTGACTTCGAGATAGCCTCCTCAATCGTTTCTCGAGACAGGCCAGATCCAAGGCCTAACAGGCTATTAGCGGCTTCTTCGCTCGCCTTTTTACGAAATGCATCTACACCCCGCCGGAGCCTCTCTTCATTACTTTTCTGCTCATCTTGTTGCTGTATTTTCTTCTTTGCTTTTCCTAAGTCCGTAAAAATCTCCCGCTTTTTAAGAATATCCGCCAACAGCTCTTTCCTTACATAGTCTAGAACTGCTTCATATCGCGGATCGTCTGATTTGTATCCCTGCCTGTTGCTCAATGCCATGTCAGGCAATTCGGACAACTCAAACAGGTCGACATGAATTTGCCCGACGACATAAACCTCATTCAGCTTATTCTGCCCAACGACTTGAAGGATATTAAACTCCCCCATCTTTTTGTTTGCAAAAAGCGAGATGAAGTTATCTGGGAAGTCAGTCATTTCAGCCTTGCGGCCCCGTGTCGTCTTGTATGTGCCAATCCAGCCTGAGATATCCAGACTATATTCGTGTTCAACTCCTTGGTTGTCTTTCATGACCAGAGGAATAGATTTTTTATCCTTGGTGACGACTAATTCGGGTCTCTTTTTTGGATAGATATCTGGCACCAGACTGGTCAGTGATGAAAACGCATCACCAAGTACAATCAGTGTGCCTAGTTCTGCCATTACATTTTTGTCGAAGTCATCAATGATTTCAGACTCGTCGCCCCTGATGATATGGACGCGGAAATCAGAATTGATCAGAGGGAAAATCTTCAAGAGATTCCGCTTTACAGCAGAAAGTGTTTTATGAAGCCTGTATTGTGGATTTCGCATCACAATGGCTGAGCCATGATTTTGAATCTTATCGAACGTTATGTCCGAATCGGAAATGGCCTTTAGCTTGCTGTCTTCCTCCGGGTGGCGAGAAAGGATAAATCCGGACTTCTCCCCATCGGCCACAGTCAAGATATCGACATTTTCAGAGACGGATAGCGCTGCAAGTTTTCCGACGCCCTTGCGCCCCATCTTACGGCGCGTACCCGCCCTTGAAAACGAATCGTCTTCTTTGATTCTCGAGACACCCGCTACGTTCAGGTAGTTCGCGATGTCGCCCTTGTCATAGGACATGCCGTGCCCATCGTCTTCAACCCGGATATCATCTTTGTTGGCGATGATGTAGACGTTTTTTGCATCAGCGTCATATGAGTTCGCAATCAACTCGGCCAAGACATAGTAAATATTTGTATAAAGATTAGGACCCAACAACTCCAGTATTCGCGGGTCAACGTTTAATTTGTATTCTTTCATATCCTAGCCAATCTCGACCAAAGATAAGTGGGACTTGATGCACTTCGCAATGGCCCTACCCAAATCGACAGGGACTGCATTGCCAATTAGTCGGCCCAATACTTTCAAATGCACTTCACCACCCTCGGGCAGGAATGTATAGTTAGGCGGAAAGCTTTGCAGAATCGCCGCCTCGCGCAATGAAATCGCACGATCTTGTTCTGGATGTCCAAATCGCCCATTACCAAACCCAAAGCATTGAGTCGTCATCGTCGGTGCTGGCTTATCCCAATCCATCCGTCCATAAACGCTAGGGTAGGTTTGACCGCTGCTTTCGCGATGGCAATTAGCCACAAGATGTTTTGGCCAGTCACGCCAAGTTCCTCCCGGTATCGACACCCGGATACGCTGGAGATTTTTTTCAGTCAATGACGACGAAACATGCAATTTATCAAGGGGCGCGGATTCTCCAGCTTTTAGTGCGGGCAATTTTCCTATGGCTTCACGTACTGTTCTGGGTTTGTCATGCGTAGGCGGAATGAAATTAATTTCCCCAAGCTTGGAAGCCAAAAGAACCATACGTCGCCGTGCTTGTGGCACTCCATACAAAGAGCTGTTAATGACTCCATGCCAAACGTGATAATTCAGTCTTTTTAGCGTATCGACAAAGTCGTGGAAAACCGCATGTTTTGCAACAGTAGGTACATTCTCCATGGTGATGATATCGGGATTTGTTGCCTCGGCAAGTCTGGCGAACTCATATAAAAGTCCCCATTTCCCGTCACCCTCAAGAGAGTACCTGTTGGCGTAGTTGGAAAAAGGCTGACATGGTGCACAACCTGCTAGAACCTTCACATCGGCATCACCAAAGAGAGATGACAACTCTTCTTTTGTGACTGTGCTGATATCGCGTTCAATGAACCGCGCTTGATTGTTGGTTTCGTAGGGGAAACGGCATGCAGGGTCCATATCAATGCCAGCCACCACCGGCAATCCCTCCAGAACGAAGCCATGCGTCAGGCCGCCCGCGCCACAGAACAAATCGACACAAGAAATTTTAGCCACTATGCCTCCTAATTAAACCCTTGCCTGATATGGCTGTCTCGCATTCAGAGAATCAGTGCGAACGCTCAATCTGCTCGCCAATTCGCGCCCTATCGTTTCGCCTAACAAGACAGGAACCGCATTCCCTATCTGGCGCATTGCTTCACCCCATGCGCCTCTTATGACGAAGTTATCTGGGAATGTCTGAATTCGTTTTGCCTCACACACCGTAAAGTAGCGGATGCTGCCATCTTGGTAGCGGATCATGTTTTCTCCACCAGGAACTCCGTGGCCTCCCGCCTTGATGGTTTTTGCGGGCCAGTCGATGTCGCTGCCGGTGTGGCCGGGATAGGTGCGCGCACCGTCGCGGAAGATATGATCGTCGATACCATGTCGGGTATCTGGATCGGGGATGCCATGCAGTGCGTCCCTGACCGTGCGCCAGGGCAATTGTTCGGGTTCGAACATGCCGTACTTATCCTTTAAGCGGACAATCTTTTCCTGCAGAAGCTCGGTCATCGGCACGCGCTTCGATTTTGCTACGTTGTGGCGCTCCCAATATTTTCCTGTTACGTACATTTCCCAAAGCAATCTGTCTTCGGAATGCGTTTCTGCGGGGAACGACCAGGGTACGCCCAGATCGGTTCTCGTGCCGACGATAACAACCCGTTCCCGTATTTGTGGGACGCCATAATTTGCCGCGTTGATTAACTGGAACGAGACGTCATATTTTGTTCCGGCATAGGAAAGCTGACCGATATTGCGCAGGTCAGATAAATGTTCCTTCCAGTCTGCGCCAAGCTTGGCGGTAAATCCGGGGTAGGTAAGCCGCAGGATGATGTATTCAAAATAATCTGCAAAGGATGCCCTGAGCAGGCCTTTGACATTTTCGAACACAAAGGCCTTGGGAGTGAGTTGTTCGATTGCTCGGATCGCATAGGGGAACATGTCCCGGCTATCTTGGTCCGCTTTATGTTTGCCGCCCAGTGAAAAGGGCTGGCAAGGCGGCCCCCCTGCCACGATGTCCACACCGTCCAGGGCGCCAAGATCAAAATCTTTGATGTCGCCAAAGAAAACTTTTTCCGCATCAAAGTTTTCATAGAGCGATGCGCAGGCATGCTTATTAAATTCGACGAATGCGGAATGCTGGAAACCAGCAAGCTCCAGCCCTTTAGCTAATCCGCCCGCCCCAGAAAATATCTCCAATGATTTCATGGCGTACGCTCGATATTTTTGAAGTGATTTTTGATCCTGGAAAGGATGATGCTTTTCTCGGCATGAGTACCGTTGCATTTTTCCGCCCAAGCTCGCCCAGGATGAATAACATCCCAATCTGATTTTGCTTGCTCATACCGCCCACTTCCGGGGTCGTGGTTTCCGAAGCCATCCACGGCAGTGTTCCAGAGAGGCATATTCAATTTAATCAGGGCGGCTTCGATGGTGCCAATCATATCCGAGCTAGCATCTTCAAAAATAACAAACCGACACTTAAAGTCTTTAAGTTCTAGTCCCTGAGCAATACTGATGCCTCGACTGTGCTCCCGAAGGCGGTTAAATAGTTCTTTGGATTGGCTGAGCTGACTGTCGGAAATTCGCGCTTGACGCCAGCCTTTTGGTACAGCCTTACCGACATATATTGGATAACCGTAGGACAGTCGGTTCAACTCTGCATATTTCTTGTATACAAGGTTTTTGCCTATGTAGTAGATGGCGTAAACCCCAGTGCCGAGGAAAGACTCTGGTGGGGGCAGTGTGTGTACGGGAGTGCCATTAAAGAACCTGACAGCATCTTTGACGAGCTCGGCAAAAGCATCGTTTCTGTATACGTGTTCGCTTCTATCGAAACCTTTTGATTTCATGGGTGTATTTCGCGCAAAGACTTATCGGCCTTTATTTTCTCACGTTGGGGTAGTAAATGCACCCCAGCAAAGTCAAGAGAGGCGAAATGCTGGGAGAGCAGACGCTCAGAAGTGATACTTCTAGAATAGTTACCACAGTCTGCTGAGGCCGAGGAGAGGACTTTCACAGCGATTCTCCTGACGGGCCGCTGGGTGTCGGGAACCGCCTACCGCCCCCCGCTAGAGCTGTGCCATTTTCAGAAATTATTTCTGACACTACCTGCCAGATCAAGTCGAAATCGCTACATTTTATTTATATATTTTCACATTTCAAACCACTTCAAACTGCCTCAAAGAGACCAGCATTGACTCTTGAATTATCGTTCCGTATTATTTTAATCAGTCATAAGGTGTGCAAGCTGCAGCGTTGTAAGGAGGCTGCACGGGAAGCCCCTCTATGTGATGCCCTAGATTGAGAGCCAACCCTAATGGGAGCCCACTAGCGGCTGTAGTCAGTTACCGATTCAAGGCGTAACTTGCTTATGACTTCACCCTTTAACTTTTTGTTGAAGGAGTGGAGTCATGATGCCTCTCACTTTGACTTCATTCTTTCACTTTTTGAATGGAGTCAATCATGCATAAAATTACTGTTGGTAAAGATTCAGCTTTAAGCGTAAATGACGAAACAAGTCAGCACGGCGAACGCGCGCGCTCAGCGCAGCGTGCAGCGGAGCGTCCAGCGCGCGCGGACGCCGACTCTACCCCGTATAGTAACTACGGGGAGAAAGAAAAGCGCAGCAAAGAAACTGTAGCATGGGATGAAAGAATCCTTGGTATTGATGATGAAACTGGCGAGGGTGTCAGCATTGTTACCGGTAGGCGACACTCTGAAATTGTTCGTCACTTGTCTCCTGACGAAACCGCATCGCCTGGTACTGCACTGGTGGATGCCCTGGCGTTCACCCTGATTCCACCCGATGGAAAGTCATACCTGTGGGTGATCAGGGAAATGCGCCAGTTTCTTGAAATCAATGATCTGAACCAGCGCAATGGCTACTGTGGCTTCAAATTCTCGCTTCGATTCGGAGAAGGTACCGGCTTAATGGCATGGGGTGGCGACAAGCAACGGGGCCGAGTCTATTTCAGCATCCAGGGCAAGGGCTGTGCGATGGTCAGCGATTGGCAGGGTCTTGCCGATTGGCTATTACAACATCAAGCCGCCATCAAACGGGCTGATGTGGCTTATGACGATTTCGAGGGTGCAACGGTCAATATCGGTTGGGCAGTCGAACAATACGAGAATGCAGGATTCAACGCCGGGGGACGAAAACCGGATCATCAAGTCTTCGGTGACTGGCTCGATGGAGACAAGTCCACCAAGGGACGCACGCTGGGGATAGGCAATCGGGACAATGGCAAGTACTGCCGCATCTACGAGAAGGGCAAGCAGCTGGGAGACCCGGAAAGTCAGTGGGTGCGGCTTGAAGTCGAATGGCGTGCTGAAAAACGGTTTATCCCGTTCGATATACTCATCTGTCCAGGTAAATACCTGGCAGGCGCATACCCCTGCATCCGTTTTCTGTCTGCCGAACAATCGCGCATCAAAACCATCAGCCGGGCTGACAAGATTGCGTTTGATCGGGCCATAGAGAATGCCAAGCAGCATTCGGGCAAGCTCATCAACCTCATGCTCTCGGTGTTCGGCGGTGATTATGCCGAAGTCGTGGAACGGCTCAAACGGGAAGGGCTGCCCGGCAGTATCGAACCGCACAGCTACCACGCTCGACGAGAACCGGCGATGCTGGATGAGTCTATTTATTGTGACGGCGTACCGGTCACTCCATCGACATGAAAACGCTAGACCTGCGACAGGCCGCCGATTTCTTGTTTATGCACCCGGTTACGCTACGCAACAAAGTGCGCAGCGGGGAAATTCCCGGATCAAAGCCCGGCAAACGATGGATATTTATCGACATTGATCTGGTGGAGTATTTACGTGCACAATATACACGGCGTGTGTCGCAGGGTGACAATCAGGAGGAACGAGAATGTCACTCTATCAACGCAAGGACTCGTCCTATTGGTGGATCAAGCTCACCGTCATGGGACGAACAGTACAAAGCAGCACTGGGACTACCGAAAGGTTAAAAGCACAGGAATACCACGACCGCTTGAAAGTCCAGTTGTGGGAAGAAGTACGATTGGGGCGCAAGCCTCGCCGGTCTTGGCAAGACTCTGCGGGACGCTGGCTGGTAGAAACCTCTGAAAAGGCGACGCATCGAGAGGACAAGGTAAAGTTGAGATGGCTTCATCTTTATTTGGGAGACTTGATGCTGGATGAGATTACGCTCGACGTAATCGACCGAATCAGAACAGCCAAGCTCAAGGAGAAGGCAACCAAGCCGACGGTAAATCGCTACTTGGCGCTAATCCGATCCATCCTCATTCGGGCACGTGATGAATGGGAGTGGATTGACAAGGTGCCCAAGGTGAGGCTATTCAAGGAAGCTGCTGGCCGCGAACGTTCGCTTACAAAGGAACAAGCGCAGCGGCTACTGGATGAGTTGCCTGAGCATCAGCGCGATGTAGTGCTGTTTGCCTTGTTTACAGGTTTACGCCAAGGCAATGTGCTCAAGCTGGAGTGGGCGCAGGTGAATCTTGAGTTGCGCCATGCTCATGTGTTAGGGACGCAATCGAAGAACCGCCGACCGATTGCAGTACCCTTGAATGAGAGGGCGCTGGAGGTGTTAGCAAGGCAAGGGGGGAAACATCCGGTGCGAGTGTTCACGTACGCGGGCAAGCCTCTCCAGTCTGCTAATACCAAAGCTTGGCGGGCTGCATTGAAGCGAGCGGGGATTGAAGATTTCCGCTGGCACGATCTGCGGCATACCTGGGCGACTTGGCAACGACAAGCAGGCACACCGACCTATGAGCTTCAGCGGTTGGGTGGATGGCGTACTGGGGCGATGGTGGAACGGTACGCGCACCTTGCACCCGATCACTTGGCAAATGCAGCTGCCAGGCTTGATGCTGTAACGGTTGGCTACGTTCCAGCTACGGAGCGTTGAGGCAAAAGGTTTAGTATTCCGTTAACCCTTTGTGTTGTTTGGTAGGCCGTGCGAGATTTGAACTCGCGACCAACGGATTAAAAGAACGACCATTAAATTGATAATTTATATAAAACAACTACTTACAGCGCTTGCCAAAGCTAAAATCAGTGTCACACAGCCATAATCCATGTCATTTATGTCATTCCATGACACAAATTTGGCACAACTTGTTTTCCTAATATACACAGTCTGGCCATGCCAGTCTGTGTCAGCATCATCACAAGAGCAACGCTGTTGTGACTCTAATCAGGCAGGGATCGCCTCTGGTTGTAGCATGATCACCTTGCCATCCCGCCATACAGCAACGGGATTGCCTGCGCGCTTGTGCTCCAACAGTGCACGATGCACGCCTTCTCGAATCGCTTCATCTATCAAGCGGCCATCAGCAAAAACTTTGTCAATGTCTGGTTTAGGGTGTTTAGCGTTCATTGTTGAATTCCTTTAAGTGGTTCCATATCGCCGTATCTGTGACGCATTCTACTTTTTCTCTGTTCCCGTTGGCAATCAGGCGAGGCGTAATATCGGTGTTATCGTACACCCGCCAGCTATCTGCGAGTGGTTGATACAATCTAAAAAAATTACGAATGCCTGCATCGTATCTACGCCGGATCGTTGCTGTGGGAACATCATGCCCACCCATGCGCACACGTTCTGCAACCCGCTCAATCGCCAGATCAGGGCTAGGCAACGTCAGAAAAACCAGGTGGAACTGATACCCAGACTCTTTCAATTCAGCAATCCACGGCGCAAAAGTTCTACTGCCAAGCGTCGTTTCAAAGGCAAAATTTTCACGGCTTCCGGCGAGTTGCCGCAAACGCGCCAACATCACACGCCCAGCTTGCATCGCTGCATTTTCCGGCGCGAAGGCAGCAAGCCCCAATGCAATCGTATCGGCATTGACGAACTGCGACACGGCCAACGCACCGTGCAAAATTCCCGGTGCCGAGGTGGATTTTCCTGCGCCATTCGGCCCAGCAATCAGAATAAGATGCGGCATAGCTTGTGTTCTATCTCCAACAGTCTGGGGTGGTATTCCTTGCTCTAAATGGCTCGCCGGTTCGGATAAATCTGGTAACTGGCTTATCGTGGTTCCAATTTGATATTGGTACGTCCGAAGAGATAAATCTTGGCACTGGGACGAGATTACTCCTCTGCTCTAAATGGTTTGCCAATTCGGACAGGTTAAGTAATGATTTATCTCAATTTAATTTAATACGGATGCACATGAGGTAGCCAGCCTAAAGTCTCACAATTTAACCCCTAATGCTCTGTAAAACATTGGATGTATATATACAGTTGAAGATGGTCGAATTTGACCCGGACTAAGTCGTGAGAGATTATTGAGACGAGTCCAGCTAACTGGATCGGTGGGGCCAGTTTTAATGCCGATTAGTCCTATAGCGTAAAATTCTCTCAATATATAGTTTCTAATTGAGTCAGGGTTGGTATTTTTGGCCGTATACAAACTATAAAGGGCCTTAGTAATCGGATCTAAGCTTCTTTCATTTAGGGAATCAACAATTTCTTCAAATCTGGTCGCTAGGAATTCTTGTGAAATTATACTTACTTCAAAATGATCTTTTAAGCCATAGAGAAGTCGTGATGTATGTATTAGATCCGGCAGAATCGTATTCCACTCGGTGGATAAAGACTGTAATCGTTCAGATGAATAATTAAACTCAGCATCCTTTATTGTGGAAGCGGTTATTTTTTGTTTTCCTACACATAACTCTATACAATCATTTACGAACACAATAATATCGCGAGGACGGAAAAAGGTCCGCTCTAACATGTAATCAAAAGTGTCCTTTTCATCAATTCTGGATGGGAACACGTCTTTAAAAGATATGTCTTCTTTGGTGTAATTCCGCTTAATTAATTTATTAATGCGAGATGCAACTATTTTTTCCAGCTCGCCCTTTTCCCATTTCAGATTCAAATAAAGTGCCTTAAATTTTTCCTCTTGAAATCCCGGACTGGATTCCAAATGGAGTACTTTATAAAGTAAGTCGTTACGAATTGCTAAAATTACCTTAACGTTGGATAAGCACTTAAATCGATTGACCACATCGATTAATGATCGAATGAGTTTAAACTTAATTCGATCATCAGCCCAATCTTCATCGAGCATATCTATCGCCACATAGTATGGGTTTTTAGAATCATCGAAGATATTTTCTTCAAGTACAGCAAGCATATTATCGAGTTCACGAATTTGAACTTTCGAAACCGCGTCCAACCCATGTTCTTTGACTTCTGTTCGCTGTTCTGTAGATAGCTTTTTTGCACCTTCGGCGTTGAGCGCAACACCTGCAAGTTTTACATTAACTCCCGCTGACAAATCATTTTCAACACGGGTTGTTAATTCGTGAATCCGTTGTTCGGCAGTCTGCCAGAATTTATTTCCCCATGTTTGGAAGTAATCCAATGCCAATTCTTTATTTCTGTCCTTTTTGCCAATAACCGAAGTGATAGAACGCATAAATGTTTTATATGAATCTTCATCTTTAATCTTAAATTTTGCTTTTATGAGTTCTACAACGAGAAGATGCTTCCATAGCAAAGCATAAAAAGGTGCCAAGTTAACACCGGCTTCTTCGAAAAATGCGATTACTTTGTTGGTAGCTATAAAATTAAGTGATAAATCGTGTGGTATTAATTGAATTACATGATTATCTGAATGTGTTAATCGATATAGTAAAGCTGTTTTTCCTGCCCCAGTTCTCCCGACAATAATTCTTTTTGGGTTTTTCCGATCCAGTAGAAAATTAATGTCACCAGTATCTACGAAACAGTCATCAAGAAATTGTGAGTCATGCTCCGCAGCTGCGGAACCTACGTTATCGTGTTTACAGAAAACAAATTGATCCATATTTCCTCAATCCCACATTTTTCCCGTCCAAGTATCACGGTGGGCTACAAATATACAATGGGGAAGTTTATGCGCCTGGCCCTTTGCCCGCAAGCAGTTTGCATTCATACAAGCAATATACCCTTCCTAAAGTTTCCCAACCTCCCCCGCATCGCATAGAATCTGTTCCTGTTGTCTCACCCGCCAACAGACTGAGGAATTCAATGGCGCTTACTAGAAACGAAATCCGCAAACGCCTCGCCGCTTTCGCCAAAGAGCAGCAGGGCGCGCGCAATGAACGCAGCCAGGCGC
>ERZ1292633.3835-Hain-H41-02um-R1-3835-length-14307-cov-6_pt1 | contig 14307 bp, 16 predicted proteins | sample MGYA00564406_ERZ1292633 | MGnify/ENA primary metagenome ERZ1292633 (study PRJEB36523, sample SAMEA6512639) | groundwater metagenome | collected 2019-01-08 | study: AquaDiva: Metagenomics assemblies of 32 groundwater samples
TGGTTCAGGGCTAACAAAACATCCTTGACATCAATTCTATGGGTCTTGTGTTGGGTGCAGTCTGTATGAAGTGACGTGTTGAGACGGTGTGATTACTCTTGTAGTGCGATTTATGAAGACGAAGTTAACGTTAAATAAAGCGTCCAGATGCCGAAGCTTCCTAGTATAGTAGGCCAAGAGCAACGGAACTTGTGACTGAGAACTTTTTCCGAACATGACACTAACTGACAGTGCAACAACCTGTTGAGTTTTCTTTTCCTGGTGGTGACTGTTGCAACGCCCGCTTGTCTTGTGTTAGTTGATCGTTCGCTCTGGACAGCGTACCGATTTTAGTGTTCAAGTTTTTGATGACCACTTCTTTGTTAGTTAGCCCCTCCCGAGCTGCCGTAAGTTCTTGTAAATCAAGCCGGTGCGACGCTCTTGTTGCCTCATGAGAGTCTCGTTCTTTGCGCAAAGCTGATCGTGCTGCTTCTAACTCTGTGACAACCATGGTAGCAGCTGGCAATTGATTAAGTGGCAACGGAGGAACTGAATCGTTCTTTCGTTGCTCTGCCGCAGCTGCTTGTATTCGATTCAGCTCTCCGTCCTCTTGTTGATTGTTGCTCAATAGCGCATTTTCTTCTAGAAGACGATTAAGCGCTACCTGGTCATCTGCTCTTAGCCTATTTGCTGCGGTCAATAGATTTTCTGTTGCGGAAAGAGTCTCCTTATATTTATTTAATTGAACCAGAAGAAGATTGTATTCTTCTTCCAGTTTTTCAATTTTTTGTGTAAGATCGGCTGGAGAATCTGCAGGCACATTTTCTAATTGTTGAATACGTGCATCAGCTATTGTTTTCGCATCAGCAGCGGCAACCTCTACAAGTCGCTTGTCTTCTGTGACAGTAGCAATCTGCGCACGGAGCGCTGCTACTGCTGTTTCATGTTGCTGTCTAGTTGTTGCCAGTTCTGTTGCATGTCTTGCCTCTGCTGAGGTAAGTTCTAGCTTTTTTTGGTCTAGATTCTTTCGGACTGTATCTAGATCTGTACGCAACTGTGCTATCTCTGCCTCTAATCTTTTTTGTTGTGTTTGAGGATTAGGATCCGTGTCATCAGAAACCCAGACAGCAATTGTTGACGGCAGTTGTGCGTTCCCCACATTCATATGTCTTGGAGAAACCGCTAATGAAGCGGTGGAGAAATCAATAAATTCCGGAGCTCCTGCTGTAGTTAACCCAGTAATGGGACCACCAGCCAAGAAATTTGCACGACTTGTTGTAGCACTATGTTGCGGGGAGGATGCTAACGAACTTTGACCACTTGTACCTAGCGGTCTAACACGTGTGGCCCCTAGTGCGGTTGGTGCCGTTGCGCTAAAACTAAAAAACAACATGCTCATCAACATGACCGACCTATTTTACAGTCTATCCTGCTTTATGATACCCCATTTCATAGGCCCTAGTATTGGTATTAAACGTTAAATCGCCACACTTTTTCATCAAACTCAGCTCCTTTTTCTTTTTGGTACTCAAACCGCAACACTTTCCTAACAAATTTTTCGCCTCATTGATGCCACAGAGCAAAGAACACAAAGACCGTCAACAGAAGATCAAAAGCCTTTTTATTCGGGCAAGAAAAAACAGCACAGCTTTATCAAGGATTCGTGTCACAGTCGAACATGTGTTTGGAGATATTAAGATCTTTGGAATTATGAAAGATGTTTATCGGAATTTCCTGGATCCTATAACCAAAAATTTATCATCATTGTAGGCTTGGTAAATGTGAGAAATTGGTTTGGAATTTAAGGAGAAAAGGGTAAATGAAAGGTTGCAAAATCTTGGGTGCGCTTACTCACATTACCTTGTCTCTATCTTGTTAGTAAAAAACTCACTTATGCATCGGCTCTATTGTGTTTGTAAGAATTGAAACAAAAAGTTTGCATTTATTTAAATTTATGTTATAATATAGTCACAATAAAAGATAATAGAGAAATAAAAAATGCTTTTAATGTTATGCTTGTCTTGTTTGGCTACGCCTAAGAAATTGGGGCATCAAGCCTCTTTAAGCTTAGAGTGCAAAGGTATGCACAGCACAATGGAGTATCGGAAAAAACCCATTTTACCGAAATATTCAGTTAAAATCGTTCAGCTACCTCAACATCAGTGTAATGAAGATTTAGGAAGTTTGTTCTTAGATCCTACCAAGTATGGAAATGCATCCGAAGCTTATCTTCGTGATTTTTATCGTAAGATCTTTGATCAAACTTTCGATATTGCGACTACAAATCCAGATTATGAAAATTTCAGAAGCAACGTAAAAATCTTATTTGATCTGATCGATGATAAAAAATATGACAAATCTGGGAACCATTCTGTTTCCTATCAAAAAAGCAGAAAAGACTCATTTTTACCGGAGGATGATGCACAAGATGTTCACGCTGCACTTTCGGGTGCTCCTACTGAGTATAAACGTTTAGTTTTAGATCAAAAAACGCTGCATTTTGTAGGACCTGAAGGTTTGACCTTACGTTCGCGCATTATGGATGAAGCCGTGTTCGAAAGCGCTGATAAGGTCAAAATTGTGATTGGTCCACGGCAACAGTTCAGCCCTGATCAGCCTTGGGAAAATTTCAAGGTTGCAAGAAGTGTTGACGATTTGAATCTTTCTACTGAATTTCTTGCGCGCGCTGGCATTGTATCTCAAGCGGCAGAACATCAAAAAGAACTAGAACTCATTGTTGTGGCCGCTCCTGGTGTGACAGAAGCTGATATCCGCAAAAAAGTGGATGCCATTGTGCAAAGTGCTGACTATACAACGCGCGTGCAAGCACCTGCCCCTAAGGAACTGAACGTAGCCATGATGGGAAGTGTGGGGCTGTCGGCCGCGTATCATTATTACACTCGTAACTTTATTTTCACGCTGCGTAGTGGAATAGAGCGGACCTGGGGTAAGTTTTGTCAAACGATAGCGCTGGGAGGCAACACTGAAGGCAATCCCGAGCTTGGTTTTGGAGGGTATGTAGGTGCAGGCGTTGATTACAAATGGGCCGAGAATGTTGCGGTAGGATTAGAAGGTGGTATGAGACTGACTCAACTTAAGGTCTCTACAATCAAGGATCCTGTGAAAAAGCTATCAACATGGTTTTCTTCTCCTTACGCCCAGTTGAATTGCACCTTCTTTTCGGAAGATGATACCTCTCTTGGGTTATTTTCTGGGTATACTTTCGCTAAGGAATTCACAGTCAAATCGACAGGCGCGCGTATTCCTTATGGTTCACCCTGTAAAATCGGAGGTCTGTATGGTGGACTTCGAGTTTCCAAGTATTTTTAATCTGAAGCCCATAAATTATTCCGCATTATCTTTGTTTTTAAATATAATTATAAATAATATTAACTCGAAAAATATTGAATGAAATCAGCTTGTCAGTTATTTTCTGCAGTGCGAGAGCGGTTGATCGAAGATCCTGCGTTGCGAGAGATTTTGGATAAGCGCGTTTATTTTAATTTGCCAGAACGACCTGCCTATCCCTGCGTGGTTTTTGTTGTTGATGAGATTATTGACAATAACGATACGTGTCGAATTCTGTTCAATTTGCAGCTTCTATTTGTACATCAAAAAGGGTGTGAACCCTTGAAAATTGGGCATATGATTCAAGATGTTCTTGAGGAGGGGTTCTCACTATCTTCTTCGATCTATGTTGCGTGTTGTAAGGTGAAAGCGATTATTGATTTACCTTTAGGGCATAAAACGCATGCCATACAGCATTTTTATAAAGCTTTATTGTGGAGGAATTAATATGGCTGAAGTGATTGATGTAGTCGAAGAATACTGGCGTCAGATCGATCGTGCTTTTGATGAAGAGATGCCATTACCATTATGGTACGTAGAGTGATTTGTGAAAATACAACAAACAAGCAGTTAAGATAGAATAAATTTCTTGCTTTTTTACCAGAGCTCTTCGTAGATGACGTAGTATAGGGATGGAATTAAACCGGATTAATCCTGGGGTTTTTGTATGAACAAGTCAGAACTCGTCAGCGCATTGGCATTAAGCACAAGCCTGACACAAAAAGACGTAACCAAAGTTCTTGATGCTTTTATTAGCATTGTGGGTGAGACATTGAAAAAAGGTGATGATATCAGTCTTGTTGGGTTTGGTGCATTTAAAACAAGTCACCGTCAAGCGCGTACAGGTCGCAATCCTAAAACGGGAGCACCTCTTAAAATTGCTGCATCTAAAGTGCCACAGTTTAAGGCTGGCAAAGCTTTGAAAGAAGCAATCGCCTAATCTTTTCCTTTCTGTTTGCTATTCATGAGAACACTATCTTTAGAAGTCAGTGTTTGCAGTAGGAATAGCAGTTCTATGTGACGGCACCTTCTTCTGTGGGTACTCTATCAAAATTTGAGTCGTGTCTTCCCCATTCGCCAGCAGGAGGTTCTACGCTTCCTGTGGCTGGCTGAGGTCTGTCAAGATTGGTCACTGCTGCTCTGATTATGGCACAATCTAGATCTGTCTGAGTTAAAGTTTGAGATGTTTTTGGTAGCGCTTCCAGCCTAGCCAACTCATTTTTCAACTCATCTCTTGACATCCTTCCTAATTGGTCTGCAGTGAGTGTCGAGACGGGTATTGGTGCCGCAGATTGGCCTGCGCTCCATACCATTGTCATGAATGTTAATAAAAACATGTTGAGCCCCTTTTGATACATGATTGCTTTACAGTCATCAGTATAACACAAAAAAGTAATTACTAAACTTTTTTCACATCCGTGTCCACAAGAATTTCACGCGGTTTTGGATACCGGTGATGATATTCCAGGCGATGTGATCAGTGTGCTTTGCAATGTGTTCAAGGGGTAATTTGTCGCCCCACAGCAAAACAGGATCTCCTATTTGGGCGTGAGGACAAGCACTGAGATCAACAGCCATCATATCCATAGAAATACGTCCAACAAGGGGGCAGACGATGTTGTTGACCAAAACGGGAGTACCATCTTTGGTTGTGAATGGATATCCGTCTCCGTACCCAAAGGCGATGATGCCGACAGGTATATCAGCATCGTAGGTGCGCCTGGCGCCGTAACCAACGCTGTCGCCCTTATCAAAACGCTGTATGGCAATCAGACTGCTTTGTAATGTCATCACCGGCTTTAATCCTAATTCTGCTGCTGATTTTTCTGGCACAGGACTTATGCCATACAGGGCAAGTCCCGGTCTGACATAATCATAATAACAGTCTGTAAAATTAAAGATGCCTGCCGAGTTGCACAAGCTGAATTCGCTATCCACACCTTTGATAAAAGATCGAAATATATCCATTTGTTGTGCATTGAGAGGATGCGCCATTTCATCGGCGCAAGCAAAATGTGACATAACACGAACAGGCTTGTGTGTTTGCATATGATTCAGCAAATGCTCATACGCTTTAGGTGCTTCCTTTGGTCCAAATCCAAGGCGTCCCATGCCTGTACGGATCTTAATCCAGGTGTATATTGGCAATGGCAAAGTGCTTTTATCTAGCCATTCTATTTGGGTTTGATTATGAAAAACGACATGCAATTTCTCTGTAGCTGCAATGAGTAGCTCATTTTGTTCAAACACACCTTCAGCCAACAAAATATCTGTTTTGATTCCGGCCTTACGTAAAGCCAAGGCTTCATCGATGGATGCCACACCCAACATATCAGCGCGTCCATCCAAACGCAGTCCTACAGAACGGATTCCATGACCGTAAGCATTAGCCTTAACCATAGCAATTACTTTGGCAGGTTTTACTTTATCTTTGATGACCTGCAAGTTATGGAGTAGATTATCTGTGGATAGAATGGCCGTTGCTGAACGTGACATGTTTGTATGATGTATTCTGTTTTATTTAGTCTATCAGAATTTCTTTATGAGATTTATCTTTTCCATTTCGTTCACTCTTTGAAGCAGCTGATGTAGCTTGCCAGATAAAAAGGTAAGGACAGCGGCTTGAAATTCAGGGGAGATTGATTGATGTGAACGATTGTGGAGGTTAAACTGGTCGGTGAAATACGGCCATAGATTCGACGTGTTTGGTGTGGGGGAACATGTCTATAATGCCGGCATGCGTTAAAGTGTACCCATTTTCAGATAAAACTTTCGCATCCCGCGCCAAGGTTGCCGTATCGCAAGAGATATAGACAATATGAGGGATTTTCAAGGATACAACCAAAGCCGTGTTGGCGCCGGTTCTTGGGGGATCTATCAAAAGCTTGTTGTATTTTTTCCTTAACGGTAGAGGCCAAGTTGTTTTATTTTTTTGCAGATCAGCTTTAAAAAACTGAGTATTGGTTATTTTGTTTAGTGTGGCGTTTTTCTGTGCGCGTTTGACCATTTCATCCACGCCCTCAACTCCTGTAACAGAGGCGACTTTTTTTGCGATTGGTAAACTGAAGTTACCAATGCCGCAGTATAAATCGAGCACATGATCTGTGGGTTTCAAATCTAATAAATCCAGCGCTTGCGCCACCATTTTGCGGTTGATTTCGGGATTGATTTGAGTGAAATCTGCTGGATGGAATTGGAAATAAATATCTTCGACGGCGTAAGATAAAAATTCATTATTATCGTCAGGATAGAACTTTTTTACTGAAGATCGTCCCAGAGTTTGCAGATAAAATTGAAAACTATTTTTCTGTGCAAAATGCTTGATTTTAGTTTCATCTGCTTCGGTCAGTGGTTTTGTATGATGCAAAATAACCGCTGTCTCCTCGTCTCCTACAGCTACATCAATCGCGCGTACAGCGTCTGCAATGCTTAGTCTATTAATCAAAGTACAAAGTTCTGCACAATTGATATGCGACGGTAAAATCAAACATGCTTTGATGTCGACAATGTCATGTGTATTGGTCTGTTTGAATCCTAAGATCGCTTTCTTTGTTTCCGGCTGATAATGAACGCTTAATTGCGCTTTGTGCCTGTAATGCCAGATGGGGGCTAATAATGGATCTAGAATTGTTGCAGGGATAAGCTTGGCATAGTGGCTGAGGTGCTGCAGTAATGTATCTTGTTTTAGTTTGATCTGCTCACTGTGGATCATATGCTGCAAAGAACAACCGCCGCAGGTTCCAAAGTAAGGACAGGGGGGTACTATCCGTTTATGGGATGGATTCAAAATAGAGACAGCTTTGGCTTCATTGAATTTGCTACGTTCGGCATAGATTTCATACGTTATTTCTTCACCTAGCAAAGCAAAATCAACGAAAGTCGTCTTTTCACCCCCTGCCTTAATAATCCCACGACCTTCGTGTGAGACGGCCGTCACGGTGCCTGTTTTCATGAAAATTCCTCGTTGCTATAATTTATCTAAAATGGATATTTTTGTATTGTTAATGTGTGGGTACAATGCGAATTTGAATTTTCTCATCGGGGTTGACCAACTGTAACCCATTGTCCTGTAAAAAACGAATGCCCTGCGACTCTAGATAATTACGGACGGCATAAACTGTTGGCACGCTGGAGTGCTCAGGAAATAAAAATACGTTGCCTGATTCCATGCGCGCCAAAGAACTAACAGCAATGCCTGTGCTTTCTGCAATTTTCTTCAAAGTAATCCCCAGAGCCTTACGTGCGCCGCGCAATTGAAAGGTTGTTAGATCTTTTGTGGGGATATTATCCATTGTGATACGTGTTCCTAAGTCTATAGTGGGGTGCGTCTCTACCCTCATTATATATCAATACTGATCATTTTTTGACGTTTTTTTCTCAGCGGCCGCTAAGATTTGCCCATAAAAATTTTTGAAACAAACAATTATCGTTATAACCTAAAGCCAGTATCACAAAAATGAGAGGTGTCATGATTACCTTAAATCAGCGCATCATTTTGGATGAACGCATCACAAAGGAAAAGGAAGAAGGAATTTACCATGAAATATATCAAACAATTGGGCCAGTCTGGGCGCATATTGCTTTTAAAAGAGGTCATGACAATAATGGTTCTCCCCATCAGCCTTGTATATACAGCTTTGCTGTGCGTAAAAGCGATCGTTTGATATCTTGTGTATTGGGTCGGTTACATTGGGGTAATCAGACGTTGTACATAACTAACATTTTATTTTCCGAAAAATATCCTCAATATTTGATTGGCTATTGTACAACTTGCAAATAAAACAAAATTAATGTATAATACATTTGTTATTAAATTCTATATAAAATTATTAATGAGTATATTAGATTCTACAGAAAAACCTGTCTGCTTTACGTCTAAAGGAGCTGGAGTGAAAGGACTGAGCCCCTCCACCAGCATTCCAACAACACATGAAATAACAGCAATAACAAATGAAGTAGAGGTGCTTGTGCAAGGATTTGTTGAACCGTTAAACACACTTGATACTAAACCATCAGTTGTTGAATTAACGTTGCAAGGGGGCGGCGTTAAAGGATTAGCTACTGCTAAATTGCTTGAAACAATACTCAACAAGTGTGATGAACAGTCTTCTGGATCTGCTCTCTCGATACTTCAAACCATGAATTTTTCTGGAGTATCATCAGGTGGCATACTGGCATTGAGATTGGCACACTTTGTGTACACGATCAAACAAGCAATGAGCAAACCAAAATTTGATGCACAAAAGACACTTGATACATTTTTGAGGCAACTCACAGATCGCAAAACCTTACAACGTGGTATGGTAAAGCAACTGTGTTGCGGGGCTATCTTCGGATTATTGGGCCCCGAGCTAGATACGGAGAAATTCGAAGAAGAACTTCAAAACACCTTTGGAACAGTCACGTTGGGAGACTTAAGAAACGCAGGCATATCTGTGACGGTTTTAAGCCACAACCTCAACACGCATACATCCACTTTGTTATCATCGATGGATGAAAATGTAAGTCATATAAGACTAGTGGAAGCCGGACGTGCAACAAGCGCATTCCCAACAGGGTTTGAACCTATAGAATTAACGATCGGTGGAAAAACAAGCCTTCATGTAGATGGCGGCTTAAGTGCATTAAGTCTCACCACACAAACACTCAAAAATGCTACAACAAGATCCCACAAAGAAAAAACGCTTACTGTCTCTTTGGGGGCCGGCATTAAAGTTGATGAAAACCCCGACGATGTCAGTCATTTCAAAAATGCTGGATGTCTATTTTGGATTAGACCCCTTCTGGAAAACATGGTGAATCTACCGTCTAACTATACGGACTTGCACATGATAGCACTGGCAGAGACGCTTGATTATTATGACTTCTCACTTGTCCAATTTTCAACAAAAGCTGACACTTTGGATACAGGAGATCAAAATTTAGATCAACTGAATGACGATGTAACAGGATGGATAAACAATCATCAAGACGAATTGGACGCTATAGCCAATAAATTGGTTGCAAATTACCAGCTTTTAGCAGCAATTGAAAAGCAGCAAACACTTCAGGATGATGGCAATCCTTTCGGTTAAACCCTATAAATTCTAGGTTCTATCGGCTGGGAAGTTAGATTTTGTAGTTGTAAATAAACCGTGGTCACCGGCAATTTCAGAACTCCTGTTTTATGGGCTAAGGCATGAGTGTTTTGAGTGTTGAATAAATTTTGCAAATCCATATCGTATACAAAAGATTGGGGCGCAGATGTTTCTCTGTTTGGCAGAGGAAGGGTAGGGGCTTGATGTTTTGTTTCCATCGTAGTGGAGGAGGAGGTTTCGCACAGCACCATCCGACATAAACGACCACCTGCTGTTTCTGTGATGTTATAATCGATGATTTTGCCTGAGAATTTATGGTTAACTATAATCTGCGCGTCCATATTCAGTTGTGCTATTACATCTGGTGTCAATGCAGCTTCAATTGTTATACGTGTTTGTCTGTTACAAGCCAAGAAATAATTGTGTGCTATAGCGTAAGCGCGTTCAAACCATAATTTTCCTGTAAGCGTTGTAAAAAAGGTAGTTTCATCATGCTCAGGTATAGGCACTTTGAGATGCAAACGTTTGCGTTGTGTACTGGTTTTCCCAAAAGAACAGTGGATAATTTCATGATATTTTTGTTCTTGGGTCGCACGGATCAAGCATTGACCATCAATGACGCCACCCTTGATGCGTTTTTTATTACCGAAAATTCCAGAAAAACGTGGTTTTTGTACAGCCAAATGATTATATATGACCTGATAGCCCGATTGCGGGGATAGTTGCAATGCGGTGTGCCATTTTTGAATGAATGCGTCAGGTGTCAATGTTGCGAACTCGCCTCCGCTTTGGGTTTTAATTTCTGTCCAGACATCAAAAAATGATACCCGTTGGAAGCGCCATTTTGTCTCAAGGTATAAATCCACCCCAATAAAAGTGGGCTGTTTAGAGGAAGAGTAATCAATGATCGATTTTTCATCAAGTATCACAGTGCGCGTGCCTCTTAACAAGTGTGTTTCTGATACGATTCCTGTGAGCCGATCATAACAAGGCAAAACAGGCAAGTGTTCATGAGGCGTGGCAAATTGAATAGGCTCTGCCGTTAAAGGCTGATAGGGGATACATCTTTGCGTCAATTCTATCTTGCTGGTTTGGGGCGTAAAATGTGTTAAAATCCCAGTCACTTGGCCGCGGAATTGACAGATACCATCCATCCACACATCGATTTGCTTTGGTAAAACAAGATCTTTTAAATCAACTGTTTCAATGTCACACAGGGCTTTTAAACCTTCTTTTTGATGAATACGCAAGGTGAAGATGTGAAGCTTAATTTCTTCACCTGTAGGTGTTTTAAGAATCGTCGGCATGAGAAGTTTTTGTTTAGCATAATGCGAAATCCTTATGAATTTACATTTTGTATCCATGCCTGGGCTGTAATATCCCAATAAATCAGAAAAACTACCTTGATCCTCTCTGTTGCTTATATCGAACTGATGTCAGCTTAAACAGATTCCTCTTTTCGTTCTTCCGCCAAGATCTCTCAAGCTGAACGGAGGCGTCGAACGCTGCAACAAAACCTCGAGACACGACATTCTTGAAAAAGTCAGGACGAGATTTTGATCCCTATAATACTGGTGATGATCAGGATAATGAAAAATAGTTGAGGAGGTGATACCATTTCCCCATACAGAAAATAACCCACCGCTAAAATACCAATTTCTCCAATACCACTCCAAATCGCGTAAGCCACGCCCAATGGGATAGAACGTGTTGCCAAGGCTAAACAATAGCAGCTTAGTCCTCCAAATATGACCATCGTGACAGTGGGTATCAATTTCGTAAGGCCATCAGAAAATTTCAAATTTTGCGTCCATACAATTTCACACAAACCCGCGATAAGTAACATCAACCATCTAAACATAAAATTTTTCCCGTAGCATTTACGTATCATTATAGCGAATAGAAGAAGACATACAAAAATCTAGCAGGAAGAAAGTTTTACACCGACAATCCCAATGATGATAAGAGATATGAAGAATAATTGCGTAAGGGTTATAGCTTCTCCATGAAAGTAATACCCTAATATCAAAATACCTATTCCTCCAATACCACTCCAGATCGCGTAAGCGATCCCCAAAGGGATAGAACGTGTAGCCAACGCTAGAAAATAGCAACTCAAAATACCAAAAATAACCATAAAGATCGTTGGTATCGTTTTTGAGAAAACATCAGAAAGTTTTAAACTTTGGGCCCACACGATTTCGCATATACTTGCAATCAATAGCATCATCCACTCGAACATCATTTTTGTCCTGCTCTTGCTTCTATGCCATTATAGCGGATGAACAGCCTCAGGAGAAAACATGCACAAAGAACAGATCCAAAAATCTGCAATGAAATTGATGGGACTTTGCTTTAGAACATTTTATTTTTTTAGAGATCAAAGCATTCATCAGCTTTAGCGCGCTTAATGTTGATATCAACTACTGGCGTATAAAAACAGGTTTAGAAGTTGATTTCATAGTGAACGGAATTCCGATAGAAGTGAAAGCTGAAAGACGAACTTGACGCTGGCGAAGAAAAAGGTAAAGAAGAAAATTCATACAATTTTGAATGGGTGAGGCGATATTAGAATGATGTTTCTCTTTCAAAAAAAGTAAATACAAATTATACTTTTTTAAAGGTAGAGTCTCTGGGCTCGGTTTAAGAAGGGGGGTGATCATGTTTCTATCGTTTTTCCTGAGCTGTTTTATGGAAGCCACGTCATCCATAGCCCCCTTACCAGAGCGATCTCCCAACTTTCATACAACAATGCTTTTTGCGGTTCCAAATGCATTCAGTAGCGCAAAAAATGTAGTTTACGGCGCCAAGCAAGTGGGAAGATGGGCAAGTTGTTTATGGTGCAACTGTTTTTCTAAACCTACTGAGGCCCCTGAACCTTTCCCTCTTGATACACAAGGATTAATTGATTGGCATCTTGCACTTTTTATAAAGCAAACGACAAACTCTGCATTCAAAGAATATTGCGAGACTTTTCGGCGGTGGCTGAAGGCAACGCCTGACCTAACAAAAAGTGAAGTGCCTCCCTATTTTAAGCAATATCAGACAATTGTACAGATGAGCAGAAAAGGAGAAAAAACATACGAAACTTGCCGTCCTTATAAGGGAGAATGGTGGGCATGGAAAGTGCATGCCATAACTGAAGCCAGCAGCTGGAATAAAGAACATCATTTAACTTGGGAAGATTGGTACAAATGCCGCGTAGTGGGAATTTTTTATCATATGCTTAAAGTCGAGCAAGCTCTTGAAAACACGAACAAAAAAAGTAAAAAACTATTAAACAACGCTGATAAAAAGCTCGCACTCGCAGAGGCATTGGAAGACCTAGGTGCCTATTGGCATCAAGGAGATGTTTACGGTTTAGATATTTTACCTGAATGGCTTGAAAAGCGTACTCAAGGTATGGATCTATCAGCAGAACAGACAAAACTGATTGAGGCCGTATTAGTCCAAAGAAAATGGCAGATCGACTACAGTATTCTTCATGGATATGCAACACAGATCTCAGCCGTAGCCATGATGACAACCATTGCGACTGCTTTTTGGCTTTACTGGAATCAACTGCGTCCAGCAAACCGATCAGACCACACACTGGCCAACATGCTTGATCCATCACCGGTTGTTACTACTTTGGTAAAAACATTGGCTCAGCCTGCGCCGCGCAATAGTTACAATTTTACAGCGCGTCTTGCTAGTCGGCACGCACTTGTAAGAAGAGAACTCCACCCCTTGGAAGTAGTCGCAGAATTCCTTATGCAACTGGCTGGTTTGTTGAGTGCTGATACGGCCCTCAAAATGATGATAAATACTTTGGTTTCGAATCCAAACCCCTTACCAGGCAAATGCAATCCTAATACCGGACCGATCATTGCTAGGAGCCGTGAAATTATACAATCCCGTTGGCAAGATAGTCCAGGTCTTACTGTCTGCACGGGAACCTCCGATGGTCCGTTTGCGTGTGAAGCAAACCCCTTGATGCCAGAGTGGAAGGGTAATGGTTCGGAACTCTGTTCCGATTCATCCGTGACAGTGCCGGCAGCTAACGTCAGGATTGAATTCAGAAGGGATGGCCTTGGACAACGAGTTAATGTTATTCATGGACCGTTATCTGCTACAACATCGCAGCGGTCATCGATTGTATCTACAGGATCTACCGTAAATCCAACAACTGCCCTTGCCGCGACAACGACAGCCAGAGTGTCTACGGCTACAGGGACGGGGATGGGAACAGGGACAAATACAGCGAGTGGGACCTCTACTGAAACAGCTACGACAAGCGATACGGATACCGAGACGGGGACATCTACAGAGACGTTGACAACAACAACGGCGGTACCTACGACTAGCGCTGCGCCAGTGGTTCCAGTGGGGAATTGCACATATTATCAAGCCTGGCAACAGGCGTATATCAGTGATCCTACCAGTAACCCTAACGTCGTTGCAGTTTTCAAGACTACTACTTGTGGGGCGCTTGGACTCAATTTGCCGATCATGAACGTAACAGCTGCCGACATGGTCAAAATTCTGCCAGGATTACAGCAGCTTGTAAATTTGACTGGATTATATCTGCCTAAAAATCCCATAAGTGATGCTGGAGCAAGACTGTTGGTCCCAGTTCTACCAATTTTACGTAAATTAAGTCGCTTAGATTTAAATACTATTGGGATCAGTGCAGGTGTTGCTATGGATCTGGTAGCAAGTATGCAAGAATTGCATTTAACGTTTCTTGGGTTGACGTCTGGCAATGAAATTAGTGATGCTGAAGCATTAGTTTTGGCTGCAGAATTACGAAAACTGAATTTAACAGCGTTGCAGTTTGGATCAACCAATAGAACCGCGCAAACACGAACAATATTACGGGCCATGTTGATCAATATTACAACACTACTGCTTTGATGATGTC
>ERZ1292633.3838-Hain-H41-02um-R1-3838-length-14302-cov-6_pt1 | contig 14302 bp, 12 predicted proteins | sample MGYA00564406_ERZ1292633 | MGnify/ENA primary metagenome ERZ1292633 (study PRJEB36523, sample SAMEA6512639) | groundwater metagenome | collected 2019-01-08 | study: AquaDiva: Metagenomics assemblies of 32 groundwater samples
TTTTCGTTTTTCATCCGGGACCGCTGTTTGCCCAACTCGTGCTCGCGGACGAAATCAACCGCGCCACGCCCAAGACCCAGAGCGCGCTGCTCGAGGCCATGGAAGAGCATCAGGTCACCGCTGACGGTTTGACGCACAAACTGCCCGAGCCGTTCTTCGTCATCGCCACGCAAAATCCGCATCACCTGATCGGCACCTTCCCGTTGCCCGAATCGCAGCTCGATCGTTTTCTCATGCGCATCGAGATGGGCTACCCGGATCGGGCGGCGGAACGCGCGTTGCTCAAGGGCCGCGACCGGCGCGAACTGGTCGAATCGCTTCAGCCGGTCATCAGCGCCGACAAACTCGCCAGCCTGCAACAACTTGCTGCGCGCGTGCACGTCGCCGAGCCGTTGCTCGATTACGTGCAAAACCTGCTCGATGCCACGCGCCGCGCCGGCGAATTCGCCGAAGGGCTTTCTCCCCGCGCCGGCCTTTCGCTGCTGGCCGCGGCCCGCGCCTGGGCCTTGCTGTCGGGGCGTGACATGGTGCTGCCGGAAGACGTGCAGGTGGTGGCGCCTTGCGTGATCGGTCATCGCCTGCGTCCCGCGGGCGGAGGCCGCGTTGTTTCCATCGCGCGCCTGCTCGAGTCCGTACCCATTCCCTGATGTCCGCCACGCACGCGCCCGGCGATGTCATCCTGGGGCGCCGACAGCTGTTCATGCTGCCGACCCGCTTCGGGCTGCTGTTTGCCTTGCTGCTCGTGGTGCAGTTGCTGACTGCGATCAATTACGGCAACGGCCTGGCTTATGCGCTGACTTTCCTGCTCGGGTCACTCGCGGTGGTGTCGATGCTCTACACCCATCGCAACCTTTTCCGGTTGCGCCTCGCCGCCGGAATCTGTGCGCCGGTATTCGCCGGCGAGGCCGCCGTGTTCCGGATTCACCTGGTGAACGACAGCGACACGCCGCGTTTTGGCGTAGCGCTGATGCACGACAAAAAAGAAATCGCCGGCGTGGACATTCCCGCGCACGGTTCCGCCGATGTCGAACTGCCGGTACCTGCTGCCCGGCGCGGCCACCTCACGATACCGCCGGTGACGGTGACCACGCGCTTTCCGCTGGGCTTGCTCTACTCCTGGTCGCGCCGCGTCGCGCTGGAGCAATCCTGCCTGGTTTACCCACGCCCGGCGGGCCCCACGCCACGGCGAACCCGCGAAGCGGAAACGCTCGAATCCACGCGCGGGCTTAAAACCGGCGGGGATGATTACATCGGCACGCGCGAGTTCCGCCCCGGCGATTCGCCGCATCACGTGGACTGGAAGGCGGTGGCGCGCGGCGAAGGCTGGCACATCAAGCAATTCGGTGGCGTCTATCAGCCCACGGTGTGGCTCGACTGGGACACGCTCCCGGGCCTCGACACGGAAACGCGGCTCTCCGCCCTCACCCGCTGGGTGCTGGATGCCGAACGCGACGGGATGCTCTATGGCCTGCGTCTGCCGGAAAAATCCTTCGCGCCGGCGAATGGCGAACATCACCAGCACGAATGCCTGCGCGCGCTGGCGCTGTTTGGACTGAAACCATGAACGCGGCCATCACCAGCCGGCCGGTGCTTCACAGCCTGCTCGCCGCCGGCGCGTGCGCGGTGGCGCCGCACGCCCTGGAATTGCCGCCGTGGGTCATCGCGGTATTCGCCATCGGCGCCGCGTGGCGTTATGCCTGCGAGACGTTTCAATGGTACCGGCCGGGTCGCCTCGTGCGCCTGGCGCTGATGCTGCTCGTCATCGTGGCGGTGTTCCGGCAATTCGGCACGCTGCTGGGGCGCGACCCGGGCATTGCCCTATTGATCACGCTGCTGGGTTTGAAATTTCTCGAGCTCAAAACCCTGCGCGACTTCGTGGTCAGCCTGTTGGTGTTCTACCTCGTCATCCTCGGCGGCTTTCTTTATTCGCAATCGTTGTGGCTCGGCGCGTGGGCGCTGGTCGCGGTGGCGGCGTGCACCGCGGCGCTGGTTCATCTCACGCAGCCCACAGGCATGGACATGACACGACGCTTGCGCCTGTCGGGCGCGATGCTGGCCAAGGCCGCGCCACTCATGGTGATTGTCTATCTGCTGTTCCCGCGCATCAGCGGCACGCTCTGGGGCCTGCCGGCGGATGCCCACAGTGGACTCACCGGCATGCCGGACACGATGCAGCCGGGCAGCATACGCAACCTGAGCGCATCCTCCGAAATTGCCTTCCGCGTCAGCTTCGACGGCGCACCGCCACCCTTGCGCGAACTCTACTGGCGCGGGCTGGTGCTCACGGAATTCGACGGGCGCGGCTGGCAGCGCGGGCGGGCGGGCGGTGCGCGGGAGGTATCGTTCGTTCCACTGAACGAAGCGGTGCGCTATCACGTCACGCTCGAGCCCAGCAACAAGCCGTGGATGCCGGCGCTCGATCTGCCGGCCATACGTCCCAAGGACGCGCGTTACCAGCCGGACTTCACGCTGGAACATCGCGAGCCAATTCGCGAGCGTCTGAATTACACGCTGACCTCTTATACCCGGTACCGCACCGGCGCCCTCGATGCCGCGGAACGTGCGCGTGCCTTGCAGCTGCCACCCGGCACAAGCCCGCGCGCCCGCGCCCTGGCCGCACAATGGCAACGGGAAAACAGCGCTCCACAACAGGTCGCACAAGCCGCGCTCGATCACTTCCGCCGGGAAAATTTCGTTTACACCCTGAGTCCGCCGCTGCTCGGCGGCGATCCGGTGGATGAATTCCTGTTCGACACACGCCGCGGTTTCTGCGAGCACTATGCCTCGGCCTTCGTGGCGCTCATGCGCGCCGCCGGCATCCCGAGCCGCGTCGTGGTCGGTTATCTCGGCGGCGAGCTCAACACCGCGGGTAACTACATGATCATGCGTCAGTCCGATGCCCATGCCTGGGCGGAGGTCTGGCTGGCGGAGCGCGGCTGGGTGCGCGTGGATCCGACCGGGGCGGTTGCCCCCGAGCGCATCGAGCTCGGGCTCGATGCTGTGCGCCGTTTGGAGCAGCAAGGTGTCGCTCTCGGCAGCTTGCCCAACGAAGCGGTGTTACGCGCGCTGGAACTGGGCTGGTTCGAGTACGTGGCGCGGCACGCGCGCTGGTATTGGGACTACACCAATCTCGCGTGGTACCGCTGGGTGGTGGACTACGGCAAGGAGCGTCAGGAACAGTTTCTCACGTCGCTGGGGCTGGATGATATTTCCTGGAGCCGGCTGAGCATCCTGCTGTTCGTCGGCGCATTGCTGGTCACGCTGGTTTATGCGTTTTTATTGTTGCGCCCAAAAAAATCCGTCGATCCGGCGCTGGCGCTTTATCTGCGCTTCTGCCGCCGGCTCGCTCGTGCCGGGATGGTGCGTGCGCCGCACGAAGGCGCGCATGCGTTTGCCGATCGCGCCGCGCGCCAGCGGGCGGACTTGGCGGATTCGATTTCGGAAATTACCGTGCTCTATGAAGACCTGCGCTATGGTCTCGCGATATCTGATCGCAAAAAATTTATTTCGCTGAAAAAACGCGTCGCGGCGTTTCGCGCCTGATTACGATGTAAATAAGCGCTGAAAAGTTCTGGTCAAAAGATCAGAGCTTCGCGTGCCCGTCACCCTTTCCGAAGTGACGTAATAAGCTGACGTTTTCCATCAGCACCAGTGAAATACCAATTTTGCCAGGCGTTCTCTACTTTCGCACCAATCGCGCGACTCAGTTGGTTTAGGGATGGATAAGACTTGCCGGTGTGCGCAAGAACCCAGCTTCCATCTTTTGCCATCGCTCGGTAATCGGTGCCCAAATACGTGCGGAAGATTTCAAAGCCTTCCGGCACTTCGAAACCGAAACGGGAATCGCGGAAGCCGATTTTGTCGGGCGTTGATCGGCCATTTGCGGCCTTAGTGGAAGAATCGCGTGGAACCTTCAATATGCGTCGCAGGATTGCATCTTCACTATCTTCGCCCGGCTGTCGAGCCCCCCAGATGGCCGCATAAGTATCAGTTGAAACTGTGATTGACCGCATGACAAACCTCCTTCATTCGCTAGGTTGTGCCATATATAATCTATCTGAGATAGAATAGCAAGTGAATTTATCTATATCAAGTAACAAGTAATCTGTTGGGGGATGTCTTCGAATGTCCTGGGAGATTGTATTATTTCCCGATACAAAAGCTGGAAAAAATCCGTCCCAGCAAATCCTCCGGCGTGAACTCACCGGTAATTTCGGAAAGCGCCTGCTGTGCCAGACGCAGTTCCTCCGCCAGCAGTTCACCGGCGCGCGATTCTTTAAGCTGCACTTTTCCCTGAGCGAGATGTTCTTGCGCGCGGCGGATAGCGTCGAGATGCCGCCGGCGCGCAATAAAAGTACCTTCGCCCGCCGGTTGAAAACCCATGCTTTCTTTTAAATGCTGACGCAACACATCCAGCCCGGCGCCGGTCTTCGCCGACAGTGCGATTTCAACGCTACCCGATATTTTTGTAATCCCCGGTGCGCGCCGGCTTAAATCGATTTTGTTGCGGATCACGCTGCGTGGCAAATTCGGCGGCAGAAACTTTTCAACGTCCACCGGCTGACTGCCACCGACAGTGTCATCCAGCACCAGCAGCACGCGATCGGCGCGCTCCATCTGTTCACGCGCGCGGCGGATGCCCTCGGATTCGATCGCATCGCGCGACTCGCGCAGGCCGGCGGTGTCCACGATGTGCAGCGGCATGCCGTTGATATGAATGCGCTCGCGCAACACATCGCGTGTGGTCCCGGGAATCGGGCTGACGATCGCGGTTTCGGATTGGGCCAGCGCGTTCAGCAGGCTCGACTTGCCGGCGTTCGGAGGACCGGCCAGCACCACGGTCATGCCGTCGTGCAGCAGACATCCCTGGCGCGCGGACTCCTGCAGCTGCCTGATGTCGTGCTCCAGCATGTCGAGCTCCTGTATCACGCGCTCGTCGGCGAGAAAATCAATTTCGTCTTCGGGAAAATCAATCGCGGCTTCGACGTACAGGCGCAGACGGGTGAGTCCCTCCACGAGCGCATGCACGCGCCGGGAAAACTCGCCTTCGAGCGAACGCAACGCGGAGCGCGCGGCCGTTTCCGAGCCGGCCTCGATCAGATCGGCCACGGCCTCGGCCTGAGCCAGATCAAGCTTGCCGTTTAAAAACGCGCGTTCGGAAAATTCACCGGGGCGCGCGGGGCGCGCCCCGAGTTCCAGCGCGCGACCGAGCAGCATGTCGAGTATCACCGGACCGCCGTGGCCGTGCAGTTCCAGCACGTCCTCGCCGGTGAAGGAATGCGGCGCCGGAAAGAACAGCGCCAGGCCCTGATCGATAGGCTGGCCTGAGTTGTCGAGAAAATGGACGAAGCTGGCGTGACGTGGCGGCGGGAGTTTGCCGAGCATGCTCTCGGCAATACGCCGTGCGGCGGGACCGGAGAGACGCACGATACCGATGCCGCCGCGTCCGGGCGGCGTGGCGATGGCGGCAATGGTGTCGGCGGGAATCACGCGAGCGTGATGCGGCGTTACTTCTTGCCCTCGACGATGCGCGTGATGCGCCACTGCTGCGCGATGGACAGGACGTTGTTTACCGTCCAGTACAACACCAGGCCCGCGGGAAAGAACAGGAACATGGCGGTGAACATGAACGGCATGATCATGAACACCTTCTGCTGCACCGGATCCACCGGCTGGGGGTTGAGCTTCTGCTGCACGAACATCGAAGCACCCATGATGATGGGCAGAATGTAATACGGGTCCTGCGCCGAGAGGTCCTTGATCCAACCGATCCACGGCGCCTGGCGCATCTCGACGCTTTCGAGCAGCACCCAGTAGAGCGCCAGGAACACGGGGATCTGGATCAGGATCGGCAGACAGCCGCCGAGCGGATTGATCTTCTCGGTTTTATACAGCTCCATCATCGCCTGGTTGAGTTTCTGGCGATCGTCGCCGTAGCGCTCCTTGAGCGCCGCCATCTTGGGCTGCATCTTGCGCATGTGCGCCATGGATTTGTAGCTCGTGGCCGACAGCGGATAGAACACGGCCTTGATGAGAATCGTGAGCACGATGATCGCCCAACCCCAGTTGCCGAGCAGGCGATGAATCGCCGCCAATAGCCAGAACAGCGGCGCCGAGATAACCGTAAGCCAGCCGTAATCCACGGTGAGCTCCATGCCTTCGGGGAGCGTCTCGAGAATCTTGTGCTCCTTGGGGCCGGCATAGAGCGAGACGCGGATCCGCCCGCTTGCGCCGGGCGCTATTTTTGCCGGGTTGGTGTTTTTGAAGCCGAGCACGTGGCGCGTGTTATCCAGCACGTCGCTATAGAATTCGTTGCGCTCGTCCTTGGCCAGCATCCACGAACCCACGAAGTAATGCTGCAACATCGCCACCCAGCCGCCGGTCACCTGGCGCTTGAGCGGTTTCTTCGCCATGTCATCGAGCGGGATTTTTTCGTACTTGTTCTCCGGCGTGTAAATCGCGCCACCGGTGTAACTCGGGACTACGCTCAGAAGCCCGCCGGAAGGGGTGTGAGCGCGCTGGAACTGGCCATACAAATATCCGGACCATTCACGGCGGCTGGCGTTCTTCACCTCGAACTCGACATCGACCACATAGCTGCCGCGATGGAAGACGTAGGTCTTGATGTATTGCACGCCATCCGGCGCGCGGAAGATCATCGGCACGCGCAGTTCGTTCTGGCCGGCTGCCAGCGAATAGCGCGCCGCCTCGGCGGTAAAGCGGGTTTTATGATTCGGGTACTGGCCTTCGAGACCGATAAGTCCGGACTGGGCGACAAACAGCTCGCTGCCTTCCTCTTGCATCAGCGGGAACGGCTGTTCCGGCTTGTCCGCGGCGACCGGGTAGTGACGCAGGGCCAGCCCGCGCAGGTCGCCACCCTGGGTATCAATGACAGCATCGATCACGTCCGTGCGCACCTCGAGACGCGAACCGCGGGACAAAACCTCGGCGGCCTTGGGAGCAGGGACCGCCTCCGTCGCCAGCGCGGGGGCCTGGGGGACATCCGGTGCCGCGCCCGGTTGGGTGGCGGATGTTGCCGTAACGGTCGTGGTATCGGGGGGACGTGCATTCTCCTGCTCCCATGCCTGCCAGAGCAGCATCAGTACCAGGGCAAGTCCAAAGAAAAGAAACAGGCGTTGATTATCCATGTTTAGGTGCCGAGACAGTGCTGGTTCGGGTGGCGGGAGGGACCGGATCGTAGCCGCCGCGGTGCCAAGGATGGCAGCGCATCACGCGTCGCAGCGAGAGCCACAGTCCCCGCAGAGGACCGTGGTTTTCCAGAGACTCGATCGCGTAATGGGAACAGCTGGGATGGAATCGGCAGTGATTCCCCAGCCAGGGGCTTAACAGGTAGCGGTAACCGCGGAGCAAGGCTATGAGGATTTTTTGCACTGTTTTTCGACCTTTTCCCAGATCTGCTGCAACGATGCACGTAATGATATCAACTCAGCTTTGCCCGCACGTGGACTGGCCACCACCACGACATCCAGTCCGCTGAATTTTTCCTTCTGGCAGCGGAACGATTCACGAATCTGGCGTTTAACGCGGTTTCGCACCACGGCCCGGGGCGAAGTCTTGCGGGAGACGACAATGCCTAAACGCCCGTAGGGATGAGGATTTGGGATCGCGTAAACACCGAAAAAATCGTCGCGCCAACGCGTGCTGCTCTTCAGGGTCGCCTTGAACTCTGCCGGCTTCAGCAGGCGATATGACTTGGACAGCCCGCAACGGGCGGTCGTCAAAATCAGACGCCCAGTCGGCGACGACCCTTGGCACGGCGCGCGGCCAATATACGACGGCCGCCCACTGTCTTCATGCGGGCGCGGAATCCGTGGGTGCGCTTGCGCTTGATCACGCTGGGTTGATATGTGCGTTTCATCGGTTCGGCTCTTTTGTTGGTATCGGCGGCAACGGTGTTGCTGCAAAAGGGCGGCAAACTTACTGCCTCGTATCGAGGTTTGTCAACACATAATTGCCCTAACTGACTGTAATTATTGTGGGCCAATCTTGCCTGTGGATAACTCCGGATTATCTGGCTAGACTTCCGGTCCCCGTATTTGTCCGTTGCTTGGATCAAAAAATGCAGTCGCCTGTCTGGAAGAAATGCCTGGAAAGGCTTGAAGAGGAGCTGTCGGCGCAACAATTCAACACTTGGTTGCGTCCGCTGCACGCTGTTCAGGATACACAGGTCTTGCGCTTGCTGGCCCCCAACCGTTTTGTCATGGACTGGGTACGGGAACGGTTTTTCGATCGGATTGCTGAGTTGATCAGCGAATACAGTGGTGGCGTGCTTAAGGTACAAGTTGAGGTCGGAAGCCAGTCCCGGCAGGTGACGGCAAACATCAGGGTCCCTGCATCAGCGTCGGAAGCTACACCGTCACCCAAAACCCCATCTATCATCGGCCGGCTCGATTCTACATTCACCTTTGAGACACACGTCGAAGGAAAATCAAACCAGCTCGCCCGTGCGGCTGCAAAACAGGTGGGCGAGAACCCTGGCGGGGCCTATAACCCGCTATTCATTTATGGCGGTGTTGGTTTGGGCAAAACCCACCTCATGCAAGCGGCGGGTGATTTGATGCTCAGGCATCGTCCGGAAGCTAACGTCGCTTACGTTCACTCCGAGCGTTTTGTCTCTGATATGGTAAAGGCCTTGCAGCATAACGCGATCAATGATTTCAAGAAGCTTTACCGAAATCTTGATGCGCTGTTGATTGACGACATTCAGTTTTTTGTCGGCAAGGAACGCTCGCAAGATGAATTATTCCATACATTCAATGCCTTACAGGAATCCAAGCGCCAAGTTATCATCACGGCTGATCGTTTTCCGAAAGAATTGATGGGTGTCGAAGAGCGGTTAATCTCCCGCTTTGGGTCAGGTCTGATTGTGTCGATTGATCCACCGGAACTGGAAACGCGAGTTGCGATTCTGATCAAAAAAGCCAAACAGGAAGGAGTGGATCTACACGAAGACGTAGCCTTCTTCATTGCCAAACGAGTGCGTTCGAATGTGCGTGAGCTCGAGGGAGGATTGCGGCGTATTTTGGCAAGCGCCTATTTTACCGGTCGGCAAATCGACATCTCTCTCGTCAGCGACAGCCTCAAGGACCTTATTTCGTTCCAAGAGCGATTAGTTACGGTTAATAATATTCAGAAAACCGTGGCGGAATACTTCAAAATTCGAATCTCTGATTTGCACTCGAAGAGCCGTTCGCGCCAAGTTACAAGACCGCGTCAGGTAGCCATGGCACTCGCCAAGGAACTGACTGACCACAGTTTGCCTGAGATTGGCGATGCTTTCGGTGGCCGTGACCACACAACTGTTCTGCATGCTTGCCGGAAGGTTTTGGAGTTAAAAGCCAAGGACTCCAGAATGAACGAGGATTACACTAACCTCATGCGGATTTTAACAACATGACTTAATAAATTTGGTGATAACCCGGGATAATCCTGTGCATGATGTTTGTAGAATCTCTCCGAGCCGGTATTATTCAGAACTTGCCAAATCTTATTCACAGATATCAGACGCGTTACACACATGATGCACAGTTCATTCGACACTGACCGGTCAAGATTTACAGGTTTTATTCACAAAACTAAGCTTTCCTTGTTACAACAGTTTTCTATCTATCCAGGTTAACTATAGAAATGCAGATCAACCTCACCCGTGAGGACTTGCTTAAACCACTGGGCTATGTTGCCGGTGTGGTTGAACGTCGCCAGACGCTTCCCGTGCTGTCCTTCATTCTGCTGCGCTTGCAGGATGGCGAGATGACGCTAACCGGTACCGATCTGGAGATAGAAATTATTGCAAGAATAAAAGGACTTAAGGGCAACAACACTAGCGCCGAAATTGCACTCCCCGCCAGGAAACTTTTTGATATATGCCGTGCTTTGCCTGTTGATGCGGAGATTACTATCAAGAGAGAAAAAGAGGGTGATAAAGCCACGATTAAATCCGGGAAGAGTCGTTTTGCACTTGCAACTGTCCCGGTTACAGATTTCCCTAATATACAATCACAACAATGGGAGCAAGCACTTACTATATCTCAAGGCAATCTCAGGAGTCTGTTTGAACAGACTCATTTTTGTATCGCCCAACAGGACGTCAGGTATTACCTTAATGGGCTGCTGCTTGAGTTTGTCGATAAAAGGCTGCGAGCCGTGGCCACCGATGGCCACCGAATGGCAATTAGTGAAATTACCCTGGAAAAATACAACAAGAGCGAGAAACAGGCCATAGTCCCACGCAAGGGCATTCAAGAAATGATGCGTCTGCTGGATGAACCGGATGGCTTGGTTGAAATTCAGGTCAGCGCAAATCATTTCCGTGCACAAACCGGCGGTTTTGTGTTCACCTCAAAGCTCATCGATGGCCGATATCCAGACTATACGAAGGTTATTCCTCACTCACAGTCAAAACTCCTGAAACTGCCTCGTGAGGCCACCCGTGAAACGTTGGGAAGAGTCGCCATACTATCAAGTGAGAAATACCGTGGAGTCCGGTTCAGCTTGAGTAACAAATCGCTGCAGATCACGGCGCATAATCCGGAACAGGAAGAGGCGCAAGAAGAAGTGAGCGTTGACTACTCAGGGGAAGCCATGGAGATTGGCTTCAACGTGAATTATATGATTGAGGCTATTTCCTCGCTGCGTAGCGAATACGTTGTTTTCGGCCTCAATGATCCCAATAGCAGCTGTACTCTCGCATCTCCCGAAGCGCGCTATCCCCAATACGTTATAATGCCAATGCGGCTCTAGTAACCTTCACCACGAATATGTTCCACGTGGAACGTGCCCCACGAAAATAAAGGTTTCACGTGAAACAGCCAAAACTTAGCCTTCGATGACACAGTCAAAAAAGGAAAACCCATCCGTTTATGATTCAGGCAGCATCCAGGTCCTTAAGGGCCTGGATGCTGTACGTAAGCGTCCTGGAATGTATATCGGAGATACCGATGACGGGACCGGCCTGCACCACATGGTTTTCGAAGCTGTTGATAACTCGATCGACGAGGCATTAGCAGGTTACTGTAATCGTGTCATGGTAACCATACACGCGAACAGTTCCATAACTGTTTCAGATAATGGCCGCGGTATTCCAACCGATGTAATCCCCGAAGAAGGACGGTCTGCGGCGGAAGTGGTGATGACCGTATTGCATGCCGGTGGTAAGTTCGATCAGAACTCCTACAAGGTTTCAGGCGGTCTCCACGGTGTGGGTATTTCTGTGGTTAACGCCCTTTCCGAACTGCTTGAGCTCACGATCCGCCGCGGCGGCAAAGTTCACTATCAGAAATACATGCTGGGCGAACCGCAAGCACCTCTTAAAACGATTGGGGAGAGCAGCGAAACGGGGACGGATGTTCGTTTCAAACCCAGCAGTAAAATCTTCGGCAATACGACATTCAATTATGACATCCTGGCAAAAAGGCTACGCGAACTATCGTTTTTGAATTCCGGGGTCAAGATTTCGCTCCTGGACGAGCGAACTGGTAAAGAAGACACATTCGAATACAAGGGCGGTATCGCGGCTTTTGTCGAACACCTGAACCGCAATAAAAACCCGTTGCATCCGAAGCCGATCCAGATCACGGCTGAACGCGATCGCGTCACGGTTGAGCTGTGCATGCAGTGGAACGATTCCTACCAGGAAAATATCTTCTGCTTTACCAACAATATCCCGCAGCGCGACGGCGGAACTCATCTTGCCGGCTTGCGTGCCGCCATGACCCGCACGCTCAATCAGTACATTGAAAAGACGGGCCTGGCTAAAAAAGAAAAAGTCGACATCAGCGGTGACGATGCTCGCGAAGGTCTAACGGCCGTGCTTTCCGTCAAGGTACCTGACCCCAAATTTTCCTCACAGACCAAGGACAAGCTGGTCTCATCAGAAGTAAAGGGAGTCGTTGAATCCATCATAAACGACAAACTATCTGAATTTCTTGAGGAAAATCCATCCGACGCGCGCGCTATCGCCATCAAGATTGTCGATGCGGCGCGGGCACGCGAAGCGGCCCGTAAAGCCCGTGAAATGACACGACGCAAGGGAATCATGGATGTAGCAGGTCTTCCGGGAAAACTGGCTGATTGCCAGGAACGTGATCCGGCCAAATGCGAACTGTATCTGGTCGAGGGTGACTCCGCCGGTGGATCTGCCAAACAGGCACGCGATCGCAAGTTTCAAGCGGTGCTTCCTCTCAAGGGCAAGATTCTGAACGTCGAGCGCGCGCGCTTCGACAAAATGCTGTCTTCCACCGAAGTGGCCACCCTGATCACGGCCCTGGGGACGGGGATAGGAAATAATGATTTTGATATCAATAAGTTAAGATATCATCGTGTAATCCTGATGACCGATGCCGATGTAGATGGTTCACACATCCGGACCCTGCTTCTGACTTTTTTCTACCGGCAAATGGGCGAATTGATCAGCCGTGGTCACGTCTATATTGCTCAGCCGCCACTATTCAAAATCAAGCAGGGGAAACAGGAGCGCTATCTCAAGGACGAAAACGAACTACAGGAATTCTTGCTCGAAGCCGCCTTGACGGACGCTGTGCTGTTTGCGGCGGGTGGCCAGGAAGTGAAGGGAACTGAGCTCGCCAATCTTTGCCGTAGTTATCTTGCCGTGGAACAGACGATAAAGCGCCTGTCACGCCGTTACGACGCCGCCGCGCTGCGGCGTCTAATCTACATGCCGCGCATCACGGCTGAACTACTCAAAAACAAAAAGCAGGCTGAGAAGATCGTGCAGGATTTGCAGAGCCGGTTGTCCATCGACGCCGGTCATCGCAGCCGTTATGAAGTGACGCTGGGTATTGACACTCGCAATAATCTAAATGAAATTAGTGTGTTGCGGCATGAGCACGGCACGGCCACCCGCACCAAGATTGACGCCGAATTTGTCTCCTCCGGTGAGTATGCCTCGATGCGGGCACTGGGCGAGCGCCTGGAAAAATATTTTACCGCCGAGGCCACCATCCAGCGTGCTGACAAAAATCAGAAGGTAATAAATATCAATGACATGCTGGAATGGTTGATGGCCGAGGCGCGCCGCGGTCAAACCATTCAGCGCTACAAAGGCTTGGGTGAAATGAATCCAGAGCAGCTGTGGGAAACCACCATGGATATCAGCGCCCGACGTCTGCTTAAAGTGAACGTCGATGACGCCGTCGCCGCAGACGAGGTCTTTACCATGCTCATGGGCGATCAGGTGGAGCCGCGCCGTGAGTTTATTGAAAAGAACGCGCTGGATGTTTCCAATCTTGATGTTTAATTAATCCGTCGATTTCGCCTATTTGCACAAGATTCAGTGCAGAGTGCGTGGAATACTCAATGTAAATGATGGTATTTCAGCATCGAACGCGGTGCCATCATCGGCGATCATCTGGTAACTGCCCTTCATCATGCCAACTGGAGTTTCCAGAATAGTGCCGCTGGTATACTGGAAACTGGAGCCCGGTAGCAAATAGGGCTGCTCGCCGACCACGCCCTCGCCGCGGACCTCCTGGGTACGTTCATTGGCATCGGTAATGATCCAGTGCCGCGTTACAAGCCGTGCCGGTACCGAGCCGGAATTGGTAATCGTGACGGTATAGGCGAAGACGTAGCGATCCTCGTCCGGGGCTGACTGGCCGGGAAGATAGACCGTCCTGACGTCAATCTGTATCTGATGTTTTTCGTTGGCGGTCATATGTCCTCTCACAAGGTCGGGAGGAAAAAACTATTCTGCATCACTTTATGACGCTTGGGTATCACCTAAGTTTCCGCCGCGGCGGATAAGCCAGCCAAGTCAGAATCACCAACGCCGTAAAAACCGTATAAATCAGAGCGAATATCCATTCGGGCGCGGCGTAGAAAATTACCCATCGCAACCAGTGACCGATGAAACTGTTTTCATAGGCCGTTGCACCGGCCTGAAAGCGCAGGAAATTTTCCAGGATTGTCAGCGGACAGTTGATGCCCAGCCAGGCCTCGAGCATCACAAGACCGATCGCCACGAGATGCAGCAGACGGAACACCCGACCGCGTGTCCATTCCCATCCCCGGATCCAGCCGATGACGATCAATGCCTGGCCACCGACGACGAACAGTACATAGGCGGCATGAGTGACAAGCACAAGATCAGCGAGCCAGCGCCAGAGTGCCATATCAGCTACCATCGTGAGCCAGATAAGGCTCGCAGTTGACACTGAAAAATTCCAATGGTGAGGTATCGAGCCTTACAGCGGACAGTAAGCGTCCCCAGAGACAGCCGCTGTCAAGACCGATCACACCGTCGCCATACCACAGCCCGAGCGCG
>ERZ1292633.3840-Hain-H41-02um-R1-3840-length-14297-cov-6_pt1 | contig 14297 bp, 14 predicted proteins | sample MGYA00564406_ERZ1292633 | MGnify/ENA primary metagenome ERZ1292633 (study PRJEB36523, sample SAMEA6512639) | groundwater metagenome | collected 2019-01-08 | study: AquaDiva: Metagenomics assemblies of 32 groundwater samples
CAAGACAGCCTACTCACCCCCAACGGCCCGACCAATATTGGCACTTGGCGCTCTATCTTGACCCGCAGCATCGCCTCTGTCGCATCGAGCGAACAGCCCGCCATAGCAAGGCGCGGCGCGCGGAGGGCCAGCCGCCCCGCAAAGCCGTCGCGCAAATGGCCAGTCCCGGCCGCGCCAAGCCCTATCTTGCCCCAAGGCGTGTCGATTGCCGCACTGGCATGGGACAAGGCCAGAGCAATGTCGGGGAGTTCGGGCGGCGTGCCATCGTCTGCGGGGAGCAATTTGTCCACCGCGCCAAAGCTGAACTTATCCCCCGTCCACCGCCCGCGCAGGCGCACACCATCGGCGCGGACAGCGGCAATAGTTGGCCCGGACAGCCCATATTGCATCGTCACTTCGATCAACGCGGCTGTCAAATCTGGCCGCGCAGGATCGCCGATCACCACATTGGTCAGCCGCTGCGTGCGCAGCCCTATCTGATCGACATCATAGCTGGCATTAACGCCGCGCTGTTTCAGCGCATCATCGACATAGCCCGTCACTATGTCAGCGCGGTTGAGCCACGCAACAAGTGCCACAATGGCGACGCTACTGGACAGCGTAATTGCAATGATGCTGCGCTTACGCATGGTGCGGGATGGTCAAGAGGCGTTGGTCAGCCATTATCGCTCCGTCTAGCCCCTTTCTTCACACAGTGCCAAATGCAGCGGCCAAATACTATAGAATGTGTCGAGTGACATGCTATCATAGCCGACATGGGCGATAATCCTGAACCGAATGAACCGACCAAATCCGAATCGCATGATGGCGCTGGCCATCGCGCGCGGCTGCGTGACCGGTTAGTCGGCGTCGGCGGAGACGCGCTGTCCGACCACGAACTGATCGAATATCTCCTCGCGCTGGCCATTCCGCGCCGCGACACCAAGGCGTTGGCCAAAGCGTTGCTGCGCGAGTTTGGCGGTATCGGCCCGCTGATGAGCGCCGATGCAGAATCGCTGCGACGCGTAACAGGCATGGGTGAAACCAGCGCGGCAGCGATAAAAATTGTCCAAGCCTGTGTGCTACGCATATTGCAAGGCGAAGTGCAGGACCGCCCGATATTGGGCAATTGGCAGGGATTGCTCGATTATCTACGCGCCGACATGGCGTTTCGCCTCAACGAGCGGGTGCGTGTGCTCCACCTCGACAGCCGCAATCATTTAATTCGCGATGAAGTGATGAGCGATGGGTCGATTGACCAGTCGGCCATCTATGTCCGCGAAGTCGTGCGCCGCGCGCTCGAGCTTGGTTCCGCCGCAATCATCCTTGTCCACAATCACCCCAGCGGCGATGCAAGCCCAAGCAAACAGGATATTGCCGTCACTCGGGACATTGCCGATACGTGCAAGCGGCTTGGGATCGCCGTTCACGACCATGTCATCATTGGCCGCAGCACGCATGTCAGCATGCGATCGCAGGGTTTGATTTAGGGATTGATCTGACGACTCGCCACTGGTGGCACGCGCTGCTAGAGGCACGGGCAACCCGTCCCCTTTAGGAGCGTTCTTCATATGGTTCCCCGCTATTCGCGCCCTGAAATGACTGCAATATGGGAGGCCGAGGCACGTTTTCGCATCTGGTTCGAGATTGAGGCGCACGCGACTGAGGCCTTGGGTGCTATTGGCACAGTGCCCGCATCGGCTGCACAGGCATTGTGGAACTGGTGGGCGACCAATCCCGCCATTGATGTGGCGGCAATCGACGCAATCGAAGCCGTGACCAAGCATGATGTCATCGCGTTTCTGACCTGGGTATCTTCGCTGGTGTCGGCGCATAGTGGCGAAGATCATGCGCGCTTCATGCATCAGGGGATGACCAGTAGCGACGTGCTCGACACCGCGCTTGCGGTGCAACTGACGCGGGCGAGCGACCTGTTATTAGCGGACATTGACGCTTTGCTGGGGGCGCTGAAACGCCGCGCGTTCGAGCATAAAATGACCCCGTGCATCGGGCGCAGCCATGGCATTCATGCCGAACCGGTAACGTTCGGCCTCAAAATGGCGCAGGCCTATGCCGAGTTTTCGCGGGGCCGTGAACGCTTGGTCGCGGCTAGGGTCGACATTGCCACCTGCGCTATTTCGGGCGCGGTCGGCACTTTCGCCAATATCGACCCGCGTGTCGAAGCACATGTTGCGTCGAAACTGGGACTAAGCGCCGAACCCATTTCCACCCAGGTCATCCCGCGTGATCGGCACGCGATGTATTTTGCCACGCTTGGCGTCATCGCGTCGTCGATTGAGCGGCTGGCCACCGAGATCCGCCATCTTCAGCGCACCGAAGTACTGGAGGCGGAGGAATATTTCTCAGCCGGACAAAAGGGTTCATCGGCGATGCCGCATAAACGCAACCCTGTGCTGACCGAAAATCTCACGGGCCTGGCGCGAATGGTGCGCAGCTATGCGCTTCCTGCAATGGAAAATGTCGCGCTGTGGCACGAACGCGACATCAGCCATTCGTCGGTTGAGCGCTATATCGGGCCGGATGCGACAATAACGCTTGATTTCGCGCTGGCGCGGCTGACGGGGGTGATCGACAAATTGCTCGTTTATCCCGAACGGATGCAAAAAAATCTCGATAAAATGGGCGGACTTGTCCATTCGCAGCGCGTGCTGCTGGCGCTGACACAGGCGGGGGTCAGCCGCGAGAATGCCTATACACTGGTTCAACGCAATGCGATGAAGGTATGGGAATCGGACGGGCAATTGTCGTTGCTTGAGCTGCTCAAGGACGATGTCGATGTCACTGCCGCGCTGTCCATCGCCGAAATCGAGGATAAGTTTGACCTTGGGTATCACTTGGCCCGTGTTGACGCGATTTTCGAGCGCGTTTTTGGCACGTTATAATTCACAGATTCGGGCACTTCTATCCTGCACCGCTTTCAGCTAGGCTCCGCTCAGGCGCAATAGAGGGAGAAGAGGCCGTGCAGGCATTCCGCACCATCATATGGATCATCATCGCGGTCATATTGACCATATTTGCGGTGGCTAACTCACAGCCCGTCGCTGTCTCAGTATGGCCCGGTTATGTCGCTGAATTGCCGCTGTCGATCCTCATCGTCTTGGTCTTCCTCATGGGGTTCCTGCCGCCATTCCTGTTCAATCTGGGTAATCGCTGGCGCTTGGGGCGCAAGATACAGGTGCAGGAGCAAGTGATAGCCCAGCTCAAAACGCCCGCGCCCGCGCCAACGCCATTACCAACCACAAGTGACGAAGCGGTGACTTCCGTATGAGCTCGCGTATTTACCTCGCCATCGACAGCACTGACCTTGACGCCGCAAAGGCGCTGGCGACGAAAGTGAAAACGCATATTGGGGGCCTCAAACTGGGGCTGGAGTTTTTCTGTGCGCATGGCCACCACGGGGTGCATGAAATGGCGCGGGTCGGCCTGCCGCTGTTCCTCGACCTCAAGCTGCATGACATCCCCAATACCGTAGCCAAGGCGGTGCAGGCGCTGCGCCCGCTCGAACCCGCGATACTGACCATCCACGCCGCTGGCGGCCGCGCGATGCTGGAGGATGCCAAGGCGTCGGCGGGCACGCATACCAGGGTGGTCGGCGTGACCGTGCTGACCAGCCTTGATGATGATGATCTGACCGCGATTGGCATCGACCATGATCCAGCGGCACAGGTCGCACGGCTGTCCGCCTTGTCGCGCGAGGCGGGGCTAGATGGCATCGTCTGTTCGGGGCACGAACTGCGCGCTGCCAAAAAAGCATGGACGAGCGGCTTTTTCGTCGTCCCCGGCGTGCGGCCCAGCAACGGCGTGATGGCCGATCAAAAACGCACCGTCACGCCTGCCGATGCAACGGCGGCAGGCGCGTCGATCCTTGTCATCGGCCGCCCGATCAGCAAAGCGGCGGACCCAGTTGCGGCTGTGCGGGCCATCGAAGCGACGCTTTAAACACGTGCCAACCCAAGTCAAAATTTGCGGGCTTTCAACCGAATTCTCGATTGATGCGGCCATAGCGTCGGGCGCATCGCACATCGGTCTGGTGCATTTTGCGCCCAGCCCGCGCCATGTGACGCTGGAGCGCGCCGCCGCGCTGCGTGCCTATGCGGCTGCACGCGTGCGCGTCGCGCTGTTGCTTGTCAATGCGACAGCCGAATTGACCGCGCATGCCATCGCCACCGTCAAGCCGGACATCGTGCAATTTCACGGCACCGAAACGCCTGAATGGCTGCGGCTGGTCAAACAGGTCAGCAAGGCAGAGATATGGAAAGCGATGGGCGTCCAGAACATCCAGACCCTGCACGACGCGGCAAGCTATCATGGTGCGGCGGACAGGATATTGTTCGACACGCCGGCGCAGGCGCTGCCCGGCGGCACAGGCACCGCTTTTGACTGGTCGATCATCGCCGCGCATGACCACAAGCTGCCATGGGGGCTGGCTGGCGGACTGAACCCCAGCAATGTGGCCGAAGCCATCCGCATTACGAGGGCTGATTTGGTCGATGTCTCGTCGGGGGTCGAAAGCGCGCCCGGCATCAAGGATGTGGACAGAATCGCCGCCTTCATCCAAGCGGCGAGTATATGACCCAGGCTTCACCCAACTCATTTCGCAATGGCCCTGACGCACGCGGACATTTTGGCGATTTTGGCGGACGCTATGTCGCCGAAACGCTGATGCCGCTGATCCTCGAACTTGAGCGCGCCTATCGCGCGGCACAGGCGGACCCTGCGTTTGCGGCGCAATTTGACGACCTGCTCGAACATTATGTTGGTCGGCCTAGCCCGCTCTATTTTGCGCCGCGCCTGACCGAAGAGCTAGGCGGAGCACAAGTGTGGTTCAAACGCGATGAGCTGAACCACACCGGCGCGCACAAAATCAACAATTGCGTCGGCCAGATATTGCTGGCGATGCGGATGGGCAAGACGCGGATTATCGCGGAGACGGGCGCTGGCCAGCATGGCGTCGCGACCGCGACCGTATGCGCGCGCTTTGGCCTGCCGTGTATCATCTTCATGGGCGCGCGCGACATGGAACGCCAAGCGCCCAACGTGTTCCGGATGAAGTTGCTCGGCGCGGAGGTGCGTAGCGTGGAGAATGGCGCGCGGACACTCAAAGACGCGATGAACGAGGCGCTGCGCCACTGGGTCGCCAATGTCCACGACACATTCTACATCATCGGCACCGCTGCTGGCCCGCACCCCTATCCCGAAATGGTACGCGATTTCCAAAGCGTGATCGGGCGTGAAGCGCGCGCACAAATGCTGGTCCGCACAGGTCGCCTGCCCGATATGCTGGTGGCGGCAATTGGCGGCGGGTCGAATGCGATTGGCTTGTTTCACCCTTTCCTTGATGACGTTGATGTCAAAATGCTGGGCGTCGAAGCGGCGGGGCATGGCCTCGACAAGCAACATGCGGCCAGCCTTGCTGGCGGCGCACCGGGCATATTGCACGGCAACAAAACCTATTTGCTCCAGGACGCCGACGGGCAGATTGACGAAGCGCATTCGATTAGCGCGGGCCTCGACTATCCCGGCATTGGCCCCGAACATGCGTGGCTGCGCGACATTGGCCGCGTCGATTATACCAGCGTCACCGACAGTGAAGCGCTGGCGGGCTTTCAATTGTTATGTCGGACCGAAGGGATCATCCCCGCGCTAGAGCCGAGCCACGCCATCGCTGCCGTCGCTAAAATCGCGCCGACTATGGGCAAGGACGCCATCATCCTCGCCAATCTGTGCGGACGCGGCGACAAGGATATTTTCACAGTGGCTGAGGCGTTGGGGGTGAACATCTAAATGCCCTCTCTCCTCGCCGCCGCCTTTGCCAAGCCCCACCCTGCGCTCATCACCTTTGTGACGGCGGGCGACCCCAGCGTGGCCGACACGCTGTGCATCCTTGATGCGCTCGTCGCGGGTGGCGCCGATGTGATCGAGCTTGGCATGCCATTCACCGACCCGATGGCCGATGGCGTGGCGATACAGGCCGCCAATCTGCGCAGCCTGAGCGGCGGCACCACCACGGCGGATATTTTCGCGATTGCGACAGCGTTTCGGGTGCGTCACCCTGCCATCCCGCTTGTCCTGATGGGCTATGCCAACCCGATGGTGCGGCGCGGGAGCGCATGGTTTGCCGACCAATGCGTCGCCGCCGGGGTCGATGGTGTCATCTGTGTCGACATTCCGCCAGAGGAGGACGGTGCACTCGGCCCCGCATTGCGCGCTGCGGACGTGGCACTCATCCGCCTTGCCACGCCGACCACCGATGCTGCGCGGCTGCCCGTCGTGCTCGATGGCGCGGGTGGTTTCCTTTATTATGTCTCGGTCGCAGGTATTACGGGGCTACAACAGGCATCGCAGGACAGCATCGCCAAAGCCGTCGCGCGGCTCAAAGCCGCCAGCCCCCTGCCCGTCGCGGTCGGATTTGGTGTGCGCACCCCCGAACAAGCGGCAGCCATCGCGCGTGTCGCCGATGGCGTCGTCGTTGGCTCTGCCATCGTCGAATTGATAGCACAGCATGGCGCAAACGCCCCCGATGCGGTAAAGGCCTATGTGGCATCGCTCAGCACCGCGATTGCCGCTGCACGAGAGGAACTGCCAACATGAGCTGGCTCAACCGGGTTCGCAACTCCATCCCCTTCATCGCCAAGCGCGAGAGCGAGGATAATTTGTGGCACAAGTGCAAAGGCTGCCACAACCTTGTCTTTCTGAAGGAGTGGGAAGACAATCTGTGCGTCTGTCCGCGCTGTGACCATCATGACCGCATCGGCGCTACGGTGCGATTTGCGCAGCTGTTTGACGACGGCAGTGTCACCGCATTACCCATGCCCAAGGTGCCCGAGGATCCGCTCAAGTTCCGCGATTCCAAAAAATATGCCGAACGCCTGAAAATTGCGCGCGCGACAACAGGGGATAGCGATGCGCTGCAAGCCGGCTTTGGCCGCATCGACGGTCAGCCAGCGGTGGTCGCGGTGCAAGACTTCGCCTTCATGGGCGGATCTATGGGGCTGGCGGTTGGTGAAGCCTTTGTCGCTGCGGCGGAGGACGCGCTGAAACGCAAATGTGCGTTTATCGCTTTTACCGCTGCGGGCGGCGCGCGGATGCAGGAAGGCATTTTATCGCTGATGCAAATGCCGCGTAGCACCGTCGCAATTCAGCGGCTGCGGCGCGCGTCCCTTCCCTATATCGTCGTGCTGACCGACCCGACAACGGGCGGCGTCACCGCTAGCTATGCGATGCTGGGCGACGTGCATATTGCCGAACCCGGCGCGCTCATTGGCTTTGCCGGACAGCGGGTGATCGAACAAACCATCCGCGAAAAATTGCCCGACGGGTTTCAGCGCGCCGAATATCTGCTCGACCACGGGATGGTCGATATGGTGACCCACCGAAAGGATCTGCGCGAGCGACTGGCGCAAGTCATCGGCTATCTTGCCCCAGTAAAGGTTGCGGCATGAAGCCCCTCCCCTTTAGGGGAGGGGCGTAATTCATGGCCGACCATGCAAAGTCCGATCATCCAGGGGTGCAGGCGCAGCTTGACCGTTTGAGCCTGTTGTCACCGGGGCGCGACACATTGGGGCTGGAGCGTATTACCGCGTTGCTCGATCAGCTCGGCAATCCCGAACGCCGCCTGCCGCCCGTCTTTCACGTTGCGGGCACCAATGGCAAGGGGTCTACTTGCGCGGTGTTGCGTGCCGCGCTCGAAGCCGACAGCAAAAGCGTCCATTGCTATACCAGCCCGCATCTGGTGCGCTTTAACGAACGTATCCGCATCAATGGCACTTTGATCGGCGACGACATGTTGGCCGACTATCTGCGCCGCGTGCTCGACATTGCCGAACCGATTGGCCCCAGTTTTTTCGAAGCGACAACCGCTGCTGCCTTTCTAGCCTTTGCCGAACACCCCGCCGATGCCGCGATCATCGAGGTGGGCCTTGGCGGGCGGCTCGACGCCACCAATGTCATTCCCGTCCCCGCCGTGTGCGGCATTGCCCAGCTCGGCGTCGATCATGAGGCATTTTTGGGGTGCGACCCCGTCCAGATTGCCCGCGAAAAAGCGGGTATAGCCAAGCCCGGTCGCCCGCTGGTGACGATGGCCTACCCGCTGCCCATCCGCGAGGCGATAGTCGAAGTCGCGAACGCCGCCGACGCCACCGTCCTTCGCGAAGGGTCTGATTGGCATTATACGCGGATGGAAAACAGCTTGCGCATCGTGTTTGGCGACCGTTCGGTCGATGCCGGATTGCCTGCTCTCACCGGTCCGCATCAACAGGCCAACGCTGCGCTCGCCATCGCCATGATATTGGCACAGCAAATGCTGCACATTCGCCCAGAATCCATCGAAATTGCGCCTACGCGCGCCATCTGGCCCGCACGATTGCAACACCTGCCGCTGGGACCGCTCACGGCGCAGCTCGGCAATCGCATGGTGCTGCTTGACGGCGGGCACAATGTCGCCGCTGCCGAAGCCTTGGCCAGCCATTTGTCGGGGCATAGGCGTTATTTACTCATCCTCGGCATGATGGCGAACAAGGATGCACCACGCTGGCTCGACGCCATGGCACCATGCATCGCCGGGATGATTGCGGTGCCAGTAGCGGGGCACGAGCATCATGCGCCCAGCGCATTGGCGGCGCTGGCGGAGGCGCGCGGGATACCAGCCACCACTGCGAGCGACATCCGTAGCGCCATCGTCATTGCCGCCGATATGCCCGACGATATGGGCATAATGCCCGTGCTGATCGCTGGCTCGCTCTATCTGGCGGGCGATGTGCTGCGCGCCAATGGGCAAGTGGTGGATTGATTAACCGCCGATCTCATTGAGAGTCGCTCGCGCCCACCCATACATTGCCTCATTCTCCGCTATCACAGATTTTGGTGTGTGGCGTCGGCGATGCTCGATTTCGCGCAATATGCTGGCAGCCCCGATTTTATCGCCCATCCGCAATCGCACCGCCGCCGTCCGGCAACGTACTTCATCGCCGGTTGACCGGTCGAGAATTTCTTCAAACAGACGCAGAGCACCACGATCATCACCGCGCTGTTCGAGCAACCTCGCGCGCAAGATATGACGCTTGTTGCGGTCGGATTGTGTGCCACCATCGGGGATGCGGTCAAGCGCGGCTAGCGCAGCATCAATTTGCCCCAGCTCAAGATTTACATCCGCTAGGCGCATTAGAACGGCCGGGTCATCAAATGCCGATTTGGACTCGGCCACATGATAATGGTCAAGCGCCTCACTATGGCGGGCGCGCTGACACAGTGCATCGCCCATTGCTAGTCGGTTTGCTACAGTATCGGCGAGATCGAGCGTCTGTGTGGCGGCGCGAATATTGCGTTCGGGGTCGATGCGGCCGACCAACTGGCCTTGAACCGCTCGGACTTGGCGGTTGCGGCTAAGATCGGGTAATATCTCGACAATGAAATAGGCAAGGCATCCGATCAGCGAGCCAATAATTATCCCTAATATCCATGCATTATTATTGCGATTGCGGATGCAGTGAATGATGCACAAGAGTTGCAAGCCTAGCGAGAGGATGACTATCGGCATAAATATCTCCCCACACCAACTCTACGACTCCTCACGACCCTACAGATCATCTTGGGCGCTCGGTTGGACTTGGCTTGCCGATCCAGGCCAGCAGACCGCCGCCGACAAATATAGCAGCACATATCGCGGTGATGTGGTTGGCCCATTCCAGCGGCTGCGACAACAGCAAGCCAACGAGGCCAGCCACAGCAATGAACATACCGATGATCCGCACCGTGCCGACTGGTTCCTTGAGGGTCGCCGCGTCGCCGGTGCCGGTTTGGCGGATGCCCTCGACGACATAACCCTTGCTCCACAATAGCCACAGCAGAAGCATCCCCGGAATCGCCGCGACCACGGTAAAGCCCCAGAACGCGACCCAGCCAACCTTCGCGGCAATCAACCCCGCTGGCCCAGCCATGAAGGTGCGTCCGACCCCGGCAAACGAGGACAGCAGCGCAAATTGCGTTGCGGTATAAGCGATGCTGGACAGGCCGGAGAGATAGGTGGCGAACACAGTGAGGCCGATACCGCTGGTGATATTTTCGGTCACGATCGCCGCGACCATCATCCAGTAATTATTGCCCGTGGTAGCCAGGATCATGAACATGACGTTGGACAGCATCATCGCCATCCCCGAAATGAGCAGCGCGCGGCCCATGCCGAGCCACAGAAGGAACGGCGCGCCAATCGCCGAGCCGATAATCAGCGCCGCATAGCCCCACAGCTTGTTCGCCGAGATATAATCGAGATCGGCAAAGCCCAGATCAACAATCATCGGCGCCAGCATCACCTGCCCCATCGCGTCGCCGACCTTGTACAACAGGACAAAGCCGAGGATCAGGAAGGCACCGTGCCGAGACAAAAATTCGCGGAACGGGTTGATCACGGTTTCGCGCAGCCACTGACGCGCGCTCATGCCCTTTGCATCGGCATAGCGATCGACGAAAGTGCCCGGCCCGATGACAAAGGCGCCGATAATCGCGGGAATGACGCACAGCGCTGTCAGGCCGTACGCCATCGCCCAGCCCAGCCCCAAACCTTCCTGCGATGCCAGATAGATTGTGCCAGCACCCGCAATCAAATTGCCAGTACGATAACCGAACTGGTTAGTCGCTGTGCCGTGCGCGAACTCCTCGTCCTCAAGGATTTCGATACGATAGGCGTCGATGACAATGTCCTGCGACGCCGATAGGAAGGCGGTAATCAGCGCCCAGGCAAAGAACGGCCCAAGGTGGCCGGGCTGCGGGTTACTGGCCCCCAATTGCCAAATGGCAATAACCAGCAGCGCCTGTATGACGAACAACCATCCGCGCCGCTGCCCGAACCGCGCGGTCATGAACGGCAGAGGCAGTTTATCGAGCGGCGGAGCCCAGAGGAACTTGATGGTATAGGGGATGCCGACCATCACCGCGAGGCCGATGGTCGCGGTGTCTACCCCCACCTTGGCCAGCCAGAATGTCATCGTCGCCACCAGCAGGGTGAGCGGAAACCCGCTCGACACACCAAGCAAAAACGCCACCAACGGCGCTTTCCTGATATAGGGGCGGAACGGTTTGAACGTCAGTGCGGCAAACACCAGACCGCCCAGCACCGCCGCAAAAATGATAAAGCGGATGAAATCAACGCTCATCAGACCCTCCCAATCTATTTTGCAGGAGTGGTAACGGATTTATGGAGAAAGGCCAGCCCTAGGGTCAGGACCCATTAATAGCACGAACTGAGGTTTGAAGCGATTTCGTTCAGTGCAAGGAGGAAAGGCGAAGCGAATATGTCGATATTTCTAGACTTTCTGACACAGCAATGCCTGTCCTGAGCGCCTGCAAGGCAGTCGAAGGGGACGAAATCGGACAAATCCTTTTAGGACAGCAAAATGGCTTCCATCTCGAACCGAAATGCCCTTGGAGATAGCCCCGCTATCCCCTGCATGCATTTTGGCCCGATATGTTTGCCATTTTACTGCCTCAGCCGTGCGATTAATCGGTCCTGACCCCGCAATTCGGGCTTTATTGCGTGGGCATCCACCGCGCAGCGAGCACTGCGCCATGCCCGCGATTTTGCAGCACCACCGCAAAGCGATCAGCGCCAGCAGTCGCGCGCAAAGCCGCTGGCATAGTGGCACTGCACCGCGCGTCCACGCCACACATTACACTGCGTTCGGCCAGCACAATATTGTGATAGGCGATGCGCCGCCCGCCATTCTCTCCGCCGCCAATCCGCACGATGCGGCTGCTGGCTACAGCGATAAAGCGTAATTCCGCGCCCGGCAAAGTTGTAGGGGCGCTGATACGGCCATTGGCAAAGGACAATGTCACCGGATTTTGCGATGCCGCCGCCATTATTGCCGCGTTCACCCCCGATGCGCGCGACCCAACCAGCCCGATGCGACCATTAACCACGGCCTCGGGTGTATAAACCTCTCCGCCCGCAACCCCGCGCGCGGCATAGGCGCGTTGCAAGGCCGTGTTCGCCTCGCTGCCCAACGTGTCGCGCCAGCCAAGCCTGTCCCAATAGGTGACGTGGCGGCTGATGGCGACGACGTCCGGCCTGTCCGCCAGTCCCGCCAACACTGCGTCGGCGGGCGGACAGGATGAGCAGCCCTGGCTGGTGAACAGCTCGACAAGAACGGGCGCATGTGCATTGACTGGCAGCCGCGATTGGGGGGGGCGCGATTGAGGCTGGCGAACTTGACCGTTGGTGCTGCTGAACGCAAACAGCGTCACAGCGACGGCGATGGAGCAGGCACACAGGAATAACAGTCGCTTCATGATTTGTTGTTCGTTCTGTCCTCGCTCATGGTTACACCCTACCATGTGGGCACGCTTTAGGGCATAGGCCGCGCTTGCATCAGATATAGGACAAACACATTGACACAGCGCCGCCCATCAACGGGGCCAAAAGGACCGCCAAGTGGCAGCAATCGCGCGGCGCGGCGCGCGGGGTTGCCACGGCAGGAACCAAAGCCAGAGGGCAGCGCAGCTGTGAAAGCGGAGCGTCCGCCCGCGCGAGCGCCCGCCAAAACACCGCGCCCGGACCGAAAGCCTGCCCACAAGCCCGAGCGCAAAGCCGTCCGCAAAGAACCACCAAAGCCGCACGTCACCATAGCCAGTTCGCGCGAGGATGGCCTGCACCGCATCGCCAAATTGCTCGCCCGCGCAGGAACCGCCTCTCGCCGCGAGATTGAACGGATGATTGATGATCACCGGATCAAGCTGAACGGCGAAATCATCACCACGCCCGCGACCCTGCTCGCCAACCTCGATGGCGTGACGGTCGATGACAAGCCCGTCGCAGACACCGAACAACCCAGGATATTCCTGTTTCACAAACCCACCGGCGTGCTGACAGCAGAGCGTGACTTCACCGGGCGCAAGACCATCTATGACGTGCTGCCCGCCGGATTGCCGCGCCTGATGCCCATCGGGCGGCTCGACCTCAACACCGAGGGTCTGTTGCTGCTCACCAATGACGGTGCGCTCAAACGCACGCTCGAGCTGCCGAGCAATGGGGTGGAGCGCAGTTACCGTGCCCGCACATTTGGCGACATCACACAGGCACAGCTTGAGGAGTTGATCGAAGGCGTAACGATCGAAGGGGTTCGCTATGGCCGCATCGACGCCAATCTGGAACGCAGCGCCGGTCGCAACAAGTGGATCGAACTGACGCTGACCGAAGGCAAAAACCGCGAAGTCCGCCGCGTCCTTGAATATTTCGGTTTGCAAGTCTCTCGGCTCATCCGCACCCGCTATGGCCCGTTCGTGCTCGGCGGCGCGCCGGTTGGTGCGGTTGAGGAGGCGCGGCCCGGCGAGATTGAACAGATGATGCAAAATATCATCGTCAAAGGCTGAGCCGAGGGCGGTGCGGATAATCGCGGGCCACTATCGCGGGCGAAAAATCGTCGCAGCGGCGGGTGGGCGGACGCGGCCCACCGCTGATCGTGCCCGCGAAACGCTGTTTTCGATGCTGACCAGCCGCTTGGGCGGTTTTACCGATTTGGCTGTGGCGGACCTGTTCGCGGGCAGCGGAGCGCTGGGGCTGGAGGCTTTGTCGCGCGGGGCGGCATCGTGCCTCTTCGTTGAGAATGATCGGGATGCTTTAGAGGCGATCCGCACCAATATCGCAGCACTGGGAATGTCGGGAGCCAGCGTTCGCGCAGGATCGGCAGAGCATCCAAGCCTGGCAGCCACGCCCTATGACCTCATCTTCCTCGACCCGCCCTATGGCAAGGTTGATTGCGGCGCATTGATTGATCGTCTGGTCGAGCAGGGCTTGACGCATAGCGGCACAATCATCAGCGCCGAGACAGCAAAAGGCGACGCGCCGACGCCGCAGCACGCGTCTATGATGGTCAGCCGCAAAGTCGGCAGGGCTATGCTGCATCTGTTTGCTGTGGGTTAGATAAACTTACCGCTAAACGTCGCCTTCGCGGGCCCGCATGGCCTTTGATCTGCGCTTTCCTACAGGGTTTTGGCTATGGTATAAGCTATGCATGATGTTGCTTATTGCTCTTGCGCTTTCCGGTCCACTCTGTGCGAACATTCTTTCCTTCGCCATTGCGAGCGAAGCGAAGCAATCCAGTCTATGCCGCCGCTTCTGGGTTGCCGCGCTCCCCTGAAACAAGTTCAGGGTCGCTCGCAATGGCGAAGTGTATTATATGTATCATACGACTGTGTATCGTTGATACCACAGCTCTGCAACCCGCAGGCGGCCGTTGTTTCCCCCGTGCGTCGTATCAACCAACCCTGCTAGCGGGAGCTAGGGGAAGGCAAAAAAGTCCGCAAGC
>ERZ1292633.3842-Hain-H41-02um-R1-3842-length-14295-cov-4_pt1 | contig 14295 bp, 19 predicted proteins | sample MGYA00564406_ERZ1292633 | MGnify/ENA primary metagenome ERZ1292633 (study PRJEB36523, sample SAMEA6512639) | groundwater metagenome | collected 2019-01-08 | study: AquaDiva: Metagenomics assemblies of 32 groundwater samples
TGAAGTAAGGCCATGACGACCGCTCCCTTATTGTACTCGGTGCGCTTAATACGGCCGCCCGAAAAGAGACCGACAAATCCATCTTCTTCACCAATTTTTTCTTGCTGAGTCAGACCAGTCGCCTTTATCGCCTGACTGCCATCCATCCCAGAAAGAATTTTATCGAGCACTTTCGGTGGCCACTCATAGGCCTGCGAAAGACCCAGATAGATCTGTGCCCCATCATAAATTGCGCAAACCGCAACTTCCATATGTCCGGTCTTCGTTTGGGGCACAGGCATCAGCCCGCTCTCAATGCCAATGCCTAGGTCGTGATCAGGATAGGCCTGCTTGGCCCGATCGACGGCGCCGTTGACCGTTGCTTCCAAGCTTTTTGGATGACCAAATTGTTCAATCTGCACATCGACGCCAGCAATAGCCGCATCCCGATAGCGCGGATAGTCCAACAAGATCTCGGCGACCGCATTCACCTTGGTTTTATTCTTCGAACCAACACCAATCTTCATAAAGCCTCCTCAACCCAAAATCATGCCGGGATTTTGGTCGGGAGCATCGAATGGGCTCTTATTCGCCATCTTCGGGAGGAGCTTGACCGTGACCTTGAATTTCCGAGGTTCCCCGTTTTCATCAGCCACCTCATCAATGTTCTTCGTCTGATAGAGCTGCATCAGCTCTGCCGTTAGAATCTCCTCAAGCGCGGCGATCTCTTCCTGGTTCTCTTTAATTTTCCAGAGCTGGGCTTGATAGTCGTTACTCGCCCACAGTTGGTCCTTGATCTGCTTTTTCTTCTGCATGGCAGCCTTAGCCTCAACTGTCGCCGCTTCGTACTCCGGACTATCATCGAGTGCCGATTTGAGCGTTTCTTTGGCGATTTTAATTTCGGCTTTGTACTTTTCGATCAGGCTAATCCGACGTGGGAGTGCAGTGCTCGCACCCAACGACAGCGTCTCCTCCTGCTCTTCGACCCGATCCTCAACAGCGGTTTCCATAGTGCCTCCTAATGCATACGTAATAGCAGCCAACGGCTATCATACCCTATACCCACTAATGCAAGTGCAATTTTAACCTGTGCGAAAACCAAAGAAAAACCCGAGCGCGTGACTCGGGTTTCTAGAAAAAGAGATAGTTTACTATTCGGCCACCCCTGTCTTTCGAGCAAGCCACGGGGTGATCGGGGGCAGCACTAGTAATGTCATGAGAATGACCCACATGCCAATTGGTACAAGTGGCTCAACGTTCGGCAATCCAAGTCCGACAACTGTCACCAGCAGTACGGCCGGAATCGCTCCCGTTTCGCGAACAAACGAGATAAACAGCAACTGGCCGAACGACAGCTGCTTTGCCCCCGCAAATCCTCCGAGCATCAAAAAAACGACGAGCGGGCGAATCACAAAGATGAAGGCAGCGGCAGCCAGCAAGCCAATACCGGCGTATTGTAGCAAACTCGTTGGCTCAACCAGCGCCCCAAGTAGTCCGAAAATCAATGGCTTTACAAAGCCATCAATCACATCATTGAAAAACTCCTCGATCTTGCCGAGATGCTCTTCGAGATGCGTCATGAGGCCGGCAACAAACGCCGCCAAATACCCACTCCCGCCAACAAGTAGCGCAAGTGGGAAAACAATGATCGGCACGGCGAAAAAGAAGGCTGTGTCGACTGCGTGCGTCTGCTCATGGTCGCGCTTATGGCGTGCCAAGAACCGAATCAGACCGTAGCCAATCAATCCGGCAATGACCCCAAAAGTAAATTGCTTCGCCAGAATGATGAGTGCGTTCACGTTCGTGAGTTGTTGGTAAGCACTAGGTAGACTCTCAAAGGCGTTTCCGCCAACGACAAAGCCCACAAACACCAGCGTCAGCAAGGCACCAACGACATCGTTGAGGGCACTTTCAGACACCACGATATCCTTGGTGGCTGGATCCTTAAACCGCAACCCCTTCAAGAGTGGAACGATGGCAGCTGGATCGGTTGATGCCAGAATCGCACCAAGTAACACAGCTACGGTTGGCGTGACGACAATGTCTAGAGCACCAGCTCCCCATAGCACAACAACTGATAACAAGAAGGCTGTCAGCAATACGCCTGGGAATGCCAGCATGAAAATCTTTGGAAACAGCTTCCTAAAGTTAGCGAATGGCGTCTCCAATCCCCCCTGAAACAGAATGAGTGTGGCGCCGACGGTAACCGCCAGCGCTAAATTCAACTCGTTCTCAAGGAATGGGTGGAGGAGTGGCCGGACAGCCATACCCACCAGAATGGCGATGACGAACGAGGGAAACGATGAGCCTTGCGCAAGGTAATGACAAACAAAGCCTAGTAGAAAAATAACTGCAGCATCGAACATCATTGCCGCTAATTCCGGTTCGGCGCTCTGGCTGGCGACAACCGCCAAGTAGGGCGCCAGTGCGTGGATCGTCAGGCCAAGCCCGACGACGACCGACCCGATCAGACCGATTCTTCCTAATTGAGACTTATACAATTTTTGCATAAATAAAAAAGACCCTTCCGCTTCCGAATTGATAAGGAACTTATACCGCATACAAGCTATCTTCACTACTCCCGTCAAGGGTTGATCCAAGTATCCAATTCTTGATAGTTGAACGCCTGGCGAGGTAAAGTGAATCTATGCAACAAGATAAAATTCTCGGTGGGACCGTACACAACATGCCAGCGGACTTGCGCAAGGCTCTGACTGCCGCCCCAAAGGCATTAGCAGCCTGGAATAGCCTCACCCCACTCGCCCGCAACGAGTGGATTTGCTGGAACATCTTCGTCAAACAGCAAAAAACACGAACGCACCACATCGAGCGGACGGTCAACGAGCTACAAGAAGGCAAGCGCCGGCCGTGCTGCTGGCTCGGCTGCCCCCACCGCAAGGATAAATCGATGAGTTCTTCGGCAAGATGGGTACTAAATAAGCAATCTAAATCAAGCAGCTAAATTGCCTAATTGTCGCTACTACCACTGATAATTCACGCAAACCTGGTAAAATACAGGAATGAAATACTTTCTCGGATTACTAATCACAACGTTAATCGTCGGAGCTATATTCCTTGGTTTTAGCATCGGCAAAAGCAGCTTGATTCAATCCATGACTAACAATACCAGCGAGTCAGTAACTGCCGATAGATCGGAAAAAGATCTTGGCGTCAGGGTGCTTGATTTAAGCAACAGGGGAATTACTAAAGTAGACTCCGAGATCTATCGCAAGACTAATACAACCGACCTAATCCTCTCTGGTAACAACATCAAAACCTTACCCTCCGAAATGGGCAGAATGACCAATCTCGTCACCCTTAAAATCGACCACAATCTATTGGATGGTAACCTGATCGGCGAGGTTCGTCTTATGTCTAAGCTAAAAATCCTAGACGTAAGCAGTAATAACATGACAGGAATACCGGCAGAAATCGGTCAACTAAATAAGCTAGAGATACTCAACTATAGCGATAATAAAATTACAAATTTACCAGATGAACTCTCTAAGCTCAGATATAATCTTAAGGAGTTCGATCTATCCGGTAATCCACTCTCCCAAGAGCAGATTAGTAAGCTCAAAATCCTACTTCCAGATACCAAAATAATCTTTAATTGAGTTAACTATACCTATTTTGGCTACAGATAGTGGAGAACGTTAGAACTGCAATCTATTTTTCCGCAACCACAGTATCAACTGTCATCCAGTCGCAGACGTTCGGCGTCAACTCAACGACACGTTTATGAACCTCAGTGTCGGCGTGCTGCTGTAGTGCTTCAAGACTAGGAAATATGCAATCTTGCAACAGATGCGCCCGCTTTGCCTTAAAGGTTTCCGGGATGTGCGTTGCCACGACCCAATCGGTTACGCCGAGTTCCTTCTGCAAAAACTCGCCCATCTTATTCAAACGCGAGATGACCTCGTTTCGTTGTTCTTCGGTTGTTGAATCGTAGAACGTAATGACTACTGTGTGTCGGATTTTCATAGACTCAAGATAAGTAAGTTACATCTTTTAAGCAAACGAACCCGTTGTAAGCTCCCCGGCTCGTTTGTAGTTGGCAAGGATGACGCCGCTTGGCAAGGCTTGAGAATCAAGCAACTCAAAAGCGGCGGGGATTGTTCCCTCCGCAAACAAGCGCTTGCCGGCACCAAGCGTCACCGGATAGATTCTGAGCCGCAGTTCATCAACCAGATCGTTCTTCAAGAGTGTCTGCAGAAGTACGCTGCTGCCCCAGACATGCAGCACCGGACCATCCGCTTTTTTCAAAGCTGTGATTTCGGCCACAACATCATCGTGGATCAAGACTGATGTATTCCATGGAAAATCCGCGACTGTATCCGAGACGACGTATTTTGTCGCTCTATTAAACGGGTCGGCTATCGCGCCGGTCTGCTTCGGCCAGTACGCTGCCCAGATCTCGTAGGTCTTCCTGCCGAGTAGTAGGTCAAGTGGCACGCTCAGTTCTTTGTTGAGGATCTCACCGAACGATTCATCGGAGTACGGGACGGTCCAGCCACCATACCGAAAGCCGCCCGAGGTATCCTCTTCTGGCCCGCCAGGTGCCTGCATCACCCCGTCAAGGCTGACCATCATAAACACAACGATGTTTCTCATACTGGCACTCTAGCAGATGGCTTCATAAGAAAAGACCACCTGGTAGTGATCTTTTCTTGACTCTAACCATAAACTACTGTGGTACGACCGTTTTCGATCTCGATGTGAGTTTTGACATGATGTCTTGAGCCTCCCGCGCAATTCCTATAAAACCAATCATGCCTTGACTTACAAAGACGTATGACAGTATCCACCCGATGTCAATCGGCAACTTGAGCTGTGCGAGCATTGCCGGATCGTAGTACGCATCACCTGCAAGGGAGTACGCTAAATCAGCTAGCATCATCGCAGTAAACCCTACAACAATCCACCGCCATGGCTTCTTCAATTGGCCATGACCAAATTTTGCCATCAATAAGAGTAAGCAGACGCCAATTACTAAGATCAAGTCGCCAATACCATAGCCAATATTCACTGCATTCAAGAGAGGACCACTGTCGGTCGAATAACTGCCAAAAATGCTAAAGTATGCGATCACCAAGGCAAGTGCGCCGAATACATATACAATCCAATCACGCTACTGCACAAACGTGAGTCGGATCTCATTCAACTGATACTCAATGAGTATACCTGCCAAGAAAAATGGATAGGCAGCCAAAAAGAATCCATCCGCTATGGAAACACCCGGTTCTAACTGCAAGATGTGGACAATGTAAAACCAAACTGATTCACCAATTAGGTAGCTAAACAGTCCGATAGTGATCAGCAGAAGTGACAGGCTACGTTTGGCCAGACCACCAAAACTCACAAAGGCAATCACGCCAAGTACCGCAGCCACCAACGGCGCTAGCAGGTAAATGGCATCAGAAACAAAGTACGTGCTCGAGGAATCAGTAATCAGCGTGTAGCCGTAAGTAAGACTCAGCAAGATACCAAAAAAAAGTACGTCCAGTTTCTTCATACTGTGTTCCCCTCCGCTAGTTTTGCTTTTGAAATCAATGCACTCAGCGCCTTTTTGGTGTTTTCATCGCCTACAAAATTTATCAAAAGCTCCTGTAATGCCCGCTCAATTCCATCTATCGATTCGTCTTGAAAAAAATTCTCAAAAGTCTTTGCGCTATTTTCACCAAGATTATTCGCAATGGTATCGCACGCCTCTTTTAAGAACGTTTTATTAGTCCATTGCACGTGCTGCTCTACCACAGCCCCCCCCCTTCATAGTATGGATTCATTGATCATTTTTAGCATACCACACCAACCTTTTTCGGTATCCTCGCTGCCTTACGGGCACCCGTCCAACCCAGACCTCTTTTCAGAGCAATCGCTATAGGCTATCCCTCTACCTCAACTTGGAAACCACCGTAGGCCATCCGCTTCATATCAAAAGGCATCGACATATCTTTGCCTTCTTCCATCTGCTTGTTCATATCTTCCATCACCTTCGCATTGACCTCGTCTCGATGTTCTTTGGATTGAAAGACTATGAAAGAAAACCAGACTGTTTCATCACCTTTTGCTCCAGCCATTTCCGTGAATGCACGTGCTTTTTCCCCACCCATTTCTTGTGGCACAAGGTCATTACCACGGCATTCATAGTATTCAAGCGCGCCATGCTTTATCCACGAATCGCGACCACCTTCTGCCATTTTTTTATATTCCTCAGCTTTGTCTTTTGGAACAACAAGCACAAATCCATCGACATATTTTGCCATGCTCACCTCTTTTCCTAATTATTTTACTAGTAGTATGCCGCAAACAAAATCATCACAATACACATTTCTTTGAAAGCGTGACGGATAAGATTAAGATGTTTTCGAACTAATGCGGTAAACGCTCTAAAAATTCTTTTAGATCTGACTCCGGTGCAAAAATAAAAGCGTTCTCATCTTGCCTTGGAATCTCTAGTTGCGCCTTCGCATCATCCAGATACTCCTGCTTCACCTCGTGTCGTTCGCCCGTTTCTTTATTTTTCTCTTGCCTTTCAAGCAGTGTTTTCTCAGGCGTATCTAGATAAACGACAACTGTTTGTGCCCCGACCTCATTTGCTAATGTCCTTAGCTCGTCCCGATGTTCCTTCCGTAGGTTCACATTGTCGAACACGACCGATTTCCCACTCTGCAGCAATTCCTTGATTCGTTGCAGGCACATGCCTAGAAGCATCCGCCATTCTTCATCGCTATCCTGATCAATCTCGAGCGCTGCTTGCTTCTCAAAATACATCGCATCCTGACTGACAAGCGGAATATGGAAATGCGCGGCGATCCCTTTCGCAAGTGTTGATTTTCCCGAGAATCCAACACCGCACATAATGTAGAGTGTGGGCATAGCGCTACTGTAATCCCTTCAATAAGAAAAGACCACTTTTCAGTGATCTATTCTTGGCTCCCGGAGTTGGACTCGAACCAACAACCCCCTCGTTACACGAAATCCTCATGTTTCCATGAAGCGCGGACTATCTCATCACCCCGACATTACATCGGGGGCTGGGCGCTATCTGCAAGAGTATTGTTGGGACTCACTTGCTAGTCTCTACACCTTGTCGTCAACCGAAGCCCTGACGACCTTGGCTCGGGATTACCTGTGCGGCTTCCCCGAGTTCACCCAGTGTTCACCAATAAATTACTCTATTGGGCTGCCATCGACAGCGAGGTGCTCTGCCATTGAGCTATCCGGGATTAGTGGTTGTAAACCGTGGGTACTGTACCAAAAGAGCGCTCCAGGTTCAATATTTGGATTCTTCTGGTATACTCTCGGTTATATGACAAATACCACCACTATCGAACAATCGTTCATTGTCAAATGCGAACCCGAAGTTGCCTTTACGGCCTGGTTGGATAGTAAGTTGCACGGCGAAATGCTCTCAAGCCCGGGCGAAGCAACGATTGACCCTAAGGTTGGTGGAAAGTTCTCGATCTGGGACGGCGCCATTACTGGTGAAACACTCCGAATTGATCAAAAGAAAAAACAAGTTGTCCAAAGCTGGCGCTACGACTATGACGACTGGTCTAAGGACGAGCCAAGTAAGTTGACCATTGAATTCCTGCCTCACGAAGAAGGGCGCCAAACAAAGGTCCAAATCCGACACACAGACGTGCCCGAAAACCACGCCAAAGAACTAACTGAGGGCTGGGAACAGTACTACTGGTCACCCATGAAAGAGTACTTCGTCAACCAACAGAACTAAGCCGGTCAGAATTGAAGCATTGCTGATTGAAAAAAGTCGGATTGGGTACTATTTCACAAAGATGAGCTGGACCGGCGGCTGGCGCTACCACACACGACACACGCTGGCCAGAATGCACTATCAGAACACTTGTTGAAAGCTGCCTAGTAGCTCATCAAATACTGCCCCGTGTAACCAACACGGGGCTCTGCTTTGCAGGTATGGTATAGTATTGAGATAGGAAAGGAGATGTATGTTTATCCTACTTCGTTGGTTGATTAATGCGTTGGCGCTGTTACTGGTTGCCTACATTGTTCCAGGCTTCGTTGTGGCTGGCTTCTACCCTGCCCTGATTGCTGCCTTACTGCTTGGACTCATGAACGCGATTGTTCGACCAATCCTCTTGCTGCTGACGTTGCCGATCACCCTGCTCACACTTGGACTTTTCACGTTCGTGATCAATGGATTAATGCTCTGGTTTGTCTCTACGATCGTGAAGGGATTCGATATTACCAGCTTTAGCGCTGCACTATTTGGCGCTGTCGTCCTGTGGTTGATTGGCATGGTCACCAATGCGCTACTCGATGCGAAACGACTAGACAGATAGTCGGTCTATCGTGCTACACATTACAGATTTCTCGGTGTTCATAGATAAACGAGCCGTTGTTGGCCCAGTCAACATGAAGCTCACGAGCGGCGAACTCCTAGCAATTACAGGTCCAAATGGCTCTGGCAAAACCACCTTGCTTCGAGGTCTACTCGGCATCCTTTCGTCTCGTGGGTCGTTAGAATACAACAAACAGCAGGTCGACCGATTGCCAGCAGCATCCGTTGGCTATGTGCCACAGCGGTTTTCCTTTCCTGGCACACTCCCCCTCACTGTCCAAGAATTTTTTGCCGTCTCATCAGTACCACCCGACAAAGAACTCTGTCACGAACTCCATATCGAAGACATTCTCGACCGCAGCTTAGCGGTGCTTTCGGGTGGTGAGCTGCAGCGCGTCGTACTGGCAAGAGCGCTCGCCCGTCAACCCAAACTGCTGGTGCTCGACGAGGCCTCGGCTGGCATTGATAGTCAGGGTAGGGCGCAAATAACCTCACTCTTGAATCACCTGATCAAGGAACACGAGCTAGCCATTATCACCGTGACCCACGACCAAATGGAACTTGACCAGTACAAACAACGACTAGGAAGGAAATTCCATGAACTCGTTCTTGCCGACCATCCTCACTGAACCCTTTGTTATCCGTGCACTGATCGCGGCCATTGTGTTAGCCGTAAGTGGTGGGATTATCGGCAGTTTCATTCAGATGCGGGGCATGAGCTTCTACACCGATACCATTTCACACTCAACGTTCACGGGCGTTGCCCTGGGTGTACTACTCGGCATCGATGTCGGCGCGAGTGCTGGAATCTTTGCTATCGTCGTCGGGCTGGCCGTTTTACTAATCCGCAAACGGACTCGCCTGTCATTTGACACTATTCTTGGCGTACTCTTTGCCTCGGTCGCCGCCCTGGGTATCTTTCTCCTCACGTTCATACGGGGCGTTCGGATTGATCTCTTTGGCCTGTTATTCGGTGACATCTTAGCACTGTCCAATGCCGACGTGATCACCATCCTGATCGCTGCCACGGTCTCACTGACCGTCCTTTGGACAATCCGAGAACAGCTCATACTTGAGATTGTTCACCCCGAGTTAGCTCGAGTCGAAGGCGTACCAGTGGAACGAAACGATGTCATTTTTGGCATCGTCGTTGCCTGCATGATCGCCTTAGGCATTAAATTGATCGGCATCATTCTGCTATCAGGGCTTTTCCTTATTCCATCAGCAACAAGCTACCTACTCTCCCGCTCGATGCACGATCTGCTGTGGGGGAGTGCGACCGTGGGGCTCATGAGCGCAATCATTGGCATCACGCTCTCCGCGCTCCTTGATACACCAACGGGACCAACCATCGTACTCGTTTCAAGCGCATTTTTTGTCGTAGCCCTCTGCCTACGACCTCTCTTCATTGCCAGACATGCCTAATCCCCAAATCCTTGGTTCGGTAACTGCTGCCGAAATGGCTGAGGTCGACCGAACCCTCGAACAACGGATTGGTATACCGCTCGTCGCATCAATTGAACGGGTTGCTGGCGTCTTGAGTGCATTCGTGCGGACTGTCCTGCCCGCGAGCGCTCACCGCGTACTTGTGCTGGTTGGTATGGGCTACAACGGTGCTGACGCGCTCGCGACTGCCAGGCAACTCGCAAGCTGGGGTAATGAGGTTGTGGCGCTCCTTGACCATGCACGAGATGAACTCAAGCCGCTGACGCAACAGCAACTCGTCCTTGCTGAACAATTTGGCGTTCGGATTTTTGAACCCGGCGCGCTCCTGCCAGATACCGATTTGATTCTGGATGGACTGATTGGCTACGGCCTGAGTGGCACAACGCTCGCCGAGCCAACGCGTGAATTGATACTCGCCAGCGCCAAGTATGATGTACCGCATATCGCGATTGATATTCCATCGGGTATCAATGCAACGACTGGCCGCGCCACCACACCAGCCTTTCGGGCTGACACCACCCTCACACTCGCCTACCCAAAGACTGGACTGACAAAGCTCTACTCACCGCCGTTGGTCGGTAAGCTGCTCGTCGTTGATGCTGGTATCCCACCAAGGTGGTGGCAACGACTAAACCAACCGACTCCTGATTTTTCCAAAACCCCACTGATCGAGGTCGAGTACCCACCAGCCAAGGTGGTACAATGAATGTATGGATAGCGCCTTTGACGTGATTGTAATTGGTTCTGGCGCAGCTGGACTATCGGCAGCCCTAGGGACTGCTCAGCAAGGGGCGAGTGTCGCGCTTGTTGAGCGATCGACGTACCTCGGAGGAGAGTGCCCAAATTCAGCCTGCGTCCCAACGCAGACACTGCTGCGTGCAGCAAAAACCTATCACCTCTTACAACACGCAGACCAACTTGGCCTTCCTATGCCAACCGACAAGGCGCAATACCGTCAAATCAAGTCATTCAAAGATGCGATTGTCGCTCAAACCGGTGGCCGTCACCTAACTGCAGCTCGCCTCAAGGAACAGGGGGTTGAGCTCATCAGGGGAGAGGCCCACTTTGCGGATCTTCACACACTGGTCGTCGACAACAAGCGACACACTGGTCGTCAATTTGTCATCGCAACGGGCAGCCGCCCCTGTCCACCAGCACGTATTGGCCTTGAACATGTTCCCTACCTTACGCATCGAGAAGCAATCGAACTAACAACACTGCCAAGCTCATTGATCATTCTTGGCGGTGGGCCAATCGGCGTTGAGTTTGCGGTACTGTTTGCGATCTTCGGTGTCGACGTCACCTTGGCTGAGTATGGCAAACGCATTCTGCCGAACGAGGATGCCGAACTGTCCGAATTCATTGCTAAAGAGCTGACTGGGTTCGGCATTACCGTGCTTACCGACTACTGCGCTGAACAAGTGACGTCACACGGCCAGAGCGGTATTACCATGAGCGGTCGATGCAGAGGCCAACGGCGAGTGATCAATAGCGAACAGCTATTGGTTGCCTGTGGATCAACGCCGAATGTTGAGGCATTGGGCATCGATCGCTTAGGCGTTGTGCTGACTGATGATGGCATTCAAACGGATGACTATCTTCGAACAACTGTCCCACACATCTGGGCTGTAGGCGATGTGACACGCCATCCACACTATACCCACACTGCCCACTACGAAGGCAGCCTCGTTGCCCATAATCTTACCCAACAAACCAAACGGGCCCTCGATCTACGTGTCGTACCACGCGCACTCGCGACCTTTACCGACATCGCCTCGGTTGGGAAGACCGAAGAAGAACTCACCAAACAGCAACGACCGTACATCGTTGGTCGAGCAGACGTCGCCCTCCTCGGCAGATCACTTATCGATCAAACAAGTGCCGGCTTCATCAAGCTACTCGTTGATCCCGATACTGGACATGTGCTGGGTGCCTCAATTGCCGCACCACAGTCTCACGAGCTTATCCACGAGATTGCCGTGGCTATGAAAGCTCAGCTCCACATTGATGTGCTTGCCACACTCCTCCATGCCTACCCAACATACGCGGAAGGGATTGCTGTCGCAGCGAGCGACGCTGGCAACCAGCTCCCACCAAGGTAGCCACTATGAATCGCATCTACACCCGTCTGGGAGATGAAGGCACAACGGCAGTCCTTGACGGCGGACGGCAACCGAAACACGCACTGATTTTCCAGACAATTGGTGAGATCGACGAGCTGAATGCACAGCTCGGCGTCTGCGTTGTACTGACTGATCAAAAAAAAGTCCGCGTCGAACTCTGTGCGATCCAGCACGAACTGTTCGCCATTGGCGCCCAACTCGCCAGTGATGAGGTAACGACCTACGGCGTTGCCGCTGGAGCAGTCGCTGCCTTAGAACAACAACTCGATACCCATTGGGCGGCCACGCCTCCGCTGACACGCTTCATCTTACCGGGTGGCACAGCCCTTGCTGCCCATCTGCATCTTGCTCGCACAATTACCCGTCGAGCCGAACGCTCACTCTCAGCGCTTCATGCACACCAGCCACAAAATCCAATAACCCTCGCCTACATCAACAGATTATCCGACTACCTTTTCGCGCTGGCTCGATTCGAAAATCAGCGTTCTGGCACCCGTGAGCAATTATGGAAACCCCGTGATGAGTAGAGGAGTTCGCGCCGCTCTCGTTGGCTTGAGCTGCTCCATTGCCGTGATTGGCGCTGGCACCATCGGCTTTCACTATCGCAACCTAACGCTGATACCTCGATCACTTCATGCGATTACCCACGGTCTGCCACAACAAAATCTAGTCAAGCCTGATCAAGTACCCCGACCCGTCCAGCGCATTGTTGATCAGCCAGTGCCAATCCTCATGTTCCACTATGTCCGCTCGGTCTCAAAATCCGACGATCCTATGGGCTACAGCTTATCAATTGAACCAACGCTCTTTGCCAATCAGCTTGATGCGATCAAAACGGCAGGCTACCAAACCATCACACCAACACAGCTAGCACTTGGCGATATACCAGCCAACAGTATCATGCTCACATTTGACGACGGCTATGCAGATTTCTACAACACGGCCCTACCACTCCTGCTCGAACGAAACATGACTGCAACCACCTTTGTGGTGAGCGGCTTCCTGAACGATGATAACCACCGATACCTCACTCGCGAACAAGTTCGATCACTCGCTGACCAAGGCTTCGAAATCGGTTCGCATACTGTCAGCCACCTCAACCTTGTCACCGCCGATCCCAGACGGAAACAAGACGAACTCTTGATTAGTCGACAGGTTCTCGAACAGATCACTGGCAAACGGGTAATCGCACTGGCCTACCCATCTGGCAAGGTTGATGATGCAACGGCTATCATTGCTGACTACGTTGGCTACTCAATCGGTGTCACGACGCAATCTGGTGTCGCACTACCCACAGCCAATCAATTGCTCTTACCGAGAATTCGTGTCCACGGCGGTGAGTCAGCTGCCGATCTACTTACCGCCATTGAACGGTCACTGATCGGCGCACCAAATCCAACCGACGAAGAGTTTATTGACCCACTCTCATCGTAGTCGACGTCGGCCGTACACGATCAACAGTAAGCTCACGGCACCCAGTCCAATGCTCACGATCTGGGCGAGTGATAATCCGCCACTTGATGGGGGATCGTTCAACCGGACAAACTCAACAACAAAGCGAGTCAGACTGATACCCACAAGAAACCGCAAGAAGAGCTCGCCTGGAAAGCGGGCACTTCGTTCAGTCTTCAGTAGTACGAACAACACCATCCCGTTCAACAAGGCGTCATACAAAAAAATCGGATGAACATAGGCCGCGCCCTCAAGCGCCACTGGCCTCAATAACTCGGGAATGAACATTTTCCAGGGTACCGCTGTCGGCGTGCCAATCAGCTCCATATTCGTAAAGTTACCAAATCTACCCAACGACATACCGAGCAAGATCGCTGGGGCGGCAGCATCAGCTACACGCCGAACATCGACTCGGTAGGCTTTGGCGGCCACTGCCGCGACGATCAATGAGCCAAGGAGCATGCCGTGAATCGACAGCCCGCCAGACGAAACTGCCAGAACACTCACTGGGTCAGCAAGAAAGCTCTGGAGATTTTGAGCGACGTAGATCAGTCGAGCGCCAACTAAGCCGCCACCAATAGACCACCACAGCACCTGCTCAACCAGCTGAGGGCTATACTCTGTGCTCGTACTAATCCGTCGAAGCGTCCAGGGTAGACCGATTGCGATGCTCGTCGCAATGAAGATGCCGTACCAGTGGACCTCAATCGAACCTACAGAGAAGGCAATTGGTGAGATCAGCATCTCACCAGCAAATGCCGCTCGTAGCACGAGCGAAACAGTTAGGACCAGGGCGACACAGCCACCGGCTACCACCAGAGGACGAAACCTCGTCATAAATTTTACTTCAAATAGTCGCGGAGTTTCTGGGCCGTTTCGTGCTTGCGGAGTTTCTGGAGTGCCTTGGCCTCGATTTGTCGAATCCGTTCTCGAGTAACGCCAAATTCCTTACCAACCTCTTCGAGCGTATGG
>ERZ1292633.3844-Hain-H41-02um-R1-3844-length-14294-cov-6_pt1 | contig 14294 bp, 8 predicted proteins | sample MGYA00564406_ERZ1292633 | MGnify/ENA primary metagenome ERZ1292633 (study PRJEB36523, sample SAMEA6512639) | groundwater metagenome | collected 2019-01-08 | study: AquaDiva: Metagenomics assemblies of 32 groundwater samples
CAGGCCCTTGTTCGTTGAAGCCCCGGAATGGTCCGACGACGATCCGCTCCATCGGCAGCTCCACGACGCGATCGATGCTCACCGCCGCGGGTACGAAAGCTACCTGCGCGTCCACGGAGCATCCACCGTCGGCGTGGACTCGTCCCCGCGCGTCGTCTTTCTGCCCGGCGCGGGAATGTTCTGCGCCGGTCCGACCAAACGCGCCGCCCGCATCGCCGCCGACCTCGCCGAACACACGCTCAAAGCCAAGACCCTCGCCCATTTCGTCGGCGCCTTCGCCTCGCTCTCCGATGACCACCTGTTCGACATGGAGTTCCGCACGCTCCAGCGGGCCAAGCTCTCCTCCGGCGGCGATACGACGCTCGCCGGACAGATCGTCGCAATCAGCGGGGCCGCCGGCGCGATCGGAGCGGCCGTCGCCGAAGTCTGCGCCGAAGCCGGCGCGCACGTCGTGCTCACCGACATCGACGAATCACGCCTGTCGCGCGTCGTGGAAAACGTCAACGAGCGCTTCGGCGGCGGTCGCGCCGCCGGAGTGCCGATGGATGTCACCGACGAGGGCTCGATTCGCCGCGGCTTCGAGCGGATCGCCCGCATCTTCGGCGGCGTCGACGTGCTCGTGCCCAACGCCGGCGTCGCCCATGTCGCCCCGATCGACGAACTCGCCCTCGCCGACTTTCAACGCGTCATGGACATCAACGCGACCGGCTGCTTCCTCTTCATGCGCGAAGGCATCCGCATGCTCAAACGCCAGGCCCTCGGCGGACACATCGTCCTCATCGCCAGCAAAAACGTCTTCGCACCCGGCAAGGACTTCGCCGCCTACAGCGCCTCCAAGGCCGCCGCCCACCAGCTCGGAAAGGTCGCCGCCATCGAACTCGCCCCCTTCGGCATCCGCGTCAACATGATCAACCCCGACGCCGTGTTCGGCGATTCGCAGATCCCCTCCGGACTCTGGGAAACCGTCGCCGCGCAGCGCGCCCGGAGTCGCAACATCCCCGCGGAGGAATTGCCTGAGTTCTACCGCCAACGCAACCTCCTCAAGATACGCATTCACGGCCGCCACGTCGGCAACGCCGTCGTCTTCTTCGCAAGCGGCGCCACGCCCACCACCGGCGCGACGCTTCCCGTCGACGGCGGGATTGTCGAAGCCTTCCCGCGCTGATCGACGAACACCCATCGTCGCGCCGCATCAGCGCTTTACCCCGAAAATGAAAGCCCCGCGTGCGGGTCGTGAATCCCACGCGCGGGGCCGCCTAATGTTTCGGATTGCCCGAAACGATCCGAGCCGCGAGCGGGAGCGAGCGGACCCGTCCCGACCCGACTAATACTACAACGCTAAGTTCGTCCCGGGGCATTGGAAAAGCCGCTTGCGATTTAGGCCGCTTTAGCGGCCTTTCCGCCGCCGTCGGCGGCGCCTCAGGCCAGCCGTTTACGGCTGGTAACGCGCCCGACCCCAATCCCCTCCCGCAGCCCGTTTCAACGGGCTTTCCTTCAAGCCGCGCGATGCGAATCTAGCGTTGTAGTACTAATAAGCCGCGTTGGACCACTACGGCTGCGGGCAAAGCCCCGTTGCACTGGGCCGCGGTGTACCGTTCCACACCGCAAATCCGCTCGCTCCGTTGAGCAGGTCGATCTCCGTCAGAATGTCCGCCGGCGCACAAAGAACGCTTCGATCGATATCACACTGCCAGACGTTCAGCGGCGGCACGCGCACGCCGTTGAGATGATCAATCAGGTCGAGAATGTCCACCGGCGCCGCGGCAGAGTCCCCGTTCACATTGGCCGGGTGCGACGTAAAGAAACCCGTCGTCGCTGCTCCCGCGCTCGGCGCATACGTCAGCGTCGTAACCGCGCCCGCCGAAATCGGTCGGCTCAGCGCGATCGTGTACGTACCGGCCGGGGCCTCGATCACGTTCGCGATCGCGTTCGGCGTCCCGGCTATTCGGGTCTCGCACGGCGTCCAACAACTGGTCGCGGCCGCGGCAGGCGCCGTCACCGTAAACGTCTGGAATCCTTGCAACACCGCGGGATTGCCCGGCGCGTTCGGTTGCCTCGCGTCCACAATGCCGCTCGGCGGATTGACGAACGCCACCGCTCCCGAGGGGCACGTCGGCGGGGGAGTGCAGTGCGCCGTACAAAGCAAAGCAGCCCCGCAACCCGGCACGAAGCCTGTCCCAGCGCAATTGTTGTCCCATTCCGTTTCGCAACAGTACGGGTCGCAGGCGCAAACCGACGCACAGCAGGCCTCATCATTGCAACCGGGAGTCCTGTTGCCTGCACAGCAGTCACCCGCGTCCGGCCGACCGCAGACCGAGGCGCAAACGCAAAGGTCAGCGGCCCCGCATCCCGCAGCGTCCAACCCGTGCAACGCACAGTTGGCGTCCCATTCAACGTCACAACAATATGGATCGCATGCACACACCGTCTCACAACAGGCCTTGTCGCTGCAACTCCCGATGCCGGGTAACCCAGCTTCGCAGCACGAGCCGCCGCCCGGACACGCCGGATTGTTCGGCGGACCACAACTCATCTCGAAACGGATTACGCCGCCCGACGCCCTCGGATACGATCCGATCCGCAACAGGTAGTCCTGCCCCGATAACGCATTGAACACGACCATCGATTGGTAATTGCAGATATCGTCGTTGCACGCCAGCGGCGTCGTCTCCGCCGTCGGGCAAAGCGCATTCGCGTAAACTGCGACCTTAGTGTCCACATCCGTTTGATCGCACGTGCGCAGCATCACGGTCCCGTCGCACGTTGACCTCCATCGGTACCAAACGTCCTTGCCGATTCCCGTCTCGTCTGACGACAGGCATGAAGGGTGGCTGGGCCCGTCGGTCGTCGCACGCCAGTTGTCCACCGTGAAAGCTCCGACGCCGGTCAGCACCGCGGCATCGGCGCAATTGTCGTTGGGCGGCGTCGGCGGCAGACAGGTGGTCCCCGCATGATCGATCTGCACGTTCACGCAAAATGCAAGGTCCCCGGCGACCGCGTCATCTGCCGTGTATCCGTTGGGCGGCGGCGTCGGAAGCCCGTCCTGCAACGCGCGACCGTCTCCGGCAAGCCCCGTTTCCCACAACCACAGGCATCCCGTGAGTTGATTAGTGATCTCGATCCAAAGGCACTCGCCGGCCGCCGCCGGAACGCCCGCGTGCGTGGCGTGGAATTCGTACTCCACAATGTTCGGGTTAATGAATATCCCCGTCGGGACCGGTCCGACGACGGCAAGCGTTCCTCCGGCCTGCGAAAACGAAGCGATCTCGGTCCCCGGCGCCGCGCCCCCGTCCGTGAAGTAGCGAATCTCAAATGCGTCCGGCGCCGCGCCCTGACAATCGATCGACCCCGGAGGAGAGGTCAGATACGTACCCCACCAGCAGACGCTGTCGATCGTACCGCTCTCGGTGGGCGTAAACCCGTCGGCCACGCGGTATGAGGTTCGATTGCTCGTCAGAGCATCGGCCCGGTTGGCGCCCTGACAATGATTTGCCGGTTCCGTACACACCGTACCGCCATGACAAGTGATTGAAAAATCGCCGGAGCCGCCGGATTCGCCCGGGAAAGTGCCCATGCGTATCAGGTAGCTTTGTCCCGGAACAGCCGTAAATTGCGCGCGAGTCTGCACGCTGCAATCGTCGTCGCGGCACGCGAACAGGTTGCTCTCCGTGGGCGGGCAGGCGCAACCGCTGTACACGGCGATCTTGGTATCCACGACGGTCCGGCCGCAGGTCTCGACGACGTAGCTCCCGGCGCAGGCTTGGGCGGGCGCCGTCCAGCAGAACCAGACATCATGGTCGATTTGTGCCTGTTCAAAGATGGTGCACGTGTCATGCGCAGGACCATCCATCGTCGCAGTTGAGTTGTCGAAAGCAAAAATCCCCTCCCCGGAAATCGGCGCAGCATCCGCACAGGCGTCGTTGGGCAAGGTGACGCCCGCGGCGCCACCGACATCTTCCGACAATACCGCGACCCGCGACGCTTTGTCGAGCGACCGCGCAATCGTCACGTTGGCCAGGCGCGCCGGATCCACTGAAGACGGCGCTGGAGCGCCGACGGCGGCAAATGCCGGGCTGCAAACAAGACCACCGATGACGACCGTCAGAGAAGCCCGAAACCGTTCAGTATGCATCGTTTCCACCTCGCCAGACAACAGTTGATAGCAACCGATACGAAACGTGACCGCGTACGACCACGAGTCGTGCGCTCTCCTGTCGGGCATGAATTGGGTCTTCTTCAGCCGTGATCCGGCTGATCTGAGCCCCGGCGTTCACGCCGGGCGATATTGGACGGGTCCGCGACAACGATCGGCGAATCGGCGGATCGAGTGACTCGCGGAACAGGCCCCCCATGCCCCTCCGAGACTCCGTGTGACTGCGGCCTTTCAATTCGCTTTGGGACGCCGCGCGACAACGCTTTCGCCCAAACCCATTGCCGGGCACACGAAGCCGAACCCCAAGCAGACGGCTATTCCGTCCGCTTCAAAGATCAGCGATTCTAGGCCGAAAGAGCCACGCCTTCAAGTTCGGTTAAGTGCGTCCTAAAACCCCTCTCCCACCACGGGGGGGAGAGGGTAGGGTGAGGGGGGTTTTTCGGATCCACTCAAAACAAAAACGGCCCGACAAGCTGTCGAGCCGTGTGAGTGTCTTGCGCCAACCGTAAAGCGGCGACTTTGTGCCGTTAGTTCTTGCGGCGGCTACGGCGAAGTGCCGTCAACGCCCCCAGAGCGAGCAGTGAAAGCGACACAGGCTCCGGCACATACGTTCCTCGGAGCGTGTAGCTTTGCAAGCCGCCTTGATCGCCCGGCGCGTCGTCGATCACGAGAAGAATCCACGCGTCCGTTCCGCCGGACCCGCCGTTGTACTTCGAAAACCCGCCGGTGTTATTGGAATCTTCCGGCAGGTAAGTACCGCTCAGAATCTGTGCGTTTTCGGGCGGAAGGCCGGCCGCGCCATCGTTGAAAACCAAATTCACGCTCGGAAGACCAAAGCCGTTGCCTAGATCCGTCATGATTTCGAGCGTTTCTCCAAATGGATCGATCAGGTAAATGTCGAGGTCGGCCGCGTTCGTGTGAGTCAGCCCGGTGAGCACCAACTCAAGCGATGTAATGTCCGGCATCGGGTAAGGCGGCGCAGGCAGAATGTCGCTATGCGCCGGGTTCATCGTCAGCGCGAACACGGAAATGCCTGTACCATTACTGCCGACGATCGGAATCGCGCCGGTCTCGTTTTCAAAGGTCGTGAAACTGAACGACGGATCCCCGCCTGCCGACGCGACGTTAAATACCGCGCTCACCCCAACGCATGCGGCCAACAAACTAAAACGCTTCATTCTTCCAACCTCCCAAAGCTGTGATCAGCTACGTAGTGTAGCCTGGTTTCTCGCCAAAGGCAAGCCGTTTGCACCCGATCCTGAATAGGAAACCCGAGGCGCATCCGGAGGCTACTCCCCCGCGTTTTCATCATTATAGACGAGCCTGCGAAACTTTCAAGCCCGAAATATACTTCGGCAAAGAATCCGGCGAACCACCCTCAATCGCTCACTTGGCGACACTTTTAGCGGAACCCGCGGGGGAAAGGTCCGATAAACGGTCCACCTGATGATTGTTCGTTGTTGTTTTCGACACCCCGATCAAAAAATATCGCCGACGGAAATCCGAAGGGTGCAACGCCGAATCCTTCGAACAAAAGGCGGCGGTGGGATTCGAACCCACGAATAACGGATTTGCAATCCGTCCCCTTGGTCCACTTGGGTACGCCGCCGAAACAACAACGATCCGCCGACCTCGCCATCCGCGGTCACGCGCCGGTGCCCGACCGGGTGCAGCCGGCAATCTCGCGGCGAGAAGGCCGACGGGTCGGGTATCTATAGCCTCTCTTTTCTCCGCGGGCAAGTCGAGTCGCATCCGGCGCCGACGGCTACACCAAGATGCGACCCGTCACCGATTGGTGGAGCATCCTTCGCCCCGTCTTTTTGCTGGGACTCGGCTTCCGCTACTGACCCAGGAACGAGGTTTTTTGGTCCACCAGCTTTACTTTTCGGACGAAAAAAGGATACGCGGACTTGCCGGACCGGACCCCGTCGCGGGGCGAGTGCGGTGACGTAGTGACTGCGGTCCCGACGCGCCGGGATCGCCCACGGAGAGACAGTTTGGACGTATTGCTCATCAACCCCACCTGGCTGACCAAAGACGGCAATATCTGGTACGGCGTAAAGAGCACATCGCCGCCGCTGGGGCTGCTCTACGTTGCGGCCTACACCGAGGCGCGGGGAAGCTCCGTACACGTCATGGATGTGAACGCCGAGCGTCTGCACTTTGAGGACATCGAGGCGTTTATCGCGGATCGCCGCCCGAAATGGATCGGTCTCACCGCGGTCACCGCGCAGATCATCAACGCGAAACGCATCGCGGGAATCGCCCGGCGCGTTTCTCCGGAATCAAAGGTTGTCGTCGGCGGCGTACACGCCACGGCGCTGCCCGACGAGGTCCTGCGCGATCGCAGTGTGGACTACGTGATTCGCGGCGAGGGCGAGTTGCCTTTCGTATCGCTCGTGGAGGGCGAACCGGCGGAGATGATTCCGGGACTGTCGTATCGCGGATCCAATCCCCTCCAACCGATTCAGCACAACCCGATGGGTGAGCCGATCAGGGACCTCGATTCCCTGCCCACGCCCGCGTACCACCTGGTCCGCTTCGACTTGTACAAGCCGGCTATCGGCGCGTATCGCCGCCTGCCCGCGATCAATATGACCATGACCCGCGGCTGCCCCGGCAAGTGTACGTTCTGCAATTCCGCCGAGACGGCACTCCGCACGCGCTCGGCCGAGCACGTCGTGGACGAAATCCAGAGGCTGCAAGGCCGGTACGGCATTCGGGAGGTGAGTTTTTACGACGACACGCTGACGATCTTCAAACCGCAGGTCGCTGCGATGTGCGATTTGATCGTCGAACGCGGGATCGACCTGACCTGGTCGTGTTTCGCCCGCACGGACTGCGTCAGCCCGGGCCTGCTGAAGAAGATGCGTGCCGCGGGGTGTCACCAGATTCTGTTCGGCATCGAGTCGGCGGATCCGGAAATCCTCCAAAACGTCCGCAAGCCCATCGACATCGAGCAAACGCGTCGTGCGGTGCGGATGGTTCAGGACGCGGGCATCACGGTGCGGGCCGCCTTCATGTTCGGCAATCCCGGCGAGACCATCGCCAGCATGAGGCGCACCATCGACTTCGCCAGGGAGCTGGACCCGGACATCGCTCTTTTCAACATCACCACGCCGTATCCGGGCACGCAGATGTTCGACTGGGCCAGGCGCAACGGTCACTTACGCACGCTCGACTGGAACGACTACGACCTCGCCAATTCGGTGCTCGACCTGCCCACCGTGTCGAGCGGGGACGTGAACCGCATGTACAAGATCGCCTGCCGCGAATTTTATTTTCGCCCGCGATACCTGCTCCGCCGCCTGACCAAGTTGCGCAGCTTCGAGGACATCAAGGCGAATCTTCAGGCGTTTCGCTCGATCCTGTTCACCCGCGCGACCGCGCCGCGAATTGTTCCGCGCACGCGGATTTCCCACGCCGAATCGATCCGGCCCGAGGCGGCTACGCCCTTCGCCGGGGCGACCTGCTGAACCGACAAAGGAGTGCGACCACGTGACGATCCCACTGGTCAATCTCAGGCGGCAACACATGCCCGTTCCGGCGCCCGTCTGACCGAAACGCCGGAAGAAAAAGGAACGCGGCGTGGAGGTCGGTGAGCACCAACCGCCACGCCGCGTTGTTTTTACACAATCATCGCCGCGAGGACGCGGTCGAATTCATCCTAACGTCACGGTCCCGTCGTGCTCGGACACGCCGGAAGAGTCGTCCCGTTGGCAACCGGGTAGCCGCTGGCGCCATTGAGCAGGTCGATTTCCATCAGGATGTCCGCCGGAGCGCACAACGCACTGCGATCGATGTCGCACTGGTAGATCGCCAGCGGCGGGTTGGTCACGCCGTTGAGGTTGTCGATGATGTCCAGAATATCGACCGGCGCCGCGGTGCGGTCGCCGTTCGCGTCCGCAGGCAGACCACCGATACAACGCCGCGTGTTGCTCGCGTTGTGCAGCACGCAGCTCCACTTCCTTGTCGGAATCGGGGCGACGAAGGTGACCGTCGCCACGGTTCCGTTCAGCACGACGTTGCTGATCGTCGGGCTACCCGGGCCCGTTCCAAACGTCTGAACCGTGTAGTCGCCCGCGCCATCCTCGGTCTCCCCGGCTGTTCTCTCAAACGTCAGCGCGATAGACTGGAAACCGCGCCGCTGAGTCGGCTGACCTTGCAGGAATGGGATGCGGGCGTCGATCGCACATTGCAGCGGATTGCTGGACACGATGCGGTTCGGCGGAATGATGCACGGCGGATCGAGCGTCGCACAGGTTGATCCTGGACCGCCAAATCGCTCCCCTGCGTCCCGACAATCCGTGTCCAAAACATCGTCCGTACAGACACCCTTACCCGTAGTTGTGTTACAACAGGCACCGCGAATCCCCGGGCAAGGCGGGCCGTTGATCACAAGCGATTGCAGCACGGGCAGCGCACAGTACGGCGGAGTCAGGGGGTTGCAGATGAACGTCGCGGTCCTGTCGTTAACCAGATCGAAGGTGAACCTACCGCACATCGCGGGCCTCCCATCTGCCGCCCTCGCGGGCATCGCCTTCAGGTTGAACGTGCCGCCGTAGTAGGCGCCGCCGGCATCGAACTGTCCGTCACTATCGTGAATAGTGCCGCCCCATTTGTTATCGAGCGAATCGTTCGCCACCGCAATCGTCGATCCGAAACCGAACAACAAGAAGTCGGCGCGTAAGTTTGGGTTGTCAATGGATCCCATTAGACTCGCGTTGAAGGTCGTGCCGACACAGCCGAACTGGACATTCGGGACAAGGTAAAGCGGATCATCGCAAGGCGGGAAATCCTTAATCAGCGGCGCGTCCCAACCAATGGGCAGCACAAGCCCGCGCCCCGGACCGCTGCTTTGCACACCCATAAGACCGGCGACTTGCGCCTGATAGGTGCGCACGAGCCCGGTGCCGCCGCCCAAGGCGTCGAACTTGGGATTCCCCCATCCCGAAAACATCAATTCCGCCGTGATCGTATCGCCGGGCACGACGTCGATGGTGTTCGTCGGTCCCCCAGGGATAGCGACTCCGTTTATCTTCACCGCTTTGAGTGAAACCGTCGCGGCGGCCAAGGCGTCGGCCCCGCTCATCACCACGCCAATACAGCAGCCCAACCATGCCGCGCGCGTAAACAGCTTGAACATTTGCTCGTCCCCTTCTTAGACACAGCCCACGCGGATGCAAGCGGTCGCCTGCGATCCACCCAGAATTTACCCTAGTTTAGCCGGTTACCCGGCGTGACTCAATAGTTGCGCGGATTCAAATTGCGCACAAACCCCAAAGTCCGAGAAAAAAGCACCGACCTCATCCGGGGTAAGACAGCGGCATAAGCAGCGGGCAAACGCCGTAAGGCGAATCCTACCCCCTTTGGGTCTCGGCGAAGCGCCCCCCGCGCTTCCAACCGCCGGCTCACGGCGCCGACGGTCCGATCCGACATCGATGCTGTTGCCGGTCCCCGCACCCTCCGCGTCGGCAATCCGATCGCACGCGGACTGAAAACCCACGTCGTCTATTATAAGTCCGCGCCCCACGCGGTGTCAACCGCCGTGTTTTTCCGCGCTTCTGCGTGTTGAGACCGACCCGAAAGCGGGCACAGCAGGCGTCTTGCGACCGGCTTGAATCGCCTGACGAAGGTCCTGCACCTCTTGCTGGATGAGCAGATCGGTCATGAAGGTCTCCAAACGGGCGAGTCGAGCGACCGCCAGATTGCGAGTGGTCTCAAACCGGAACGAATCGGTCAGCCGGGCGGTCCAAAACTGGTATTCTTTTCGACGGCGCCAGGTATCCAGAATCGACTGAACCCCTTTGCCGTCGAATGCGCCGCGACGGATCGCGGGCCACAAAAACATCAGACCGAATTCTTCAAGGTTGTCGGCTTCAGCGATGATCTGCGTTTCGATTTGCTCCGTCCGGCGGTCGTTTCGGGCGCGAATCGCGGCGCCGGCACGGTCCAGTGTTTCGGGCGGGATGAGGTCCTTCAGCGACCGCTCCATCATTTGCGCCCCCTCCGTGCAGGCGGATTCGGGTGCGGGCCCCAGGAGGATTTCGTGGCGTTCGATTTCGCCGGCGCGCAGGCGGACGACCCACCCCGCGTCATGGTAAAGGGCCGCCGCGAGAACCGCGACCTCGTCCGGGGCGTACGCCTGAATTTCCGGCACGCGGCTGATGTATTCCGCGCTTTTGGCCACCCGCACGGTGTGCTCCCAAAGGAAGACGTCCTGTCCCCGTTGGGGCATGGAAATGGTCAGGTCCGCGCGAGCACGTTTCCAAATCGCCTCTAGATCCATCGCAAGGGACGTCCACTGTTCAGGGGCGATGACGCCGCTGCTCGGCGTCGCGGCACATCGTTCATCGCGCCGGGGTGTAATCGCCGGCGTACGACTCTCGGCAGCAAAGGGGAGTAGGGCAGGTCTCTTGACCTGCCGCAACACTATTGGATCGCGAAACGAATGGCGGCGGCAGGTCCGAGACCTGCCCTACCTGCTTCAACGTAATTCCGAGCCGTGTTTCACCCAGGCAACGCCAGGCATGGATCCGACATCCTCCCCTCCCGCGCACTATTCGCCTGGGAAATACCGCCAACCGACCAAACCAAATCGCCGAGCGTCAATCCAATCGAGAGGGCCGCGCGCGGCTACCGCATGCCGCCTCATTCCGCCACAAGCGTTCCGAACCCAAGGAAACAGCGACCGGAATGGCCGCTCCCCAGCCGCCCCCAGGCACTCTATCCGTCGATTGCGAAGCCCCATTGTAGCAGAGGCGGGTTTCGGAACGCCACACAAAAATACGAAACCTGATCGAAGTCGGCCGAACCTCAAGACGGGACCGGACCAGCGACCTGTCCCGCTGATTAAGAGGCATCCTCAAACCAAGAAAACGATCATTCGCGCGGGCTAAAAACTCACGGCTCGTCAATTCCAGGACGCCCTCCAGACCGATTAGCTAATCAGTTGGTAGTGGAAATTACGCTTTCGCGGGGCCCAACCGGCCCCCGTGATTGCGTCGCGGATTTGCTGCTCGGTCAGCCGAAAGGTGGTTCCGGCGGCGGAGACGACGTTTTCTTCCATCATCACCGAACCCATGTCGTTGGCCCCGAAGAACAGGGCCAGTTGTCCTATCTTAACACCCTGCGTGACCCAACTCGACTGGACGTTTTGGATGTTGTCCAAATAGATTCGCGAGAGCGCGGTCATGCGGAGGTATTCGCCGGCGTCGGCCAGCTTGAGGTGCTTGCCGTCGGGCAGGCCGGCGTAATCGGCGTCAAACTGGGGGATTCGCCCCAGGGGGGTGTCCCCCGGCTGAAAGGTCCAACAAATGAACGCGGTGAAGCCGCCGGTTTCGTCCTGCAGGTCGCGGATGCGTCGAAGGTGTTCGATGCGTTCCGGAATCGTTTCGATGTGGCCGAACATCATCGTGATGCTCGTGCGCATGCCGATCCCGTGCGCCTCGCGCATGACATGCAGGTATTGCCCGGTGTCGGTCTTGCCGCGGGCGATTTTGTTGCGAACGCGGTCGACGAGAATCTCGGCGCCGCCGCCGGGGATCGAATCCAGACCGGCCTCCTGGAAACGGAGCAGCACGTCGCGAACACTCATGCCGAAGATTTCGTGAAAAGCGTGTATCTCCGGCGGGCTGAAGGCGTGGACGTGAATGCCGGGGAACTCCCGTTTGATGAAGCGCAGCAGATCGAGGTACCACTCGAACGGAAGCATCTCGGCCGGAACGAGACCGCCCTGCATGAGGATTTGCGTGCCCCCGATGGCGATCAACTCCTCGATCTTCCCGCCGATCTCCTCGAACGAGAGCACGTACCCGTCCGGCAGGTCCTTGCGGCCGGTGTCCATGCCCGGCGGATCGGCCTTGAAATTGCAGAAGATGCACCTGGCCGTGCAGTAATTGGCGTAGTTGATGTTGCGATCGACGACGTAAGTGCGGTACGGCTCGGGGTGCAGCCGCATCGTGATTTCGTGGGCGCGGCGGCCGAGCTCGTGGATCGTGCAATCCAGATAGAGGGACATTGCGTCGTCGTCACTGAGGCGCGCGGTCGCTGGCGGCGTCGTCGGATCAACGGCGATGGTCATGCGAACACGACCTCCTGCGTGGATTGGACCAGGCCGTGCTTGCGGGCAAGTTCAAAGAACTTCGCCAGTCCGAGCCTCTCCCGCGGACCCATCGAAAACTTGAGCCGCTTGGTGAGGTAGCGTTTGGCCAGGACGATGGGCCAGTTGAGACCGGGGCCGTAGTCGGCGGCGATCAACTCGGCGGAGGCGACGCCGGCGTCTCGGGCCAGCGACAAACGGGCGGCGAGTCCGGCCAGGTCGAGATCGCGCGGGGCGGCCCAGACGGCGAACACAAAAGGGAGCGAAGTCAGCGACTTCCAGGCGGACCCCAGGTCGGTCTCGATGTTGTAGTCGATCAACGTGTTGTTGACGACCTTGTCGCCGATGAGGAGCACGGCTTGGCAGTCGTCAACCGTTTCGTCGCCTTCGAAGGGCAGCATTTCAAGCTCGCGATCGTACAGTTCCCGCCACAGGATCCTGGCCAGGGCGACGGACGTGTGCGAATCGCCGTCGATATGGAGCCGACGGATGGAATCGGGCGGTACGCGGGAAAAGATCCGAACAGTCAGCGTCTCACCGTCGCAGCCGATACAGGCGTCGGAAACGATTTTCCAGCGGCGATCATCCTGGACGAGATCGATGACGGGAACCAGTGCGACGTCGACGAGACCGTCGTCGAGCATGGGCGCGAGGCGCGACGGCACATCATGGATGATGCGAACGTTCGGGTCGGCCTCCAATCCCTCGATGAGCGGTTTGGCGTTCAGGAAGGAAACGACGCCCAGTCGCCAGATTTTTTTCCCCCCGCAGGGCGTGGTCGTCACAAAGTGCTCCGAAGTCCGAATCGAACTCGTGCCGGGCACGCACACATGCTTCGCGTGTGGGCCAACGTTTCTTTGGCCGTCCGAATTATACGGATGCCCGGACGGCCTTCCAACCATGCACGGCGCGGAGGTACGGTTTTCAATGTTTTTGAAGTTGTCGCAGGCGGCGTTGGTCCGTGAGTGCGGGGGTCCGTAACAGTTTCGGCGATCCTGTTCCGGATCGGACACGCCGCCTGATCCGAACCCGGAGCCCCGGCGCGCCGGGGACGGGCCAAATTACCAACGCCGCGACGGCAACAACCATGCCGAAGCTTGGCCCCTCCCTTCCGGTCGGGGTTCTGATTGCAGGTCATGCGCCCGGCACGGACCCACACGGACCGCCCCGCGCTTGGGGTTCTGATCAACACGCCCGTTTCCTGCCGGAACCGTCACGGACCCGTCCGCGAGTGCGGTGACTCCCGACGCGATGATTGACACAGGGAAAGCGCCGGGCTACGTTCCGCCACCGTGAATGATCGCGAAAAACCCGACGCGATTTATCCGATTCCTGCGCATGAATCGCGCGTCCAACGCCCACACGATTTCCGGGTGCGGTTCGATCTTTTCGTTGCGGGCGTTGCACGCGTATTCATCGTTGGGCTCGCGGCCTCGACGGGTTGTTCGGTGGCGCCGTCGGCGTTTGAAATCGTCGATCATCGTGCATCGGGCGAGACCAAGCGGTATCGGGAGACGTTCGACGAGTCGTACTATGACATCGACAAATCAGGGAATCTCACGCTGGTTTTGCGTCGCGGTCAGGCGGCCCGCGGCGACTTGCCGGAGCTTTCCCAGGTGATGGTCGTCCGGGGCGTGTGGCGGTGCATCCCCGGCAAGACGATCGCCCAGGATACGCAGATCAACGGCACGGTGACGTATGCGCTCATTGGCGGACGTTCGGGTACGACGTTCGAGGGGGCGGGATCGCTGTTCTTTTCACGGGATTGGATCGGAGAGGGACTGAGCGGCTCTCTGGACCTCGCCACGCTGCGGCCCCGGCGGCGGATCGGCGGCGACGAAGCGATCTTTGACCGGGCGGAATTGTCCGGGCAGTTCCACGCGAAGCGCGACCCGCGGCAGGTCCGCCGCATCGTCAACGATCTCGAACGCCGGTTCGGCTCGGAAAAGAGCTGAGCAAGCGCGTCTAACAGAACCCCAAGCGAAAGCGCGGGGCCATCTTACCGAAGCCGGAAAACGACGGGCCGGTCGCTTCCGCTCC
>ERZ1292633.3846-Hain-H41-02um-R1-3846-length-14290-cov-4_pt1 | contig 14290 bp, 10 predicted proteins | sample MGYA00564406_ERZ1292633 | MGnify/ENA primary metagenome ERZ1292633 (study PRJEB36523, sample SAMEA6512639) | groundwater metagenome | collected 2019-01-08 | study: AquaDiva: Metagenomics assemblies of 32 groundwater samples
CAAAGACACCAATCATCAACACAGGTGGAATTGATTTATCAGTCGGCTCAATGATGGGATTATCGGCGGTAGTTTTAGGTGGTTTGTGGCGGGACGGAAATGTGCCGTTACCCTTAGCAATTTTGATAACTCTTTTAGTCGGAACACTTGGCGGATATTTGAATGGAATAATGATTACCAAATTAAAGTTCCCGCCGCTCATCGTCACACTTGGAACATTTTCACTTTTTCGGGGAATTGCAGAGGGATTAACTCGCGGAATTGAAAATTATTCAGGTTTTTCGTCGGATTATTTGTTCATTGGTCAGGGCTACCTTTTGGGAGTTATCCCGACGCAGTTAATTATTTTTATCGTTGCGATTTTTGCAATGTTTTGGATACTTCAGCGAACTGCTTTTGGGCGAAGTCTATACGCAATCGGCTATTCTCAAGAAGGAGCAAGACACGCCGGAATTAAAGTAAGACGTTCTTTAACAACTATTTACACCCTTTCAGGATTTATGGCAAGTTTGGCGGCAGTCATTTACGTCGCCCATCTTGGACAAGCAAAATCCGATGCCGGAACTGGTTATGAATTGATGGCGATTACGGCTGTCGTGTTGGGTGGCGCGTCAATTTTCGGCGGACGAGGGACGATTTTAGGCACGGTTTTAGGACTTTTTGCGATTGTTATTTTACAGAACGGATTGCGTTTAAGCGGATTGCCGACTGAATTGGCAGGTATTCTAACAGGCGTTTTATTGATCGCGGTAATTTTATTTGACAGATTTTCAAAAACTGCTTCAAGCGTCAAAAAAGTTTCGTTTTCAGAGGAGGAATTTGAGGTGAAAAATTCACAAGTTGGGTTTATTTGTGCGGCAATTGTGCTGACAGGTTTATTGATTGCGGGTAGTAATTGGATGTTGGTTGGTTCAATTAAACAGGGTAGTTCGACCGCTCCGGCAACCAATTCATCAAGCCAAAATGCTTCACAAACTACACCACCGACGGGCAAAAAATCCGTTATTGGAATGATGCCGAAAGCGAAAGGTGATCCGTATTTTATCAGTTGCAAAAAAGGTGCTGACGAAGCTGCCAAGGAACTCGGAGCGGAGCTTTTGTGGGATGGTCCGACTGACTTAGACCCTGCTAAACAAAATGAAGTTGTCGAAGCGTGGATTACTCGCGGAGTTGATGCGATTGCCGTATCTGTTGAAAACAAAGAAGCTATTTCGACCGTATTGAAAAAGGCGAAAGATAAGGGAATCAAGGTTGTAACTTGGGATGCGGATTCAAACAAAGATGCCCGTGACTTTTTAATCAACCAAGCCACACCGCAAGGAATCGGCGAAACTCTGATGGACGAAGCCGCCAGAATTTTGGGTGGAAAAGGTGAATTTGCGATTGTTACGGCGAGTTTGAGTGCGGCAAATCAAAATGAGTGGATTAAATTTATCGAAGCCCGTTTGAAGGAAAAATATCCCGACATCAAACTCGTCGGAATTAAACCGAGTGACGGTGATAGAGACCGTGCTTTTAGCGAAACACAAAATATTTTGAAGGTTTATCCGAATGTAAAACTCGTGATGGGAATTGCCGCGCCAGCCGTTCCGGGCATCGCCGAAGCCGTCAAACAGTCAGGTAAAACCGATGTTAAAGTTACAGGTTTATCACTCCCGAATATGTGCAAACCGTATATCAAATCGGGGATTGTGGATAGCATTGTTTTGTGGAACACGGGTGATTTAGGTTATTTGTCCGTCTATGCCGCCAATGCGTTAGCAAACGGAAAATTAAAACGTGGCGATAAAACCTTTGAATCCGGTAAGTTGAAACAACTTGAAGTCGTTGAAGATGAAATCAGGCTCGGTAAGCCGTTTATTTTTAACAAAGATAATGTAGATAATTTTGATTTTTAGTGAATTAGGAGAAAACGAATGAAATTTGGAAGACGAGAATTTTTGGCTAGTTCGGCAGGACTTGGAACTTTGGCGTTGCTTGCACCTCGAACAGCGTTAGCGGCGGATTCAAAGATTGAAATTCTTTTGAATGAACCGATTGGAACAATTCATCCTGACGTTTACGGTCATTTTGTCGAACATCTCGGAGCGGTTGTTTATGACGGTATTTGGGTTGGCGAAAAGTCCAAAATCCGTAATTATAATGGACTCCGTGCTGATTTAGTTGACGCTTTGAAGAAAATTAAACCGGGTGTCATTCGTTATCCGGGCGGTTGTTTTGCTGATCAATATGATTGGCGTGATGGAGTTGGACCGCGTGAAAAACGCCCGACACACGTTAATTTTTGGGCAGATACAACTTACAAAGCACCGCAAAATTATCAAAAACTCCAAGGCGGTCCGCAAAAATACGAGTCAAATTATTTCGGGACTGACGAATTTGTGCGTTTTTGTAAAATGGTGAATGCACCGGTTTATATGGCGGCAAATCTCCGCACTCGTGATGCGAGAGTTTTCCAAGAATGGCTTGATTATTGCAATTCGCCTGCAAACACAACAACTTGGTCGAAAGAACGGGCAAAAAATGGTTCGGTTGATCCGTATAAAGTTGAATATTGGGGCATCGGCAATGAATCTTGGGGTTGCGGCGGCGACTTTTTGCCTGAAGAATATGCGACTGAGTTTCGCAGATATGCGGCTTGGAATCCGACTTTTGGAGTTAAATTAAAATTCATTGGCGCAGGTCCGAATGGTGGTGATACAAACTGGACTCGTCGTTTTTTCCAAAAATTAACCGAAAAAGGTCCCGGAATGGTCAATCGTTTATATGGTTGGGCATTGCATTATTATTCGGGTTCGACGGGTAAGCAAATCGCCAACGAATTCGACGTAAATGATTGGTATGATTTAATCCAACGTTCGGATCGGATGGAAACTTTGATTGAAGATCACTGGCAAGTGATGGGTGAATTTGACCGCGAACGCCGTGTCAAAGTTTGCGTGGATGAATGGGGAGCGTGGCATTGGCAAGACCCCGATATGCCCGATGGTTATCTTTATGCCTATGCTTCAACGCTTCGTGATGCTTTGATTTCGGGATTGAATCTCGATACTTTCCAACGTCACGCCGATAAAGTTGTGATGGCAAATCCGGCTCAGTTGATTAACACGATTCATTCTTTGTTTATCGCCGCCGAAGATAAGTTTGCGGTTACGCCGAACTATCACGTTTTTGAAATGTATATGCCTCATTCGGGGGCGACCGCTTTGAAAACTGAGTTTATTTCGCCAAAAGTCGGATTTTCAAGATTTGATTCACAACGAAAAGAGACGAAAGCAACAATGTGGGGATTGAACGGTTCGGCTTCGGTAAAAGGGAAAACGGTAACAGTTACAGCAGTTAATCCCGATCACGCAAATCCTCGTGAGGCTGAAGTCAACTTGCACGGAGCGAAAATTGTTTCAGCCGAAGCGAGAGTTTTATCATCAAATAATCTGCAAATTCGCAACACTTTGGCGAATCCGAATGCCATTGAACCGCGAAATGAAGCTGTTACAGTTGGTGCAGGTGGAACTTTGGTTTATAAATTTGCTCCTGCATCCGTTACGAGATTGACGTTGCAAATCGCTTAATTTTCTATGAAAAAGGTATTTTTTCAACTACTGATTTTAACTCTTGCTGTTTCAATAGCGGCTCAAGAAGAGTCTGTAAATGAAGAAATACCTAAAGTTATAATTTCTAATATTAAATGGTCGCACAAAGTGGATTGGAAGGTTTTTGAAAGGTCGGATTTTCCAACAAATTCAAGTAATCCAAATGCCATAAATTCGACCACGATGACCGTCCAAAAACGAAATTATTTTATCTACAAGGCTTCGATAAAAAACGAAACCGAGCGAAATGTTAAAGCATTCAACTACGATTTAGTTTTTTTCAGAAAAGAGACAAGTAAAGAAGTCGGAAGATTGGAATTTAGTTATTATCGTCTTTTGAAAAAGAATAAAAAGATTTCAACTGAAGGTTACGGCGGTCCGCCGACAAAATTGGTTGATGCAAATGAAGCCGATAATCCAACTACTTCATATAACGTAAGTGCTGAAATTAAATGCGTTATGTATGAAGATAATTCAATTTGGCGGAGACAAGGATTAGCTGAAAATGCTTGTGAGGAATTGAAAAACTTTATTCTGAAAAGAGAAAAAGAACAATCTAAGTTTAGATTTTAGTTTAAGTTATGAAAAAAGTAATTGCGATATTGATTTTAAGTTTATTCGTGCAAAGCTCTTTTGCTCAAGTAAATGATGTAACCACGCCGTTGCACAAATTACAGCCGGATTATCCTGTGCCATACGGAATTCCCAAAGATGCCGATGTAATTGCTGTAATAAATAGAGTTTACGACTATTTGAACGCAACTACACCGACAGGGTTTATCAACGAAAAAACGGGCGAACCTGTGGCGGACTTATCGAAAGTTGATGCAAATACGATCCTTGCTCGCGGTGATTTTCGCATCGTAAGTTACGAATGGGGAGTAACTTACGCCGGAATGTTGTTGGCAAATGATGTCACCAAAGACTCGAAATATCGTGACTACGTTGAAAAACGTCTGACTTTTATCGGAGATTCGGCGGGAAAATTCAAAAAACCGGCGGGTTATGAAGAATGGGAAGCCAGAATGCCTTTGCGTAATTTAATTTCACCGCGAAATTTGGACGATACCGGTGCAATGGCAGCGGCGATGATTAAGGCGAAACGCGGCGGAAGTAAAGCCGATATTCAGCGAATTATTGATGTTGGAATTGATCATATAATGAACAAACAATATCGTCTCAAAGACCGCACACTCGCCCGTAATCGTCCGCAAGCAAATACTTTATGGCTCGATGATATGTTTATGAGTCTTCCCGCTTTGGCTCAAATGGGCAAAATGACTGGCGAGAAAAAATACTTTGACGAAGTTGCCGATCAAATTGAATTATTTGAAAAGAAAATGTTCAATCCGAATCTGAATATCTTTATGCACGGTTGGGTTGAAGGAATGTCCGAGCATCCCGAATTTCATTGGGCGAGAGCAAACGGTTGGGCGTTTATGACGCTTGCGGAAGTGCTTGACGTGATGCCTGAAAATCATCCGAAGTATAAGCAGGTATTAAATTTATTCCAACGCCACGCCAAAGGTTTGGCATCTTTCCAAAGCGGTTCGGGTTTTTGGCATCAGCTCTTGGATAAATCAGATTCTTATCTCGAAACGTCCGCAACTGCAATTTACGCTTATGCTTATGCTCGCGGAGTAAATCGCGGTTGGCTCGACAAAAAGGCATACGCACCGATGACTTTATTGGCTTGGAACGCGGTTTCAACTAAAGTCAATGCGAAAGGTCAGGTTGAAGGAACTTGCGTTGGAACGGGAATGGCGTTTGATCCGGCGTTTTATTATCATCGCCCTGTCAGTCCATTTGCCGCACACGGTTACGGTCCTGTTTTGTTGGCAAGTGCGGAAGTTTTACAAATGTTGAAGAACTTTAAGTTTGAGATAAATGATAGTTCTGTTCAGTTATTGGAGAAGTAACTTTATGTTTCAAAAAATAATCAATCTATCGTTAATAATTGTAGTTTTAGCAGTTTCAATATCGGCTCAAGACTATTTCAAAAATTGGGAAAAAGGCACTTCGCCAAAGGAAGTCGGCAAGCGTTTGGCGGAAAATTGGGCAGCTCGCACTTTCGAGTTTGAACAAATTAATCCCGCCACGAATCGCCCTCGACGGCAGTTTGTGATTTATCCCGAAATCTGCACTTGGTATGGTTCGTTAAAAGTTGCTAAGTCAATTAAAGACAAAGACTTGCAAAAACGTCTTGTGGCAAAATGGGATCGTTTTATGACCGAAAAAGGTCGTGAAAATATCAATCCGATAGCCCACGTTGATTATTCAATGGTTGGCACGTTGCCGCTTGAAATTTATATGCAAACCAAATCCAAACCGCATCTCGAATTCGGGGAAAAGATGGCAATTAAACAGTTTAGTGACAATACACCCGATGGAATTACCAAAGAAGCCCGCTATTGGATTGACGATATGTATATGATTACGATTTTGCAAACGCAAGCATATCGGGCAACCAAAGACAAAAAATATCTTGATTGGGCGGCACTGACGGCTGATGCTTATTTGACTAAGTTGCAGAAAGAAAACGGTTTGTTTCATCACGCTGACGATTCGTTTTTTTATTGGGGACGTGGTGTAGGTTGGTTTGCAGCGGGAATGGCTGAACTTTTGGTGGATTTGCCGAAAAGTCATCCGAAATATAATTCAATTTTGAAAAGTTTCCAAAAGATGATGGATACTTTGCTCAAAACACAAGCCTCAAGCGGTTTATGGCGGCAGTTGGTGGATGTGCCGGAATCTTGGGAAGAAACTTCGGCAACTGGAATGTTCACTTTTGCAATGGTTCAAGGTGTAAAAAAAGGCTGGCTTGATAAGAAAACTTACGGTCCGGCGGCTCGCAAAGCGTGGCTCGCACTCGTCAGCAAATTAGACGAGAAGGCTAATATCAAAGACGTTTGCATCGGCACAAACAAAGGTTTTTCGTTGCAATATTATCTTGACAGGGAACGCAAAACGGGCGATTTACACGGACAAGCAGCAATAACTTGGACGGCAATGGCACTGTTGCAATAATTTACCATTAACAATTAATGAGAAAGGCATTTGTTACAACCATAAATCCTGATAAGCACGAGGAATACGAACGCCGTCATCGTCCGATTTGGGCTGAACTTGAGGAAACCTTAAAGGCACACGGCGTTTTGGATTATTCGATATATTTGTATCCTGAAACGAGCCAGCTTTTTGGCTACGTTGAGTTTGAATCGGAAGAGCAATGGGCGGCGATTGCACAAACGGAAATATGCCAAAAGTGGTGGAAATATATGTCGGAAATTATGCCGAGTGATCCTGATGGAAGCCCGAAATGGACTGAATTAAAGGAAGTTTTCCATATTGAGAAGTAATCAGTATAGTGAGCGGTAGCGAACATTTTAATTATCTAAAAAGATTCATTACGACACACCTGCTCACTACCGTTCGCTATACCGATTTTATTTATGAACAAATTTATCGTTACAATTCTGCTGCTGACGATTTTGTCTGTTTGGGCTAACGCTCAAGTTTTCAAGATTGTTCCTGATGAAGCAAAACAGCGAATTGATATTTTAATTGACGGAAAACTTTTCACATCTTACCGCTACGAGGAGAAAATCCGCCGACCAGTTTTATTGCCCGTGATGTCTGCTGGTGGAAATTTTATTACACGCGGTTTTCCGATTGAAACTCGTGATGGTGAAACGGTAAACCATCCGCATCAGGTTGGAGTCTCTTTTGTTTATGGTGATGTCAACGGGGTTGATTTTTGGAACAATTCTCCATTTCGTTCTGCTGAAGAATTAAAGCGAATGGGAACGATTATTCACCGTAAAGTATTGAAGCAAAAGGACGGAAAAGGAAAAGCTGAGCTTGTAACGCAATCGGATTGGATCTCTCCGAAAGGCGAAACACTTTTATCGGAAACGGCGAAATTTATCTTCCGAATCGAAGGAAAAAATCGCATCATTGAACGCGAAACTACTTTTAAAGCGAACATTCAAGATGTAACTTTTGGAGACAACAAGGAGGGTTTGTTTTTAATTCATTTGAATCGCCAATTGCAGCAAAACAATCAGTTTCCGGTCAAAGTTACGGATGAAAAAGGTAATATTTCCGAAGCAAGAACAGGCGAAAATTTAACGGGCGAATACCTAAACAGCGAAGGTTTACGAGATGAAAAAATATTTGGAACTTTTGGGCGTTGGGCGAGCGTTTCGGGAAAAATAAATGATGAAAGTCTGACCGTTACGATATTTGATAATCGTGCAAATCATAATTTTTCTATAAATTCTATGATGGTTCGTCCTTACGGTTTGCTTGCCTTAAACCCATTTGGCAGAAAGGCTTACGAACCAACCGCTGAAGCTAGAAAGTTTGTTTTAAGCAAAGGTAAATCAATCAAATTTAAACATCGTTTGACGATTTACTCGGAAAGAGTCGCCCCCGAAAAAATAGAAGTTGATTTTAAGAAATTTAGTGGAAATTAAATGCAGAAACACGCACGAAGTAAGTGTGTCATTGTCTAGGATAACACGCCTTTACTTCGTGCGGGCTTCTGCAAAAAATACTATGAACAAATTAATCCCCTTTTTATTGATGAGTTTTGCCTACGGCGTGTTTGCTCAGCAAGCAACAGAAATTCCTGTTTCGCTGAAAACGCAGGAAGGTAAATACATCGGACAAGTTTCGGGCGGTGGTTTGGATGCAACTGCAAATGCTGTTTCGGTAAAGCAAACCTTTGGTTTAATTGATATTAACGGCGGGAAAATTGCTGATGGCGACAAGGTCAAACTCCGAATGGATGCTTCGCAATGGCACGAGAATAAAGAGCAAAAACTGATTCATCGAGTGCCGACTAAAGGTGCAGTTGAAGCCGAATGCGTTTTTACTTTGAAAATTAAAGACAAACTAATTTATTTACAAACGCCCAGCGGGAAATTTGTCCGCGTTGACGATATTGCCGTTATCGCCACGGATGAAGAGAAGAATGCTACGCTTTTTGATATTCAAGCTGTGCAGCCGGTGGCTCAGTCCGTCAATTACACCGTGGCGTTTTTGCTCAATAATGGAAAACATTTAGGCATGGTTGGCGGCGGAAAAATGGACGCAAGTTCTGCAAAAATCGGCAGCAATCAAATTTTCCAAATGGTTGATTTAAACGGCGGTCAATTAACAAACGGTGATTCACTGAAACTTATTTTTGGACAAGCACCTTCGTTGTCTCAGTTGCATGAGGACAAGGAAAATAGTTTGATAAATCGCGTTCCGATTCGCGGGGCGAAAGATGAAGAGTGTATTTTCAAAATATTAATTGTCGGCAAAAACGTCATTTTACAAACACCAAGCGGTAAATTTGTTGCAACCTCGGAAGATGGAAAATCCTTAATTACAACAGATAAAAAAGATGATTCGAGTCTTTTAACGGCTATTCCAAATCCGCAACCGACGGACAAGTAGGACGGAACTCGGACACTCTTGTCCGAACAAACGCACAGCGTTTGAAAAGTGTCGAGTTAAATTTGGACTTGATTTTTAAATAAGCAAGTTAGCGTTTTGCAAACGCTTTCGGACAGGAGTGTCCGAGTTCCATTTGTAACATTATGAAAAAACTATTCGCATTCGCTTTAATTTTAACTTTTTCAATCACTTCATTTTCGCAAACTTTGCAAAATGGTTTTCAAAGTCCGCCGAATGATTCGCGGATAATGATGCGTTGGTGGTGGTTTGGTCCGGCGGTCACGAAAGCCGAAATTGAACGCGAATTACGGACGATGAAAGACGGTGGAATCGGCGGTGTTGAAGTTCAGCCTGTTTATCCACTTTTGCCTGATGATGCGAAATCGGGCATCAAAAACATTCCTTTTTTGTCGGACGAATTCCTTGATATGCTCAGGTTTACCGCTGATAAATCGAAAGAATTAGGGATGTGAATGGATTTGACGCTGGGTAGTGGCTGGTCGTTTGGCGGACCGAACGTGCCGATCTCTGAAGCGAATACGCAGCTCAAATTTGAAAAGGCGAAGATTGACGCAAACACTCGCCGTGTTCCGCTTCCGGCGATGATTCACGTTGAAAAACTTCTCGGTGCGTTTTTGATGAAACCCGATAAAACTTGGGAAGAATTGACCAACATCAAAGAAGATAATGTGTTTCTTACGGCTGAAGATGCGAAAAAAGGAAACGAAGTTTTGTTTGTTGTCCAAAGCCGTAGCGGAATGCAGGTCAAACGACCGTCAACAGGCGGCGAAGGCTATGTTTTGGATCATTTGAGCAAACCAGCCGTCGAAAATTATCTGCGGACGATGGGCGACAGGCTTTACAGCAAATTTGCGAAAACGAATGTTCCGTATTCATTTTTCTGCGACAGTTTAGAGGTTTACAACCAAGATTGGTCTGACACATTTCTCGATGAATTCAAAAAACGCCGTGGTTACGATTTGCGTCCGCACTTGCCCGCACTTTTGAACGATACGGCAAATCCCGAAATCCGTTACGATTGGGGACGAACGATTACCGATGTTTTTAACGATAATTTTATGATCCCAATGCAAACTTGGGGCAATAAAAACAACACAAAATTCCGCATTCAAGGCTACGGAATTCCCGCCGCAAACATCGCTTCAAATCAATGGGCGGATATTTCCGATGGTGAAGGTGCACAGTGGAAAGTTGTCCGTGCGGCACGTTGGGCATCGTCGGCAAACCATATTTTCGGGCGAAATGTTACGTCTTCCGAAACTTGGACGTGGCTTCATTCGCCTTCATTTCGGGCGACTCCGCTTGATATGAAAGCCGAAGCCGACATTCATTTTTTGCAAGGAATTAATCAATTGATCGGACACGGTTGGGCTTATACGCCTCCGCAGGTTGAATATCCGGGATGGCGTTTTTACGCTGCCGGTGAATATTCCGAGCGAAATCCTTGGTGGATCGTGATGCCTGACTTGGCGAAATATCTGCAAAGAATGTCGTGGCTAATGCGACAAGGCGAGCAGAAAAACGACGTTGCTCTTTATATGCCTGATGCCGATGTATATTCGGAATTTACGACCAATCACGTTCATTTAATTACGTCCGACCGCGAAAAAGTTGGCGATAATTTGATGCCGAGTTTGTTTGAGGCGGGCTACAATCTCGACTTTTTTGACGATGATGTTTTGAATAAATTTGGTAAGGTCGGCAAAGAAGAAATCTCGCTTGGGCAAAGTAAACACAAGGTTGTTGTTTTGCCGGGAATTGAGCGAATTCCTCTTGCGTCACTCCGAAAAATTAAACAATTTGCTGACAATGGCGGAATCGTCATTGCAACTCGCAGAACTCCGTCAAAAGTCCCGGGATTTAAGGCGACTGAAGCTGAACAGAACGAGTTGAAATCAAACATCGCTAATCTTTTCAACGGCAAAAATCCGCGTGTTAAGTTGGTTGAAAAAGATGCAGATGCGGGTTCAGTTTTGAAAACAATTTTGCAGCCTGACGCAGAATTTTCAAACGGAAAAGATTTTGGATTCGTCCATCGTAAAACCGCCGATTCGGATATTTATTTTGTTGCCAACACTTCAAACGTCAAAAAGAATATCGAAATCAAATTTCGCACAACCGGTCCAAGCGTTGAAGTTTGGAATGCAATGGACGGAACTTCCACGGCGGCGAACGTGAAAACTCAAGCGAAAGATTCGACATCAGTTGTCTTGAATTTTGAACCGTATCAATCGCACGTTGTCGTTTTCTCTAAAAACGGAACCCCGAAAACTTATGTCCGTCAGAATATTTCAAATCTTTCACAAATTGATTTGAGTAGCGATTGGAAAGTTTCCTTTGGTAAAAACGCACCGAAATCAATGCCGAAATTGACCGATTGGATTAGCTCCGACGACACAAAATTCTACTCAGGAACTGCTACTTATGAGAAAATTTTTAATGTAACATCAGTAAATAATGAATTTACATTAGATTTTGGCGAGGCAGAATCGCTCAGTTTTGTTCCGCAAGCAAACGGAATGGCAACATATTTGAATGCACCGATTAAAGAAGCAGCGGTTATTTATTTGAATGATAAACGAGTTGGTTCGCTCTGGTCACCGCCTTATAAATTGGACGTTAAACCATTCTTAAAAGCGGGTGAAAATCGTTTGAAAGTGGTAGTTGCTAATACTGCCGTAAATTATATGGCTGGACGAAAATTGCCGGATTATAAATTACTAAATTTGCGATTCGGTGAGCGTTTTCAACCGCAAGAGATGCAGAAAGTTATTCCGTATCCATCGGGAATTACGGGCAATGTTAAATTGGTAACTTATTCAACCAAATAATGTTAGGGATGGAACATCAAAAGAATATAACAGAGACTGAAGCGTTTATAAATTCGCTTCGGTCTTTCTCTTTGTTTGAAAAAGAGGGAGATATTTTTATTTCACGCTCGCCCGGACGCTTAGACGTGATGGGGGGAATCGCTGATTACTCTGGCAGTTTGATGCTTGAAATGCCGATTCGTGAGGCGACCAAAGTTGCCTTGCAAAAATCTAAAAGTCGAATAATTGAAATTATCAGCGAAAGCAACGGTGAAGTTTTGAAATTTGCAATGCCGTTGGACGATTTCTTCATTGATGGAAAGCCGATTGATTATGAAAATGCCAGAAATTATTTCAATCATACGCCCGAAAATCATTGGGCTTCATACATTTGCGGTGTCTTTATAGTTTTAGCCAAAGAAAAAGGAATTGGTTTTAATGAAGGCGTTAAAATCTACGTTTCATCAGAAATTCCTCTTGGCAAAGGCGTGAGTTCTTCCGCAGCGTTGGAAGTTGCGGTGATGCAAGCTGTTTGCGGAGCTTTTGAAGTCGAAATTGATTCACGCGAAAAAGCAATTTTATGCCAAAAGGTCGAAAATTTGGTAGTTGGTGCGGCGTGCGGTGTGATGGATCAAATGTCGGTGATGTTTGGCGAGGAAAATAAACTATTTTCGCTGCTTTGCCAGCCTGCGGAAATTCAGGGTTGGGTAGAAATTCCAGAAGATATTGAGTTTTGGGGAATTGATTCGGATGTGCGTCACGCTGTAGTTGGAGCAGACTATTCTTCGGTTCGCATCGGTGCTTTTATGGGTTATCGAATCATTTGCGAACTCGCGGGTTTTGACGTTAAACCAACTGAAACAAAAGGATTGATTAAAATTAACGATTCAAAATGGAATGGTTTTTTGTGTAATATAACGCCTTCGGAATTTGAACAATTTTATGCTTCAAAGTTGCCAAACGAGATATTAGGAAGCGAATTTTTAGCAAAATATCAAGGAACGACTGATTCTGTCACAACTATTGATCAAAATAAAATTTACTCCGTCAAAATTCCAACTGCACACGCTGTTTACGAAAATTTTCGCGTTAAGACATTCGGAGAAATTTTGAAATCTTCCAAACCGAATCTTAAATTATTGGGTGAATTAATGTTTCAAGCACACGCCAGTTATTCAGCTTGCGGTTTGGGCGAATTTGGAACGAATCTAATCGTTGAATTAGTCCGTGAAAATAACGCGAAAGATTTGTTTGGAGCAAAGATTACAGGCGGCGGGAGCGGTGGAACGGTCGCAGTTTTGGCGAAAAAAGGCAGCGAAAAAGTTATTGAAGAATTGGTGGAAAAATACCACGCCGAGACTGGAAAAGTCCCATATATTTTCAAAGGCTCATCAAACGGCAGTGCTGCATTCGGAGTTTTGAAAATTACGCTCTAAAAATTACGGTTTTTAACCGTTTTCGCTTTGAGAAAATTGTTTATACGTTTATATTTAAGTGCAATTCGTCATCAAAAATATTTTGGAGAAAATTTTATGAATAAAATGAAACTTGTTTCGCTTTTTGCCTTGGCAGTTTTTGCCTTTTCAGCGTGCAAAACTGAAACTACGACAACCACTACACAAACAAATTCAGGTGGAGAGAAAAAGGCAGACGCTAAAAACTTAAAGTTAGCATTTGTCACAAATAATGCTTCGGATTTTTGGACAATAGCTCAAAAGGGCGTAGAAAAAGCTGATAAAGAACTCGATAATGTAACGGTTGAATTTAAATTGCCCGGAAGCGGTGCAGTTGATGAGCAAAAACGCATCATTGACGATTTACTTTCAAAAGGTGTCAACGGAATTGCGATTAGTCCGATTGATCCCGACAACCAAACTCAATTCATCAACGAAACTGCTAAAAAGGCTTTGGTAATTACCCAAGATTCGGACGCACCGACCAGTGATCGTTCGGTTTATATCGGAACAGATAATGTTGCCGCCGGAAAACAAGCCGGTGAACTTCTCAAAGAAGCCTTGCCGAATGGCGGAAAAATTATGGTTTTCGTTGGCAAAACCGATGCCCGTAATGCAAAAGAAAGATTGCAAGGTATCAAAGATGCAATTCAAGGGACTAAAATCGAAATCATTGACGTTCGCACCGATGATGCTGATCCGGCGAAAGCCAAATCAAACGCTGCCGACACTTTGGTAAAATACACGGATATTTCCGCTTTGGTCGGTTTGTGGAGCTACAATGGTCCGGCGATTTTGAGTGCCGTTAAAGAAGCAAACAAAGTCGGTCAAGTGAAAATCATTACTTTTGACGAAGAAACTGACACGCTGAACGGTGTGAAAGACGGCTCGATTGTTGGAACAGTTGTTCAACAGCCATTTGAATTTGGTTATCAATCTGTCATTGCGATGAACAAAATTTTGG
>ERZ1292633.3849-Hain-H41-02um-R1-3849-length-14283-cov-4_pt1 | contig 14283 bp, 14 predicted proteins | sample MGYA00564406_ERZ1292633 | MGnify/ENA primary metagenome ERZ1292633 (study PRJEB36523, sample SAMEA6512639) | groundwater metagenome | collected 2019-01-08 | study: AquaDiva: Metagenomics assemblies of 32 groundwater samples
TTCCATTCAACTTCAAGCGCAACGCGATTTTTGAAGCAATCTACGCTATGCGTTGGTGACGGCTCTTCTGCGCCGTCAACGATAATCTTCGTGTCAAATGACTTTTCAATCCATCCGCGTTCATAAAGAGCTCCATCAAGCAGCTTCGTGGTTTCTGTCTTGTTTTTTCCTTTCTCAACAAGAACACTGTGCAGGAGCTTGAACCCGCTTAGTACATCCATCAGTTCCATAAACTCGATTGGATGGGTCACCTCAAACAATGCAGCCGCATTGCGCCAATCAAAAACATCGAATTTGGCGCACACCGCCTCAGGTACTGGCAATGGTCAGCCCCGGATAAAAACGTTGATTGTTCATGTTCTCTTTTTGTTCCATAACCGTAAACCAGTTAGGAAGCAACCGTGAATCGGTTCCATTGCGCAATGGCGGCATTTTCGACTGCGCATTTCGCCGTGAGAACGAATCATGCCTGCGCGATCGCTCAGGTGAAGCCGGAAGCTTCGACGCCATCCCCGACGCCAATCTCGCCCAGCGCGCGCGGCGCGGCGTTTTCGCCGAAGATGACGCCGTTGATGCGCGGGTCGGTCGAGCGGTGAATGCGGGCGAGCGAGGCGAGCGGCTCCTTGCCTTTGCGCTCGCCGGTCTGCTGATCGGTCGTCGTCACGATGCAGCGGTCGGAGGGTTTGACGAGATCGAGGATGACCTCGCCGATTTTGAGCCGGTCCCAGCGATCTTCCGCCCACGGCTCATCGCAGTCGATGACGACATTCGGGCGAAAGCGCGCCATTGTAACGGGGGCGCCGCCATGCTTTTCAATGTCTTCATTCAGCGCGGCGAGCGAGCCCGTCGTCGTCACCAGAATGGGAAAGGCGTCTGCAAAGCTGACCGCCACGGGCGAGGGCGTCCAGACGCTTGTCCTAAAGCGCAGCGCCCGCTCGTCCATATGGACGAGGTGGGCTTCTTCGCCGATGAGATCTGAAAGAAACGCGCTGGCGTCATTGCCGGTAGAGGCCGCGTCAATCTCCGCATCCCAGACGATGACGCGGCGCCGCGCGTCGCCCACGGGCGTTGCGATCTCAATCTCGCCGAAGCCGTCGGCGGAAAGTTTGAGGCCGTTTGGCGAGAGCGCCGCATTCATCGTCGCCATATGCGGGTGCGAGCGCTGGGTGAGAAAAACGCCGTCAGCGTCAACCGCAAGCCAGCGCCGGTCGCCGGCAAGGCCGCGCGCCTCGACGCGAGCGCGTTGCACGTCAAGCGCGCGCATGCCCTTGACCGGGTGAATGTGGAGGGAGGCGACGCGCATCAATCGCCGATCATCGACGTCGCCAGCGTTTGCGCAACGCCTGGCGGCGGCGTTGCGCTCTCGGGCACGAAAAAGTCGGGGAACAATTTGCGCGAGGGATCGACGCGATATTTTTCGAAATCCCTGACGCCATGGTCGTAGAGGAAATTGTCGTCGATGACGAAATTGCCGGTGAACTCGCGCGACGGCTTGGTGAAAATGAGGTGCGCGCAGTCGGAAAGAATATCGGCTGTGCGCGATCCTTTAATCATCGCGTCGCCGCCGAGCGCGAATTCGACAGCGGCCGTTGCAATCGCGGTTCTCGGCCACAGCGCGTTGAAGGCGATCCCGTCCGACTTGAATTCTTCCGCCATGCCGAGGACGCACATCGACATCCCGTATTTGGCCATCGTGTAGGCGACATGGCCGCCGAACCATTTAGGGCTCATATCGAGCGGCGGCGAGAGCATCAGCACATGAGGATTTGCAGATTTTTTCAGATGGGGAATGCAGGTTTTAGAGACCAGAAACGTGCCCCTTGAATTGATCGAGTGCATCAAATCCCAGCGTTTCATATCGGTCGCTTCGGCGCCGGTGAGCGAAATCGCCGAAGCGTTGTTGACGCAAATGTCGATGCCGCCGAATTTCGCGACGGTCTTTTCAACCGCATCTTTAACGAGCGCTTCATCGCGAATGTCGACGATGAGCGGCAGCGCCTTGCCGCCCGCTTTCTCGATTTCCTCAGCGGCCGTGTATATCGTGCCGGGCAGATGCTTGTGCGGCTCGGCCGTTTTTGCGGCGATCGCGATATTGGCGCCGTCCTTCGCCGCCCTTAGCGCGATGGCGAGCCCGATGCCGCGCGAGGCGCCGGAGATGAAGAGGGTTTTTCCTTTGAGCGATGCCATGGCCGGCCGTCCTTTTCGAATTGCGCTTCCAAATCGCCGGCCGACCATAGACAATTAGCGGCGGATTGTAAGCGGTTTCAGGCAGAAGCCGCGCTTCCCTCGCAGCGGCAGCCGATGATCCCATAGGCTTCTTCCAGCGAATGGGCGCGCTCGATGATTTCGCGCTTTCGCACTTTTCCATCGAGCGTCTTTCTCGTCCACACGACATCGATCGCCACATGGTCGCCGACGATCGCAGAGCCGAAGCCGTGCGCATCGACGTGACGCTTGATGATCTGCAACTCAGTCATAATCGCTCCAACTTGAAATGAGTTTTTGAGTATTCTCCCCGCCTCCTTCGCGCATCTGAAAAACGCAAGGGAAGCATGCAAAAAGAATGCGGCAAAGGTTCGGCGATGTAAACGCTTTTTCCGCGAAAAATATTTTTGAAAATTTTATCCGCTGCGCTTTGTCAGCGCCTCAAGAGCAAGCGCGCCAGCGGAGATTGATCACGTCTATCCGGGGCGGCGCATTCAATCGCATCGGCAGGCCGACCATGCCTGTCCCTGACGTGACGAAGACAAGTCCGCGCGGCGTCTGCGCAAATCCGTACCGCGTCACATGACACGCCGACGTCAGCGCGCTGGTGATGAAGGGAATGTTGATCTGTCCGCCATGCGTGTGTCCCGCAATCAGAATATCGACGGCCTCGCGCGGGCGCAGATCAAGAATTGTCGATGGATTGTGCGTCAGAACGATACGCGGAACGGCGCCGCGCCGCTCCAGAAGCGTACGGTTTTGACCCTTGGCCCATAATTCGCTGAGACCGGCGATCTGCGCTGTAGCGCCGTTGAGCGCGAGCGTTTCCTGCGCATTGTTGAGCAAGTGAACATCGAGCGTCCTCAGCGCTGCCGTCAGCGGCGCGCCGACATCGGGGCCGGGAAGACCGACATCGTGATTGCCAAGGACGGCAAAGACCGGCGCGTCAATCGCTTGGAGCTCCTTGAAGGTTTTCTCAAAGCGATCAGGCGCCAGAAAATAGACGAAATCGCCGGCGATGAGGACGGCGTCCGGTTTTGCGGCGTTGACCTTGCGCGCGATGCGCGAAACCGGGACGGCGTTGGCGAAGATCCCCTCATGCGTATCGGAAAATAGGGCAAGACGCGCCGATCCCGCTTCGGGAAAGCACCGCGACAGCGACGCCTCATGCTCAACAGTCAGCAGGATGCGCGGCTCGACAAATCGCGCATAGGCGAGAAGCGTCAGCGCCGCGAAAGCGATCGCGGCGAGGAGGCGTTTCGCGCCGCGCTGCTTCGCAATTTTCAGCACGAGATAAGCCGCCGCCGGAAAATAGAGATAGCTCGCGTAGAAAATCGTGAGCTTCATATATTCGAGAGGGCCGAGATCGCTCATGGCGCCGCGCTGTTCTCCCGCAGAAAGGCGGCGAATTCGGCCTCGCTGATCGCGCTGGCGGCAAGACCAAGCACGGTTTCGACAACATCTTGTTCGGACGCCCTCAGCTCAAAACCGTTCAGCGCAAGAAATGTTGCAGCCGCCATGAAGCCGGCGCGTTTGTTGCCATCGATAAAGGGATGGTTTTTGGCGATGCCGAAAGCATAGGCTGCGGCGAGATCAAAGGCGTCCGGCTCGCCATAGGCGGCAAGGTTTTCCGGGCGCGCGAGCGCGCTTTCGAGCAAGCCTTCGTCGCGAACGCCGTTCGCGCCGCCATGTTCGGCGAGTTGCTCTGCATGCAGAGCCGACAACGCGTCGCGCCTCAGCCATATCCACTCTGTCATGGCGGCTATTTCGCGAGTTCGCGGAGCGCGTTCCGGTACCGCTTTGCGATCGATCGTCCCGCCTCCAGCTGCTTTTCCAGCGCCGGATCATAGGGTCGAAGTTCGAGCCCGTCGGGCGTTTCGACAATGTGGAGATCGTCGCCTTCGCCGACCCGCAATTTGGCCAGCACATCCTTCGGCAAAACGACGCCGAGCGAGTTGCCGATCTGGCGGATTTTGAGGGTGTCGGCGCGCCCGGCGGCTTTCGGCGCGGCAAAGCCGGCCGGATCTTCCGAGAACCCTTTGTTTTTGCCGTTGTTCTTGCGAGTCATGACCGGCCTCGTGGTAACGGGTGTTATAATTATTACATCCGTTATAACATGTCAAGCCTCGGCGCTCACCCCGTCAGCGCGGCCGGGTCGAGGCGGGTGAGCGGACTGGCGCCGGTGGTGACGGCGGCGGTGAGGCCCGTCGCTTCGGTAAGGAAATTGTCGGCGTAAAACCGCGCGATGGCGATGCGCCCGTTGAGATAGGCTTTGTCGGCGCCCGGCTCTCTGACCGCGAGCGCTGCAGCGAGCGCGCCGCGCGCGAGATAATAGCCGCCGGCGACATTGCCGAACTGTTTGAGATAGGGCGTTGCGCCGGCGAGCACATGTTCCTGATCGACCTTCGCCGCTTCAAGGAGCCAGCCGGTCGAGGCCTTCAGCGCTTCGGCGGCGTCGAAAAGGCGCGCGCCGATGATTTTCAACTCCTCGCGCTTGCCCGCTTTGGCGATGGTCGCTTCTTCCCTGACGTCCTGAATAAACGACTTGATCGCGGCGCCGCCGTCGCTTTGCAGCTTGCGGCCCACTAGGTCCATCGCCTGGATGCCGTTTGTTCCCTCATAAATCGCGGCGATGCGCGCGTCGCGCATGTGCTGCGCGGCGCCGGTTTCCTCGATATAGCCCATGCCGCCGTGAACCTGCACGCCGAGCGAGGCGACGTCGTTGGCGCGATCGGTCGACCAGCCCTTCGAGATCGGCGTCAGCAATTCTTCGAGCGCTTTCGATTTGGCGCGCTGGCGTTCATCGGGCGCGTGTCGCGCAAGATCGTAGGCGACGGCGTGGGCGTAGCAGATGGCCCGGCTCGCCTCGACCAGCGCTTTCATCGAATAGAGCATGCGGCGCACGTCCGCATGTTCGTAGATCGCAACCATCTCTCCCGTTTTGACGCCCGTCGCGCGGCCCTGTTTTCGCTCCTGCGCATAGGAAAGCGCGCGCTGGAACGAGGCCTCCGCAACGCCGACGCCTTGAAGGCCGACGTCGAGACGCGCGGCGTTCATCATCACGAACATGTTTTTAAGGCCCTTGTTCTCCTCGCCAAGAAGCGTCCCGTAACACTCGCCGCGCTCGCCATAGACCATGACCGTTGTCGGCGAGCCGTGAAGGCCCATCTTTTCTTCGAGCTTGATGCAATGCGCGTCGTTGCGGGCGCCGAGCGATCCGTCTTCGTTCACATGGAACTTCGGCGCGAGAAACATCGAAATGCCGGCGGTCCCTTCGGGCGCGCCGGGAAGCCGCGCGAGCACGAGATGAACGATGTTGTCGGTCATGTCGTGATCGCCATAGGTGATGAAAATTTTCTGGCCGCTGATCTTGTAGCGCGTCGTCCCGTCGGCATTGACGCCGGCGGGTTCGGCCCTGGCGCGCAGCGCCGAAAGATCGGACCCCGATTGCGGCTCGGTCAAATTCATCGTGCCGGTCCACGCGCCGGAGACCATCTTCGGCAGATAGGTTTTCTTCTGCCAATCGGTGCCGGCGTGAAGGATCGCTTTCACCGCGCCGGTCGTCAGCGTCGTGCCGATCGCAAACGACATCGAGGCGCCGTTCAGCGCGTCAACCAGCGTATTCGCGAGCGTTGAAGGCAATCCTTGCCCGCCCCATTCTTCCGGAAACGCGAGCGAATTCCATCCGCCCTCGACATAGCGCCGGTAGGCGTCCTTGAAGCCGGGGCTCGTCCGGACGACGCCGTTTTCGAGCTTTGAGGGCGTCTTGTCGCTGCCGGCGTTCAAGGGCGCGACGACGGCGTCGCAAAATTTCGCCGCCTCGGCGAGGATCGCGTCGACCATCTCAGCCGAGAGATCCGGATAGGCGCCCGACCGCATCAGCGCCGGAAATCCGGCCATCTGGTCGAGAGCAAAACGCATGTCGCGAACGGGGGTTGAATAGGTCATGGCGCGCTCCTCAATATCGCCCGCTTTATGCGGGGTTCGTTCAGGAATGTGTAGCGCGCGGCGAAGAAAAATTTGCGCCCAATTCGCCGCGCCCTACGCCGCTTTGCGCGCCCGTTTCATGACCCATCCGAAGACGATCGCCGTTAACGCGATCTGCGTAATTGTCGCGATCATCGGGGCGGGGGCGAAATTCGCCGGCGCGAGACCCATCGGCGCATCGTTCGAGGTCGCGACGATAAGGCCTGCGAGGATCACCCCGAAAATGCTCTCGCCGACGATCATGCCGGAGGAGACGAGCACCGCGAGGCGGCGCGTGTAGTCGGGCTTCGGGGTTTTTGTCGACCAGCGATCATAGAACCAGCCAAAGAGCGCGCCGACGACGACCGGCAAGGTGGCGGCGCCCGGCAAGTAGATCCCGATCCCGACGGCGAGCGGCGGCAAGCGCACCCATTTCAACGCGCCCATGACGATATCGAGAAGGATGAGCCCGACCCCGAGCGCGGCGCCGATCGTCATCATCTTCCAGTCGAGATCGCCGCCGATGACGCCTTGGGCGAGGGCTGCAATCAATGTCGCTTGCGGCGCGGCGAGCGGCGCGCTGGCGATCGTATCGATGTTGGGCGCGCCGGCGAACCCGAACGCGTGGGCGAGAAGGTTCAAGACCGGCGGGATGACAGCGGCGCCCGCGATGACGCCGATGATCAGCGCCCATTGCTGCGCGCGCGGCGTCGCGCCGACGAGCTGGCCGGTTTTCAAATCCTGGAGATTGTTGTTGGAGATGCAGGCGATCGCAAAAACAATCGCGGTTGCAAAAAGCGCGAAGGCGACGAGCGCTTGCCGGTCGGCGACGGCCGGGTCGGCAACCGCGGCGAAGATCGAGGCGCTCGCGACAATCGCCAGAATGCCGACGCCGGAGATCGGGCTGTTCGAGGCGCCGATCAGGCCCGCCATATAGCCGCAGACGGAGGCGATCAAAAACCCGCCGACGATGATGAAGGGAAGCGCCGCCGCAATCAGCGTGACGCTATCGGCTTCAATCGATGTTCCGGCGAGGAAATCATAAATGAGATAGCCGCAGACCGCGAGACAGATGAGCGCGACGATCCCGATCGCTGCGGGCGACATGTCGAGATCGCGGCGATCGACAACGCCGCCCTTGGCGGCGCGCGACGCGGTGATCGTGCCGAGAACGCCGCCGACGACCGGGCGGCCGAGCTTGAACAGCGTCCAGATGGAAGCGACGGAGATCGCGCCGGCGCCGATGAACCGCACCTGATGCAGCCAGACGCTGCTGACATGATCGGCGAAAGAGACGCCCTCGGGCGCCGGCTGCACGGACGTCAAAATGGGAACGGCGCCCGCCCACGCGATGATGAAGCCGAACAGCATGGCGAGCCCGACCGAGACGCCGACGAGATAGCCGACGCCGAAGAGCGCCATTGAAAATCCCATGTCGACGCCGCTGCCGGCGCGCGGGCCAAGGCGGAAAAACGCTGTCCAGCCTGCGGTCGCGATGCGCGTCGCGGCAAGGATTGCAAGCGCCAGCGACGCAAGCGCGCCCCAGACGACCGCCATCAGCCCCTCGCGCGCTTCGGCTGTCGCTTCATTCCGCGCCTTGTCGCCGACATCGAGAAGTTCAGCCGCGGCGACGCCTTCAGGATACGGAAGATCCGACGTCGTCACCATCGCCCGGCGCAGCGGAATGGTGAACAACACGCCGAGAACGCCGCCCGCCGCGCAGACGAGAAAGCTCGGCAGGAAGGGAAAGCCGTTCCACCAGCCGACAATCACAAGGCCCGGCAGAACGAAGATGATTGCGGCGAGGGTGCCGGCCGCGCTCGCGACCGTTTGCACGATGTTGTTTTCAAGGATCGACGAATCCTTGAACGCCGACAAGATCGCCATCGAGATGACCGCCGCCGGGATCGAGGTCGCAACCGTTAATCCGACCTTGAGGCCGAGATAGACATTGGCCGCTGTGAATATGAGCGTGATGGCGATGCCGAGGACGATCCCCCTCGCCGTGATTTCGCGCAGCGCCGGTTTTGACTGTGGCTTGTCCATGCCGTCCCTCGATTGATCCGCTCTCAGAGCCTGCCACGCGCCGGGCGCGAACGCCACCGGCTGAATATCGAGGGTGCGAGGGCTGGCGTCGCGAAGGGCGGCGACTTATCTCTTCGCGCCATGACCAAGGGTCCGGAAATCATTTCGCTGAAGACGCCGGAAGAGCGCCGCCGCGCGCTCGCCGGCGCGACGCGCGCAATTCTCGCCGGCGATCCGGTCGCGATCCCGACCGAGACGGTCTACGGGCTTGCAGCCGACGCGGCCAACGACCGGGCGGTCGCGCGCATTTATGAAGCGAAGGGGCGCCCCGCCTTCAACCCGCTGATCGTGCATGTCGCGGACATTGATATGGCGAGAGAGTTCGGCGAATTTTCGCGCGTTGCGGAAACCCTCGCAGTGGCGTTCTGGCCGGGGCCGCTGACGCTGGTTCTCCCGAGAACATCCCGGTGCGGATTATCGCTCCTTGTGAGCGCAGGGTTGGAGACGATCGCCTTGCGCGCGCCGCGAAGCGCGTTCGCGCAAGAGCTGATCCGGTCGGCGGGAAGACCGCTCGCGGCGCCGAGCGCCAATGCGTCGGGCTCGATCAGCCCGACGAGCGCCGAACATGTGCGCGAGAGCCTTGGCGGGCGCATCGGCCTTATCATCGACGGGGGGCCTTGCGGCGTCGGCGTTGAATCGACAATCGTCAAAGTCGAGGGCGAGCGCGTGACATTGCTGCGGCCCGGCGGGATCGCGCGCGCTGAGATTGCGCGCGTCGCCGGGCGCGCGCTTGAGGCGCCGGCGCCGCACGCGATTGAAGCGCCCGGCATGATGCAAAGCCACTATGCGCCGCGAGCGCCTCTGCGGCTTGGCGCTGCGGAACAGCGGCAGGATGAGGCGTTTTTAGGGTTCGGTAAAATCGCAGGCCGCCCCGGCGCCGCACTCAATCTCAGCGCTGCGGGCGATCTTGTGGAAGCCGCCGCCAATCTCTTTTCGCATTTGCGCGCGCTTGACGCGCTATGCGCGGAAAAAGGTCTTGCCGGCATCGCGGCCGCGCCGGTCCCTGACGAGGGCCTCGGCGAGGCGATAAATGACCGCCTCGCCCGCGCGGCTTCGCCGCGCGACTAATAAGTTTTGGCGGCTGCGCCGCGCGACTAATAATTTTTTGGCCGCCGCGCCGCGCGACTAATCAACGCGGCTTTCTGAATCTCAGCGCGAATTGGTCCGTATGCCCCCGGATTGCGGGATCGAACACTGCGATGGTTCGCGGGTCTTCCGCATTGGCGAGGAAGTCGCTTTCAGCTTCGAGCTTGAAGCCGGCCGCTTCCGCCATCGCGACGACGATGGCGCGGTCGATGCGATGAAGATCGTTGCCGGCGGTTTCGGGCGCGCCGGCGGCCGCCGAATGGTCGATGACGACAAAGGCGCCGCCGGGTTTGGTGATGCGGTAAATCTCGGCGTAGGAGGCGGAAGGATCGCCGAGCGATGTTCCGTCATCGGGTTTATAATATAATTCGTGCGGGCCCTGCACCCAGGTGACGAGATCGGCGCTGGCGTCGCTTGCGTCGAACTTGTCGAAATTCGACAGCGACTGGCGGACATTGGCGAGCCGGTTACCGGCAAGGCGCGTCTTGATCTGTTCGCCGACGAAGGAAAGAAACCCTTGGGGGTTCTGCATGACGACCGCGCCGCCGGGTCCGGCCGCGTGGGACAAAAGCTCGGTGTACCAGCCGCCGCCCGCTTCGATTTCAAAGACAGTCATGCCGGGCGCGACTTCAAAAAACTCTAGCGCCGTCGCCGGCTTGCGGCGCTCGTCGTCCTTGCGGTCTTCCTCGGGGCGCGCGGGATCGGCGACAGCGGATGCGGCGACAGCCGCGTAATCGACATCGGCTCGCGGCGGCGCGGCTTCCGCTGGGGCCGGTTCAACCTCTTCAGCGGCGGGGGCAGGCGATGGAGCCTCGGTCTTTTTCGCGCAGGCCGCGAGAGTTGCGGCGGACGCCATGAGCGCGAGCATCAGCGTGCGGGTGGTGATTTTCATCATATTTCCCTGTTTTGTCGGTTCTCTTCCCGTGCCGCTTCTAGCCGAAACCCGGCAAAAGGCGAAGCGGGACGACGCGCCGTCTTGACGGCGGCGCATCAAGTTTAAAGATAGACGCGCCGCTTTACCCCTCAGGAAAATCATGGCCGCTCTCGAAAACGTGAAAAGCGATATCAGGGCGATTGTCGGCCCGAACGGCGTCCTTACGGGCGACGACGCTGAGCCGTTGTTGCACGAGCTGCGCGGTTGGTGGCCGGGCAAAGCCTCCCTCGTCGTTGCGCCGGCGAGCGCGGAGGAAGCCGCCAGCATCGTGCGGCTCTGCGCGCGCGAAAAAATCGCCATCACGCCGCAGGGCGGCAATACCGGCCTCGTCGGCGGACAGATGCCGCAGAACGGCGAGGTGCTGATCACGACGCGCCGGATGCGAAACATTCGTGACGCGTCGGCGACAGGGATGACCTTGACGGTCGACGCCGGCGTCACCCTCGCTGAGGCGCAGGAAGCTGCCGCGAAAATCGACCGCCTCTTTCCTCTCTCCATCGGATCTGAGGGCTCGTGTCAGATCGGCGGCGTCATCTCGACGAATGCCGGCGGCGTCAATGTGCTCCGCTACGGCAACATGCGCGATCTCGTGCTGGGGCTCGAAGTCGTGCTGCCGAGCGGCGAGATCTGGAACGGCCTTAAAAGCCTCCGCAAAGACAACACCGGTTACGATCTGAAGCACCTCTTTATCGGCGGCGAGGGAACGCTGGGGCTCGTCACCGGCGCGTCCTTGAAATTGTTCCCGCGCCCGCGCGAGCGGGTGACGGCGTTCGTCGCGCTCGCCTCGCCGGATGACGCGCTCTCGATGCTCTCGCGCGCGCAGATCGCGAGCGGCGGCAATGTGACGAGCTTTGAACTGATGTCGCGGTTTTCGATCGGGCTCGTGTTCAAGCATATCCCGGGCGCGCGCGACCCGCTTGAGAAAATCTATCCTTGGTATGCGTTGATCGAATTCTCGTCCGGGCGTGAAGGCGCTCTGCGCGATGAGGTTGAAGCGATCCTTGGCGCGGCGTTAGAAGCCGGCGTCATCGAGGACGCAGCGATCGCGCAGAGCGAAGCGCAGGCGGCCGCTTTCTGGCATTTGCGGCACATCATCTCGGTTGCGATGCGCCCCGAAGGCGCGCAGGCGAAATTCGACGTCTCCGTCCCCGTCGCGTCGGTGCCGGCGTTTTTGAAAGACGCGGGCGACGCGGTTGAGCGCATTCATCCCGGCGCGCGCGTCATCGCGTTCGGGCATCTTGGCGACGGCAACATCCATTATGATTTGCTGCAAGCCGAAGGCGGCGACCGCGCCGCGTTCGAGACCGCCGAAGACGAGATCGAACAGGCGGTCTACGACGCCATTGACCGGCATAAAGGGTCGATCTCGGCCGAACACGGCGTCGGCCTTGCGCGCCGCGACGACATCGCCCGCCGCAAGCAGCCGGCCGAAATCGCCATGATGCGGGCGATCAAGCGGGCGCTCGACCCGCAAGGGATCATGAATCCGGGGAAGATGATTTAAGGCGGCCGGCCTGCTAGGCTGCGCCGTCTCTTAGGGGAGGGGCGAATGGCGGGATATTTGAAAATTGCGGTGGGGGCGGCGATTTCGCTCGCGGCGATCGGCTGCGAAAAGCCGGCTCTCTCGCCCGTCGGCGAGCGCATCGACGGGCCTTATGTGCTCACGTCTGAAATTCTGAGCGCCTCGCCCGGCAAAGTCATCTGCTATCAAATCCTGAATGACGGATGCGATCTGCGCGTGCCGCCGCCGGTCGTGCGGCTCGGCTGGGACGAGAATTTCATCAGCGCTGCGGTCCGCAAAATCGGCGAGCCGGACGCCGTCGATTATTATTATATCGTCCGCGATTTTGACGGGCCCGGCGCCGATGTCGCGCGCGTCGTTCGCGGACCTTATGACGAAGCGGCGTTCATCGACGAGCGGCGCAAGCACGGCGTCCCCGGCGTTGCGCCAATCGGCTCCGCGCCCATTGGCGCAGAGCCAACCCCCGCCAATTGATTTTCAGGATGATTGGCGCCATTTCGCGATCATGCTGATTTTGATCTCTCCCGCCAAGAACATGAATTTCGATCCGGCGCCTTATGCGCCGGCGGCGACGAAGCCGGTCTTCTTGAAAGAAGCGCGCGAGATTGCGGGCGCCGCAAAAGAACTCTCGCCCGCGAAACTTAAAACACTGATGTCGATCTCAGATAAGCTCGCCGCCCTCAACGCCGAGCGCTTCGCGGCGTTCAGGGGCGACGGCAAATCGAACTCGCAAAAACCTGCAGCGCTCGCCTTCAACGGCGAAGTCTATCTGGGGCTCAGCGCCAAGACCATGACGAGGGAAGATTTCGCCTTTGCACAGGGCCATCTGCGCATTCTTTCAGGGCTCTACGGCCTCTTGCGCCCGCTCGACGCGATCGAGCCTTATCGCCTTGAAATGGGCTCCGGCCTTAAAAATCCGCGCGGGAAAAACCTCTATGAATTCTGGGGGACGCGATCGCAAAGGAAATCAACAAGACGCTGAAGGGCCGCAAAAACCCGGTGGTCGTCAATCTTGCCTCAAACGAATATTTCTCGGTCGTCGATCGCAAGGCGCTCGACGCCGAGATCATCACGCCGGCATTCAAGGACGAAAAAGACGGCAAGCTCCGCGCGCTGCAATTCTTCGCCAAACGCGCGCGCGGCTCGATGGCGCGCTGGATCATCGACAACCGCGTCGAGGACCCGGAGGCGGTCAAAGCCTCAACGGCCGACGGCTATAAATTCAGCCCGAAGCAATCGACGGCGAACGATTGGCTGTTCACGCGGCCGCAGCCGCCGCTGAAAAACGGCTGAGGCGCCGGACGTTTAGTCAAGGGGAATGCGCGTGCCGCATCCTTCGAGACGCATTCCTTCGGAATGCTCCTCAGGATGAGGTGGGAAGTTATTTGAAACAGGAGATTCCTCATCCTGAGGAGCGCGCTTCTTAGCGCGCGTCTCGAAGGATGGGCCGCGCGGACCGCAGAAGATTTCGCACCCGCGCTCTAAAACATCTCCCGCTGGCCGATCTCGCGGGCGAGCGCTTCTCCTTCGTTGCGGGCGTTGTTGACGGCCTTGGAGACTTGATGAAACGCCCAGAAGCCTTTGGGCTGGCCTGCGATCATTGAAAGCGCCGCCTCGGTTTCGCGCTCGTCGATATCGAGCCAGGCCGCGAAATTTTCGCGCGCGATGACGACGGGCTCGCGGTTGTGCAGCGGGGAAATATCGCCGCCGGCGGCGGCCGTGATAATCGCGGCCGTGTCGATCTCGCCGCCATCGGGATCGACCGCCGTTTCCCAGATGCCGGCGAAGGCGAAAACTCCGCCAGCGGAGGGTTTGATGAGATAAGGCTGGCGCGCGCCGGCTTCGGTGCGCCATTCATAAAAGCCGTCGGCGGGAACAAGGCAGCGGCGGCGCTTGAACGCGCCCCGGAAGGTCGGCTTTTCCGCGACCGTCTCGCCGCGGGCGTTGATCAGCGGTTTCGCGCCGACTTTTTCAAAATAGTCTTTTTTCGCCCATGAGGGGACAAAGCCCCAGCGCACCAGCGCGAATTCGCGCGCGCGCCGCTCGCCGATCCTTGCTATCGCGATCGGCTGCGTCGGCGCGATGTTGTAGCGCGCCGGAAAGTTCTGGAACAGCGCGACATCGAGATACTCGCTGACGATATGGGGCGGCGAGGTGAGGGTGAATCTTCCGCACATGATGAAAGCGACTATAAGACCGATCATGGGCGAACCACAAATCAAGGTCGGCGTCGGCGCTGTCGTCTTCAAGGGGCGCGACGTGCTGCTCATCAAGCGTGGAAAGCCGCCCTTCATGGGGCGCTGGTCGATCCCCGGCGGCGGCCTTCGTCATGGCGAGCGCCTTGAAGACGCGGCGCGGCGCGAGGTGATGGAGGAAACAGGGGTCTCTATCGCGATATGCGGGCTGATCGGCGCCTTTGAGGCCTTGCCGATGGGCGTCGACCCCGATTTCAGCCTTCATGTCGTGATGATCGATTACTGGGCGG
>ERZ1292633.3850-Hain-H41-02um-R1-3850-length-14282-cov-6_pt1 | contig 14282 bp, 11 predicted proteins | sample MGYA00564406_ERZ1292633 | MGnify/ENA primary metagenome ERZ1292633 (study PRJEB36523, sample SAMEA6512639) | groundwater metagenome | collected 2019-01-08 | study: AquaDiva: Metagenomics assemblies of 32 groundwater samples
AACAGTCAAGGGGTGTACCATGCATTGCTCGTCAACCATGGCTATGTTCAGTTCTCTCTTAGCGTGAACAGTTCCCTTTGGAACCAATTTATCGCCGGCGTGGAGTTCGATATTTTCAACTTCGGCACCGTCGCGTGGCTCAACCAGGGCCTGCCTTTTTACGGCTCGGGAACGACGCTCAACTTCGGAACGCTCATCGCCAACGGCACCTATGTTTACCTCAGCTCTATGCACAGCCAAGGCGGCCATCTCCAGACGCTCAACGGAGGCCAATTCCAATTCGGCAATGGCGCTTCCAATCCGCAAGCGCTGAAGCTATGCCAAATGTTCGGCGACCATTCTCACTACTTCCGGCTGATTCAGGAACGAGAAGCGCAGAAGAGGCAGCTCACGGCGATGGCGAACGCTGAGCGACGTGAACAACTGCCAAAGTTGAACCTCGTCGCCAAGGACGCGGACCGCGACTGCTGGTGGTACCTCGGGATTTGCTACTCCGCGCCCTACATCGGTTCTGCTCCGGAATTGCACTTGGATCAGCGGCTCAGCATGAACACCTTGGTGAAGCGTCAGCTCGCGAAGTTGCAACAGCAACCTCAACTCGAGGGTAAAAAAATGTCCGTGGGCCACCCCGAACGGAAATCCACCGCGAGGGCCGAAGCTTCGGGGGCGCGTCACCACGTTCAGGGGGCACCCCGACGCTCAAGTTCGACGTCCGTCGTTGTGGAAGTCGTGAAGCTCGTCGCCGATAGCACCGCGGAGCGCCAGGCGGCCCTCGTGGAGGCTCCGTGCAACCTGCGGTATGCCTTCTCCCGCACCAGAATCTCTGGTGATGGCTCCAAGGGCTCCGGCGTCGTGACGACCCTGCCCGTCGCGATTCAGGACAAAGTGACCATCGAAGCGGGTGGCGCGTGGTTCGTGATCCAGGAACGCTATCAGAGTCCGATCAAGGGCACCGGCGACGTCATCGTGACCAAGGGTGGCATGCTCGTGCTCAGCATCGAGGCGGACTTCCGTCATGGTGGTAACATCGTGGTGCAGCGCGGCGCGACCCTCCTCATTCCAGCCCACGGCCGTGTCAGGTTCAGCAACGCGTCGCTGGCGATCGCTCGAGGTGGGGTCCTGCATGTCGACGGCCAATTGTCGCTTTTGCGCACACCATCATCGTCCTCCTCGGCCGCGACCGAAGGCGCCGGCGGTAGTGTTTGGCACCATCCGATCGCCGAGGGTTTCCATCTGTTTGAAAACTGCGGCACCCTCATCGGCAAAGGGCGTGTCGCGAAGGAGGCGGACGACGATCTTGGCTGCCTACAAGGAGGTGACGGCCTGAAGACAAGCGGGAAAGAACATCATCGCGAACGTCACAGCGGCATCCGGCGTCTGTCGGTCAAAAAGGTCAACTCGGACATTCCTCCCCGACAGTAATATGTGTTGTTGTGTCTCCTCGCGTTTCCTTCGCTATTGACGGGTCGCTAGCCGTTTTCCCCAACCTATCGGCGCTGTCCCGCTCATCCACCCCCTGTTTGTTTCAACAATAGAGACCGGCGGGTGGTCCCGTTTCCCCTACAAGGGAAACAACGGGGCGATCGCCGAGCGGACCGAGCAGCAACCCACCCCTCCCTTCCATTTAACGTGGCCATGTCTCAGACAAACAAACTTCACAACGCGCGCGACGCACCGACCGTTCGTTCCCTTCCTTGATGAAATCAATGGGGTGGATGTGTGACGCTGTCGACCTCGTGTGATGAACCGGGAGACGGTTTGTTATCCTCTATCTCATCGCGTCCTTCCCCGTCCTTCCCCGTCCTCTAACAGGTTGATTGCTGCGGCGCACGAACACGTGTGGTGGGCGCAGCACCACATTTCTTCTTTTGTCTTTTGGTGATGGACGATGCCTCCCCAGCGGGAGGAGAGCGAACGCGGTCTAACCGGGGGGACGTTCGGGGGCACGCCGCCGCGGCGGATGGGCGGGTTATCATCTACTACGACGCCATCCGCGCCACCGCCGGCAGTGGCCATCTGTCGACCGAACTACGCGAGATGCTCCTGCCTCTCGTGATGAACATCGACGCCTTTCGGGCTCGCATGCGCCGGTGGACGGGGTGTCACCTTTTCGTCTCGTTCGCGGCCTTCATGATCGCCACCGCGCGAGTGGTCTTGCCAGCGGCGTCTCCGCCTTCAGCTCCCTTGAATCTGGCGGTGTCCTTCGGCACTCTCATTTGTCTGATCATGATCGTGCCTTGCTTCGTGCACTGCAAAAAGGCGATCGGGCCGTTTTTAACCGCGCCGTGGTTCATGAGCCAACCTGCGAGAAAATTCGCCCTTCAGTTTCGCAGCGCAATCATTGTGTGCCTCGTGATGGCGTTTTGGTCTGGGATGGTGCCGACGATGATTCTGATGGGCCGCTGGAGTGACCTGACTTCAACCCTGCAGCGTGGCCTCGTCGCCTCGATGATGGCCCTACTCGTGTTGTCCACCTTCGTGGCTGCTTGGTGTCTCTTCTCCGTGAGTCGAATTGGGGGGCACTGGTTTCTACTGTACGACTTAGTCGACGAGTTGGAGCGCGCGCGGCACATCGCGTTTATGCTAAACGTGGGTTTGAGTGCCGATGTCACGGCGGGGGCGGGGGCGGAGGATGTCCGCGGCGCGGATGCTCACGAAGGCAGAGGTGCGGCGGCGGTTTTGCCACATGGAATTGCGGTCAATCTGCCGGCTGGTGCGGCCCCTCTCGTGGTCGTTGGAGTGGTTGCCCCGGCGGCGTCGATGCGTCGCCATGAATCGTCTCATGCGGTTGCCGCATCCACCTCCGCCGTCGTGGCTGCCGGCGCTCTCGTCGGAACGGTCGTTGACGCTGGTCTTCGCGCGACCCCACGCGACGCCGCCAATGCTGGTATCGGTCGGGGGGCTGCTCCATTCCTGTACTCCTCGGCGGAGTATGTCCTCGGCCAGGATTCGGCGGATGGCTCCGTGGCGGCAGTCGGCGGGAGTGCGAACATTACCGCTGCTGAGAGAGCCGCCGCGTGCCCTTCGCATGACGAGGCGGTAGCCTTCACCGCGATAGGAAGCGAAGCACGACGTGGCCACGACGACGATGCGTCCCGCTGTGATTCCCCTCCAAGTGTCGGTTGCGTCCGCGTCCAATGATGGGTGACCATCTCTCTCTCACTCTCGCAAGTCGCGAATTTTGTTACCTCTCTTACGCACCTCAAGTCGTCGTCCACACACAACAGACGACCACCACGCAGTCGGCGCGCAGTGGACGTCGAGTTTTGAAACACCTCCTCGACGCCTCGCGTTCATTTTCAAGAAGAATAAAAGTGTGGCAATCCTCAAAGCTAACTCTTCCGGACACGCCATCGTCTCCGTTTCGTTCGTAAATGTTCGCGCGGAGGGCCCCCGACGATGCGAACGGTCCTCATCCACAGATCACCATCATTTCCCTCACGGCCACCACGCCTTCGCTCCCTGCGGTCACCCTGCGTGACGGCACAACAGTGGAAGCCGGTGTGGGCCAAGACCGCATCGACGTGCTCAAGGCCGAAAAAATCATGGCTCTTGACAATACCATCCTGCCGTACTTAGGCCGTTCGAGCATCGCCCACGCGCTCCTCGGCATCGCGCTCGCGGTCGCCTCGCTCTTCACGAGCTTCGGATGGATCTTTCTCGCAGGGCTTTGGGGTTTCATCGCCGGTCTCAAAACCGCCGTCCATTTCAACCGTTCCGCGGCCAGCCTGATGCAGCACAATTGCTGCTGCTCGGGTCCGCGCGACTTCGTCTCGCACTACCGCGTGATGATGTCGATTCAATTTGTCGCCCAATTCGGCGCCACCACTTCCGCAATCATCTTGATCGCCATGTGGCCGTCACTGTCGAGCGATATGGTGCGCCAGGCTGGCGTCGTGTGTGTCCTGATCGCGGCGTGCACCCTGTGCCTCGCTGGATGGTGTGTCTTCCGACTAACAGGTCGCTTCGCCAAGGCCTGGCTGACGCTGCTGCAGCTGGAGTACTATTTTGACGCGACGTCCTATTTCCACCCTCACGTCGGTGCCCCCCACGCCGCTCCGTACGGAACGCATGAACAGACGCACCCGGTCCAATACCCCGTGGCGCAGCCCGTCATGGGGCAGCCCGTGCAAGGTAGGGTCGTAGGGGAACCAGCCGCGTCGCCGCCGGGTCCCTACACTTACGTGTACAGCGACCAAGTGGCTGCTCAGCCGTCGTATGGCCAGCAGCAACAACAGCCGGCGCAACCCGGATACTATGGGCAGCAGCCCGCCCCGGGGCAACAGCAAAGCGCATACGGGCAACAGCCCGGTTATGGTCAGCAGCCCGCGACCGGTTACGCGCAGCAGCCTGCCTACGGGCAACAACCGCCACCCCAAGGCTACTACACAGGCACCAATCAGACGCAACAACAGCCGGCGCAACAGTCCGCAAGGCCCTTGTAGCCGCGTGGTCGGCAGAGGAAGCCCGAGATTGATGGAATTGCCGCAGGCTTTACGTGATAGCCAATTGTTTCGTGTCGCATGGAGGGGTTTCCGGTGGAAACTTTCCGCCCTCCCCCGAGTGTCCTCATTGTCGCCTTTAGCGCGCCGCTCTCGCTCTTTCTCTCTCTCTCTCTCTGTCTCTTGCTCTATCACGTCCGGACTCCAACTCATGGCCGCCAGCGGAGCAGCAGCAGAAGCTGCCAAAGCGAGCAACACGAGACAGTTGAAGAGGTTGCTTGAAGTGTGTTGTCCCCCGATCGCTTTTCTTGATGTTTTTTTTTCAGGAATCGTTCACTAGCGGCGTAACATGCGGCACCACGATGCCCCATCCGCGTCCCTCGCTGACGTTGTGGACCCCGGCCACCACCGTGCCGTCGATGACGTCGATGAGCGCCGGCAAAGGGTGGACGATCTAACGCGTCGCGTGGCCGGTACGTTGGACAACGGCGCCTTGCCAAGCTTGCGTCGTTCGAGTGTGACGCACGCCATCTTGGGCATCGTCGTGGCCATTTCGGGCGGGTTGGTGAGTCCGTGGATTGTCCCTTACGGAGCGTGGGGTGTGATTTGCGGCACCATCAACATGATCTTGTTCAACCGAAGCGCAAGCGAATTACTCGAATTTCATTGCTGTTGTGGGGCTCGCGACTTCGTGGGTCTGTACCGAATATTCATGGCGGTGCAATTCGTCGCCCAACTTGAAGCGATGGTCAACGCGGCCTTCTACTTGTCATTATGGCCGTTGTTGCCGGAGAACGTGCAGTTTGCCGCTGTTTTCTGTTTCGCTTTTTCTGCCCTGTCCTGGTTGCTTACGATATGGTGTTCGTTTCACGTGTCCATTACGTTCCATCGCGATTGGAGCCAGCTGTTGTTCTTGCATTCGTATGTCGACGATTTGGCGGCCGCGGAGGCCTTGGGTTTGCTTCCGGAAAGAGGAAGCCAAGACGCCGGGGCGTTGATGCTGGGGGGGAGGAGGGCTGGCTCCTCCGAACCATCAGCAGGCGGCCTCTCCGAACCATCGGCAGCCGGCCACGGGGCGGCGAGAACGCCGGACGATACGGCGCCATGGTATCCCGTGGCGGAAGCCTTGCACGGCTCTGCACCTGTGCAAGGGCACGTCGTGGAGAGTTCTTTTGGCGACGCTACCCAGACGCGAAGGCCGCGAGTTCATTTCGCCACAATGCAACCCGTAGCTTTTTGAAGAAGCTTCATTCGTTTCGAGATCGTCATGTTTTGAATCTAATTCGAAACCGTTACACCGTTTTCGGTTTCTTCTCGTTATCCGTTGCGCCGGGGCGTTTCGGTTCGGGGAGCCGTTGCCGGGTTGTTTTCCGTTCGACATTTTTTTTCTAGCAATCTCAGTTTCCATCACCTCGTTCAGGGGGATTACAGTCGCCGCGCAGACGTGTTTGGTTTCTCGTGTTCGGGCGCCGAAAGGAGGGAAGCACCTCCCTCTCGTTTGATTCCATCCCTCCGCGGTCACATTGATGGATTGATTTGCGTCGTCAGTGTCATCACTGGTAGTACCCCGATCCACACACGGACTGTCTCCGCACTCACATCCTTTCCAAGCGATGTCGCGCAATCTCGGAAAGCCCGATCTCATCCTCCAGGAACTCGACGAGTGGATGATCCGCTGGCGCCGCTTCCAAACCACGGATGACCTCAAGATTGAGCAAACCCGTCAGAATTATCGCCAGCGCAACTATGGGATCAGCCTCGGTGTGTTCACGCTTGCCACGGGCTACACCGCCGCCCCGTCCACCATTAACCGTATTTTTGGCCCGCCGCATTTTTTTGACTTTGGCATTGACGTCCAAATCAAGGAAGGCCTCCGCTCGCTGCTCAACAGCCGCCGGCGCTACACGCCGAACGGCCTCGGGCGCATCCTCTGTATTACATCCCGACGTTCCTCACGGTGGCCGCGTTGGAGCATCAAGCGGAGAAGACGCGGTTGAACTCGTACCTAGCTGTCCAAACCACTTTTGGTGAGCAAGCGCGTCGCCGCGTGAAGACGGGCGTGATCGAGGAGTTCCTGGCGCCGAACATCCATGCGACGTTGCCGAAGGACGAGGCCGTCGTGTATGGACAGTAGTAATTTGACCGCGCGGTAGGGGCCCTCTCGGCTGCAGGAGGGGGGGGGGAGCAGAAAAGAAGCGGCAGGAGTTCCTGGGAAGGGCGAGAACGGCTAAATCGTGAACGGGTTTTGGTTCTCTTCCTTCCTACCGCAAGACACAACTCCAGGGAACATTTTCCCGACCACCTGCGGCTCTTTTCTTCGTCCGTTCCCGGCACCGACTGGATGGTGGCTCACTGTGTGGGGATGCGGGGGAGAGGGATGACTGGTATCGCGTGTGTGTGCACGTGAGTCTCCGGGAAAGTGGAGAAGGGAAGGGGGCTGCTGACCGGTGAGAAAGATTTGAACACTGAGGGACTCCAGTCAGTAATTTTTTTCTCCGTTGGGCGCGATGAACCCTTTCCTGGTGGCTTGTTGCTACTTTCATCAGTGTCGACGAGGACGCGCGCGTTTCCTCCTCCTCCTCAATAGAGGTATGTCGCTGCACGTGGAAGAACTGCAACGTCGACTCCAGGAGAGCGAAGCCAAGAGGGCTCGAACCGTCGCGGAGCTTACTCAGTACAAATTGTTGTTAGATGCGGACGACCGCACGTCCATGCCGCCTGGGGCCGCCGCGGCTCGGAGGTCGAGTACCTCATCAGGGGCGCGTCGATCGCCGACCGATCAATCCTGGATGCAGGACGGTGACTCGCGCGGCACGACTGGCGTACAAAATGGGAGCAGTAGCCGACCGAGTGGTGGACACGATCAACAACATCTCATTGCCGCATTGGATGAAGTGTCGCGATTGCAGCAGCAGCTGGCAAACAGCGAACGGCAACGCGCGGCTGTAACCAAAGAGTTGATGAGCGTGAAAAATCCAGGGGACATGTCTCTCGCCGCCAGAGCCGCTGGCGAACACGGGCGCTACGGAACGTCGTCGTCCACCACGACTTTGCTTCCCGTCGGCGATGCCGATCTCGACTTTGGTTTCGACCCCGAGAAGGAGGCGAGGGAACACGCGGAGCAGATCATGGCCGCGCTCATTCAATCAAAGCACAGCCAGCGGCAGGTGAAACGCCAACTCGCGGAGGCAAAGGTGATGATCGTAGAGCTCACGTCGCGAATCGACGCCGCGAAGCAGCGCGAGGCAGAGTGGCTCCGCATGTTGGAAACGTATCAAGCACGAGGAGGAAACGGCGCGACTTCGCTGGGTACGACGGCGGGATCAACCAGTAGTAATAGTGGGAGCGGTCTGATCAACGCAGCGAACAACAAGCGAGAAGCAGCGACTGCCGTTGTCATAACATCGAAAATGGACTCATCGGCCGTGGGATCCTCCTCCGCCGAGTCCGTTCGCGTCGCGTTGCTAGAGGCCAGATTAGAAGAAATGACTGCGGAGCTGTCAAGGCTAAAATGCGCGCAAGCCGTCTCACTGGCACAACCTAGCAGCGGCAGCGGGATGGATCAATTTGGCCGGTCCACGTTGGGCTCGCTGATTGGCGATCATCGCAGTAACTCATCGAGGGACTTTTCCGCCCTCCCCGGTGGTGCTTACTTACCGCAGTCGTTGTTCTTGGGATCCGCCGGACTGGCTCCTGGGAGCTCCGCCATCCAGGCGCAAGTCGACCGGGAAGCAGAAACGCTCGCCGGGTACTACCAACTGGAACGAGAAAACGCGTCACTCAAATCCCGGCTCCGCCAATTCGAAACCGCGATGAGAGAAATGACCAAGCGGGAAGCGACCCTCGTGAGAACGCTGTCGGCGCAACAAGTCGCGACGCGCGTCGTCGGGGGTGATACGGTCGCGTCCGCTCGCCGTGTGATGGGACTTTGGGGCGCGGCGCCAACGACGCGGTGAGAAGAAAGGTGGACCGATGTGCCAGTCGGCCTTCCGGTTGCTTCACGACGCGTGGCTTTGGATCTGCTCGGCGAGAACGATCAATGTGTTGCATTTGGAGCGCGTACGAAGGGCCACTCATACACCACTCTCAATAAGAACAATGGCGGCGCCCGCGGTTGCTGCGCCTGTTGCGTCCTGCATCTTCTGCAGCATTGTCGCCTGGAAGATCCCTTGCATCAAGCTGACGGAAACCGCGCACTCGATAGCCTTCATGGACATCTACCCTATCAGCAAAGGGCACTGTCTCGTGGTGCCGAAGGTGCACGCGGCCAAGCTGCACGAAGTCACGGACGAAGTCATCGCAGACGTCGCGGTGACGATGCGCCGTGTCGCGGCCGCGGCGGGTGCGGAGAACTACAATGTATTGCAAAACAATGGCGAGCTCGCCCATCAAGCGGTGCATCACGTGCACTTCCACATTATTCCTAAAACCTCCGAGGCGGATGGGTTAGGCTTCGTCTGGCCCGCCGCGGCTGGCGACAAGGCGGCCCTTCAGTCGCTTGCAGATGACATCAAGAGCCGCTTGTGATCGGAAAACAATAGGCACTACCCGCAGAAACACAAACGACCGAAAAAATCCACAGCGAGAAGCTGATTATTTCCATTTTCCCGGTCGCGATCGTTCCACACTGCACGAGACGTGTTGGACTCGCTTTTCGGGAAAAGACAGAGTATTCCCTTTTCCTTGCATTGCAAGCCAACCAGAAACAGAAGGATCCGAAAAGTCCATTACGCTTTCGTGGTGACGCTTCGTAGAGAGTGCGCGCGTTTGCGTTGGCACCCAATGCGACCCGTCACCGGGATGACCACGATGCCCCCTACGAGGCTGTGGAGGCGCGGAATTACACTCACGAACCGCGGCACCCTTCTCGGCGAACGTCGTGCGGCCACGACCATTACTTCCTCGCTACCATCCGTTGTCCGTCACATGTCGGCCGCACCCTCTGCGGCGCACAACGGTGACAGCATTTCCAGCGGTGTCATCGTCGCCGGGTCAGCCATCACGACGCCGCTCCAACAGCAGGCGAAGCTAGATCTGCTCAAGTACGCATCCAGCTACCAAGCGAAGGCCGAGGCGTCGCGTTCCTCCTCAATCGCTCTGATTCGGAACCGCCAAAAAGCCGCCTCATCAATGATGACCTCGGAGTCGGACGATCAGACTGCCGCCGCACCCAACGTCCGCCGTTGGCTGCGCGATGGTTACGAAAGCTGCCTCCACCTACCGCCGCTGCGGTCCCATCATTTGTTGACCCACTACGTCGGCGTGTTTAAGATGAAGGATCCGCAATGGCGATCGCTGCTGTCTTTACCGGTCGGGCATCCCGTCGGCACGGAGGTCAAAGCCCGGCATTGTCATGTGGCGTTGCGTCACTTGGTGCAAAAGGGGCACGCCCTCTACATCATTCAACATTCCAGGCACACCGTCTTTCACCCAAGGGGCGTGTCGGAGCGCGCTCATATTGTCTGCACTCTCGGAAAGAAGAACGAACATTTACTGACCTTCATAAAGCACGAAGGGCCGATTGATGGCCGATTTCCGGATGGCCCCCGGGGAATCGTGGCGTACTCCGAGGTCGCTGGCGTGGCACAGCCGTTCCGGCGCCGCTGGATGAGTGTCGAGCGTGGCCGACGTGTGGGCGCGCTCCAAGCCACGGTGGGCGCGGTCGACTGGCAAATGTGTGCGCCCGAGGAAGTCGGACGCGACGCTCACGCGGAGGTGATGTTGGTCTCGCCGCACCGGGCATCCGATTTTGGCAACGCGTCGCGCGTCGCGGCCGCCGAGGATGGCTTGGGGGGCGGCTTTGGGTCCGGGCTCTCCACCATTGGCATCGTCTCGTCCTTTAATGTCGCCGATCATCCCTATCAGTTTGTCACCGATTTTGAAGCGCCGAGTCACTGTGCGATGGATGCGTTACACCAAGGGGCGTATCTCCTCGCCCGAGGCAACGGTCTCATTACCCGCGTCGAAAATCAGCATCCGGTTAACGCCGTCGTACCCAAGGCGCCTCGAGGGCCAGCGGCGCAGCGATCATCATCGACGAAACGACGTCGTGGGACGGTGGAGGCGCCGCCCGTGACTCCTCCCACGGCCGCCGCCGCTGTGGCTGCCGCATCATCATCCCCACCCTCCGAAGCCATCAGCACCGGCGAGCGGCTGTATGCACTCGGCTGGGGAAGCTACACCCCTCATCCGTACCTCGGCCTGGAGGTTGACCTGCCCTTCAAGGTTCAGCTTTCCCCACCGCAATTGCATCGTGACGCGAGTGCGTGCGACTCTGTGGGCATCGTGGGACATCCACCTTGCGCGCCGGTGAGCACGACGCCCTTTTTTCAAACCGAGTATTCGATTCATCAAGGCTGTCCGGAATACTTGTACGATCAAGGCCCCGTCTTTCGACCCCAGCGTTGGTGGCATCAGCGAGACCTGCGCCCTTACACCGGCCACGCCTACTGGATACGCGACGGCATCCTGGACGGGTATTTAACCGAATTGAACCGGGCACGCGATCAGGGGTTTGCTGACCGAGTGGCCAATCCGTTCGAGGACGACACCCGGGGCCTCGTTGCGCACCCCGTGTCGGCGGGTATCTCTCCGATGCGCGACGCGCGACGGTCCACGCCGGGTCCGTCGTCAGTCAACTCGGTGGCGGAGACTGCAGGCGCATCGTTCTCGTCAGTTGACAAGGAATCTGGAAAGCAGCAAGATTCCATCGGCGGCTCGGCGGCCTCATTGAAAAAACACTTACTACGTACCTTGGAAAGGGGTGTGACCCCGTTGGAGTCGACGGCAGTCAAGCGCAAAGCGAGGTCGGATCTGGCCATGCTGCAGAAGCAGAAACAGAAGGCGCCCCTGGGCGACGCCAAACGATGAGATGGAGAGGGACACCCGTCCCCTGCCACAATAATAACCCTTCTTTGAGCGGCATCCAGCTCTGTGAACAGAGGGAATTGTCGCTCAGCGGTTTCGAAAATGTTTCCAATGTTCCTCACCCTTCCCGGCACGGAAGGACAGCCCCCAATCGCGAACGAAATCTCGTTCCCTTTCCGCTCATTTTTTCCCCGTTCTCACTCCTTCACCCTTTGGGGGGTTTGTAAAATTTTTTGATCTCCCGAGTGGCTGTTTCACAATGGCGGATTTGATATTCGACCCGGCCAAGGAGGCGCTCCTTAACGCCGTGTCCATCCGCGACGTCTGGGACGAAATGGGGCGGCGCGAGAACGAGCACGCCCACCGAGGAACGTTCGTCAGTGGCATACTCATGTGGATCGTGTCGGTGACGTATGTCATTCTGCTCGTCGTACTAGGCGGGCACGATCTGACGCCGCCGGTCGCACCACCTGTTTCGTCCACGGCGACGGTGGCGCCACCTGCTACGCTCGCAGCGGCCTTCCATGGCATGTCGACGTTGGCTCGCGCGCGAAGCGATGGCGTCGATGAGGTGGCGGATCTTCTCAGTCGTCTTCACAGCGGCGGTGTCGTCGGGAACGAATCCACGTCGAACACGTCACAATCAACCGCCACCACGTCGACGACGACGACGACCGCCTCACCGCAGCCGACCGACGACGACGACGACTTCACGCGCAATCCGGTCACACGATGGTACATGGCATCTGAGATCTTCATTGGCTGTTCGTCCCAAGTTGTGTTCACGTGCGTCGGCATCGTCACGGAGAGCGCGCCGCTTCTCATCTTCGCGAATGCCAACGCCGGGGCACTCGTCGCTCGGTTGGCCGTTCGTGTGCTCTATGAACCAGAGTGGGCCGACTGGCTTCTCGTCGGCGTCCTCAGCACCATTGTCTTGGCGCACATCGGTCTTTCTATTTTTGCGTATCGCGGGGGATTTTCGCGCTACATGACCTTCGCCATTGGAACGGACTCAAAGCATCAGCGTTTCTATCGAGAATACCAAGCGTTTCAAGGGTTGGCGCTGCTGGACATTGAATTTAGTCTCATGAGCGCCGTCACCGTATGGTTCTTCGCGATTCACTCGACGCAAGGCCTGTCGCGGCACTGGCTTCGCGACGTAGTGTTTGGAGTCCTCATAATCATGAACGGCCTGCTCATCCTGCTGCTCGTGCGGATCATCCGCCGCGAACTCACCAGAAAGCACTTCTTTTACATCATGCCGATTTACTTGCTGTTTCCGGTGGCCGTCGTGGTCACCTTGTCGGACCCGACCCTCGTGGGGTTGGTCGTCCCTGGATCCGTGCATCCAACGGCCGTGATGACGTTTAGTTTGTTTTTTGCGTTCCGTCTTTTATGGATTCTTTCGGCCGTGAAATGTGTCGGGAATTTCGGAGAGGGCATGCGTGACGTCTTCGCCAAGGAAAAAACGATCCGAGACTTCGTTTCATCTCGTAAGGCGCAGCGAAGGGGATTTGCGAGCAGCGGCGAGGAACCCCCTGCGCACGCCACATACCTGCTCTCTGCCGAGGAGGAGGAGGAGCAGCAACGACGGGCGCGGGAGGCGGACGATTGAGAGACCTCGTCCGAACGAGGAGAGGGAAACAATGTAAGTCTTTCTCCAGACTGTCACGTCAATCGGGGATTTTAACAAAATGTTGGAGACGGAGGATGCGGGTCGGCCGTTTCCGCGGTGCCACTTCCGCCCTACCGTTCTCCCCTCACCCCTTTCATCTGTCACCTTCGAGACGGCCTTTGAAGACGGTGTGGCGAAGCGACCGACAGCCACATCTCGCAGCATTTGAGTTCCGGTAGCCACCAAGCACCAAAATGAAGATTTTGCGTTTGCTGCGCATGTGACCCTTCCCCTTCTTTCAGTCAAGTACGCGACCCGTTGTCGCCGCTATCCTCGCAGGTGTGCGGGAAAAGCCTGACCTGAATGACGGCCGCGCCCGCGCTACTCGAATGGTTGCCTCGTCATCGCCGCAGGAAGCTGCTCCCCGCCACGGCGGACGATTATCGCCCTCTGGCGTTCACGCCATTTGTTTATGCGACCATTGACTGCGCGGCAACCACCAGGAAAGGTGAGGGCAAACCCCTCCGGGGAGAGGGCGGGGGTGTGGCAGCCTCCCCCCGCACGTCTTCGTCGTCGTCGTCATCATCGCCGCTGCTTCTCGTTTGTCTCGGTGCCGATCCCGTGACCCAGCGCCTCGTTAATCGGATCGACCCCGCTAGCCGGTGTGCCCCGAGCACATTGGCGTCGCACCCTTTCCAGTTGTGGACCACCGCCATGTTCCCGGCGACGTTAGCGCTGGCGAGTACGTTCGTTGCGACCACAGGGGAGATGAAGGTGACGACGACGACGACGACGACCGCCGCGGCTGCTACGGCCTCCGTGGAACTCGGCACACCGGGTGGTGGAGGCGAGGAGAGTCCTCCCGTCGACCTTGACATCGCTCTCGTGAATGCCGCCATCACCGCAGTCGCGTCTCGCTCGTCGCGCACCCACGTCCAGGTGCCGCTGTGCCGGGATGTTTTCGAAATGCGGGACGCTCCCCTCGAGCTGCTGACGTACCTCACCACTAATATTGCGTTGCGTAAACAGCGGCTCGATGCGTCGGCAGACGGCCCGTTGGACGATGCTGTTCATCGGCTGTTGACCACCATCCTCGTGGAGCGCATTGGACCGCAGCGAGCGTCGAGAAGGGGGGCAGGCAGTGGCGCGACCTCCTCCTCCTCTTGTCTGTGCTCCTTCACGGGAGACGTCATCGCCACGCTGACGCGCTACTCGTTTCGTTCCTTTCTGATGATTGTCAGTCAGCACAAACGACGCTGCTTTGACAACTACCGCGCTGCAATCGGGGTCATGTTTCGCAAGACGGCCGCCGCGACGCTGAGACAACGGAACGACACCGCGGGAGGCGGCGTCGTCGC
>ERZ1292633.3851-Hain-H41-02um-R1-3851-length-14281-cov-7_pt1 | contig 14281 bp, 6 predicted proteins | sample MGYA00564406_ERZ1292633 | MGnify/ENA primary metagenome ERZ1292633 (study PRJEB36523, sample SAMEA6512639) | groundwater metagenome | collected 2019-01-08 | study: AquaDiva: Metagenomics assemblies of 32 groundwater samples
TTCTTAAAGCCGAAGACAACGAACATATCGAGCTTCATGAACTGAAGGGCTTTGTTGCGGATGATCTGCCGGGAGCCCTACAGGAAATCTATGCCGTAAGCCGGGGCACCAAGTGCCAGCAATACATGTTCTCGGTCAGCCTCAATCCCCCGGAAACCGAATCCGTCCCTGCCGAATACTTCGAGAAAGCCATTACCGACATTGAAGCCAAGCTTGGCCTTGAAGGCCAGCCCCGCGCCGTCATCTTTCATGAGAAGGAAGGCAGGCGACACGCTCATTGCGTCTGGTCGCGTATTGATACAGAGGAGATGAAAGCGATCAATCTGCCCTATTACAAAATGAAGCTTCAGGATGTTTCCCGGCAACTGTACTTCCAATATGGCTGGGACCTGCCCAAGGGGCTTCTGAACAAGCAGGAGCGCAACCCCCTGAATTTCACCCTGGCCCAGTGGCAACAGGCCAAACGGGCCGGGGAAGACCCCAGGCTTGTGCAAAAGATGTTTCAGGATTGCTGGGCGGCGTCAGATAACAAAGCGTCGTTCGAGCAAGCCTTGAATAGATATGGCCTGTATCTGGCTAAGGGCGACAAGCGCGGGTTTGTCGCCATGGATTATCGAGGCGAAGTGTACTCTTTGTCCCGCTGGACGAAGATCAAGACCAAAGACCTCAAGGAGCGCCTGGGCGATCCCGAGTTACTTCCGGGTATCAAGGAAGTCAGCACCCAGATTGCCAAGCGCATGACCGAGAAACTCAAGACCTATGTCCATGATGTAGAGGGGCAGCTCAAGCGCCAGGTGCAGCCCTATGTGCAAAAGACGAGGACGATGCGCGATCAGCACAAAGCCGAGCGGAGCCGGTTGCAGCATAAGCAGGAAGCGCGCTGGCAGGAAGAATCCATTGCCCGTTCACAACGATTGCCCAAAGGCTTTAAGGGCATCTGGTTTCGGATCACGGGCAAGTACAAGGCCGTCCGGCAGCGCAACGAGCAGGAAACCGAGCGCTGCCACATCCGAGACCGAGATGAACGGCAGACTTTGACCCAGCGCCAACTGGCCGAGCGCCAGAAACTGCAAGCCGAAGTCCGGCCCTTCGTTCAGGAGCGCATGCTTCAGCTCCTCTCACTAAAGCAGGACATCGCCCGCTACATCGAACTGGGCGCAGAGCCTCCGAAGTCTCAAGAAGAACCGTCCAGCCAGCGCCGCAAAGAGCGCGACTTCGATTACACGCCTGAACTCTAACCCTGAATTCCCTACCGTCACAGGCCGCTCGTCTCATCCGCTTTTGGAACGCCAATTCGTGACTCAGGTCTCATGGCCTTTCATCTGATTTCTCTTTTTCTCCCACTCAAGCCACCAACAGCCGCTCGCCTTTCTCATGGGGATGATCGGTGCGCTGAGCCCAGAAAAGGCTCCGGCAGTCGGGGCCTCCTGAAGAAAAGGAGAAAACAGATGAAACTCATTACCCGCTACGAGTTGGCTTCCAAAAGCATCCACGATCTGCGAGGCCTGTACCGCACAGCTTTCAACGCCCTTGTTCAGAGCGTTCCCGAAAGCGCCCAGCGCCGCAATGCGCTGGCCTCGCTTGAGAATATCTCAAGAGAGATCAACCAGCGCTATGCCGATCAATGGAGGCTGGATGCAGGCCTGTAGAGGCTCATCATCAAGCGATGATCGTCCCATTGGTCTTCAGGGCCGCTTCGTCGGTCAGGCCGATGATATTTTCGAGTGTGGCGATCTGGGTCCAGACGGTGCCGCCCGTCAAGCCGTCCGCATCGACATTGACGATGCTGCTGGTGCCGCTGGTGGTGATCTGGATGTAATCGGTGATCGCCTTGGTCAACGGGTCGTAACCGCTCAGCAAGCTCTTGATGTCCAGCTTGTCCAGCTCGGAGGTTTTAAAGTCCTTGACGGTATCGATGCCGCCGCTGCTCTGGAACTTGAATATGTCGCTGCCCGTGCCACCATAAAGGGTATCGTTGCTTGAACCACCATAGAGCGTGTCATTCCCGGCATCGCCATAGATTGTATCCGTCCCTGAATCGCCATAAATAATGTCATTGCCGGAATTACCGTAGACCGTATCATTGCCGCTACCGCCAACAACCGTATTATCGCCCGTATTGCCGCGCAGCGTGTCGTTATAGCCGGACCCAGTCAGTTTCTCGAAATTCGTAATCGTATCCGTTCCGGCCCCAAGAGTGTTTTGTGCCGTGGTCAGCGCCAGATTGACCGTCACAGCCGCCGTTGCACCGGTATAGGTAACGGTATCCGTTCCTGTCCCGCCGTCCATGATGTCGTTTCCGGCCCCGCCTTCAATCGTGTTCGAGCCGCTATTGCCCGTGAGCGTGTCGTTGAAATTTGAGCCAGTCAGGTTCTCAAACGCCGAGACCGTATCCGTCCCCGCGCCAACCGTGTTCTGGGCCGTCGTCAGGGCAAGATTAACCGTTACCCCCGCCGTTGCATTGGCATATGTAACTTTGTCGGTTCCGGTCCCGCCATTCATGATGTCATTCCCGGCCCCACCTTCAATCGTGTTCGATCCGGAGTTTCCGGTCAGGGTATCGTTGAAGTTCGAGCCCGTTAGGTTTTCAAAGTTCTTGATCGTGTCAGTGCCAGCACCGATGGTGTTTTGTGCCGTGGTCAAAGACAGGTTGACCGTAACGCCCGCAGCCGCGCTGATATAGGTTACGGTATCCGTGCCGCCAGCGCCGTCGAGAATATCGTTGCCGTTCAACCCTTCAATCACGTTGGAGCTGCTGTTACCCGTAAGCGTATCATTGAAATTGGAGCCGGTGAGGTTTTCAAAGGTGGTGATGGTATCCGTTCCTGCGCCAAGCGTGTTTTGAGCCGTTGTCGTCGTGAGATTGACGGTCACTGCCGCCGTTGCCGCTGCGTAAGTCACAGTGTCCGTTCCCGAACCGCCGATCATGGTGTCATTGCCCGCGCCACCCTGAACCGTATCGTTGCCGCTGCCGCCATCTATGGTATTTGCGTTCGCATCGCCTGTCAGGATGTCGTTGTAGCTGGAACCTGTCAGGTTCTCAAAGCCCGAGATCGTGTCCGTACCCGCACCAATGGTGTTTTGCGCCGAGGTCAAGGCCAGGTTGACTGTTACAGCCGCCGTTGCCGAAGCATAGGTCACCCGGTCCGTTCCCGTCCCGCCGATCAGGATGTCATTCCCTGCGGCCCCGTCTATGACATCGTTTCCAGCCCCGCCGTCAATCGTATTAGCATTGGAGTTTCCGGTCAGAGTGTCATTGAAGCCCGAGCCCGTCAGGTTTTCGAAGTTGGTAATCGTGTCGCTGCCAGCGCCAACGGTATTTTGCGCCGCCGTGGTCGCAAGATTAACCGTCACAGCCGCCGTCGATCCCGCATAAGTCACGGTATCCGTGCCGTTGCCGCCGTTCATGATGTCGTTTCCGGCGCGGCCTTCGATGGTGTCGTTGCCGTCACTGCCCGACACATTGTCGTTATAATTCGAGCCGGTAAAAATATCGTTCCCGGCCAGCAAGTCGATAGTCACGCCGACCGTGGCCGTACTGACATTGACCGTATCGTTGCCCGTCGTGACGGTATAGGCGGGCTTATTGAGAATATCAGCTAGGTTCAATACCGTGCCGTTATCAAAGGCGACTTTCTCAAACGCCAGCGTATTGGTGCTGGTCATGCTGGTGCTACTGGTGGAGGTATAATTCACCATGCGGATTTCATCGGTGCCGAATTTAAGACTGTACCAATAATTGCTTGAGAGCTTCGTGAAGGTGACGCTCGCGGGTAATATGCCGCCTGTCAGCTTGATCGTATCCGTTCCTTGATCGATGACTTCGTAGATGTAATCAGGGGTCGCAACCGGGCTGTCACCGGCACGGAAGACATAGGTATCATCGCCCCAACTGCCGTATAGCTGGTCAACACCCTTGCCACCATCGATGGTGTCGTTATCCGGCAAACCGTCATTTGCAGCAAAAAGGTCCTTCGATCCGGTGATGGTGTCGTTGCCATCCCCGCCCGAAATTGTGTCTGAGCCAGACCCTGCATAAATACTATCGTTACCAGCAAGGCCATTGATGATTTCACTGGATGTCGTTGTATTTAGAAAATCGTTTCCTGCGGTCCCCACAATCGGAACAACAACACTAACGTAAACTGTTGCAGAAGAAGGCATTCCGGCTGCGTCGGTAGCCACGTAAGTAAATGAATCATCCCCAAGGTAACCTGGATTTGGCGTATATGTGACCGTCATATCCGGATTCAATACAGCGGTCCCATTGCTTGGCTTTCCAAGCTTGGTAATCGTCAAGGGTGTTCCATCCGGGTCGGAATCGTTCGCCAAAACCGCGATGGTTAAAGGAACGCCTTGAAGTGTGCCAGCCCCATCGGCAACCAGCAGGGGTCTTCTATTGAAAGTCTCGCCATTTATAAATTCGAAATTTTCGGCAGTTAGCTGCGGAGCCGTAATTCCATACAAGTAGAGCTTAGCGCCACCCACGGTGATAATAGTGCTCTCACTCGTTCGTAAATTAAAATCGGATAGATGATTTGGACTGCCTTGCGTGATATTGAGAGACGAAAAGCTAGCGCCGGAAATGCCGCTGAGGTTAATCTTGTCCACTCCAAGCTCAAAGTCTTCGATAACATCTACGCCTGAGTTGCTATTAAAATAAAAAATATCCGCACCGGCATTGCCGTATATGCTGTCGTCGCCTTCGCCACCTTCAATGATGTCATTCCCGCCGCCGCCGTAGATATAATCCGGTCCTGCTTCGCCAAGGATATGGTCTGCGCCTTCGCCACCGTACAGGAAGTCGAAATGATCATCCTTAAGCAGCGTACCTGGCGCAAAATTTAGACTGCCACCCCCGTATACCCAGTCATCTCCATCGCCCCCAAAGAGACGGCTACCGATTTGATTGCCGTAGATGTAATCTTTTCCGCCAGCACCGTTAACCCAGTCATCGTAACTTTCTGGGACATAAATCACATCATCGGTGGCAAATCCACGGGGCACACCATTCCAATAGTAGCTGCCGTAACGAATATCGATGGAATTATCGTATATGGTGTCATTGCCATTCCCATAAATTCCGTCGTTGGAGTAAACCACTTTGTCCAACCCATTAAAACGTATCGACCCGCTTATTCCATCCACGGTTACGGAGATATCATAGGTGTAGGTTCTTTGAGCGCTTGTATTGACAGAGTACTGGATATTGACCTCATTGGAATGCACCATATTCGGAGTAATAGAATCTTTAAAAAACAGAGAGGTATGGCTTGCATTGTTCACTACATCATTGCCACCGGTAAATATCACGCTGGTAAATTTTTGAGGTGCCGTCGTCGCGTTCACTATGTCGTTCCCTCTGCCGAGCAAGAAGGCACCTTCTCCCGAAAACGTGTTGTCCCTGTCATTGCCAATCACGGTGCCAATCCAGGGGCTAATCACGGAGAAAATATCCTTAACGGCGGCATTCGCCGCATCGTTGACAGCAATCGTTGCACTGCTGGCAACAACGTTTAATTTTCCATTGTAGGCGGAATAATCGATATACCCTTGATCCAACTGGATATTATAGCCTTGGAGAAGGCCGATGGTTTTGATTTCCAGCCCTCCTTCTAAAACAATTTTTTCGAAGTTGGCGTAGGCGATATTGTCTGATGTTGTGACGCGGTTGCCGTTGATGTTTGCCGTGACGTAACGATCTATTTCAAGGATATCTACGCCGCCGCCGCCATCAATTTCAAGTTCACCACTATAAGACTCAGTGCTGCCCAAGGGAGCGGAACTGAAGTATCCCGGACGGTAAACATGGTCCGCAGCAGAACCGAGAAGAATCTTCTCGATCCCCTCTGCCAGCCCGATCTTTGTGCTCTGGGCATAGTTTGCCCCCAGGCCGTCGTTTATATATAGATTTTGCTGATCATAACTCACGAACGCACTGAACTTGACCCCCGATGCGATTGCTGTCAGATCAAGAGTATCCCTGCCGTTCGATCCGGAATAATAGTCAGGCCCCGCGCTATATTTGAGGATATCGTTCCCATCGCCTCCCCATATATAGTCGTATCCCGCCGAACCTGTTACGGTGTCCGCGCCGCTGCCGCCGATGAAGGCAAGGGCTTTCCCCGCCGTTGGCGCTTGCGAAAGAACAGTCGTGCTGCTGTCCAGGGTCGCATAGACGACTTTCTCCGCGATATTCTGGAGAGAGTTCCCCCACAGCGTTGTGTCGTAGATTTTCCGCAGGTAACTTGTGCTGCTGTTATCGGCCAGATCGCTGAACAGCCACCACAGATTGGTCCGGGTGTAGGCTGGCGTCAGCGTAGCCGCGCCCATCTTCCATGTGCTGTCTTTGAAATCCACAGTGAGGGTATGGTTGTTCGCGGTGTCGGCATAGGTCAGAACGCCGGAAAGAGCCGCGCCGAAATTGGATTTTAAAACCTTGTTCAAGGCCAGATCGCCTGCATACTCCACAAAAACCCTAGCCACGGAGTCCGCGTTCGCGGCCAACGTCTTCGATGCACCCGCTAACGACAATGCACGACCCAAATCGTTCGCATCGTTGTACAACGCCCGTATGCCCGTGTCGCCGAAGGGGCGCGCATTTGTGTCGTTGGTCCCCTCGTCGATAGCAGAGTAGGCGATGGCCATGCGCACGATGTCGGTAAGTTTTCCTTCAGTCAAGAGCGTCCCCGGAGTGCTTGAGAAATCCCCCCACATCCCCTTCACGTACGACTCGTATGCTTTAGGCCAATATAAAACCGGCCAGAAATATTTCGCCGCCGCGTCCCACGCACCTGGCGTCGGCGTAAAGTCCTGATCCGCAAAAAACATGCGGATGACCAGAGTGGCCATAGAGTGGAGCGCCACGCTATCAGAACCTGCAACCAGATCAACATCGGTTCCAAGAGGAATTGGGGTCGAAGGAGACTGACGAATGAAGTCTGAGTGCAAGACCTCCCCGGTTGTATGAAACGCACTTACACCGCCAGAATTCGCTAACCACGGCGTTTGCGTCCCGTATACGAGAGTTTTAAGCGCAGGGTCCATGCCTGCGAAAGATTGAGCATACGTGCTGTCGGCAGCCCCCTTAAAGGCCATGCTGTCAAACGCGGTAGCAGTTTTCGCGTATAGAGAACCCACATACCCCGCCAGCCCGCCGCCGAGAGAGTGGCCGGTAAGGGAAATATCCGCCGCACGCGGATCGATGCTGGTCCCGGCCACGGATTTGTAAAACTGCACCGCCATGCGGCCCTGCTCGCTGGCCGTGTTCCCTGCGCCCAAAGACCAGCCGTGAAACACGTCCTTACTCGTCAGCAAATCGGCTGGGCCATCGAAATCGTCCGTCCCGCGATAGGAAATTACTTTCTCCCCGCCCGCCACACCGTCAAGATCATACGCAATCGCATAGAAGCCGATGTTGTCGTCAATGTTTGGGTTTCCGTTAGAGTCAACAAGAGAAGAAGATGTAGCAACTATTGTTGCGTTTCCTATTCTCGCTGAACCGTTAGTGCTGCTTGGAAGAGTGTCTATGCCTGCTCCATAACCTCTATTATAAGCATCCATCGCAAGAATGGCTTTCATCAAGTTCGAATTAATGGTCATTATGGCTCTCCTGCTTTAAAATTAAACAACCCCACATATGGTCCACGTTCATAAATATCTATGGATTGCATCCAAGCTCTGAACCTGTCCCAAAAGTTATCAGACAAATACTTGTTTATAATCCCCCACGTAACCTTCTCATCGGTGATTTCGAGGGTGATGGATTTGAAGCGAACGCCCTCACCGAAAGTTTCCGCGAATTTCGTTGTGTCCACCGCCGTGACAGTTTTCGGATCGTCCATGTCTTTGAACATGACGAACGGCGGGTAGTGCTTGGGCGGAAGGTCTTTTTTCAGGCCCGAGGGAAGGCTGTTGAAGAATTTGATCCCCTCAACGGTCGTTGCGCCCGCGAGAGCCGGATAAAATGTATAAAAGAACATGTAATACGGGTCCGTCGGCAATATGGCGAAGACAACCCCACGCGCTCCCATATCCACCGCGACGGCTTCGCCCTTGAATGTCGGCGGGTTTCCGGCTTCAGGAAAGCTCATAATTTCCACACTGGAATTCGCATTCGACAATTCATGCACCGCACTGCCTGTTTTTATTTCTTCCGGCGTTTCAATCTCCACCGTCATGCGGTAACGCCATGTGCCGGAGACATATAAATCACCCATCCCAAATGCCGTTCCTGCAACCATAACAACGAACGCAAATATCAAAACCTTCTTCATGCCGCTCTCCGTCGCGCAAGATGTTCATCCACGCTCCTCCTATCGAAGAGCCACAGTTCTTTCGGTGATGTTCTTTTACGAATACGCAACTTTTTCCTCACACAGTTTGCCAAGGCCCTATTCCGAGTTCCGGCTGCAACCAGCCCATTTTTCCATGCCTTGAACCCCTCAACCCCTAGACGAATTTTCTATGCGTGTCTACAAAATTTGATTCCCACATATAGAACATATACTTAGGTAATACACATTCTGCCGCGACACATCAAAAGCCGCCGGTTAATGCGTTTTTGTATGGTCCTTAGCGGTTATAGCCATCTACGATTTTCCGGGAAGCAGAAATGGGAGAATCAGGCAGGAAGTATCTGATGAACCTGAAATTTTATGTCCTTAACTTTAACCCTCCTAACACAATATATGGTGCATTGACATTTTGCAGGACACAATATAGCGTTTTAGCACTCTCTCTGGTAGAGTGCTAATTAGTCCAATAAAAGCCGTCCGGGACCAGGAAAGGATCGCCATATGGCCGAAACACATTCGATCAAATTTTACCCTGTGGGGAACGGGGATACTTCGCAGATCATCCTTTCCGGTGGACGCCGCGTGCTGCTGGATTTCTGCCATCGTCCAAAGGCCGAAGATGATGATACGCCCGAGATTGATCTAAAGAAGCAGCTTAAGGATGAACTTGGCGCTGCCAAGCGAAACAACTTTGATGTAGTGGCATTCACCCATGCCGACCTGGATCATATTCAAGGTAGTACCGATTTTTTTGAGTTGGAACACGCTGCTATATATCAAGGTCAAGGTCGTATAAAGATCAACGAGCTGTGGGTGCCTGCGGCTATGCTGCTCGAAGAGGCTGAAAAGGATCAGCAACAAGAAGAGTTTGTTCTGCTTCGCCAGGAGGCGCGGCACCGGCTGCTTGACGGAAAAGGTATCCTTGTGTTTTCAAGGCCAAAGGCTCTTGTTGATTGGTTGACACCGAATCTCGAAGCACGTGGCGAACCCGCGAATGCGCGTGACCATCTCTTTATCGACGCAGGAACTGTCGTGCCGGGTTTCACGCTGGAAAACGACGGCGTTGAGTTTTTTTGCCATTCACCGTTCATCAAGCACTGTGATGAAGGCGACATCATCCGGAACAGTGCCGCACTAGTCTTCAATGTTAGATTCCGTGCGGACGGAAGCGACCATGATTTCCTTGCGGTTGGTGACGCCGAATGGTGTGACCTCGAAGACATTGTGGGCATCACGAAATTCCACAAAAATGATAATCGCTTGAGGTGGAATCTCTACAACATTCCACACCATTGCAGCTACAAGGCACTGAGTGACGAAAAGGGTGATCGGGAGACCACACCGAAACCGTTAGTCAAAGAATTGCTGCTGCACGGCCAGCCTGATGCATATCTGGTGAGTTCGAGCTGTCCGATTCCAGACCTCAGATCGGCTTATTCAGAAATTCAGCCCCCGCACATTCAGGCACGTAACTGTTACGAGCGCTACCTGAGGGAAATCGGTGGCCGCAGATTTCTCGTTACGATGGAAGAGCCTAATGAAAGAAAGCCTGCACCTATCGTGTTCGAGGTGGCTTATGGGGGCATCACGCTTGAACGCTCGCGGATAATGGGTGCTCCTGCCATTGTGAGTTCGGTGCCGCCACGGGCCGGATAATGGCAGAGGAGTATCACGAAATAAGTAACGTAATTGATGTTCCGAAAGGAGATGATTTCCTTTTCCCTCGCTCCCGCGCCTTGGTCAGGGCAATCGAGAAGCAGCGCGACTATTCTATAGTCAAGTTGAAACGGCAGGAAGACTCCAGAACTGAATATATCGTTGTCGATGTCGAAACGGATAAAGTTCCTCCCAAAAATCCTTACGGTATCCAATACAGAGAGCGGTTGGCATTTTTTATCCCGGAGAGTGCCAGGCAGTTGATCGATGTTCGAGCGCTCCGAAAGGATTTCCCGGTTCTGATTCATCAGAATCAAACGCACCCAGGCGATGCTCCGGGCCTTTGCCTCTACTTTGAACCACCAATATCAGTGTTGCGTACCTGGACACCTCAAAAATTTCTAAGACGTGTTCAGTGGTGGCTTGAGAAGACCGCCCGAGGCGAACTCCATCCCGCCGATCAGCCCGTTGAGCAGTTGTTCTTCCTGAGTAAATATGAACTGGTTCTTCCATGGAACTTCGCGGAGCTGCGTAAAGACCCAAAACGCTCTTTTCATGTTGCTCTCCTCACAAAAAGACGTGATGACCACATGACGTTCTATTTGGAGGAAGCGAAGACAAATGGCGAAGGAGATGGAATTCGGGCCGAGTGTATAGAATTCAACATGCCCCCTGTGGTCCATGGGGTTATCGAGCAACCTCCGGTAACACTCGGGCAGCTTTACGATCAGCTTCAAGAACGCGGGAACGACTTACTTGCTCCGCTTAAGGAGACACTAAGAGAACGGGTCGGAACACAGGGCGCTACTATCACCTCCGACAATCCGCATACTATTTTCTTGCTCCATGTGCCGATGATCCGCAATCCTGGCGCCTTCCCGGAAATAACACATCATCGCGCCTTTATTGTGGATGCAGGCCTCCTGAAGATAGGAGAAGAAATCGGAGCGCTCTGCTTGCTGGAAAAGAAATACTTCAACGTTGAATACGTATTAAACACCCCCGTGAAAACAGAATGGCGTGAACGGGAGATAACGTCTGTCGAAGTTCTACATGAAAACGATGCCGCGGCAGCACGGCATCAATCTGGCATTCAAGAGCCGGGCCCCATCGGCACACTTATTGGCGTCGGCTCACTTGGAAGTGCGATGCTCAACCTTTGGAGTCGCTCTGGGTGGGGGCACTGGACGGTGATTGATAAAGACCATATTAAACCGCACAACCTGTCGCGGCATACTGCGTATATTCATCACATTGGTCAGCCCAAAGCCTTTGTTACAGCTCTGCTTCATAGTGCTGCCCTCAGCGACGGCGCTATCACTCCTCTTTGTAAGGATGCGTGCAACCTTGACGATGAGGACATCGCGAAGTCGATGAAAGATGCGAGCCTAGTCATCGACGCATCAACGACCCTTGAGTACCCTCGCCAGGTGAGCACTCTTGATAATCTTCCTCGTCATATTTCGGTCTTCATGACGCCAAATGGCAACTGCGCAGTACTTCTGGCCGAGGATAGTAAGCGCATGACACGCCTTCGCGCTCTTGAGGCACAATACTACAGGGCTGTCATTCAAAATGATTGGGGAAAGAAGCACCTTAGTGGCAATCTTGGGACGTTTTGGAGCGGCGCTAGTTGCAGGGATATCTCAACCGTTCTACCTTATTCTAGGATTATGATACAGGCAGGAACACTCGCCGAGCATATTCCACCTATCTCTTCTCAAACCGATGCCGTCATTCGCATTTGGGAACGTGATCCATCGAGCGGGAGTACGGCTGTTCATAGCATTGAAGTTTATCCTGAGCATAGGAGGAAGTTTGGAGAACTCGAGCTCTTCATGGATGAAGGTGTCGAGCACCAATTAAGACAGTTGCGGAACACCGCGCTTCCGAATGAAACGGGTGGAGTACTGCTCGGTTACTACGACTTTAATGTCAATGCTGTGGTTGTCGTATGTGGATTACCTTCCCCACCTGATAGCCAATCAACTCCTGGGATGTTTGAGCGTGGTATCAGTGGGTTGGCAGAATCGGTTAAAGAGGCGACAGAGCGTACTGCTGGCATAGTCGGTTATGTTGGAGAATGGCATAGCCATCCCCCGAACCACTCCGCGACGCCGAGCGGCGATGATCTTATTCAACTTCTGCACCTCGCAATCGGAATGGCCGATGACGGTCTGCCCGCACTTCAACTCATTGTTGGTGAGCATGATGTTCAAATTATTCAGGGCATAGTACCGTTATGAGCCTCGCAGAGAATCGTCGGATAGCGCTTGCCCTCTCGGGCGGTGGTATCCGTGCAATGGCCTTTCATCTAGGTGTATTGAAACTCCTTGCAGAACGCGATTTATTGGAGGAAATCCAGCGTGTTTCCACAGTGTCTGGCGGAAGCTTGCTAATCGGGCTTTTGCTGAAAGAAAACGGGATGCAATGGCCTTCTTCACACGCTTTCTTATATTCAGCCTATCAGGAATTGAGGGAGAAGTTGTGCAAGCGCAGCCTACAATGGGGTGCGGCAAGACAGCTACTCAATCCAGCAAATTGGCGATTTTTTCTGTCCCGCGCAAACCTGTTAGGGCTTGCGCTACGGAGAGAATGGAATATCGATTGTGCGCTCTCGGATTTACCTTCCACGCCAGAATGGTCAATCAATGGGACAACAGCAGAAAACGGGAAACGCTTCCGTTTTAAGCGGGACAACCTTGGGGACTACACGCTGGGCTATGCAGCAGGAGGTAATTTTCCGCTTGCCGACGCGCTGGCTGTATCCGCTGCTTTCCCCGGGGGATTTGGACCACTGAGGATTGATACAACGAAATTTGATTGGCGCAAAAGGCCATGGGATGCGCCGTCCGGATCGGAGAAATCCACTAACATTGGCTTTGATGTGCTGCACCTCTACGATGGAGGCGTATACGACAATCTGGGGCTTGAACCATTTTTTGATTCGGGTAAATGCGATACCAAGTGTCCAGAAAACTACATCATTGTGTCAGATGCTGGATCACCGCTACCGAATGGATTTTCCTTTCGTGAACTTAATCCGCGCCGTCTCAAACGTATCGCTGACATCATGGCTGATCAGGCACACGCTTTGCGCGTTCGCTCATTTGCCAATTTCTTGCAGCAAGGACCAAATCGTGGCGCCTTCTTTTTCATCAATACGCCCACGGATGGCCCAGACAGTTCGACTTCATTTGCGTGTGAGTTTCCAACTACTCTGCGCAAACTAACTTTGGGCGAGTTTGACCGACTGGCCGACCATGGATACAAAGTCGCCCTGCAGGTCGAAAAGCAATATGGATTATGCAAAATGATGCCTGGTGAAGAACTTACCGCGCAGGATTGCCCTGCCCGGTGAAATCCTTTGGTCAGGCGTTGGCCAATGGAGGTGCGCCTGAAGGGAGAGGTGATATTTCCTCTCTGATTGGGGTTCCAGAGGGGTGCTGGGCCTTCTAGGTCATCCGCCGCCGTGCTTCGCGCTGTGATCGGCGTCATGGGGGTTCTGGGGGGTGGCAGGAACACTCCCCCAACCGGGCGATCAAACGGCCAGACGTTTGTGCATGGCTCGGTCCAGGTGGAGAGGCAAATCTCCAAGCCCTGGTTGATGGGGTGTCCAGAGGGGAGAGCCAACATCTCCCCTTTGATCGAGGGTTCCACAGGGGAGCGATATTCCCTTGGTCGATGGAGGTGCAGGAGGAGACCGAAGTCTCTTTCTGCGAGGGATAAAACGGCGATACGTTTTACTGGTGCGAAGGCGGGCTCAATGCCACCTGGAGCACCAACAGCCGGAGGGGATGCAACGGGGACGCGGCCAGCGGGTCCCCTTGCCAAGATTGTGTTGTAGTACAACACACATCTTGCCAACGTTCTTAAGTGAGAACATATGGAGAACATGACGGATGTCGGGGTCATGGGGTGAGCGGCTGGGTACGGATAAGCCTTACTGCCTTCCTCCCTCTTGGCCTTTGACTTCCCGGCGATGGACCTCTCGGGATTGAGCCCATGGTCTCAAGTGGGACTCAAACGCTTGGGTCCCGGCACCACCCGCACCCGGACAAGAGAGCCGGGACTGCCCGATCCGGCCATCCTTCCTGTTCACTCTATCTGACTGGTGAAAGGCATAAAAAATGCCCCCGACCGCCGGAGCGATCAGGGGCTATAGGTTACGGCTTAGGACCGCCGTTCACGGGTTGCCTGAGGCGACAGGAACCCTTGGGCTTTCAGGTTCCGAAACCACATCCGGCCAAAGGTCTTCAGCTCGGCCTTCAGGCGGGCATCCACATGGGTGGCTTTGCCCTGGTCGTCGTAGCGGTACACCTCCTGAT
>ERZ1292633.3852-Hain-H41-02um-R1-3852-length-14281-cov-6_pt1 | contig 14281 bp, 10 predicted proteins | sample MGYA00564406_ERZ1292633 | MGnify/ENA primary metagenome ERZ1292633 (study PRJEB36523, sample SAMEA6512639) | groundwater metagenome | collected 2019-01-08 | study: AquaDiva: Metagenomics assemblies of 32 groundwater samples
CCACCAGTGTCCGTTTTCGACCGGAAGAGTCCGACGATCCTGCAAGCGTCGCAGCGGTGGCGTTGGCTACGGTGCACGGTTGCACGACAGCGGAGGAGGCAGGGCGGGACGACAGCGATGCCGAGCCAAAAGTGTCCATCCATTGGTCAGATAGTAGTGCCGTGTGGACCTCGTCGTTAAGAACGACGCCCCAAGGGAGTTCCCGACCGCCTGTTGGCGCCTTCAAGACCAAACCGATGCCAGCAAGAAGCGTGGCAGCAAGTTTGAACAGCTGCCAGGCAGTGGCGACGTCTTCGCGGCGCTGATTCTCCGCCGTCGCAGCTTGTCCCCCTTTCGCTTCTCCGCGTGAGTCCCGCCAAATATCGCATTGGGCCATAAATGAACGCAACGTAACGCCCTCGAGGTTGCACCCCGGATCACGCCAACCTGCGGTGCGAATGCGACTCGACACGGTGAACAGCCAGTGCAAGCTTTCGGCCAATGCACGAGGGAGAAAATCGGTGCTGCGAGGGCCGTAGGCGGCCACCGCGCCGGGATGACCTCCTGATACGATGATGAGCCACGCCAGTCTAAGTTCCGGCTGAGCCACCGGAGACCCACCGCGCCCCCCCTGACGGGAGCCAAGATTGCCGCAGGAGCCACAGAAGAAGCGATCGGCGACTCCGAACAACTCGTGCAATGCTGTGTTGCCAACCACGTCACATTCCGACGCAACCGAAACGGCGGTCTGTAACATGCGACTGCACAGGCCGCACACGGCGTCCCAGTCCGTCGACGTGACCCCGGTCGACAATTCCTTGCTTCCACCGGCGGTTTGATCCTCCGCCCTCCACTCGTCGTCCACTGCCGGGCTAAGAGGGCGCACGAGGCCATGCAATTCAAAGAAGACCCTGCGGCATAGGACCAGCAGCGGCGTCCTGCCATCAAAGTTGCGGTGAGTGAGGGCGGACGCTCCCGCGTCGACGCCGACGAGGTATTCCGCCATTTTCCAGCGACCCGCTCGAAGAGCGACGTGAAGCGGCGTGTCACCGTGACGTTCATGGGCGGCGGTCAGGCCCTTAATGGCCGCGGTTGTGAGTCTTTCGTGCCCGAGCTGCGACGATGAGAGAGAGGAGATAGCGTCTTCGTTCGACCCTTTGACGTCACCGCGGCGGCCGGGAAACAGCAGCTCCGCGAGCGCGCCCGTTGACCCGGCAAAAGCCGCACAGTGAAACGGCGTAAAACACAACGGTGGGTTCGAGAGGGCCAGCGGGTCCGCCCCTAGGCTCACGAGCAATCGGACGGCGTTTGCATCGTTCGCCATCGCCGCAAGATGCAACGGCGTCAGGCCGAAGGACTCCTCGGAGGCGAGCCGCGCCGCCCGCCGCAATGCGAGGGTGCCGCCCTCATCGTCGTCTGCACCAGCTGCCCGTCGACGGTGGTGAGCTTTGCTCTGGAGCGCCTTCACGATGGTCTCAAGCGACATGCACGTGCGTCGACAAACGGGGGTGTCTGGCGTCGCAGGGACGAGGGAGGTGAAAATCGAAAGACGTCACCCGGCTCCATTTCGCACCCTTTTGCAACAAACCTTGTGAGGTGATTTCAGCGTAAGAGGGGCACATAGGGAGGGAATGGAATGCGCAGCGATATCGATTATTCGCGAGTCCCGAGCGCGCCGCAGGAGCGGGCCTCACGCTCCAGGTGGATCACAGAGCGCCGTGCTGCGCGCTCCACCAATTCCACGCGTATCGGCCAGCGAAAGCGAGCGCCCCAATGGCGACAATGGTGGACAGCGACACGGGACCGCGCTCCTTGGACTTGGCCATCACCGCCTTGAGGACGCTCAACTTCCACGGCGAGTAGGGCGGATACCGCACGCGGTTCACGCGCTCGAGGCCCGGATTCTTCACCAAGACGGCTTTCCGGTGCGTATAGTTGTCGAAGGAATGCTTGCCGTGGTAGCATCCACAACCACTGGGCCCGACGCCGCCGAACGGGAGGCCTGCCACTGACGTATGCATCAAGGTGTCGTTGATCGTGACCCCGCCGGCCGTGGTCTCGTCGAGGACACGCTTGATGAAATCCTTCCGCGTGCTGAACACATAGAGTGCCAACGGCTTGTCGCGGTCGTTGACGAAGTTGATCGCCTCATCCGCCGTGCGGAATTCAACGATCGGCAAGAGCGGCCCGAAAATCTCCTCCGTCATCAATGGGGAGTCCACGGCCACCTTGTCGAGCACCGTGGGCGCAATAAAGTTGGTGGCCGCATCGATCTCGCCTCCGACCACAATCGTCCCGAACGCGAGCAGTTTCCTCACTCGCTCGAAGTGGCGCTCGTTGACAATGCGCGCGTAGTCCGTGCACGCCTTTGGATCTGGGCCCATGAACTCATCTCGCGCGGTGCGGAGGCTTTGAATCAACTGCGCCTTGACGGCGGGGTGGACAAGTAGGTAGTCCGGCGCGATGCACGTCTGGCCAGCGTTCATGAAGCGGCCCCACATGATACGCCGGGCAGCAACGTCCACGTTGGCCGTCTCATCGACAATGCAAGGCGACTTGCCACCGAGCTCCAGCGTCACCGGGGTCAGATGCTTCGCCGCCGCAGTGGCGACGATGCGGCCAACCGCGCCGCTTCCTGTGTAGAAAATGTGGTCCCATTTCGCTTCGAGCAGCGCCGACGTTTCAGCGACCGCACCGAGTACCACCTGGACGATACCGTTGCTAAAATAGGTGGGCAGGAGCTTCGCCAACAACGCGGCGGTGTGCGGGGATACCTCGGAGGGTTTCACCACCACCGTGTTGCCGCCGCTGAGAGCACCGACCAGTGGAAGCAGCACGAGCTGCACGGGATAGTTCCACGCGCCAATGATGAGGCACGCGCCAAAAGGGTCGTGGTGAATGCGCGCAGGGTCGAGCAGCTGGATGCCCTCCCGGTCGGCCGGTGTCGGCTTGGCCCAGCTGCTCAGGTGGTCGAGGGCGTGAATAACGTCGGTCTTTACCAGGAGGACTTCTGTTGCCATGGCCTCGTAGTGGCTCTTGCCGAGGTCGGCTTTGAGCGCATCGCACAACGCGACCTCGTGTTCCTCGAGCAGGAGCTTGAGTTGCCGCAAGGCGGCCTTGCGCTGGTCAATCGTCCGGAGGGCCCCCTTGCGGAACGTGGCGCGGCAACGTGCCACTACGCCTGGGATTTCGCTCATCGGCGTGGCGGAGGACATGCACCGATCGGTAGATACCTTCGGCATGAGAGAGCGTTGGCGGTAAGGGGCAGTAAGAGTCTGTATCATCGATCAGAGAGACGCCATCCATGCCAAGAGAGGTGGCCGACAATCGCGTCACACAGAAGGGCTCCTTTTGAGTCCTTTCCAGCATGGAAATTTCCGGATGGAATCCATTTCGTCTCTATCGCGCAAATTCGCTACACACACGCGACGGGGGAACAAAAACTGAAAGCCGAAAACCCGGCATAGTGCCCTTCTTCCGGACCGGATCACAGTGGCCCGATATAACAACTGGTTTTTTTTGTTGCAAAATCTGCGGCTGCTCGGTCACTGAACGGCACAGCTGCTTTCCTCCTTCTCGGGTTGCGGTCCGCGGGGCCCGTCTGGAACCGGCGCGGCAGGATGCTGAACAATCGCGGCCGTGACGACGACGTCGGTCTGCTCGACCTCGCTGCGTGTGAGTTGCACACCTGCTAGATCCGCGGCGACCCGGGTAAACAGCGACTGGACACGGTCACCCGTTTTGGCAGAGACCTGGTGGGGAATCATCTGGTGCTCGATGGCATAGAGGCTATGCTTCTCGGGCTTGACTTGCCGCAAGTGCTGCAAGTCGTTCTTGTTCCCTACGAGTGCCATGTAAGGGCGTTTGTCCGCCTTGAACTCGCGGACGACGAAGTCGTACCAGTCATCGACATTTTTAAACGTTTCGGGGTTCGTGACGTCGTACACGAAAATAACGGCCGCGCAGCCATAGATGTACTTTCCGAGCATTTTGCCTCCGACTTGCTGACCGCCAATGTCCCAGATTTGCATCGTCACGTTGATGTTTCCAGGAAGTTGAATTTTTTTGTTGAAAAAGTCCACCCCGATGGTCTGCTTGTAACTTTGGGCGAACCCCCCTTGCGTGAAACGGTTGATCAACGATGTTTTGCCCACAGCGCCGTCGCCGACGACAATGACCTTGTACTGGAGGTGCTCCACTTCATCGTCACTATCGTCATTGGCGCCGCTTGCGGGCCCCCCCGGCAGGCCCGCGAGCGGTGGAGCTGCGGTCATTATGGTGCTGTTTGTATTTCGTAGAAGTCAAAAGAGGATCAAAAAACACGGTGGTTGGACCCCAACCTTTTCACCTTCAGAAATAATCAACGCGTATCGGGACTACGCCGCCATCTCTGTTCGGGGCACGAAAAATTGGGACTAGGGGCACATGAGAATCGTACAAAAAAAAACACAACGCGATTGAAGGTCTAATGGAGGAGGGGGTCATTGGTCGCCATCTGGTTGTACGACGGAGGCGTGTCGCGGCGGTGACGGCACGGCGTGCCGATGCACAAGCGCCGCGAGGGAGAGAGCCTTCCCCTTTTGATTGTGGGCCTGCTCCCGTCGGCGCGCCTCGATTCGGTTAAGACGCTGCCTTCTGGCCACGTCCATGGTATTGGTACACACCATGGCGACTTCGAAGAGCAGAGACGCCTCGTGGTGGATGCCCTCGCTGTCGAGAATGTCGTTCACAACGGCATCGGGTGCCATCGGGCTGCTGCTCCCGCCAACGGCCTCGTGGACGGCGCAAAGGTCATAAAGCACGACGAGACGCCGAATGACGCCCAGCATCTCGCGCGCCGCCGACGGGGAGGTGTCGTATGGGCGGGTCATGAACTGAGCGACCGTGACGAACGCGTCTCGAAGCGCCTCAAAGGGAGGGTCCGTCACGACCGCACCGGGCTTCAGCGCGGTGAACCCTAGACATCCGACGACGACGTCGGAGATGTCAGCAATATCGCTGGCCAGGTTGATGACGGTCGCCTTCAGCATGCGCATCATGCGCGCCAGTGTCGCCGGCTGGCAGCGAAAGTAGAGCGACTCGCGGAAAGGCGGCAGAGCCGGAGCTCCGGTCGTTGACTGAAGCTGCGAGCCTCCGCGGCTCGGACTTACAGTCAGACCATCCGACCGCGGGTCGTCAGCGCGCAAAGTGGGGTCCGCGGTGCTTCCGGACCGCTGCGCCAACAGGGCACATTGGGCTTCCAGGTCGGCGACCTGTTCTTGTAGTTGCTCGCGAACCCGTTGAATGCGAACTTCCACGTCGGCGTCGCATAGAAGGTCTCGATCGCCCAGGCCTGCGCTCACCTCGTCGGCAGGCACCGCGTGCAACAGCGTCGCTTGAATGGGACTCATGTCCAACGGAACGTCCCGATTGCTCCGATGGAACGACAGAAGAGCTGCCTGCGCGGAGTGGCCTGCCGTGCCGATTCGCGCCGACTGCGGTCGGCTGCTGCTGCAGGAGGACGCGCCGCCACCACCGACCGATGGATACAGCAGGGGCGATTTTTTCCCCGTCAGGTGCGGCGACAGCCGCGCGAGGGAGGAACCCGCGGCGGAGGTGCCAACGACGGCCGCCATCAAGAAGTCATCGGCATCGATGTCGTCGTCCTCCTCCTCGTCGCTGGACACAAACGTCACGGCCGCCGCGGACGACAGGAGGGCGGCGGCGTGTCCCCCTTCGCGCATGCGCAGCAGCTCCTGCTGCATGGAGCGGATCTTTTCGCGAAGCTTGTTGGTGTCGCCGACCACCTGAGCCATGCGGCGAAGAACCTGGCCGTCGGGCGCCGCGGTGGAGGATCCCAAAGGGGGCGTGGACCCCGGCAGAGCCGCGGCGGCGAAGGGGATGATGTCGGGTAGCTGCCAAGTCGCCGCCGATCGCGAGGGGAGAGACGCGGCGTCGCGCGCTCCGGTCGTCGTATCGGTGACACCCACGGTGAGTCCCAAGTGAAAGGACGATTCCAGCCGCGCGTCCTCCTGTTCGCGCGCGGCACGCTCATCGACGACGATTTGGGCAATGAGCGCGGACAACGCCGACACAGATGCCCCGTCAGGCGGGGGCTCGGGTTTCTGATGTGCGACGGTGAGATCACGAAGCCGTGTTTGCTGGCTGGCGAGGCGAGCGCGAACGGCGGTTAACTCGCCCTCAGCGGAAGCAAGTTCGTCTTCAAGCAAGTCTGCGCGATCGTCCGAGAGCCCGCCGAGCCACCAGTCCGCATTGGCCGCCACGACGCCCCTGGGACGCCGGTGCTCGGTACCCCCGACATCGCTGCTCAGCGCCAGCAGTGACCCTGACACCGCGGTGGTGAGGCGTTCCAAACCACCGAGACAGCGATCAAGCACGTGCCTCTGGCTGACGAGCCGGTCGATCGAGATCACCATCTCCGCGTGTCGGGCGGCCACATCGTTGCTATCAACGGCGGCGACCGTGGCCGTCATACAGTCACGCACCAGAGGAACGGGTCAATTAGTTTTCAGTAGAACACTGTGTGTACGCTGCGAAACGTGTGACCGACAACATACGACCATTTCCCTTCGTCTGTCCACCTACGTTTTAGCACGGTCGAGGAGGAGGGTCAGCAACGGAGAGAAGCATCGTGAGGCAGTAGCGCATGCCGAGCTTCTACACGAAATCACGATGCGTTTTGCCAAGCTTTTGAGGCATCTTGTTTGCGCACCAAGTATTTGAGTGACTCTTGCAACGCTTGAGATTAACTCAAGCGTGGTGGCAGCATAAAAACCGGCGGCCGTGTGTCACTTTGCCACACTGCGGGCATCGCATGCGCACCGACCGGGCAGGTAGTCGGGAAGCAGGTAGCACGCCAATCCCGCAAAACCCACCGCCGCGACGCCCTTCGCGCCGAGGATGCGGTAGAGGAAAAAGAGCACGTTCTTGATGACGTGGGGGAACAACACCACGCCCGCGACGAGCGCGAGGCACGCCGTGACCGCAAGCGCCAGCAAAATCTCCGGGGCCAAAAGTACGGTGAGTGCCCCGTATGCCATTACACCAAGAACCACGGTGACGCCGACCGCGACGGCCGTCACCCGTTGCATCGACGCGTTTTGACTGAGCGCAACTTGTAGGTCCTGCTGCGTCAGCTGCAATTCCGCCGCCTTCGTCGTGGCCATCGACGTCGCGGTGCTGAGTTGGCTCTGAAGGGCGGCGCGCTCCATGTCGCGATCGGCCGCTACTGCGACCAGCCGCTCTTCCAGCTCCAGGACAAGTTGTTTCGACGCGGCGAGGTCTCGTTCGTGCTGGCGCTCTTTTTCCTTCAGCATCGCCACGAGGCGTTCCGTCGCTAGTAGTTGCTGTTTCATGGCCATTTCGTTAGCAACGGACAGGTCTCTCTCACGCTGAGCCTGAAGTTGTGACTCGCGAGAAACCTGGAGGTCGCGTTGAACTTTGGCGAGGTGGACGTCATGTTCGGTCTCGAGTTGCAACTGTGAATCCCGATCGCCCGCCGAATGCGACGCCGAGTTGCCACTGCACGCCGCCGGGGTGGCATCGCCCGACGCGCCACAATGAGAACCTCTGAATTGGTTGGACAATCGCAAAGGAGGCGACGCATCGACGGCACCTTCTTCGTTTTCTGAGGAGTGCGTCATCGCGGCGTCCGACGCGGCGGCCGCTGCTTGTGTGTCTGGCGTATCGCAACAGCAGTTCATCAGCGTCTCAATATCGCCTGGATTGACCGTGGCCAAGTCGATCATGCAAAGGTCGGGAGCGCCCACCACGCGACTTTGTGCCATGGCGACGATGCCCAGCGTCTTTCCTCCCTCGACCATCTCAACGAGCGTCGGGATCACGATGCTCTCCACCGAGGAAAGGTGAAAGTTTGTCATTGATTTTGACAGATGCGAGACGACGGATTCACAGAAGAAGAGCCGACGGCCGCTCTTCATCTGCTCCAGCGTATACGCCATGAGCCGGTTGCGCACGACGTCCTGCTTTTCCTCTTCCGTGTAAGGGACGAAAGGGAAGAAGTCGTCGACGCGGGCAGCGAGGGGCTCACCGTAGCGTTGAACGATGAGTCGTCTGCACTCCGCACTCCAGGCGCTTCGCATTTCCGTCTGCCGATCCGGACTGGCGATCAAGTACTCCTCACGGCCTTGCTTGATCGCGTCGGCGCAGAGATTCGTCGTCAGGATGAACGTCGCGTTCGTCGTGGTGACCGTGCGGTCAGCCGACTTGAGCGACTGCAGCGACCCGTGTCGGTGAAAGGCATTCAGCCACACATGTTGAACGGCCGTGGAGTCGCTTTTTTCGAACTCGTCGAGGACGATGACGGCCGTCTGGCACTTGTGGAGGGCGGTCAGCAACATGCCGTCCCCGACATGCGCTGCCGGGGGGTCGACAAGGCTGTAGACGGTCTCCTTGGTGCCATAGTTGGCCATGGAAAGGACGAGCAGTTCCCCAGTGCGCTCGGGCTCAGGCACACCAAAGAACAGTCGTGGAAGTAATTTGGCGAGCTCCGTCTTACCGTGCCCTGATGGGCCGAAGAAGAGCCAAACGTTCGGTTTCTGCGCCTTGACGATGCCAAGCCGGCGCAGTTTGTCCTTCTGCTTGAGTCCGTCGAAGATGTGCCGCTGCCCGACGTACTCCATCGACACCGTGTCCCAATTCAGCGCAGGGCGGTACACGTCATGCTCCACGGCCGCGGCCGCGGCTCGTCGAAACGAAGGTGTGCGACACTCGCGACACACGGCGGCGACTTCTCGTTGACGTCGAAACACGCTCGCGTCGTGCGCGATCGCGTCGAGGACACAACGCGGTAAGTCAAATGTGGCACAATATCGATCGAAGTCGATGCCCGAGGCACGTGCGTCCCGCTGGACAGCGACGTCAAGAGCTGCGCGGCTCACATCAAGTGCGCGGGAAACCGGAAGCCAGCCTCGGATCATCCCGCGAACGGCGAGGAACGCTCTCAAGGCGTCCAGGAGCAGGCGCATGAGATGCTCCGTCTCCCTCCCTGACCACTCCGCTAATTCGGCGAGCGAGCTGAAGTAGGCATCGGGTGTGATGGGGTAAATGTTCCCCTCAAGCATCAACTCGAATGCAATGGTTTCGCCCAGTAGACGGACGAGGAACTGAGAGAGCGGGTTCTCTGACTTCTCCATGTCAAGAATCATCGCGGCAGAAGCGTACCGCTGCTTGACATCGGCAGGAAGGCTCGCGTGCGTGCCCAATGAACAAAAATGCAAAGCCAGGGTGACAGTGATTGACCTTGTCGGCCACGATTCCCACTTCTGGCCATCAACGAGCTGCTGCAGCCCCCCGCGCGCGGAGTCCGCGATGACCCAGGAGGAGTAGGTGTCTTCCCACCGGACCACAGCAGTCACGTTATACGCAGGATAAAATGACCATAGCTGAGAAAACGAAAGCCACGCCAGCGTGTCAGTTGTGTTTCCTTCCAAGCCCGCGTTTGTGAAATCCTCCGTGTTAAAATCCCATTCGCGTGGTTCTTGGTTCGTCCGTGTCGTCACTACTCCGTTCAGGGACCGGTTCCAGCTCATGCTTGGAGTGGAGGGGAAAAAGAAGGGGGGCGTGTCTTCCTACCCATTTTCACCGCAACAGCATCAGCACCATGTACGACGAACAACGTACCGCGTCAAAGTTGCCCGGACCGCAGCCCCTCACAAACAACATTCGCCTGAACGTTGATCATCTCATCTCACCGACTGCCCGCGGCCATCAAGAAGACAGCAGCAGCGTTGTATGGTTCTATTCGGTATGTCCTGGCGTGGCGACGACATCCACAACGGCGTCCAACTTGACGACGCATGCCAGCCGCGGGGCGACGTCGGCCGCGAAGTCGTTCGCCACGATGTGCATATGCCGCCGGAGCCGGTGAATGGGGCCTAAGGCGAGTTCGAAGAGAAACACAGCGTCGTCGTCGAGCACGTCAACGACGTCGACGCTGCCTGTGTGAGCCATCGACTTGGGATTGCCCACAAGAACCTCGCTATTGCAGACAGCGACCGAGGACACGTCGATTTGCCGCACACCCCTGAACAGGGAGACACGCTCGACTAGCTCTCTACCGGACGCCGGGGCGCCATTAGTCTCGGACCACCGCCTCGCAGGTCCGTCGACAACGAAAAACAGAGCCGGGAACACTGGACATTGCAATGCGAGCGGCACATCGGGACACTTGCGCGACAAGGCGCGATCCGGCAGCTCGTCAAAGTCTGGATCGATTCGCGGCTCCTGTACGTGGTGCAGCCAACCACCGCCAGCTACGGCGGGCGCGGGTGTACGTTGAGGAGGAGGCGCATCATCGGGTCGCGCGGCATCGCTGTACACAACGTCGACCGGGTCGGCGGACTGCAGGTAGCGGTGTCGATACACGTGCGCGATGAGAGGTTCGGCTGACGGGAACATGGTCCGTTGCGAACAATCGCCGCTGGAAGGAGCCCCATGGTGCCCCGTTTCGTGGGCCCTCATCCACAAGGTGGTCGTCGTGACGTACTCAACGGGCCGCCATAGATGTGGGGGAGGCTGCCGGTACATCGTCGTCGAGTTCCGCGACGGCACCGGCAGCATGATGGCGTATTAATCGATGTCGCGCGCGAACAAATAATATGCAACGGCATGCGGTGGGTGCCTACCAGTGAGTGGGGTGAACGGCACCCCCACACGTTGGTGTGTGTGAACAACCATCGAGCACGCAACGCATGCATGTTAGCCGCAGGCCGTTGCTGCTCCGTGGGCCACAAGGTGGAGTGTTTTTGGAGAAACTTTGAACTTTTTGCGGCACATAATTCCATCCTTCTACGGGGCCCTGAGGGCAAGAGCCCTTCCCGCCCCCTGCGGCGGCTACGGCGCACCATGCCTCCTGGCAAAGCCACCCTTGTGGTACCGTTCAATCATTTCGTGCAGCTCGTCGGGCGATTTCGACGGTGGCGGCGGCCGTTGCCAGTTGTACTTTTCAAACAGCTTCTTACTGCGCTCTGCATCGGCAGACACAGTATTGTAAAGCCGATCGACGGTAGTGGCCAGCTCGATTTTGCTGGAGAACCGCTTCAGGTGAACCTCTGACTTAGCCAAGTACTGCTTTTCCAGTTGCGCCTGACGCTGTTCGTGGTCCGCCAGGCCCTTGGCAAAGAGGCGGTCGACCACCGACTGCATGTCTTCTGGGGTGAGCGGACGGACCTGGCTAGCGGCGGCTTTTGGGCTCCCATAGGTGGCCTCCTCGAGAGCCACGAGCTTGTCCCGTCGCGCCAACAGGCTGCCGCGGTAGAGGTTCTCGGTCGATGCTTTTAGCTGCGCAGGCTTCAGCCGTCGTGTGCTGCGTGTGATAGGAGGCGGCGGCGACAAAGGCACCGGCGTGCTGAGCCGCTTCCACGTGTCACCGCCGTTGGGCGACGAGGGTCGACTGGATCGCCCCGCGGGGGTGACGGCGCGGTGGCTGGGTCGCCCCGTATTGTCCGCCATGAACACGACGCGATGAATGTCAAGATCGATCACTTCACCGAACCTGAGATCGAGAGCCATGGGGGAGGATCAAGACCACACCGGCGCGTTGTGTACCTCGTCGCAAAACGACTCGTGCGAAAGGTGGTGTCGAAGCAAAAGTTGAAAACAACAATCTCCGGTTACCCGTGCCCGCATCGTACAACGATCGGAACGCTAATCGCCCTCCCCATTCGGCAATTCCCTTGGCGTGCATTTACCAGCGTGCGCTGGCAGTAGCACGTACAAGATCGTGCTGAAATCTGCACGATGCCCCGTACGTGCAGTTCCCCCTCTGGAACGCGAAGCACGCTTGCGGACTACGGGACCGGGCGTAACCGTACCCGGTCGCTGCTTGGGACGGTGGCGAGCGGTGGAACGGGCCGCGGTACGAGGAGTTGCTTGACCACGATGCGTCACTCTCCGCTCGCGGTCTCTGTGTGCCATAGTAATCGTGGGACGCTCGTCCCCCTCCGTCCACATTGCCCTGGCCGTCCAGTTCATAACGACCCTGACGATAACCACCGCCGGATGAAGGACCTCCGTGAGTCGAGGCAGCGACGTTCCTTCCTGGGGCGACACCGTGCGAAAATCGACAGTGCATACGGGAACAATTGCCCCGTTGAAAGTCGAAGCAGACGTTGCCGCCACCAACGGCGGACGCCGGAGAGGGAGCACGACGTTCCTGAAAAGACATGGCGGGCCGCGCGTTCGAATAGCCAAACTCCCGTGGATACGGACGCTGCGTAGGGGATCGCGAACGACCAGAAACATCGTGGCTATAGCGGCACACCGCGCGAGTGCACCTACCTTTCTGGTAGTCGAAGCAGACGCCGGGGCGAGGTGAGTTCCACATGCGCGAATCTTGCGGTTGCGTGGACATGGCTGATGAGTCGTACCGCGCCGTCTGATTCGGCCATTGCTGGCGGCCATCGACGAGGCGCGGATCATCATAGGATCGATCGCCCGTGTGGCCGTCGGCGGTCCGGTGCGCCTGGCGATTGCGGGTGTCTCCATCCACGGAGGTGGGAGCGAGCGGCAGTGATATCGATCTGGGCGGAATGGCGGCGTCGTCCCAGTCGAGTCGATCTTCGGGCCGCGCCGCCACGACGGATGGTTGCGGCCGGAAGGCCGCATCGGCGAATCCAGCGGATGACGAAGGATGGGCTGTTTGCCCAAATAGCATCGAGGCTAAGCGGTCGTCGACGAGGCCATATGTGGAGGGCAACGCGGCTGTGGCGGTCGAAGGGCTCGCACCGAATGGCCAATCACTCGACAGCATTCCACCGAAGGGAAGCAACTAGATTTTACCTTGAAGGTGAAAGAGCGCTGCTTAATGGCAGAAAGGGGGATCGCAGATCAACAAATAGCCTTCATGCGCCCCTGCGCCGGTGCCAAAAAGGTCGGTTACCAAACCAACGTCCGCCTCCTCCTCCCTCTCAGCCTTTCGATACGACACCGTCGCGTTTCGCCGTTCGTTAGTTTCACTCAATTGCATGGCCGGCGGCAGAGACCGTTGCCTTCTCGAGACCGCGTTGAGATGCATCCGACCCAGGGGGGGGGGTCGGTGGCGGAGCGAAATCGGTCAAACCTTTTTTTTTAGCGCGGCGGGGACGAACGGCGTTCGTGAAACCCCCCACCGAAGCCGCCTGCGCGATCACCGCCGAATGCGGACTGGGGACCGCCCATTTCCTCTCCCCGCGGCGCCGCGCCGCCGAAGCCGCCTTCGCCAAGGCCACCCCGGAAGTTACGCTCGACGAAATTTCCCCCGCCTCGACCAACGCTCTGAGCCACGGCGCCGCTTCGGCCATCTCCACGCGCCTGCGGACACTCCCTGCTCATGTGGCCCTCTTCACCACAGTTGAAGCAGGCACCTCCGCGACCTCCACCTCCAAATCCACCACCGCCGCGGCCGCCACGGCCCCGCGGGCACTCGCGGCTGATGTGTCCTTCCTCGCCGCAGTTGAAGCACGCGCCACTACCGCCACCTCGACCACCGCCTCGGCCGCCACGACCCCGCGGGCACTCGCGGCTGATGTGTCCTTCCTCGCCGCAGTTAAAACATGCGCCACTACCGCCTCCGCCACCGCGACCACCGCCTCGGCCCCCACGGAATGGACCTGGGGACGTGCGCCCGGGCGAGCCGCCAAAGCGAGGCGGGGATCCCCCTCGACCACGGCCACGGCCACCGCCAAAGCGACTCGGCGAGTCACGCCCAGGGGGACCGCCGAACCGCCGCGGCGAGATGCCGCCGCCACCCATACGGGTTGGCGAGAATCCGCGCGGTGGACCACCAAAGCCACCACGACCTGACATCAGCTAATAATAATGTTTGTTAAGGCACCTGCCGAAATACTTTCTACCCGAAACCCTCGGCAAATCCCCAATTGCTCGCACACGGCACACCCGTCACCGCATGGTGCCACGAAGCCAACATGTCGCGGCAGCGGCCATGAACTCTGTATTCTGGTGTGCGATCTCCCGTGCCCTCCTCCAGCAGCGCTCCTCCATATCGGCTGGATTGGACACTATTTCTGACATGTAGTGCATACATCGGGGAGGAAAAGGGAAGACCACCCGGGATTGGATTTTGAGGGACGCATCGAGGGTGGGGGCCATCTACAGTACTGTACACTGACCTTCGGTGCCTCGCTCTCTTCTCTCTAGTACTCACGTTCGCCGATGCGGCTCGTTGGTGCCCGCGACTGGCGGGATTGGAGAGCTGCGCTGCACAGCCGGCAATCTCTCCGTAGAGAGAGCTCGTGGGTGCGGTCGACGGGGCGGGGCCTTTGCGACGCGCATCGCGCCCGGC
>ERZ1292633.3857-Hain-H41-02um-R1-3857-length-14265-cov-6_pt1 | contig 14265 bp, 12 predicted proteins | sample MGYA00564406_ERZ1292633 | MGnify/ENA primary metagenome ERZ1292633 (study PRJEB36523, sample SAMEA6512639) | groundwater metagenome | collected 2019-01-08 | study: AquaDiva: Metagenomics assemblies of 32 groundwater samples
AGACGGCCGGTTCGCCTTCCAGGGCCTTGGGCCGGGTCGCTACGTTCTCGCGCTGCTTGGACGGTCCGAGGATTTGCGCGGCGGCTACGAGGGCGTGCCGGAATTTATCGATGTGACTTACGAGCGTCCGGAAGTGGTCCTGAGAGACATTCGCATCGTCCGAGAAACGGCCCCGCGCCCGTCCTATCATCGGGGCGCCAAGGCGGCGCCGCGCGTGCCGCTGCGCCTGAGCCCCCGTTGAAGCTATGGCGTTAGTATAATGAACCCGTGATACTCAATACCGGCGCGGTGGTCCTCACGCGGCGCGGCTTGGGGGAATACGACCGGCTGTGCAGCCTGTTTACCGAAGATCTCGGGAGGGTACACGTTCGATTCGTGGGGGTCAATCGACAGGCGGGAAAGCTCAAGGCCTTGAGCGAGCCAGGAGCGTGGGGAGAGCATCGACTCCATCTGTCCGTCCGCTCGGAGTTCGCCAAGGCCGTCGGCGGCCGCTTGATCTCCAGCTTCCCCGGCTGGCGCAGTGACTTGGAACGAACATTCGACGCGTTGGCCTGTTGCGAAATGCTCGAGCGTTTGACGCCCGAGCGCTCGCCCAGCCCCGAGAAATACCGGCTGATCTGCTCCGTGCTGGCCGCTTTCGAGAATCATCCCAGCCGGTGGCTGCTCGTTTCGTTCGGTTTGCGCCTGGCGGAGATGCTGGGCATCAGCTTGCGTCAACGTGCTCCGGCCGCGGCGCGTTTTGTTTGGGAGGCGCTGCATGCAAGCGAGCCTCACGCCCTTAAAGACGTCGCCTTCCATGAAGAGGCCGCCGAGACGGCGTCCCGACTCTTGGATGAACATTTTGGCGCGCATGCCGGTCGCCGATTGCGCGCGTTCGAGTTTCGCGACGCGTATGTCAAAGTCGGCGCCCAAGGAGTCCCCGCCCGATGACTTTCCAAGAGATTATTTTAGAGCTGCAGGATTTTTGGTCCAAGGAGGGCTGCGCGATCATTCAGCCCTATGATTTGGAGAAAGGAGCGGGCACATTCAATCCCGCGACGTTTTTCGGGGCGCTGACCGAACGGCCGACCCGGTGCGCGTACGTGGAGCCGTCCCGCCGCCCCGCCGACGGACGCTACGGAGACAATCCGAATCGTCTGGGCAAGTACTATCAGTTCCAGGTGATCATGAAGCCGGTTCCCGTTGGCATCACGGACGTCTACCAGCGATCTTTGAAGTCCCTCGGCCTGGACCCGAAACGGCATGATTTACGCTGGATCGAGGATGACTGGGAGTCTCCGACCTTGGGGGCTTCAGGGGTGGGATGGGAGGTCTGGCTCGACGGCATGGAAATCACCCAGTTCACCTATTTTCAGCAGATGGGGTCCATGCCCTTGTCTCCGGTTTCTGTGGAAATCACCTATGGCCTTGAGCGCATCGCCATGTCTCTTCAAAAAAAGAACTCGGTCTACGATTTGGATTACGGCGGAGGCCTGACTTATGGAGACCTCCACAAGAGCCAGGAACGAGAATTTTCGCGCTACAACTTTGAAACCGCCGATCCCGCCTTGCTGAGTCGGCACTTCAACGAGTGGGAGAGCGAGGCCGGGCGCCTGGTCGATCTGGGAGACCCGCTGCCCGCCTACGATTGCGTCGTGCGGGCCTCGCATCTATTCAATACGCTGGAGGCTCGGGGTGCGATCTCCGTGACGGAGCGAGCGCATTACATCGGACGCATCCGCGGCTTGGCTCGGAAAGTCATGGAGCTCTATATCCGAACACGAACGCCGGAAGTTCTGGGGGCCGCCTAATGTCCAAGAAAGTTGCGCCCAATAAGGGAGTCGATTTCCTGCTCGACGTTCACACAGAGCCTTTGCCGGCCCGTTTCGTAGCTCCGGCGTTGGAGCAGATCAAATGCGCGGCGACCCGCTTCCTGGAGGGAAGGCTTGAGCACGGCGAGATTTCCGTCGCAGGGACGCTCAGGCACCTGATCTTGAGGATTTCGGATGTCGCGCCCAAAGGCAAGGACCAGGTGCAACTGTTCAAGGGTCCCAAAGTCCAGGCCGCGAGGATGGACGACGGTTCGGTGTCGCCGGCGGCCGAGGGGTTCGCGCGAAAATACGGCCTTAAGCCGGCTCAACTCAAGGACGTTGACGGGGTCCTTTACGCCGAGGTTCGTTCGGCGGGAGAGACCGCCAACGCGCTGGTTCTGAGGATGACCAACGACATCCTGCAGTCTCTTCAATTTCCCAAGGTGATGAGATGGGAGGAATCGGGCTTTAAATTCGGCAGGCCTCTGCGGGCCATCACCGCTTTGCTCGATGGGAAAATCCTCCCCATTTCAGTGGCGGGCGTGAAGGCGGGCCGCGCCGTGCACGGTCATCCCGCGTTGGCCAAAAAACCGGCGATACTGAAAACCCCCTCGCAGCACGAGTCCCTCCTTCGCCAGAATCTGGTCATCGCCGATCCTGTGGAGCGCAGGCGGTATCTGCTCAAAGCGCTCGATTTGGCGGTGAAGAACACGGGAGGGTGTTGCGAAGGCGACGAGTCGCTCATCGAGGAAACCGTCTTTATGGTCGAGCACCCCGTCGCGATTCTCGGCAAGCTTCGCGATGAGCATATGGCGCTGCCTGCCGCTCTGTTGAAGATGGTCATGAAGAAGCAGCTTAAATTCTTTCCCGTCGTCGCACGAGACGGCGCGCTTCTTCCCTTCTTTGTCGGCGTGCGCGACGGACTGTCCATGTCCAACGAGCTGATTCGGGAAGGCTATCAACGCGTGCTGGAGGCAAGATTTAACGATGCGGCTTTTTTCGTCGCGCGCGACCGCGCCACGAGCCTCGAGAGCAAACTTCCTTTGCTCGAGCGTGTGACCTATCAAAAAACCCTGGGCACGATGGCGCAGAAGGCCGCCCGGGTCTCGGACATGGCGCTCTGGATCGCGACCACGCTCAGGCAGACGTCTCCCGTTGACGAGCGCGCCACGGCTCGCGCCGCGCGGCTGGCGTACGCCGATCTCGTCACGGACGTGGTCAAGGAGTTTCCGGAACTCCAAGGACAAATGGGCGGAGTGTATGCCCGCGCGGACGGCGAGGGCGAACGCGTCGCGCTCGCCGTCGAGCAGTTTTATTTCCCGATCGTCGCCAAGTCTCCCGTCCCGGCGACGGCCGAAGGAGCGGTGGTGTCCTTGGCGGGGAAATGTGACAGCCTGGCGGGATGTTTCGTCGCGGGCCTCATTCCCAGCGGATCGACCGATCCCTACTCGTTGCGGCGGCAGGCGCTGGGTCTTCTTCGCATCGTGCTTGAAAAACAGCTCCCGCTCGATATCGACGAGGCTTTGGAGCGCGCGCTCGCTCTTCAGCCGGCGGGGGCCTCGGACCTCCTGAAACTGAGGGCGCAGCTCTCTGAGTTCATCTGGGGCCGAGCCCAGTCTCTTTTGGATGAGATGGGATATGCCGTCGACGAAGTCCGGTCCATACGCGCGGGAGCCCTGAAGAATTTCCCCAACGCGTTTCGCCGCCTGGCCGCGCTGCGCGCGGTGAGGCGCGATCCGGCTTTCGAGCCGCTGACCGCCGCTTTCAAGAGGGCGGCCAATCTCTTGAAGCAGACCAAGGCCGACGATGGTCTTGCGCCGGATCGCGCGCTGCTGCGGGAGACGGCGGACCTGGAACTCTACGACGCGTTGGTCCGCGCCGAGGCAACCGCCAACGACCGCTTCGTGCGCGACGACTTCGAGGGAGGCCTTAAAAGCCTGGCCTCGCTTAAACCCCACCTCGATTCATTTTTCGAGACGGTCATGGTCATGGTCGAAGATGAGACGCTCAAACGTCAACGGCTTGCCTTGCTCAATAGGCTGGTACGAGCGTTTCGCCGCGTCGCCGACTTGTCGGAAATTCAGGAGACCGAGCCGCCGCGCGTGGAGGCGGCGCGCTGAATCGATGAAGGCCCCCGCTCTGCGCCGCGCCGTTTTGCTCTTGGCTTGGGCGATTCCGGCTTCGGGCGCTGTCGAAAACTCGATTGCGCGCGCCCGTAGGAGCCTCGATCAGATAGAAGCGGCGCGATCTCCCGAGGAGCAGCGACGAGCCGCGGCCCTTCTGGCCGACGATATGTCTCTCGGGGAAGAACCCAGGCCCGCAGGGGCGTTGAGCGCGTCTTTCGCGGTGAATTCTCAAAGCGCTTTAAACAGGGCTGAGTCCGCTGGAGCCAGACAAGAGGTCGCGCAGTCCCGCTCCAAGGCAGCCTCCGGATTCGATGAAGAGCTTCAACGACGTTTTCGAGAGATTCTTCGCGTCGTCCGAGGCGGTTGGGGCGCTCCCATCGGCCCCGAGGCCAAGAGGCCTCGCTATCTGCTGGTGAAAGGTCTTTACGGGGATCATATCAGCGATTACATGGAGGGAAATCTCAGGCGCCTGCGCTCGCTGGGCCTTGAGGCGGACTTCGTTCCCGTTCACACCGACAGCGCCTATGAGGAAAATCTCAAGCTCATTGAACAGGCCGTCGCGGCGGAGCAGTCGGTGGTGTTGCTCGGACATAGCCGGGGCGGCGTTCTCATCCACGATTGGTATCGGGCGGCGCCGACCGCCTCCAAGGCGAAGGTGCGCAGGGTTATTTTGGTTCAGGCTCCCCTCTGGGGATCGGAGGCCGCTGATTGGATCTCGGATCGATGGTACGCTCGGGCGATTCTCAACGGACTGGCCTTGCTGCCGGGGTGGGAGGATCCTTTGGAAGGGGTTTTGGAATTGACATCGTCGAAGCGCAAAGAAGTCATGATGGGTTTGCCTGAGCTCTCGCCCGGCGATTTGAAAAAGATATTCACCGTCGCGTCCTCCTTTGATTCCGAGGCCGACGATGAAAGACATCAGGACATGGCGGCCTCCGAGCGCATCATCCGCGCAATGACGGGACGATCCAACGATGGCCTGGTCGCGGTCGAGTCGGCGTTGGTTCCCGGGTCCGACGCCGTTTTCATGGAGGACTTCGATCATGAAGACTCCGTTCTCGAGCATCCGGGCTGGTTCAAGCGACTGAGAGGACGTCGCCCTCTTGACGACGTGAGAGTCGGAGATTTTACCGAGGCCCTGGTCAGGGCGGCGGTCCAGCCTTAAAAGCCGGCTCGCGAGCGCCAGCCGGCTTTGGCGATGGGCATTCTCCGTCCGACGCCGAAGGCTTTGGAGCTGATTTTTAAGGCGGGCGGAGCTTGACGGCGCTTGAATTCGCTGACATCCATCCGGTCGAGAAGCGTTTCAGCGACCTTGCGGTCGCCCACGGCCTTGGCGACGCGACCGGGGTCTAGACGGTCTTGAACCCAGGCCTGCAAAGCGTCATCGACCTGATCATAGGGGGGCAGATCGTCTTGATCCCTTTGATCCGGCTTCAGCTCGGCCGAGGGGGCTTTGGTGATGGAGCTGCGAGGAATGATCTCTCGCTCCTGATTGAGCCAATCCGCGAGGCGGTAGACCAAACGTTTGGGGACGTCGGCTAAGGGGGCCAAGGCGCCGCACATATCGCCATACAGCGTGCAGTAGCCGACGGCCAACTCGGACTTGTTGCCGGTCGACAGGACGAATCCTCGAGGAGTTTTGTTGGCCAAGCCCATCAGCAACACGCCCCGCGCCCGCGCCTGCAGATTCTGCTCGGCGAGGTCGGGCGCTCCACCCCCCCAGCCCGGGCTCAGGGCGTTGAGCAAGGCCCGATACACCGAGTCAATGGGCGTGGAGCGCAGCTCGATGCCGAGGTTGCGTGCCAAGGCTTTCGCGTCCTCGATGCTGCCCGCAGAGGAGTAGGGTGAAGGCATCGAGACACCGACGACTCTATTCGGGCCCAAAGCGCGAACCGCAAGGGCGGCGCACACGGCCGAGTCGATTCCTCCCGAGAGGCCGAGAAAGGCGGTGCGCAGTCCGCATTTCGCCGCGAAATCGGCGATCCCGAGAGTGAGGGCTTGGCCGGCTTGGCCGATGTCATCGGGTTCCTCCGATAGGCGCGAACCCTGCCATGTCCGTGAGTCGACGATCATGAGATCGGTCGCGGCGAAAGCAGCTCGAGCCCGCAAACGGCCCCGGGAGTCATAGGCTAAGCTTCCCCCGTCAAAAATGATTTCATCGTTGCCGCCGACCGCGTTGCAATAGAATAAAGGGATTCGATGGCGTTTCGTGTGGTAAGAGAGCAGGGCGCGGCGCTGCGCGATTTTTCCCTGAAGGTACGGGGAGGCCGACAGGTTGAAGAGGATGTCGGCCCCGGCCTTGGCCAACGAAGCGATCGGGTCGATGCCGTAGAGGCGGCGCTTGGTTCGGGGTTCGACGGACCAGGCGTCCTCGCAAACGGTGACGCCGAGTTTTTGCCCGTTCCAGACGATCGGGTCGTTGCTTTCGGCGGGCTCGAAATATCGAGCTTCATCGAAGACGTCGTAGGAGGGCAAAAGGGTTTTATGACGCACCGCGACGACTCGCCCGCGGTGCACAAGCGCGGCCGAGCTGCGCACCGGTTTTCCCGGGCGGCGCGTGTTGCGAGAAACAAAACCCACCAGCGCCGCGCATTCCCCCACTTTTGCCGCGAGCGACCTCAAAGCCTTCTCGTTGGCTTGGGCGAACCCTCGTTCCTCCCAAAGGTCCAGCGCCGGATATCCCCCCAGCGACTGCTCGCAATAAAGCGCCAAGTCGGCGCCGGCCCGGGAGGCGTCGCCCAGGGAGGAAAGAATCTTATCCGCGTTGCCGCGCAGATCGCCGACCATGGCGTTTATCTGCGCGAGGGCGATTTTCAACTCACGCTCCCGTTGTTTCGCAGGCTTTGGAAAATATCTCCCCTGCGCCCATGAATTCCGAGCTGATGGCGTCTTTTACGGCCGTTCGAGCCGCTTCTCCGGCGAATGTCACCACGGGGGCGATGCCTTCCATCGCCCATGACATGAGGTCGGAGGGATCGTGATGGGTTTCATCGGCCACGGTTCCCATCTGTCTGAGTATGGACAAGGACGTCAGGGGAAGGTCTTTGTCCAGCAGCAATGCAGCGGCCATCACGCCTTTGGAGGAGGCCACCACCGCATCGCGAGGCTTCAGGCTCCCGGGAGCGGCACGCAAGGAATCAATGACGATCCGCCGGAGGATGTCTGCGGCCCCGGCCGGGAAGTCCTCCGCCGTCCGAAGCGTATTTTCGACCGCGGTTTTCACGTCCTGCTCCAGTCTCGTCGCATCCATGCGCAGCATTATACCATTAGGCTCAGGGCGTCTCGGGAGGGTCTTGCGCCGGACAAGAGCAAGGGTTACAATTTCGCATCATGACCAGGGTCGTCGCGCTTTGCGTCGCGGCGGCGCTTTATTCTTCTTGCGCCGGCCTTTCGCGTCCTCCGCAATCGACCTCCCTGGATCATGGTGTCTTGATCGCGCGCGCCTCCTCCAAAGGCGCCCTGATTCGCTTTTTGCGTTCCGAGGCCGATGCCGGAGTCATCGAGGCCCTTGACGATCGGGGGCAACCGATGCCGGAACTGAAGTCGTATTCGGGGTTGGCCGCGGGCGGCTATATCGTTTTTTTCGATTTGCCCGCGGGCCGTTACGTTCTAAAAGGCGCTTCTTTCGCCGCGCGCGGAGTGCGCTATCGGCTGCTCGTCCCCGAGGGCGATTTGGCCAAGCGCGCCGCCGTGCTGCGCCCCGCAAGCGCGGCCTATTTGGGGACCTATCATTACGATTCTCGCTGGCCCGATCTGGAAACAGCCCTTAAACGCTGCGCACGGATCGTCGGGCATTGGCTGACTCCGTGGACGCGTCGTCCGGTCCTGCCGCGCGACGGGGATTTTCGTTTTTTCGATTCTTCGCCGGTCTCGGAGATTGACGGGCTCCACGCCGTCCGCGGCGCCCTATCGGGCACGAGTTGGCGCAGGGCCGTCGATGCGCGTTTGCGTGAATTGGGCGCGGCCGAGCCCGCGAAAACGACGGGGACGCTTCTTCCCAAGCCTCTTCCCCTCCACGCGGAAGCGATGCTCTCGTGGAGAGACACGCTGGAATGGGGCCAGCCCCGGCGCGCGGCGCAGGGTCTTGCATGGCGCCGCCCCGGCGGGGCGGCGCAAATCGCCGTTTATTACACGACCGTCGCGCCCAGCGGATTGCCGGGCTGGGAGGGTGCCGTCGCGGGCCTGCGGCGAGCGGCAGCGGCGAGCGTGGAGGATTCCGGCGAGGTCTTCGAGGTTCGCGTGGCCACCCGCAGCGGTCCCTCGGCGCGCACGACGACGTACCAGTATCCCGAGGCGACGTTGGTGGGCAGCCGGACGATCGTCGTTCAGACCGAGACGACTCTTATTCCCGACGGAAGCGGATTCTATACGTTCCGTTTGCGGGCTCCGCGCGAAGAATTTTCCGAGGTGCTGCCCGCGTACCGGGAATTTCTCCTGCAAATAGTCCTCGGTCCGCAGAAGCCGACAAAGGAAAAAGAGCGAGAGTATTTAATGCCAGGATTGTCCACGCCATGACATATTTCCCGATGAGACTGCGTTCTCGCGAAAGCGGCGACCTTCTAGACGACGATGCGCTGGCACGCCACATGTCCACATCGGCGTTTACCGTTGAAACCCAAGCGGTTCTGGAACAAAACACGCACATTATTTTCATGGCGCAGTTGCCCGATGGGGATACGATCCCCGGAGAAGGGATCGTGATATCCGCGGAACACAGTTCGACCTTGAACGTGGCCGAGATCGTGATCCTGAAGATGTCGTGGAGGGACAAACGCCGTCTGTCACGGGCACTCAATCCCAATTCAATCGACTGGGAGCGGCTGGCCGTCGTGTCGGCTCAAGCGGTTATCGTGCTCGTGGTCATCACCGCGACCAAGAAGCTGCTCTTTGAACATCGGGAGATGTGGGGACTGATCTCTTACTTGGGGCTCAGGTTGGTTGCCCTGATGCTGATGGGCTGGGCCTTTCTGGGTCTGATCAAAAAAGACAAACTCTAGCTAGAAGCCTTCCCGGCACTTGGGATTGAGGGCGTCGCGCAGGAAGAGTTGCGCGCCGGAAGGACGCAGAACGAATCCCCAGCGTTCGTGCCCCCAAAGCGGTTCCCCGCGCGAGTAGGCTAGAAGCAAAGGACTGCCCTTGCCTCCGGGATCGTAGGATATGAAGCGCAATTGCGAGGTTTCGGCCATGAGGTCGTGCGGCATCGGCACGCACGAGCCGACCAGCTTGGCGCCGTCGAGCAAACGCAGGCAGCGCCGGTAGGAGGCGGAAATCTGCGCGCCCGTGACGAGGGCCTTGGCCGCGGTGAGCCCGGAGACCCTCACGTTCGCGGCGAAATCGATTTTCATTGTGACTTTGTCGGTTTGGGGGTCGGCCTTGAAGACGTCGGCCCCCTCGTCGTCGGATCGGAACCGGAATGCTCCGGACTTGACTTCTTCAACGGCGACGGCCGCGAGCGTCGAGCCGATCGCCCGATAGAGAGCCTCGTCTACGACGTTATCCAGGGCTTTATATTTCGCTTTGGAGCCCTGCAAATCAAACGACTCGGACACCTTGATGGCAATCACCGGGTCGCCCACGGCGGAGCGCGACCCTTTAAGCAAGGCGGCGCGCAGTCGCACGGATCGTTTATCGCGGCAGACGGCTCCGTAAGTGGGCGAGGAGCGGGCGACGACGAATAAATTGGCGCCGGAGCTGCCGACGACGAGAAAGCGAGTTCCGGGAAGAAGCGGAGCGGATTGATCGGACGAGGCGCGGGGTTTGTCGAAGATCAGCCACTGCTCGCCTGATTGGTAAACGGGGAACAGGCCGCGTGCCCCATAGGCCTCCTGAGCGCGAGCCGCGCAAGGGAAGAAAGACGACAGCAGGCAGCACGCTGCGAGAAGCGAAAAGATCCTCATCCGTCAAGAATATCAAATCCCGCGCGGCAGTCGTAGTTCTGTCGGCGCTTTCGGGCGAGGATGCGGCATTTCGTGCTCATGCCAACGGCCGAGTTCGGTTCCGTGGAGCGCATCGTAGAGCACCGCTCCCTCCCCCGGCGTGACGACGGCGATGCGGCTGAAATCCGCGCTATAAACGATTTGAGTGCCGTCGATAAGCCGCAAAAGACCCTCGGCGTTCCACTGTGCGAACCGCCGCCAACTCCACAATTCCCCCTCGTGCAGCGCAAGCCAAACGGCGTTGATTTTAGCCCACCAGAGCTGTTGATGATAGACCAGCGCAGGAGATGAGGGCTCGGGCACCGCCCACCATTGTCTGTCGCGTCTCAACAGCCACAGCCACTGGTTGTCTTCGATCAGGCCGCGGTTCGCTCCGTCGTGCCAAAGGCGGTCTTGGTGCCAGTGAGCGTCTTGGCGGCGGCAGGCGGCTTCGCCAACCGATCCGGGATTTATTCGTTCGAGATCCCCGAGCGGGAATAGCGTCGCGGGCACGGGAGCGCCGCTGGGGGATTGAAGCGGGCGCTGCGGCGGCGTCCGGCTCAGTGAAGGAGGCGTCAGCGATGATTTGGGAGGGCGGCGCGCTCCGCGGCCCAGCAGTTGGGACAAACTCGGCGGGCGACGAGCCGTCTTGGAGGCGGCGGGGTCGAGCTTTGGAGTTCGGCGGGCGGGAGGATTGAAAAGGGGAAATGGAGCGGGCCCGTGATAGGCCGATCGCGCGATGGTTTGCCGCGCGGGGGCGGGATGGAGGGTTCGCTCCAGGCGATGATTCGAGACAGAAGGGCGCGCGCCGCTCTCTTGGGTGGGTGTTGGATGTTCCTGAACGGCTGTTTGGATGTGAGAGGCGCGCGGCTGGGGCGGGCGAAACGAGGAGGCTGCGCGCGCACGGGTTGTCGCAGGCGCGGCGCGGGCGGAGGCGATCGCTTTGGGGTTAGGCGCATTTGGGTCGCCGAGCGGAGGCTCTTCCACGGCGTGCGCCAGGCGCCGCGCCGATGCCCGCGCGGCCTCTGAAACCGCCTGCGCGCGCGCGCGGGACTTTCTGCCCCCGGACGTTTTTCCCCCCGCCGCGAGCGGGCCCAAGCCATTGAGCGCGTCGCGCCACTGGGATAAGCCGGCCGCTGGCGGGTCTTCCACCTCATGCGGGACGGTGTCGGCGTGCCGGGGTCTGTGGCCGGACATGAGACGATGCGCGGCCACAACGGCGCGTCGAGGAGAGGACGCCCTTCGAATTGCATCCCGCAACGGCGCAGGCGTGATCGGCGAGCGTCCGAGGACAATGATCAGCCCTGCGGCCAAGGTCGCCAGAACGGCCATGAGTGCGCCGCGACGGGCGGTCATGTCGCGAGGATGGCCCCGGCGGCACGCGTCCCGTCAGGGCCTAAAGTCCTATTGGACGACCGGGACCTTTGGACTTTGTCTTGTCTTTGTAACACGGGCGGCCTATACTTACGCCGACATGGATCCCCTGCACGCTTGGAAAGACGATTTCCGGCGCGAAGTCGAGGAAGTTCTCGCGGCGCGCGCTCGTTCTAGAAAACCCGGGCCGACGGAGCCCGAGGAGGGGTTCGGGGGCCGCCTGGCCGATTTGGTCATTCCCCCCGCCGGAACGTACGCCGAACTGCGCGAGTCACAGAGGCAGCTGGAGGTGATGCGGGCCGAGAACGCGGAGCTTCGCGAGCGGCTGGGCGTCAAGGAGGCGGGTTTCGAGCGCGAACGCGAGGGGCGAGAGCGCCTCAAGGATGGAATCGCGCGTTTGGCGTTGGCCCTGCGAAATGAGCAGGCCGCCCTTGCCGCCGCGCAGGAACAGGAGAGGAGAGCGCGGGAGGAATCCGAGGCCGCAAAAAACATGATGGCCGTGCAGAAGCTTGAGGCCGATCATGCCCAGGCCCGCTGCGAGGATTGGGAGCGCGAATCGGCGGCCCGCCTGCGGGCGACCCGGGAGGTCCAGAGCCGGCTTGATCAGGCGCTGCTGGAAAACGACGGCAAGGATGCGGACATCGCGTCGCTGCGCGCGCGTCTGTCGTCGGCGATCACTCGAAACCAGGAAGACGCCTCCGCCGGAGCTTCAATCGCGAAAGCGGAGCGGGAAAAGCTCGAGGCGCAGGCCCAGGCCGCCGCGACTTTGGAGCGCAGCGTCCGGGCGGAACAGGCCTTTCGCGACAGCGTGAAGAAGCGGTCGGCCCTCGAAGACGCTTTGCGCTTGCAAACGGTGCGCGCGGTCTCTTTTGAACGCGAAGCGGGGCAACGGCGCGAAGAGGCGGCGCGGGCGCGAAGCGAGGAGGCCGCGGCCCGATCGGCGGCCAAAGAAGCCGAAGCCGCCGCCGCCGAGGCTCAAAGGACAGTCGCCAAAGTCAAAGAGGACATGAGGGAACAGATCATAGCGCAAGTCAGGGAGGAGGTGAGGGCGGAAGTGAGGGAGGAGGTGAGGGCGGAAGTCAGGGAGGAGGTGAGGGCGCAAGTCAGGGAGGAGGTGAGGGCGCAAGTCAGGGAGGAGCTCAAAGCGGAAGTCAGGAGTGAAATCAAAGCGGAGGTCGCCGCGGAAGTCGAAGGCGACAGGCGCGCTCAAGTGAACAGGGCCTACGAGGAAGGCCTTTCGGCCGCACGCCGCCGCGTCGATGCGGCGGAGCAGGCTTTGGAGGCCTCGCGGCGCATCGAGGAAGCGGCAAGGATCGAGCTTGGCGCTTTCCGGGATAAACTGCGGCGCAAGATGGAGAAGCTGGCGGCGGCGGTGTATCAAGAGCGCGAGCGTTCGGATGCGGCGGTCGCCGCCACCAATGAGAGCCTTCAAAAGGCCCTGGCGCGCTTGGCGGCCGAGTGGGGACGCAGTCAGGCTGTTCTCGAGGAGAGCCGGGCGCAGATGCGGGCCGAATTCGAGGATGAGCGCGCGCGTTTAGACATAGAGATCAACGCCGAGAGGCAAAGCATGCGGGCGCGTTGGCAGGAACAGGCCGAGGCCCTGGAAAAATTGCGCAAGGAGTTTGAGCGTGGACGCCAAGGAACCTGAGCAAAAGGAGTCCGAGCCGATAGACGTTCCCCAGGCGCTGCCGCCTCCTTCCGGGTCCGAGGCGATCGAATTCATCCGTCTGGAGGTCCGGGTCGAGGAACTGGAGCGACGGCTGCGCGCGCGAACGATCGAACTGGGCACCGAACTCAAGGCCAAGGAGAGGCTGCGCGAGCGCGTCGGCGAGTTGACGCTGCGCATCGACGAACTGCAGGAAACGGCCTCGGCGCTGCACCGTGAGGCGGTGTCGGCGACGGCTCTGGCCCATCAGTTGGAGTCCACTTTGAAAATCGCTTCCGAAGCTCGACAACAGCTGGAGGCGGGCTTAGAGGGAGAGCGCAGCCGCCGCCAGGAGGCCGAGCAACGCGCGGTTCGCGCCGAAGCGCAGAAAGAATCCGCGTTGAAGGAGGCGGCGGAGAGATCCGCGGTGGTCGACGTCGACTCGCTCAATAAAAAGGAGGAGGAGCTCTCCTCCGTTCGGCGACAGGTCGCGCAGCTGCGCCAGAAAACTGCGGGACAAGAGGCTCACATAGAGGCTTTGCGCGCCGAGAGGGAACAGGCCCTGAGGGCGCGAGATGAGGCGATGGAGGACCTCAAGGGCGCCCGAGAACAAGCGCGCAGCGCCCAGCAGATGGCGAGCCAGGAAATTGAAAACGCCGAGAATATCCGACGCGAAGGGGTGGAGGCGTTGGAGAAGGCCCGCGAGGGAAAAATTCGCCAGGATGTCGAGGCCGAGCGCCTTCGCGCGGAGATCGCAGAGACCCAGCGGCGCATGAACGAGGAGTCCCAGGCGTTTAAAAACAACGCCGAGAAGTTGAGAATCGAGCTCTGCGCGCGGGCCGAGCGGGAGGGCGCGCAGATGCGCCGGGAACTCGACGAGGAACGCGCCCGTCTCTACGCGGACATAGAGTCCGAGCGTCAAGCGCGCGGGCACTCGGCGCCGTTGCCCGCAGCTCTGAGCCGAGATCAGGAGGCTCCCCCTCAGCCTCCCGAGATGAGGGCGATGGAGTCCTCCCCCGCGCCCGAAGCTCCCGGGCAGTCGCAAACCCGCGAGACGGCGACCCCGGTCCTGGACCAATCCCCGGGGTTCCAACGGCGCGAGGAAGTCCGTATTCTGGTTTGGGTCGTGATCGGGGTTATTCTCTTCGCCGCGATCGTCGTCGCGTCCGTCTTGTATCGGGGCTAGCCCGGAATCTTCGTGCGCTCTCTGCTGATGAGGGAGCCGCGTTCGGATCGTCCCTTGTCGGGATCGCTCGGGTTTGACCCTCGCTTGGCGCTCGCGGCGGCTGAGCGGGGTCGGCCGTCCGCTCGCGACATCCCGCCAAGGGACGATCCGAACGCCTATCACGTCGTTTTCGCTAGACTCCCTGAAAAACGAAGCACCGTCTCGCTAGAATCCTGCTTGTTTAGGTCAG
>ERZ1292633.3858-Hain-H41-02um-R1-3858-length-14264-cov-5_pt1 | contig 14264 bp, 17 predicted proteins | sample MGYA00564406_ERZ1292633 | MGnify/ENA primary metagenome ERZ1292633 (study PRJEB36523, sample SAMEA6512639) | groundwater metagenome | collected 2019-01-08 | study: AquaDiva: Metagenomics assemblies of 32 groundwater samples
TACCAACAAGATCGATAACATGGCGTGCACTTTCTATTTCAGCAAAAGCATTTTGGATGCTGATTTTCTGTCCCTCTTCCGGGAGATCAACATAAAGCACTTCACCAATTTTTTCGGTGACATATGAGGTGATACCCAAAGTAATGAGATTCTCTTCAATCGTAAGCCACTCGTGGTTTTTTGTAAAAAACGGCTCTTTTGGTATTTGGAGTGTATCGAAGTCAATGCTCATAATATGTATACTTATTACACAGGTTATTTTTAATATGGCAAGTCTTTACTAATGCAACATTATGCAATAGCATAAATAATATGAATAACGAAAAAAATAGTCATAATTCAGATTCCCAAATCTTTTTTACGCTTTACCATGTTTGCGAGGCTGTTGAAAAAACAGACAATAGTCAGCTTCAACTTTTATCCCGAATTTTACAATCAAGGCTTAATGACCTAAAGAGTGTTTTCGAAAAGATTGATTTTCTTGAATCGAATATAAAAATATTGGGAAATCAAAATAATCCGTATCACTCAAAATCTGAATTAGTTTCCATTGACAAGAGGAAATCGTCCATGCAGAAAAAGAAAGCATTTATGCTTAAACATAAGCGAAGTATGGAAGTACAGATTTTGGATACTGTTAAATCAATTCACCGGGTATTTGAATCTAATGAAGGGCTAAATCAGCCAGAAGCAAAAAGTTTAATCGCTCCCAAATTAAAACAAATCGAACAAATGGTCTAACGAGGTCTGTAATGAATGACAACTGCCCGAAATGTAAATCTGAAAATACGTATCAGGATGGAATTTTATGGATCTGTCCCAAGTGTTCTTATGAGTGGATTAAAGAACAGGCCATCGAAAGTGAGGAAACCACCATTGATACATCCATCCGCGATGCTAACGGTAACATTCTAATCGATGGGGATTCAGTTATTGTAATTAAAGATCTAAAAATCAAAGGGGCTTCAAGCACCGTTAAAGGCGGTACAAAGGTCCGAAATATTCGCCTCTATGATGCGGGAGATGGTCACAATATTAGTTGTAAAATTGAAGGTCTTGGTTCTATGAATTTGAAATCAGAATTTGTACGTAAATGTTAATTTGAGTCGTGTTTTCGATCTATACTTTTTCATCTGACCTTCTCCTACATACTTAAATCACCCTCTCCAATTGTGCGGCTTTGGACGAACTTCCAGATGCTTGGAATCGATCCTCCGTAGCCATGAAAAGTTATAAGTTTTTTTCCTGGAATTGCCAAACAAAGTTGACGATAGACCTCATTTGTATACATTGAAAAGTGTTTCTCCTGCATATTTCTTTTATACATACTGATTTTGTCGTGGCAAGTCTTTACTATTGCAATATATTGCAATAAGGTAGAATTCTTTCTGGAGACCTGAAATGTAAAAAAATAACACAAAATCGCAAGGATTTTTCGGTCTTATAGTAAATTCAAATACTGAAATAAAAATAAATATTGTGTAGGTATTATAATGAAAAAAATAGCAATTGTATTGTCTGGCTGCGGAAACAAAGATGGCTCTGAGATCACCGAAGTTGTTAGTCTCATTATTGCAATTTCAAAACTAAATGCTGAGTATAAATTTTTTGCGCCAAGCATTGAGATCATACCGCATAATTTTATTAAGAATGAATCAAGCCAAACACGGCGAAATGTTTTAATTGAGTCTGCAAGGATTGCACGAGGAAACATTCAAGACATTAAAGAATTGAATTCAAACGATTTCGGTGCTTTGGCTTTTCCTGGCGGCTTCGGCGCAGCTGAGCATCTTTGTAATTGGTCAACAAAGGGAGCCAACTGTGAAGTGCTTCCTGTGGTTAAAAAAGCGATCATAGAATTTAATTCACAAAAAAAGCCCATAGCGGCCATTTGTATCGCTCCCGTGTTGTTGGCTCGTGCTCTTGGGCTTAGTAACATTACGTTAACTGTGGGGAATGATAAGGAAACTATTGTTGAAATTTTAAAAACTGGGGTTCATCACGAAAATTGTATTGCAGAAAACTGTGTTGTTGATTTTAAAAATAAAATAATTACGACGCCAGCGTATATGTTTGACGAAGCAACTCCGTATGAGGTGTTTCAGGGAATATCAAAGTTAGCATTACATCTTGTGGGCTTGGCCTAACTTGAAGAAATAGATCTATGAAAATGTCACCTAAGATAAAATCACAAAAAATACCTAAGCTTGAACCAATTATTGAAAAGAAGCCTTCGTTCTTTTGGTGGGAGGGTGACACGTTAGTTTTAAATATTCTTGGCTCGCCCAGTTCAAAACGTGATGCAATAGGGAAGCCAAAAGGCTATCAATTAAAAGTTAGTGTCACCGCAGCGCCTAGGGCTGGGAGAGCTACCGATCATATGGTCAGATTTCTTGCAAAAGAGTTTGCTGTTTCAGTTTCAGATATAGAAGTCGTTTTTGGCCGAATGAATGTTAATAAGCAACTACGTATTAAATCTCCAAAGAGACTGCCGCCAATTATAGCCGACTGAAAGACAGAGCTACTAGGTAGTGTTCAATGCACTGTTAGAAAATCTAATTAAGGAAAAATAAATTTGTGATTCCAACTATTATTAGAAAATTCATACAACACTCTTCGATGCAGTCTTGAAGGTCTTTCTTCCCAAAATTCAAACTTAAATGGCTTAAGGCGGTAGCCGCCCCAGTTATCGGGCCTTGGAACTGTTCCTAAATGAAACTTCAGTGCATATTTTGCAACTCGCAATTTCAATTCGTATTCTGACTCCATAGGCTGAGATTGCTTAGATGCCCACGCTACAATTTGGCTCATTCTTGACCTAGTTGCGAAATATGCATCAGATTCAGAATGACTTACTTTTTCAACATTACCCATAATGCGAACTTGCTTCTCCAGAGTCTTCCAGTGGAAACAAATCGATGCTCGTGGCATTTCTTCTAGTTCCTGCGCCTTTTGACCGTCATAATTTGTAAAAAAAACGAAACCATTTTCATTGAATGTTTTTAGCAGAACTATTCGAGATTCCGGGTAACCGTATTTTGAGATTGTCGCCAATGTCATAGCATTTGGGTATATGGTTTCTTTTTCATTCGCTACTGCAAACCAATCGGTAAATACTAACAATGGGTCGTTCTGGATTTTCATATACTTCTATCGCTAAGGGTTATGGTGGTTAGAGAACTTACTTAACGTCGTTATTGTTAGGATCTTCCAAAGTAGGATCATTTTTTTTAGAAATTCCAAAGACTTCTGGGAATATAAACATTCCAGCGATAAAGAGTAGTATGGCGAACACAAAAAAAGCAGACATAATGAGCATTTCAGTACTCATAACTCGGCCTCATGTTGAAGATCAACATCGCATTTTGCACAAAAACCAAAAAATAAAACGGACAAATTAGCTTTTGAAAAATCATGAATATCTTTAAGTGCCTTTTCAATTTTTTTGAATAGCTCTTCATTTCCTTTATTCATTTTCCCACAAGATTTGCAGATGTAATAGTGTTGAACTTTTTTGTCAAAAACGTATTGGTACACTTTACCTTTTTTGGGTAGATCAAGTTCTTGTATTAAACCCAATGATATGAACTTTTCGATATTTCTATAAATTGTAGTTCGTTCAATATCTGGAGCCGTTGAAATTAAGTGTTCATGTATTTCTTTTAAAGGAATATGCCGAGTATGGTTATCAAGAAAAAATTGTATCAATATTTCCTTTGAGGGGGTTATGCGCAGACCTTTGGATCTTAGATAAGCTACGAGGTCTTTATGTTTTTTCATCTGATTTTCTCCCACATGCTTAAATCGCCATATCCAATAGTACGACTTTGGATTAATTTCCATGAACTTGGTATTGAGCCCCCATATCCATGAAAGGTAATTAGTTTCTTTCCGGGCTTAGCCCAACAAAGCTGTCTAAAGACTTCCGATGTGTACATGATATAATGTTTTTTATCAAACTCGATTGTGTGGTCGATACGCATGCCACCGAAATTTGAGATATGCTCTTGAAAAGGGTTGTAAAGATAGTAAATGTCAAAATCTGACCAGTCTATATCTAACATATTTCCATGAATAAAATGAACATTTTCGAGTTTGTATGTTAATTTAATTTTTTGCGAACACTTGTAAAGCGTTCGTCGTTGCTCAATGCCATAAATATTAATTTTTGTAATTAGAGATAATAAGATACAGAGCTTGCCACACCCAGACCCGATATCTAAAAACTTCGTATTTTCGTCGCACTCAGAAATAAACTCAGCTATTTGGTTAATGGCTTCAATAGGAGTCCAGTGAATTTGTGAAGCGTACTGATAAAATTCAGGTAACAACGAGTCAAAAACAGAATCATCCATTTCTAGGTTAGAGGTGATAAGTGTCTTTGAGAGCTCAGTAATGAGTGGAGGCTTTTCAAATACAGGAGTATTGGTTTCAGAATTCTTTTTGTCTCGATAGCTTGCAATATCAATCAAAGTCATGCTATACTATTGCATCATGTTGCAATAGTAGTCAATACGCAGTTATGTTTTAGCACAAAGTAGGTGAACAGGCGGTCTAAAGCCTCATTTCGATTGGTTTATTTTTAGGTATGGCTTAAACCAGCGAAAATAGACTTATGCAAAGACCTCTTGGTTAGTAGGGGTTCTACGAGATTTTATGTTCAGCTCACTCAAAATGAAGGGAACAGTTAAATGCTAACATTTGAAAAATTATAACCAAGAGGACATGAGGAGCGGCTATCTAGAGGTAGTAACTCTTATCAATGAGCTGAGTCTGAAGTTAATCTTTTTTTAACTTTGAATAGGGTCAATATCAGGGAAATTGATTGAAAGTCATTTGATACGGTATAGATTTTACTATTTTCTTTTAGTTTTGGCATTTTTTCAAATAACCATTTTTTTTGATCAACAGATGAGAAGATATTTATGACAAATATTTTTTTACGAGCTTTGGCCTCAACTAAGCACTTAAAAATTGATCCATACTTGTCCTGCAACGACCAATCTAAAATTAAAATTCGTGTTGCTTGAGAAGTTTTAAATATATGTTTTGCATCTGGCGCCGACTGCATAGTCAGACAGAAAATTTTATCCTTTAAAAAGTAGTGAGAAATGGCGCTAATCTCTATATTTCGAGTAATGATCAGGGCTTTTTTATAATTCTTGTTTTCATCAGATTTTTGCATATCTCAAGCATACTATTGCAATATGTTGCAATAGTCAAATTGACAGACTAGTGGTCAAGCATTTAGAATGCTAACATGGATAGCACGATTGCCTTATTTTTATTTTTAAATTGTAAATTATGATAGAGCCATGGATGGTGCTTTTTTTTGCGTCGTTTGTTATCGCATTTATAGTGTTTATAGGTTTATTTTGGTTACTTCAAAAAAGCTGAAAAAGATAGTCTTGACCGACTTGAAAAAGATAATCATTTCTAAGGTTGCTGAATTATAGAAAGAGGTTTTATGAGTTTTGAAAGAAAAGTTGCAATATTTGGTGGTTCAAGAACCCCGTTCGTTAAATCACAGACAAATTATTTGGGAAAATCTAATCAAGATTTGTTGGGAGCCGCCATTAATCATTTGGTTAAAAAAACTAATATCAATGGAAAATTATTAGGTGATGTCGTAGCTGGAGTCGTAATGAATCATCCATTTGATTGGAATCTCACGAGAGAGGTTGTTTTGGGAAGTGGTCTTGCCGCAGAGACTCCTGGAATGAACATTCAGCGAGCTTGCGGTACAGGTTTGGAGGCGGCAAATATTATTGCTCTTAAAATTGCTAACGGTCAGATTCAGTCGGGAATTTCAGGCGGTAGTGATACGAATTCTGACATTCCGTTAATAGGAAAGAGAAAACTGACCCACTTTTTAATTCGTTTACAAAATGCAAAAAACTTCTTTCAAAAGCTCAGTGTGCTTAGTGGGTTTAGATTTGATCTATTGAAACCACAACTGCCTGTAGTTCGAGAACCCAGAACCGGGCTATCTATGGGGGAGCACTGTGAACTTATGGTCAAAGAATGGAACATTTCAAGAAATGAGCAGGATGAGCTTGCGTATCTTTCTCATAAAAATGCTACACAAGCACAAGACGAAGGTTTTTTTAATGATCTAATTTGTGAAATTGGTGGGTTTCAAAAAGATACGATTACCCGTAAAGATACAACCCTAAGCAAGCTTTCAAAGTTAAGACCTGCGTTTGATAAATCTGATAAAGGGACATTGACAGCAGGAAACTCGACTCCACTTACGGATGGCGCTTCAGCTGTATTGCTCGGGTCTCCTGAGTGGGGTAAGGCCAACGGACTCGAGGTTATGGCCTACTTTGTAGATTGTGAGGTGGCCGCTGTTGATTTTACTCATGGTGCCGGGCTTCTGATGGCTCCAACAATTGCTGTTTCCAGGTTGCTTGATAGAAATAAATTAAAACTTCAAGATTTTGATTGCTATGAAATTCATGAGGCTTTTGCAGGGCAAGTTCTCTGTACACTTCGAGCATGGGAGTCAGTCGACTACTGCAGAAAAGTATTGGGTAAAAGTGACCCATTAGGCTCAATTGATAAATCTAAGATGAACATCAAAGGCGGAAGCCTGGCATTGGGGCATCCCTTTGCGGCAACCGGTGGAAGACTGATTGCAACTGCTGCTAAAATTCTTAAAGAAAAAGGTCAGGGGCGTATTCTGCTTAGCATTTGCACGGCAGGCGGAATGGGTGTAGCTGCGATAATTGAGAGGTAGTCATTCTCCCCAATACGATTTAAGTCGATTTTTTGTGAATTCCGAGAAAGGCTGAGAAGTAACAAAACAGCTTAATGGCGAAACCGCCTAAGCTTCAGAAACTACCGATTGCGAACGCTAAGTGTTTGTTTTTTTAGAACTTTTTGAATCTATCTAACGTGATGTGAAGAGAACCTGAAGAGAACCACTAAAAATGTATTTTTATTTTCCAGAAAAATTTGGTAGTGAGAGCCGGACTTGAACCGGCGACCTATGGATTATGATTCCATTGCTCTAACCAGCTGAGCTACCCCACCACGGGTTGTGAACCAAGAGTATCTAATTGAGAGGCTGTATAAATGTCAATCTTGGAGGCTGATTTCTGTACAAATTGGCATAGAATTGCTTTTTTATTCAACAGGCCTCTGTTAAATTTACAGCTGTGCGTCTAAACACAAAGCTAACAGGACAATAGTCTAATACTTATTCATTATACGAATGTGGCTTACAAATATTTTAAAAAGGAGATCATCATGAAAGCACTTATTGTTTTTATTTCTTTAATCAGTTTGCAAGTGGCAGCTAATACTATAATTAAAGTTGATGGTTCAAGCACTGTTTATCCAATTACGGAAGCCATCGCGGAAGAGTTCCAAATTACTGAAAAAAATACGGTCAAGGTTACGGTGGGAGTATCCGGTACCGGCGGGGGATTTAAAAAGTTTTGCCGTGGCGAAATAGACATTCAGGATGCTTCCCGTCCGATCAGCAAAAATGAAATGGCCGATTGTAAAAAAATGGGAATTCAGTATTTCGAATTACCGGTTGCGTATGAGGGCACTGTGGTGGCTGTTAATATTAAAAATACGTGGCTGAATGAAATATCAGTTGGCGATCTTAAGAAGATTTGGGAGCCATCAGCTATGGGGAACATTAAAAAGTGGAGCCAGGTTAATGCAAAATGGCCGGACGCTGAGTTTAAGTTATTCGGTGCGGGTTCAGATTCGGGAACATTTGATTATTTTACCGAAGCAATTGTCGGTAAAGCCAAATCTTCACGCGGGGATTACACGGCTTCTGAAGATGATAACACAATTGTAAAAGGTATCGCCGGAGATAAAAATGCAATCGGTTATTTACCCATGTCCTATTACGAGGAAAATAAAAAGCAATTAAGGGCCCTCGCGATTATCGGTGGCGAAAAAGCTTCTGCAAAAGGCGCGGTTTTGCCGACTAAAGAAACAGTCGAAAATGGAACTTATTTTCCGCTATCAAGGCCCTTGTTTATTTATGTTAACTCTAAGTCTTCGCAAAGACCTGAAGTTAGTGAATTTGTAAAATTTTATCTTAAAAATGCGGCTGAAATGGTGACGCAGGTTAAGTATGTTGCGCTGCCAGCTAAGGCTTATTTAATGGCCGAGGAGCATTTTTCTAAAGGTAAGATTGGAACTGTTTTTGCTTCAGGCAGCCATGTGGGTCTGAAAATCGAAGAATTAATGAAGAAAGAGACGACTCATTAATTATTTTTTCTTATCGATGTGTTTTTGTAGAGCCCATAGCCGGATCATCTTAAGGTATTCGTCTTTCATTCCGAACAGTACAAATTGGTGAGAGAATACTTTCTCTTTGTCACCACTTGGTTTTTCGCTGGCAAAGTTAACTTTGGCTTTGATTTCCTGCCGGTTAGCCTCATCATCCTGCGGGAGTGCGATTTCGATAATCTCACCCACTTCGTGTCTGATTTTGTCAGTAAAGGTAATGCCCGCTTCTGAAAAGTCCTGAATGTTGACCACTTCAGCAAGCATTGTATCATCGCTTAATTGAGCCGTTATCCGCTGAATTTCCTCGCCACCCTCAGTCATCATGGGGTAACACAGTTTGAACATTTTAACTAATAAGGCTTTGTCGAGAGGCTTTTCTATTCGCAGAAATTCAATTTCAAAAGATTTTTCAAGTTCGGAGCGGGGAATTTCTTTATCAAAAATTCTGATGATAAGAGGTTTTTTAAGAAATTGTGTTTCAATTAGTTTTGTATCATAGGCCATTTCGGTTATGATGACATCAGCGATGATTTTTGCCTTCGGATTGATATCTTTATTTAAAACAAATGATAAATCTTTAAAATTACGGCTAAGAAGCTCTTGTAAAGATTTTTCAACCGCCTCCTCAGACACTTGCAAAGCTATCCTAAGAGCAGTGTGTTTATTTTCACTCAGGCCAATCCAGTTGGGGGCTTTTACTTTTTGATTGCTGGTGGCCACTTTTTTACGAATTTGTGTTAACACCGGAGGGCTCACTTGGCTGAATACCAATTCATAGTAATCTGCAGCGCTATTAATAACCCGGCCCCAGGCATGTTGGTTTTTTTTATTGGCAAAAAGGGAATTATAAAACTTATAGCTTTTGTTGATTTCTAGCGTATGGGCCTTATCAATTTTAAAGGCGAACTCAGAAAGTTGCAGGATTTTAAATCTTTTAAGCGATTCGATGGTTGTACTGGCCTGAGTTGTATGTACGAATAGGGGTCTTAATTTTTGGCCTTTGAGCACCGCAAAACGTGTATGCTCTTTTAAAATTGTCAGATCAAAGGGTTTATAAATAATATTATGAACGGGTAGTAGCTCGGTTTTTTTAACAGGTTTTATCGGGTCATCAAAAATTGAAAGCAAAAGATCACATTTATATTTGGTTTTAAAGGCTTCAAGTTCGGTTTTTAAATCTCCCTTGAATTTGTCATGGCCGACTATGATCAGTAAAATAACTTTATTAAGATATTCAGGTTTTGCAAATTCGGTTTTGAACTCTTCAATTGTCTTAAAAAGCAAAACTTCGTGCCCGAGTTCTTTAGCGACATCGGCCCAGCCTTGCTCGATTTCTTTATAACATTTAGGGTCGCTCTCAATTGCGATTAAGTATGACATAAAGAAATGTTAACCCAAATTGGTGCATATGCCTAGATGGAAATTTGTTTGCCTAGCCTGATACATAATATTTCTATAATTCGTGCTGAGTTATTGTCAAAACCAGGACTGTTGATATTGCCAAGAGCACTACTTTCTTCATCAGTTAGTCTGGTCTGCGCAATCCAGTTTTTCCAATGTTGCTGAGACCTAATATCATCTTTTACCTCTGAAAAAAGTAAGGCCATCAAGGTTTGAAAAAGATGTAAAGGGTGGGAGTTCATATCGGAAATTATATATTCAAAACCTGTTTTAAATTTTTCAGATAAGAGCAACACGCCAAGACCTTCGTCGGGCAGGATATTCTGGATAAACCTAAAAAACCCCAATTGTCCATCGCGGTGTTCAGTCTTGAAAAAAAAATGATCCGCATGAATAAGGTCATGCATAACAAAACCCAAAAAGTCTCGACCTGAAAATAATTGTGCTCCCCAATTGCAGATATTTTCGTTGAAAGTGATGATACGTTTTCCGGAAATTTGAATTTGTAATAGTTCTGCTGGCGTGGGAATTGTATCTGAAATGATCAATGGATAATAATGGTTAGCAATAAAACATAAACTTCGATTGCAAGATTCTGGAAAGGCTTTAATTTTAACCATATTGATAAAATCAATAAGATTCATTTCGGGGTTAAGTTTTGTTGGAATATGTACAGGTGTATCTTGAAACAACTGTGTCAAGCTAAGAGAGTGCTTAAAAGTTGAGGTTTCATTTAGAAAAATATTTTTTCGCTTGCCGCCATACCAATCAATTGGTCTTCGCAAACAACTTAATGCAATTACCCATGCTTGAACTTTTTCCACAATAGACAAGTGCGCAAGACGTGTTTTCAACAACTTAAAGATTTTTTGATTTTGTTTGTAGAATTCCTCATCACAATATATTTTTCTGTATCGATCTTTATGCATTTTATGAATAATTCCTAATTTAAAACTTATAATTAAATGCTTGCTAAACACCTATTGGTCAAGGTGAAATGATGGCATCAGTTAGTTAATTAGTTAACTATGTTTTTATAACGATTCATGGAGGGGTCTCATGATGAAGTATATTCAAGAAACAGTACAAAAATCTACGTTCGCAATTTTGGTTCTATTTTTTTCAAGCTTCGCTATTGCCGGCTCTGAAACATCGCTTGTTGATATTTTAAAAAGCGATGAGGACTTTAATTACTCTCACTATTATACAATTGAAGAAGACGAAGATAGTTCTCAGTTCGATCTATTGATATTTTCTCGCCATGCTCAGCAGTTTCCTCTACCTCTAGCTCCTTATAAGAGGGATATTCATTTTGGTGGGTGGTTAAGAGATTCTGCAAACGGCTCCTGCCTTAATACCCGAGCGAAAGTGCTAGCTCGAGATTCGCTAAGCCCTGTGACCTACACACCGAACGCTTGTGCGGTTGCAACTGGCCAGTGGGACGATCCTTACACAGCAAATTTATATAGTTCAGCAAAAGATATTCAAATTGATCATGTTGTGGCATTAAAAAATGCCTATATGACTGGTGCCCATCAGTGGGACTTTAAAAAAAGATGTCTTTATGCCAACTATCAAGGTAATAATTTTCATCTTTTGTCGGTTGATGGGCCTGAGAATATGAAAAAGAGTGACCATTCACCAGGTGGTTATACTCCACCCAATCAAACCTATACCTGTGAGTATATAAAAAACTGGCTCAATATAAAATTAATTTGGTCTTTACGTATTACCCCGAAAGAAGCTTCAGCTATTAATAAAATCATAAGTGAAAACGATTGCGAAGATCAAGATTTTATAGTTTCTGCAGAAGGTTTAAAAACCCAAAGAGATTTTATGTCAGATCACGCTAATCTATGTGATCCGGCAACGATGGCTCTCGATAAATTTTAAGGCCTATAAAGGGTTTTTACATGAAGTGGTTTGGATTCTTATTAATAATTTTAAATTTATTTTCTTGTGCTTCCTATTTTAAACGCAAAGACTGTGAGTCGACGAATTGGTTTAATTACGGAGAGCAAGTGGCCTTAGATGGACGTAGACTTTCGGGCGACCAGTTTATTTCAGAATGTAATCAGGCAGATGCTGATGTGGCTGAATCAGATTTAGACAGAGGTTTTAAAAGCGGTTTACAGAAATACTGTCAGCCCGAAGTGGTTTTTCAAACGGGAAAAAATGGTCGGTTTTTTTCAACCGAAATGTGTGTGGGGCAGGGCTTAGCTTCATTACAAGTTAAACACCGCGCGGGCGTAAACGAGTATTGTCAAAGATCAAACGGCTACTCTGCGGGAGCCCAAGGTCAGGCCTATAATAAAATTTGTCCGGTCGATTTAGAATCGTCTTTTTTACCGGAGTTTAATCGTGGGCGTAAAAGATATTTAGCCGTCGTAATCCAAGAAAATAATAAAAGCATAACCCAAGATGAGAGTGAAATATCCAAATTACAGTTTACAGTGTCTCTGAAAAGAGCCGAGCTCAGCAGATACCAACAGCGCGCTAAAGATGAAAAGACTGAAGCCCTTATTATGGAACTCAACGGGCAAATTCGTACTCTTGAATATTCCATTCGTAGCAAGCAAAACAAAATTGATAATTTACGCAGTAAAAATCGCGAAATCGGGCTTGAGGTTGTGCAACTCGAGCGCTGATTTTCCAGTTCCACATTGAAACAAAATCATAACACCCTGTTAGCATTTTTTGTTACTTCGACTTTTAATTAACATTTATTGTACGTCTCAGAGTGGGGCGTATTTTAATAAAACCAAGTAGTTTCAATAGCTTGTATGGCTTTTCGGTTTAGGCATGCCATTAGCATACTAAAGTGTAAAAGGAAGGTTTTATGAAAAAATTAATACTTATTATATCTAAGCTAGCCTTAATTTTGGCTATGGGTTTGATGGGTGCTAGTTGTTCTAAATCAAACTCCAATTCTTCTGGTGCTGTTGCTAATCCAACAGGTGCGGTTGGGCCGGCTCCGGTTGTGATTGATCCAATTGGGCCAGGTTCCCCTGGTGACCCGAATGCATTTGGATTAGGCGCTACAGTTGATCTGATAACTACTAATGACAAAATGCGGGCTTACACAACAATTCCAGGAAGTTTAACTGCAGTAAATAATCCTACAAATATCAAGATCAATTTAAATTTAGCGCAATCAGAGTCTGGTCGTTATGGTGGAGCTATTGCAATAACCTATACAGACAATGGGCAGCAACATTCTGGAGTTTTCAGAGCAGGAATGGGACGAAATCAAACTATTTCCGGCGGTTATGACAACAATGAATTAGAAGCCAAGTATAACTATTGGTTTACTTTTGAAAACCGACTTGTATTTACGGCTTTTTATGAGGATTCTTATGGCGCTATCGTAATCAGTCTAACTCCCGAGACCGGGGTTGAAAACGCCAATGATGCTGAACCTTTGAATGTAAAATATAAAGGAGAGGTTTATTTCAGAAACTTTAGGACTGAGAAAACGACCCCCTACCGTTCTTGCTGGTTTATTTATACCGGTTTAAATGGCCATGATTGCAGATCTGGCGTAATAGAAGCCAAGGTAGGGCTGGCCCCGGGCAGCGGCGCAGGTTATACACTCCTTGGAACTTTTACAAATGTAGTAATTAAGCAAGCTTTTAATATAAATTAAAGATAATATAACGAATTGAAAAACGGAGAATTTTATGAAAAACAACAATATACCAGAACTAGTTAAAGGAATTTTAACGGTTGCTATATTATCAACTCTATTGATTGCTTGTGGTAAAAAAAATGACCAGACTTTACCAGTAAATGCCTTCACGCAGAGTTGTGCTGGTCCTGAGTGTCAAACTATCTCAGGATTTCCATTTTTCTCAGCTCAGACACGGGCTTATCAGCAAGGTCAATACTATAGTAATTCAGCTGTGATGTCTGTTAATTGGAGTTTTTCTGGCCAGAATATAAATGGGCAAGGGCAAGGGCAGCAATATAATCAGTACGCATCTCCTGCTATGAACTATGTAGGTAAAGTAAGTGCAGCCGGTAGTGTAACAGTTTCTGGTTTATTAAACTTAGGATTCTGTCCTCAGGTTCCAGCGGGAACTTATAACTTAACAACTCAAACAGTGGGTCAGTGGTCTAACGGACAAATTTCTGGTTTAAGAATGTTTATTTCAGGTAGTTCAATAACGATGACGGCTAGCTTAAGTCAGGCGCAGGCTTCTGAGTATAGTTATGGCTATGGTTATCAATCTGGTGTCTCTAACAGCCGTATTTATGGTAACTTGATCATCGAACAGGTTAACGGTTACTACTGTCAGGGTGCGCAGTTCTACTTGAACTAATTTTTTTTAACTAATTAATTAAACTAATATAGCTTGTGTAATCTAGTTTTAGACTAGATCATTAGGCTATCTATATGAATAACACTCTTTGGATAGACTTCTTTGATGATTTACAAAATGTTAGAGGCCGTGCGCTCAACACGGTTATGGCCTATCGGCGGGATCTTGAACTTTATAGGAAATTCAGCGGCCAAAATAAACGGATGATCGAGTTTTTTGATTTTATGAAAACCGAAGGGCTTTCTACTCGCTCACAGGCGCGGGTTATCAGCAGTGTCA
>ERZ1292633.3860-Hain-H41-02um-R1-3860-length-14258-cov-6_pt1 | contig 14258 bp, 10 predicted proteins | sample MGYA00564406_ERZ1292633 | MGnify/ENA primary metagenome ERZ1292633 (study PRJEB36523, sample SAMEA6512639) | groundwater metagenome | collected 2019-01-08 | study: AquaDiva: Metagenomics assemblies of 32 groundwater samples
CGAGATCCTGGTTCCGAACCAGGCCGATATTTAGCGTGGCGCCCGGCCAGGTCTTGTCGAGCGAGAAACTCGATCTCAGATTGCGCTGCACGCGCACCGAGACGGGCCGGCCGAAATCTCCGTCCTGGAGGTAACCCGACGAACTGAGGAGATTGGCCTGCCCGCGCAGCGTGAAGCTGGGACCGAGGCTCTGGAAGTGGTTTCCCTGCAGATCCCACGACGACCCCCGAGTGTTCAATCCCAACGCCTTCTTGTAGGAACCGCTCAGCTGTCCATTGAACTCGTAGAGCTTGTGATAGCGGACTTGTCCGTGGCCCACCCAGCTATCGCCCTCGTAGTAGTCGCCCCATCCGGTGGCGTCGAGGTAGTCGTTGATGGCCCAGTAGTAGCCGAGGTTCCGAATGAACTTTCCGCCCGCGCTGGAGGAGCCGAACTCCACCTGCGGAAGCTGAAATCCGGAGTGCCGGCCCGACTTGATGGGGAAGACGTAGAATGGAAGTCCAAGAAGCGGAATGTTCTTGAAGTAAAAGACGACCGGCTTCACCACCACCTTGTCTCGCAGGACCAGCCGCATTTTCGACGATCCGAAATGGAAGTGCGGCGCCTCCAGGTCGCAGGTGGTGTAGGTACCCTCGCGAACGTTGAAGACGCTCTCGGAGACGCGCCTCACCTCCCGGCCCGCGAAAAAACCACGATCGTAGTTCGTGCGACCCGAGAAGACGGTTCCCCGTCGGATCGCCAGGTCATAGGTCATCGTTTCACCCACGATACGATCCTTGCCGTCCTGGAGCACCGGCTCTCCCTCGGCCCGCATCTTCTGGGTGCGCGCGTCGAAGTGGACACGGTTCGCCTGGAGGTTCATCTCCTTGTACGTCACGTCGGCCGTGCCGACGACATCGACCAGCCGCGTCTGCACGTCGTACTCGATCTGCTGGCCCCGGTACCGGATCTTGTCGAGCTTCGCCGCCGCGGCCGTGTCGCCCTCGGCCGACAGATGATAGGTTCCCTCGCTTCGCCCCATCACCGTGGCCCGTCGCGGCCTGCCGTTGTCGAAGGCGACGCGAATCGTATCGCCGGTCGCGCTATTTCGCCCGCCCTCCGCGCTGTCGGCGGAGGCGGGCCAGTAGAGGCTGGCGGCGTGCCCCACGATCAATGCCTCGCGCGCCTCGTCGTCCTCCAGATAGAGCGTGATCGTGTCGCCGGTGGCCAGGTTTCGCTCCCCGCGGCCGGACGCCGCGCGTTCCTCGTAATCGACGGAGGCGTGGGGGCGCATCTGGAGCGAGGCGATTCGTCCGCCGCGGAAGCGGACCTCCATGCTGTCGCCGCGCGCGATGCCCTCGGGGCTGACCGCCCGCGGTTCGCCGGTCAGCAGCGCGCGATCCTCGTTCCGATAGAAGAACGCGGCGCCGCTCGTGGCGTGAAGACTGTCTCGGTCGATGCGAACCTGCCCGATGGCGAAGACCTGGTTCTGGGCGTTGTCGAAGCGGAGCGTGTCGGCGGCGATGTCGGTGGTCCGGCTGTCCTTCTCGATGAGCGTGAGCGTCGGCGAATCCTCCGCCCAGGCATAATCGGCGCGCCGGTCGTAGCGGATCCTCCCCGCGCGAACACGCGTGCTCTCGGCGCGGTCCTCCGCGTCGACCTTTCCGATGGCGGTGACGATGTCGCCCCCGCGGTCGTACTCCAGGCGGTCGGCGTGCAGCGTGCGGGAGGAGTCCTGGAGCATGGCATTTCCCGTGATCACGGAAAGATTCCGGTCTCGATAGAACGTCGCCTCCCGCCCGGTGATCACGGCCCCCTGGTCCTCGATCTGAACGTTTCCGCGCAGGATCGCCAGTCGCTTCTTCCGGTCGTACGAAGCCTCGGTACCCCGCATGACGGTCGTGCCGTCGAAGATCTTCACGTTGCCGCGGAAGACGACGAATTCGCGATTCTGGTAGATCTGCGCCGAATCGCCCGTGACGCGGGTGGCGCCATGAACGACGGTGACCCTCGTGGCGCGCAGGACATTCTCGTCCGACGTGGCCGAACCCTCCAGCCGGTCGGCATCCAGCCGGTAGGCCTCGCTCTCCGGAGCGTCGGGAGTCGCGGTCTGCGCGCGCGCGGGCAGGGTGAATCCCAGGAGCACCACCGCGACGGCGACGCCGAAGGCGACCGTGGGTCCGTTCCCTCGAGTCGGGCGCCTAGAGCGCACGCGGCATCTCCCGGTGGAGGTGCGTCAGCGCTTCGCCGATCAGGAAGAACGATCCCGTGACGAGCAGAGCGCCACCGCAGGCGCTTGCCCATGCGCGCCCCAGCGCGAGCGCCTCCGCGGGCTCGCGAACGGCCAGGGCCCCCGGCTCCCGCGTCGGCGCGTGGGAGACGAGATCGGCCACCGGAGTCGCCCGCTCCCCCGCGAACTCGGTCAGGATGAATCGCGTGGCACACGGCCCCAGCGCGCGAAGGATCGAGCCATGGTCCTTGTCGCGCGAGAACGCGGCGACGACGGCAACAGGACGCTTGTCGAAGAGCGCCGACGCCGTGGCGGCAATTGCCTGAGCGCCTTCGACGTTGTGGGCGACATCGAGCAGGATCGGCGGATCGCCGGGGAGGAGCTCCGCGCGACCCGGCCAGCGTGTCGCTTCCACGCCCGCCACGATCGCGGCACCGATCTCCCGCGCGTGGCGCCCCTCCGCGGAGAGGATCGCTTCGGCCGCCAGGGCGGCCAAGGCCGCGTTTCGCGCCTGATGGACGCCGATCAGCGGCGTGCGCAGCGTCCCGCGGTACGAAGCGGTGGCGAGATGAAATGTCGTTCCCGATGCATCGACCGTTCGCGCGGCGTAGCGTGCGTCCGCGCCGAGGCGAAGGACGCGCGCGCGCTTCGTGGCCGCGATGCGCAGAATCTCCGCGCGCGGCTCCTGCCGGCGAACCCCGAGCACGAGTGTGCCTCCCTCTTTCACGATCCCCGCCTTCTCGGCCGCGATCCTCCCGAGCGTTCCTCCGAGGATTTCGGCGTGGTCCGACGCGATTGTCGTGATGACCGCGACGCGCGGCGTGAGGATGTTCGTGGCGTCAAGCCGGCCGCCGATTCCCACCTCTACGACTCCGAAGTCGACGCGCGACGAGGCGAAGTGGTCGAAGCAGAGTGCCGTGGCGGCCTCGAAGAAGGAGGTCGGAGCTTCCTCGAACCGGGGCCACCAGCGCGCCAAAAGCGATTCGAGCGCCGGGTCGTCGATCTCGGCGCCATTGATCCGGATCCGCTCGTGGAATCGGACCAGGTGAGGCGACGTGTACAGGCCGACGCGCAGACCCGCGGCGCGGAGTATCGAGGAGAGATGCGCGGCCGTGGAGCCCTTGCCGTTCGTTCCCGCGATGAGCGCGCTGGGAAACGCGCGATCGGGGCGTCCGGCAGCGGCGAGGAGCCGCTCGATTCCCTCGAGGCCGGGCCGCATGCCGCTCCGTTCGAAGCGGTAGAGCAGCTCGAGCCGCCGCGCGAGCGGCAGGCTGGCGATCACCGTCATTCGTCGGTTCGGGTCGCTCCGGCAGGTGAAGCAGGGCCGGCGGCCGCGACAGGGACCGGCGCGGGCGCGGCCGAGAGCGAGTGCCCGACCGGGGACGGCACCGGCTCGGATGCGGCGCGGAAACGCGCCAGCGATTCTCCGGCGCGGCGGCGCGGCGGATGCGGCAGGCGCTCGGCAGCGGCGAAGAACCGCAGCAACCACGCCAGCGCCTTCCGCATCTCGGAGCGCGGGACGATCTGATCGATCATCCCCTTTTGCAACAGGAACTCCGAGCGCTGGAATCCCTCGGGCAGTTCTTGGTGGATCGTCTGCTTGATGACGCGCGGCCCCGCGAACCCGATCAACGCCTTCGGCTCGGCCAGGATGACGTCGCCGACCGACGCGAATGAGGCCGTCACTCCCCCCGTGGTCGGGTGGGTGAGGATCGAGATGTAGGGAATTCCCGCGTCGGAAAGCCGCGCGAGTAGCGCGTTCGTCTTCGCCATCTGCATGAGCGAGAGAATCCCCTCGAACATTCGAGCTCCCCCCGACGCGGCGAGAATCACGAGCGGACGCCGGAACTCGATGGATAGCAGGATGGAGCGCGCGATCCGCTCTCCCGCCGCCGAGGCAAGACTTCCGCCCAGGAAGTCGAAGTCCATGATGGCCACCACGAGCGGCATTTCCTCGATCAGCGCCTCGCCGCAGAGAACGGCTTCGCTGAGTCCCGTCGATTCGCGGGCCTTCTTCAGGCGGTCGACGTAACGGCGGGCGTCGCGGAAGCGGAGCGGGTCGGTCGAAACGACCTCGGCGAATCGCTCCTGGAACGAACCTTCGTCGAGGAGGATCTTCACGTAGGAGCGCGCGGAGATGCGGAAGTGAAAGCCGCACTTGCCGCAAGTCCAGAGGTTCCGCTCGAGTTCCTTGTGGTAGAGGATCTCGCCGCATTCCTCGCACTTGGACCAGAGGCCGTCCGGGAGCTCGCGCCGGCGCTGCTGCGCCTTCAGTCCTTCCTTCGCTTTTCGAAGCCAGGTCATGCGCTCTGTCCTCCCGGAAGCATGAGGAGCATGACGATAGCATCCTCCACCGGGTTCTGGTAGTAGCTCTTCCGCATCGCGATATCGATGAACCCGTTGCGAGCGTAGAAGGTACGAGCGTGGACATTCGTTCCACGAACTTCCAGCGTGATGCGTCTCACGCCGTTCCGGCGGGCCTCCGTGAGCAAATCGCCCAGGAGCCGCTGCGCGACTCCCTTCCGACGGTACCCCGGATCGACCGCCAGGTTGCCAAGATGCGCCTCGTCCAGCACGAGAACCGCGAACGAGTAACCCACCAGCCGTTCCACTCCCTGCTTATCGGCGACCAGCGCCCCACGAGCGTAGGTCCCCCCGCCCACCTCAAGCTCGGAGAGAAACATTCCCCGCGACCACGGGTCGGAGAAGCAGCGCCGCTCGAGTTCCACCACGTCGTCAACAAGGTCGAGGGTGATCGGCACGACCCGGATCGGACCCTCGGAGGTCACGGCGCCGGCTTTCGCGCGTTGGGGGCGCGGCCGTAGACCGGGGCCGCCAGCGTAAGGTCGCTGGACGCTCCCGCCTGCAACAGGAGGTCGCCCAGCATCGCCACCGACGCCGCCAGCGGACGGGGGTCGCGGCGTGGAAGGCGATCGTCATCCAGGAGCGCGGCGATCGCCTCGTTCGCGGGAAGCGCCACGAAGCCTCGCCCGGCGGCGAGCGCCATTGATCGCTCTTCGAGATCTTCTTCCGGGATCGATTCCGGCGCCGCGATCGGCCGCGGCCGCCCGCCTCGCGTCTCCTCCTCCTCGCTTGCTTCCCATAGGGCGATCTCGAGCTGCTTGCGTTCCCCTGGCGTGACCGTGAGGCGAAGCCCCGAAGCATCGCGGGCCGCGTGGGCCGCCGCCTCGTGCGCCGAGACGAGCGCCAACGGAATCGAGGCACCCATGGCCAGTCCCTTCGCCCACGCGAGTCCGATCCGGAGTCCCGTGAACGATCCGGGACCGTGCGACACGGCAATTCCGGAGAGCGACGCGAGCGCGATTCCCGCTCCCTGCGCCAGTTGCTCCGCGGCGCCAGCCAGCCCGCTCGAGTGTCCTCCCGGCGGGAGCGACGCCACGGCGCGGAGCACGCCGTCCGTGATCAGCGCGACCGAGCCGTACGGGCTCGCGGTGTCAATCCCGAGGATGGAGCGCATCGTGCCACCGGTCCCGGTCCAGGAGTCCATCGCGAGCCGCCTCCTCCCACCGATCGCCGCAGGGCCGCAGGCGGATTTCGCGTCCCTCCCCGGCGGCGGGATCGAGATATCGGAGTTCCACATCGAGGCGTTCATCGGGAAGGCGCTCTTCCGCGCGGTCGGCCCACTCCACGAGGACCACGGAGTCGCCGGCCGCCAGATCGTCGAGCGCCAGCGTCTCGAACTCCTCTGGACGCGTCAGCCGGTAAAGGTCGGCATGGACGATGCGGGGCGCCTCCCCGTAGATCTCAACGAGGACGTAGGTGGGACTCCGGCCGCGAAGCCCGGGGTGAATCCCTTCGACAATGCCCGAGGCGAGCGTCGTCTTTCCGGCGCCCAGCTGGCCGCGAAGCGCCACCCAGTCCCCCGCCCGGAGAATCGTCCCGAGGTAGCGCCCCAGGGAGCGCGTCTCGCCGTCGGTTCGAAGGAGGGAGCGGATCTCGACCGGCATCGCTTACCCGCGCGGAAGAAGCGTGGCGACTGGAAGGATCATCTCGTCGAGGGATATCCCGCCGTGCTGGAAGGAGCCCCGGTAGCGGTTTTCATACTCGTGGAACTTCGTGGGGTAGATGAAATAGAAGTCTTCCTTCGCGATGATGTAGTGCTTGATGTGACCGTCCGCGGGAAGGCGGAACCGCGTCGGGTCTTTGAGGTGCACGGCCGCGCGCCCATCGCATCCGAGATTGGTGCCATGCTTGAATCGAAGATTGGTGGAGGTCTCCCGGTTTCCGTAAACCAGCGAGGAGCGGCGGCTCAGGACAGCGCCATGGTCGGTCGTCACGACCACGACCGAATCCTGCTTGGATAGCCACTTGAGCGCGTCGAAGAGCGCCGAGTGGTTGAACCACGAGCGCATGACCGAGCGGAAAGCCGATTCGTCCGGCGCCAGTTCCTTGAGCAAATCGGACTCGGACCGTCCATGGGTGAGCATGTCGAGAAAATTGAAGACCATGGCCACGAGCGGGATGTTCTGAAACGTGACGACGTTTCGCCGCACATGGCTCGCCTCCTCCACGTTCGATACCTTGAGATACTTGAGTCCCGGGGCGACGTTTACTTGGATTCGTTCCAGGAGCTTTTCCAGCAACTGGCGCTCGAAGCGGTTCTTGCTCCGCTCGTCGCCGGAAATCTCCTGCCAGTACTCGGGGAACTGCTTCTGGATCTCTTCCGGAAAGAGACCGCTGAAGATCGCGTTTCGTGAATAGGGCGTGGCGGTCGGCAGGATCGAGATCTGGTGGTCGAGGGAGATGTCGAAGTAGGGGCGAAGCAGCGGCTCCACGGTCAGCCACTGGTCGAGCCGCATGCAATCGATGACGACGAGCGTGACGCGCTTCCCCGCGCGCAGGTGCGGAGCCACCCACCGCTCCACGACGTCGACGGAGAGGGGAGGGCGATCGACTTCTCCGGGCTCGGCGCCGGGGCGAGTCCACGACTCGTACGCCGACTCGATGTACTGGCAGAACTCGACGTTCATCTCGCGGCGCTGATCGGCGTGCGCCTGGCGAAGCCCCGCGTCTCCCGCGGAGTCGAGCTCCACGTCCCACTGCGCGCTTCGCGTGTGAATCTCGATCCAGCGGCGCCAGTCGGGAGCCGGTCCCGCCTCGGCGCGCGCACGCGCCAGCTCCGCGACGTAGTCGCGCGTAAGTTGCGATTCGTGGAGGCGATCGCCGTCCAGGACCCGCTTAAGCGCCAGGAAGATCTGCATCGGCCGGACCGGCTTCAGGAGGTAGTCGCTGATCCGCCTCCCGATCGCCTCGTCCATCAGCGATTCCGCCTCGTTCTTCGTCACGAGGATCACGGGGAGCCCCGGATCGCGCTCCTTGATCGCCTCCAGCGTCTCCAGACCGCCCCGGCCCGGCATCGACTCATCGAGCAGGACCGCGTCGAACTTCTCCCGTGCCGCGGAAGCCACGGCGTCGTCGCCGTTCGAGACCGGCGTGACGTGGTACCCCTTCTCCTCGAGGTAGAGGATGTGGGGACGCAACAGCTCGATCTCATCGTCGGCCCAAAGTATCTTTCGTCTGATTGGCGCCATCGGATCAGGAAGTCCGGCCGTCCGGCGGCAACGGCGGCAAGGGAAGGGTGACGGCCACGGTGGTACCGCGGCCAGGCGCGGTTTCGACGATGGCAATGCGGCCCCGATGGTACTCGTGCACCACACGCCTCGCAAGCGCGAGGCCCAGTCCCCACCCGCGTCGCTTCGTCGTGAATCCAGCATCGAAGGCGTGCCGGCGCTCTTCCGCGTTCATGCCGCGCCCGTTATCGGAGACGCGGAGTTCCACCGCGCGCTCCTCCCGCTTCCAGGAGACCGACACCTCGATCTTCCCCTCCGGCTTGTCGCTGGCATCGAGTGCGTTCTTCAGGAGATTCTCCACCACCCACTCGATCAGCTGGGGATGGACCGCGACGCGGGGCGCCGGATCGTAGCGTTCCTCGATGCCGACCGAGTGGCCGAGATGCGGAAGTCGATTCCGGAAGTAGGAGACCGCTCCGGAGGTGATCGTGGAGAGATCGGCGAGTTCGAGCACGGGGGTGGATCCGACCTGGGCGAAGCGGGAGGCGATCTTGTTCAGTCGGTCCAGGTCGCGATTCATCTCGTCGACCACCGTGCCGACCTTCTCGGGCGCGAGCGTTCCGGTAGCGACCGTTTCTTTGAGGATCCCCGTCCAGCCAAGGAGCGAGGAGAGCGGCGTACCGAGCTGGTGCGCGGTCTCCTTGGCGAGCGCGGCCCAGAGGGAGCGCTGCTCCCCCGCCAGGAGGCTTCTCCATCCGGCGATGCCGAAGAGCAGAAGTCCCACGATCACCCCAAGTTCGAGATACGGGATCCAACGCAATTTTGCGACGAGCGGCGGTTCGCCATAGTGGACGAATCCGAGCACGTCCGGGTGTCCCAGGCGAATGATCGGGATCGGCTCGTTCACGCGATCGAGTTCGACGACCTTGTCTTGGAGTCGCACCAGCGGAAGAGCGATTACCCCGGTGGTGTCGGCGAGGGCGATAAGCGAATCGGGCACCTCTCGCGTCTGCACTTCGACATGGCGCCAGGCGCGCGGGATTCCCTTGGTGTCGGTCAGGATGACGGGGAAGTTGATGTTCTGAACCACGTCGCGAAAAATAGGACGCAGTTCTGGATCCTCGGCCGCCTCGAAGGTCGCAACCGCGAAGAAGCGCGCGAGCACCGTGCAAAGACTCCGCGCCTCCGCGTTCAGGCTCCCGATGACGTAGTTCGTATGCGCCACGAGCGCCACCATCAAGAGAACGATGGCGAGGAAGAGATAGAGCCGGAAGGAGATCGGGCGAAGCGGCCGGCCCGCCCGAGCGGGATCGGCGGGGCGCGCGGTCATGATCGTGGTCGGCGCGGGGGTCTAGCCCGGCGCCAGCTCGCGCACTCCATCCAGGTACGGAACGAGCGCGGCGGGAATTCGCACCGTGCCACGCTCCGTCTGGTGGTACTCGAGGATCGAGGCGAAGGTGCGCGGCAGTGCGAGACCCGACGCGTTCAGCGTGTGGACGAACTCGACCTTTGCTCCCTTCTCGGGACGGAAGCGGATACCGGCGCGGCGGGCCTGGAAATCCTCGAAGTTGCTGCACGAGGAGACTTCGAGCCAGCGGTTCTCGCCCGGCGCCCAGGTCTCCAGGTCGTAGCACTTGGCAGCCGCGAACGAAAGATCGCCGGCGGCGAGGAGAAGGACGCGATACGGGAGTTCGAGGGCCGTCAGGATGTCTTCGGCGTCCTTCAAGAGTTTCTCGTGCTCGTCGTACGACGTTTCAGGGCGGACGAACTTCACCAACTCCACCTTGTCGAACTGGTGGACGCGGATCATGCCGCGCGTGTCGCGACCGTAGGAGCCCGCCTCGCGGCGATACGAAGCGCAGTGGGCCGTGAGACAGATCGGGAGCTGGCTGCCCTCGAGGATTTCGTCCTGATAGATATTGGTGACCGGCACTTCGGCCGTCGGGTTCAGGAAGAGATCCTCGCCGGCCAGGGCATACATGTCGGCTTCCAGTTTCGGGAGTTGCCCGGTGCCGAAGAGCGACTCGCGCCGGACGACGTGGGGCGGCGAGACCTCGGTGTAGCCGTGGTGCTTGGTGTGGAAATCGAGCATGAAGTTGATGAGCGCCCGTTCCAGCCGCGCTCCCCTCCCCGTGAAGAGGAGAAACCCGCCCCCCGCGATCTTTCCCGCCCGTTCGAAGTCGAGAAGCCCGAGCGAGGTCGCGAGTTCCCAGTGGGGCTTCGGAGCGAAGTCGAACGTGCGCGGCGTGCCGACCGTGCGGACGACGACGTTCCCGTCGGCCTCCGCGCGCGGCACCGACTCGTGCGGAATGTTGGGGATCCAGTGCTGAATGGTCTGAAGTTCGGCCTCGATCTCGGCGAGGTGGGAGTCGAGCGCCTTGATCTCGTCGCCGACCTTCTTCATGGCGGCGACCGCCTCGGCGGCATCCTTCCCTGCCTTCTTCGCCTTCCCGATCTCTTCCGACGCGCGATTACGCTCGGCCTTCAGCGTCTCGACCTGAAACAGGATCTCGCGTCGCTTCTCTTCGCGCAGGAGATAGCGGTCGAGATCGACCTCGGTCTTCTTGAACGCACAGGCCTCCCGAACGAGGTCGATCTGGGCGCGGATTCGCTTCGGGTCAAGCATGGGCAAGACGTTACCACAATGGGGGATAACGCGCTAGAAAGCCGTTCGATACGCCTTGATGATCCGATTACCTAACCAGGACGAAACGCATGACGTGGACTCGGTCCTTCGAATCGAGGCGCGCGAAGTAGATTCCCGAAGGTGCGGGCCTGCCATTCTCAGCGGACCCCTCCCACTCCGCGATACGTCCGAGATGCGTAGAAGTCACGCTGCCGAGAGTCCGAACTAGTCGGCCCATCGCGTCAAAGATCCGCACTCGAGCAGTGGACCCGCTGGGCTCGACCGGAAGCGAGAATCTAGCTACGCCACCACGCGAGATGACGTGGGAGCCGATCATCGAAAGCGTGCTGGCGCTCGACCTATCCGTTTCCGCGGAGCGTGGTGGATCCGGGGGTGAGAGCCCCGTGGAAGCAGGGGTGTTCGAAACCCAAACAGTCAAGACGTAGGCCGAGGAAGGAGATGTTACCCGTGGTGCGGTTCCCGGCGATGCGAGCGACCCATCGATATCCGAAACGAGCAGGCTGTACCGATGCGGTGCGTCCGAACTGGCGCGCTTCGATCGTGCGGGCACGGTATATCTGATTTCGGGGGCCGTATTCCCCGCAGAGTTGTCGTCTGAAGCAACTAAGACCCCACGGCTGTCGTAGAGACTCATCACCAGGTCGATGTCGTTCACTCCGTCGCGCCCAGAGCCCCCGGCTATGGCGCGAATCTCATCACCGGGCCGGGCTCCGATCGAGTAGAAATCTCTATCGCCCGCGGGATAGATAGTTTCATCCCGCATCAAGGGGAATCCCGAGAGCGGTGTGCCGTCCGGCACTCGCCCATTCGGTTCGTCCGCGTCGTCGTACTGGGCACTCGGACGGCCAGGCGAGAAAGGGACTGTCTCGACGACACTCGACGTGACCGCGCGGTGACCGTCCTTGTCTACCGCTTGCGTGGTCCAAACGGTCCGTCCGTTGAGGAAAGGGTCGGTCGCAATCTCATCCTGCTCCGGCCCGGCCGAGCCCAGAACTTTCCATGGCGAGAAGATGGTCGGCCGGTAGAGCAGGTCGGTCCTTCGAAGTGAGTTCTTCGGCAGAGGTACTCCGTCCAGACGCACATCCGACGGTCGAGTGAAGGAGAAGATCAGCCGGCCTAAGGGATTCGTGTCGGACTTCACTCGATTCGCACCCAAGTTCTTGCTCGACGCGATCGGAACGGCATCCTCCGACTCGAGCGTGCAAGTCATGCTGGCGATGATATTGCGATCCTGGTACAGGGCTGTCGGGTACCTGCCGGCGTCCGGCGTGAGAATGTAGGAGTTGGCGAAGAAACCCCGCTCCATGTATCGATAGTCCATTCGCACGAATGGGAAGTCGTTCGGGAAACCCGCCGCGATGGCCGGAAACTCGACGCACCAATAGAAGGTCCTGTTCGGGTCCGTGATCGTCAGGTTGACGTCCACCTCGTTCACGCCGTCCGCTGCCCCCTCGAGGGTAGTGGCCAGGAACAGGGCCGGGCCAGCCTCTATCGCCCCCCTTGTGTCGGTTCCCAGTAATCGGACGCTGGGAAACTGCGCCGGCACACCGTTTGTGGTGAAGGAAGGGAACCGAATCTTCGTGATCGTATAGGGTGGAGTGAATGGCGGATCGAAGCGGACCCCGAGGAATGAGCCGCCTCTATAGCAGGCAACGTCTTCATACTCACCGTATTGTGCGATCTCAACCTGGCTGGGCAAGAGGGCGGCGTTTTTTACCAGTCTCCCAACCGCTGACGCTCGGCTTGGGAGTTCGAACGTGTCGCCAGAGGTTATCAGCGATGCCGACTCATCGGCGCGGAAGGACTCGGCGCTGGAGGTTCGGGCGCATCCAATCGACGGAGCGAGGGCTACTCCGAAGGCGAGGACGAGTGACGGCCAGGTGCAACGCGTGAGTGGATGCATGTTCTTTGGATGTCCGCCGGCGCTGATTGGGCCCATTTGGAGGGGGGGCGCTCCCTCAAAGAGAATACCATGCGGTCCGCTGCCTCCCCATGGGCCCTAGGTAGCCCCTCATCTACTGGCTGACATAACCCCATCTCGGCCCGGCCGCTACCACTGTGACGCGCCTACGCCTGCCGCACCGCCTCAGTGATTGGCATCATTGCCGCCCGGCGCGCCGGGAAGAAGCCGCCGACCAGCCCCATGAGACCCGCGAAGACCAATCCGGAGACCATCATCATTGGGGTCACGTCGAATCGGAACGCCAGTTCGCTGAAGGTGGCGAAGCTCATCGTGCCGGTCGTGAAGGAACGGACCGGCAGCGCCAGGAGACAGCCGATTACGCCACCCACCAGACAGAGCGCCACCGACTCGACCAGCACCGACGTCATGACCGCACCGCGCGAGAAACCGAGCGCGAGTAGCGTCCCGATCTCCTTCGTCCGCGAGGAGACGGAGGCGTACATCGTATTCAGCGCCCCGAAGACGGCGCCGAGGGCCATGATGATCGTGACAAAGAGTCCGAGCCCTCGAAGGAAGGCGGCCATCATCCCCGACTGGGCGGCGTAGAACTCGTCCTCTCGCTTCACCTGGAGCGAGTAGCGAGGATCGGCCTCCAGCCGCTTCTTCAGCGCTTCGAGGTGGCTCGGATCGTCGAGGCGCAGCGTCACGTTCTGGAAGACGGGGCGGTCGAAGACCGGCATGAAGAGTTCCACGTCTCCCCAGACCTCGGAGTCGTAAGCGCTCCCCGCGGCATCGAGAATTCCGACCACCGTCCACTCGCGCCCCGCCAGCTTCATCTTGTCGTCCAGGGAGCAGTTCTTGAACCGTTCGGAGACAAGCTTCCCCACCACGATCTCGTTCAATCCTGGACGGAACATCCTTCCGGCATGGAGCTTCGCCTTTTCCCGGAGCGCCAGCGAATGGGGAGAGACGCCGCGCACGATCACGTTCGTGGTCGATCCCGAGTTTCGCTCCAGATTCCAGATGACGACCAACTCGGAGGCCGCGAAGGGTGATCCGTCGGCGGCGCGCGCGATCTCGGGCTGCGCCATGATCGAACTCGCTCCCTCCCGCGAGACGATGCTCATCAACTCCGAGGCGGCGCCGCTCCGGACGATGATCGCGTTCTTCGGCGACCCGGTGGTCCGAAGCGCAGCCTCGAACCCGCCCGCGAGGGCGAGCGTGAAGATGAAGACCCACGCGACGGCGCCGATTCCGAGCGCGGTCAGCGTGGTGCTGGTGCGCCGCACGGCCAGGTTGCGGAGGCTGTAGACGAGCGGAATTCCCGCCATGTCAGGCCACCTTCCGGAGCGCGGTCGCGATGCGGAGCCGCCCCGCCTGGAGCGCCGGAACGAGTCCGCTCACAAGCCCCATCGCGATTGCGATGACGATCCCAAGCCCGACTGTCTGCGGCATCACCGTGAAATTCGGGAACATCCCTCCCGCGGTGAAGTCGGTCCGCTGGAAGATGAGCCATGCCGCGACGCAGCCAAGGATCCCTCCCGCCAGCGAGACGAGAATCGCCTCGGCCCCCACTAGCCGCAACACGAGGCCGTCGCTGAAGCCGAGCGTTTTCAAGACCGCGATCTCGGTGTTCCGCTCGCGTGCCGCCATCATCATCGTGTTGATCGTGACGAGGAGAATGGCAAAGAGAATGGCGGAACCGAGGATCGTCATGAGGAGACTCACGTTCCCCATCATCGAGATGAAGGAGGCCTGGAAGGCCTTTTCGGTCTCGGTCTTGGTCGGCTGCGAACTGTTGGCGTATAGCGCATCGACGCGGCCGCTCACGTCGGCCGCCATGTCGCCGTTTGGAATCTCCAGCCAGTAGATCCCGACCAAACCCTTCCGGACGGCCGGCATCGCTTCATTCAAGTAGTCCCAGTGGAAGAAGAGCGTGTTCTCGTCGACGTCGGCCGTCTTCCCCTT